>LWDU01035168.1_pt1 | contig 105735 bp, 74 predicted proteins | sample 727161 | NCBI WGS metagenome assembly LWDU01 (sample SAMN04566230, study PRJNA314399) | hydrothermal vent metagenome | isolation source: deep sea hydrothermal plume seawater | place: Mexico: Gulf of California, Guaymas Basin | collected 2004-07-11 | reverse complement strand
CCGGCATGATGGTGTTGTTCAACGATATGCTAAAACAATTGGCCGAATCCCAGTTACGTACCCTGGTTTATGTCGTACTGGCAACATTTCTTATGTTTTCGCTATTGCTCCGCTCCATCCTGCTGGCAACGATTGCGTTAATCCCCAATCTTATTGCAGCAGCGGCAGTCATTGCCTTTATGGGTTACGCGGGTATACCCATGGATATGATGACCATCACAATTGCTTCTATCAGCATAGGTATCGGCGTTGATGATGCCATTCACTACCTGCACCGTTTCAGAAAAGAAATGGCCCTGGATCAGGATATCGCTGCTTCTGTAGAACGTGCGCACCTGACAATTGGCCGGGCAATGTATTTTACATCGATGATCATTATCGTTGGTTTTTCAGTTCTGGCCTTTTCAAATTTCATGCCCACGGTATATTTTGGTACATTAACAGCACTAGCCATGTTACTCGCGTTACTGGCTAATCTAACTATTTTGCCAAGCCTGCTGATACAGGTTAACCGGATAATCCGGATTCAGCCAACCAACGACTAAATCAAAACTTATGCAACCAGCTGAAAACACTTTGAAGCGAACCTTATCGCTCCCCCTGGTGACCTTTTTTGGTCTGGGTAATATTCTTGGCGCCGGTATTTATGTGCTGATAGGTAAAGTCGCCGGTGAGGCAGGCTATCTTGCACCCCTGGCATTTTTTATCGCCTCAATTGTTGCTGCTATCTCTGCATTCACCTATGCCGAACTATCGGCTCGTTATCCGGTGAGCGCTGGCGAAGCCGTTTATATTCAGGAAGGATTTCACAATGTAAACCTCTCCCGCATTGTTGGGCTATTGATCATGTTAGCGGGCATCGTCTCTTCTGCGGCAATTGCTCATGGCTTCGCTGGTTATCTGCAGGTGTTTATCGACATTCCAGCCCCCGTTATCGTGGTGACCCTGATTGTTTCACTCGGTGCCCTGGCCGCCTGGGGCATCAACGAATCAACGAAGGTCGCGGCCTTGTTAACAATTATTGAAGTAGCCGGTTTGATTCTCATTATGGTTGTCGGTGCTGATTATTTAACCCAGCGATCAGGCGCCCTGAGCGTCGAAATACAGTCAACCGAATCGGTCTCATGGACGGGTGTTTTCTCGGGTGCCTTCCTGGCTTTTTATGCTTATATTGGATTTGAAGACATGGTTAACATCGCGGAGGAAGTGAAAGAACCCCAGCGAAACATGCCAAGAGCAATCCTGATTTGCGTGGTGGTGTCCAGTTTGCTCTATGCCGCTATCTCCTGGGTGGCAGTGAATGTGCTTACGCAGGAACAATTGACATCCTCAACTGCTCCCCTGGCTCTGCTGTACACGGAGGCGACTGGCGAGCCTCCGGTTTTGATTACAGTGATCGGTTTATTCGCCGTCGTCAATGGATGTTTAATTCAAATTATCATGGCATCGCGACTGTCTTATGGCATGGCCAGTAGAAATTGGTTACCTGCCCCGCTCGCTACAATTCACCCCGCAACAAGCACACCGATCAACAGCACACTTGGTGTGGTAATTCTTATATTATTGTTCGCCCTGGCGTTTCCTCTGGTAACCCTCGCACAGTTCACCAGCTATCTGGTGCTCACGGTGTTTGCCCTGGTAAACCTGGCGCTTCTAAGAATCAAAGTTCGTCTTCCGAACCCTGGCAACGTAGCAGTATATTCAGTATGGTTGCCCAGGTTTGGATTCGCCACGACAGCGATGTTTTTGATGATTGAAATCTACTCGAAAGTATCGCAATAATAAGACCACGGCAGGATCCTCTCAGGAAGCGGGCGGAGCTCGAACACAAATGGGATACTGCCGAAAATAACCTGCATCATTTTCAACAGGAAACCAAAGAAACCACCGATGAACTGAAAAAATCAGCGAAAGTAGTGATGGAAGAACTCTCTTCCGCTTATGATCGAATCAAAGATCGACTGAACGACTAGTCTATCTTAATGGCCGCCCTGAAACTCACACCAGAGCATGCCCGTTGGATCTGTAACCCACAACTGCTGGGATTCAGTAGCACGGACGAACTGACTCCAGAACCTGGCGTTCTTGGCCAGGACGATGCTGTCGATGCATTGCAATATGGTCTGGAGACCAGAATTCACGGTAATAATGTATTCGCCCGAGGGCTCTCTGGTTTTGGCCGCATGTCACTTATCCACCAGATGATTGAAGAGACTCCAACGGGTACTTTTGATTTACCTGATCAGTGTTATGTTTATAATTTTGCAGCACCGGATCAACCTAAACTACTGGAACTCAAAGCCGGATCAGGCAAATCCTTTCGCCGTTCAATGGACCGGTTTTCCGATTTCGCCCAGGCGGATCTTCCGGAGTATCTAAATTAAGATATTGTAAAAGCAAAACAAAGAACCCTTAACCAGGAAGTCCAGGAAGAAATCAGAAAAATAGGCAGCCCGTTTGATAAAGAGTTACACGACGCCGGGCTCACGGTCATGCCAATACAGATCGACCAGAACATGCTGCCCACAATTCTGCCAGTTATCTCAGGAAAACCGGTTTCATTCGAAGAACTCCAGCAACTGCGGCACAACAACAAGATATCGGACGAAGAATTCAAGGCAATCGAGGGCAAGTTAACAGAGTTTGAACGAAAATTTTCAGACCTGGGTCACGAGATCAACAGTGTACAAATAAAACACAGCGAATCCCTCCAGGAAATTTTGCTGGCAGAAGCAAAAAAGTTCGTCGGCTCCCGTATCACCATACTAAAAAACCAGTTTGATTCGCCACAGATCCATGAGTTTCTAGACGAAATCAACGAGGATCTTATTGATGTTAAAATACCCTCACCTGCACACACGGAAAATTTCGCTCAGCAATATCGGGTAAACCTTATCAGATCCAAGAATCCCGGTGGCGACCGGCCCGTTGTTAGCGTCACCAACCCTAACCTTTCGAATTTGATAGGCAGAATCGACCAGGAGTTCAGTACCAATGGTGTATTCGCAAGGTCTGACCACTTGATGATTAAACCCGGAGCACTTTTTGAAGCAGATGGCGGCTTTCTGATACTGGAAGCGCAGGATATTCTGAGCGAGCCCGGCGCATGGTCTGCACTACTCAGAACACTGAAAACAGGCCTGTTCGAAATGACGTCAAACGATTTATTCGGCATCTGGAACGGACCGAGACTCCGGCCAAAGCCCATACCGGTTAACATTAAAGTAGTGCTGGTCGGTGACCCTGAAACCTATTACCTTATGAATCGATATGAACCAAGATTTTCGTCCCTGTTTAAGGTACTGGCCGATTTTGCCGATACATTTACCCGAAATTCCGATGGGTTTAATGCCTATGCGAACGTCATCGCAAGACTTACCGAAAGGGATAAACTTAAGCATTTTTCTGCACAAGCTGTGGCGAAACTGATAGAACACGGTTCACGTATCTGTGCACAAAAAGATCAGTTAACCAGTAGATTTGGCCGCATTGCCGATATTGCACGAGAAGCGGCTTTTCTTGCAAAAAAAGGTGACAATCCGTTAGTAGAGGCTGTGGATGTTACCAACAGTATTAGCAGGTCACGTAAACGCGCAGACATTCCTGCTAGAAGATTCAGACGGTTCATTACCAATAAAACAATAAAAATAGAATTCAGCGGGCAGGTGGTTGGCCAGATCAACGGACTTGCCGTGACCTCCGAGGGATTACTGACCTTTGGTTTTCCCACTAGAATTACCGCCTCAATTGGCCCCGGCAAAGACGGCGCCATTAACATCGAACGCGAATCTGAATTGTCGGGCAATATACACACCAAGGGTTTTCTCATACTCAAAGGGCTCATTCGCCGCACCCTGAACCTCGTACACCCCCTGGCATTTTCAGCTTCTATTGCTTTTGAGCAAACCTATGGCGGCATCGATGGGGACTCTGCGTCTGCTGCCGAATTCTGCTGTTTGCTCAGTGCCTTGACCAATTTACCCATAGACCAGTCATTCGCGATGACAGGTGCAATTGACCAGCATGGAAACGTCCTGCCTATCGGCGCCGTGACGGAAAAAGTAGAAGGTTTTTATGATACCTGCCAGGCCCAGGACCCAGGCTGTACACAAAGCGTCATCATCCCTGAGAGCAATATTGGCGAACTAATGATTCGCGAAGATATCGTCGAGTCGATAACTAATGGTAACTTTTCAATCTATGCCGTTTCATCCATCAACGATATCCTGCCCCTTCTGATGCGCAAGGACCCCGAAGTATCGATGACCAGTGAACAAATTTTCGAACTGGCAAAAGAGAAAGCAACCGAATATTGGAAAGCAAGCATAGAGCCAAAAAAACAATAGCTGAAGCTAGACCCGGGCAGGTTCCAATATAAATCTGACACCCAGTGTGGAAGCAGAGTCCAGTTCCAGGTTATTCGGTGAACTATTACTCGCACTCGTGCTCATTCCGCGTGCTGCCAGCGTCTCGTTAATTGTTGACGAGCCATCGGTCTGTAGAACCAGCGCGTACATACCTTCGGAATTCGAATCTAGAAAATTCTGGATCGAATTGGCAAATGGCCGGGTACCGTTTTCGACGGATACCAGTTCGATCGTGCCCCCGGCTGGAGGTCGGCAAAGCGATGAGCATACACCGCGCTCCGAATCAAGAAAGGGTTCCTCAATTACCATGTTGAACTGTCTCCCGTAGACATCCATCGCGTCATCTAGATTTTTGACCGCAATAATAACCCGTGCAATTCCACTCAAGCCTGCAGAAAGATCTGCATCATCGGCTTGACTGCCGCCGAAAGAGTTCTCTGGATAAACCCTGATGAGCACACCGTGAGTTGATTTCGGGTGAACATCGCGCCCTCCTGCACCTGCCATAAGCGGCAGGACGTTAAGACCCCGCTCGATTAAGTCAGTTGCCTCGGCATTTGGGTCAGGTGCTTCGAGCATCAACGCAAACAGCCCCTCGCCACGACGATCGAGAAATCTCTCAAGGCTCTGGCTAAGCGGTGTCGCAGGATCTCCCGGAGACATGAGTTCGATATTGCTGCCGCCTGCCGGGGTGCACATTGCCAGTTTTGCACCCAGGTTTTGCACACTGCTGTCGGACATATCAATGACCGGCATCCCCAATTTGTCTCTGAACAACTCAACCGTGGCGCCGAAATCGTGAACTGCAATGGCAATACGTGGCATTCCTGTGATCATGATGTAACCTCCCGTTCTATTTTGTTTTAGTCAGGTAACGCAAGCACCCGCTTCGCAATAATATTTAACTGCACCTCGTTCGAACCTCCGGCGATTGACGCGGCCTTGGATCCCAACCAGCCTCGAGTAACGGCTTTTTCGTCATCAGTGAAACTCTCTCCCTCCCAGCCCAGAGCCTGACTTCCCCTGACTTTTAATTGCAACTCCAATTGTTCCTTCGCAAGGTCTGCACCAAACAACTTGAATATGGAGGTAGCTGCACCGGGTGTACCGCCCTCGGACTCAGCCACAGTACGATTCTGGGTAAGCGAAAAAGCCCGGCTATTCATTCTGTTTCGAATAATCTCATCCCGGAGCTGCCGGTCACTCAATTTACCATCACTCAGTCCTATATACTCGATTGCTGCCTGTTTTAAACTTAAACCCGTTTGTTGCCTGTCTCGCCCTGTTGTTGCCGCGGCGAGGGTGTGAATTCCTGAACGTTCATGCTGCAGCAGACGTTTTGCGACTGTCCAGCCACGATTCATCTGATGTACCAGATCATCTTTGGGTACCTGCACATCGTCAAAAAAGGTTTCACAAAAAGGCGAAGAGCCACTGATCAACTTGATGGGTTTTACGCTCACGCCGGGTGAATCCATTGAAAACAACATAAAACTGATGCCCTCATGTTTCGGCGCCTTGGGATCAGTTCTGGTCAGGCAAAAGATCCAGTCGGCATGATTAGCACCGGAGGTCCAAATCTTCTGGCCATTAACCAGGAAATGATCTCCTTTGTCTTCAGCCCTGGTTTGCAGACTGGCCAGGTCAGACCCTGACCCGGGTTCACTGTAACCCTGGCACCAGCGAATTTCGCCATTGGCTATTTTAGGCAGGTGTCGTGCCTTTTGCTCCTCGTTACCATATTCGAGCAATGTCGGACCGATCATGATAACGCCCATCCCGGACAAGGGAGTACGAGCATTGATACGGGTCATTTCTTCCAACAGGACAATAAACTCGTCCTTGTTCAAGCCAGCGCCTCCATATTCAACTTTTTCTGCCATGCGATCAAGCCACAGGTAAGAATCGGGGTTCGTGCTGCGCAGTTTCGACCCTCCGTCCACCATTTCACCCTCAACCATGGGTGTTCGCATGCTTTGCGGGCAGTTTTCTTCCAACCAGGCTCGAACCTCTTCTCTAAATGTCTCTGACATTGTGTACCTCCTTGGCATCTTATGGCATATATTTTATGGCATACTTTTTATGGCATGTAAGGTGTTGATGTGGGACCCAATTGCATTTCAATGATGGGTTGAGCCATTGTCATAAACTCACACAACATGGGTCTGGTATCTCGAGGATCCATGATCTCCTCGATATTGAAAGCCTCGGCCGTTTTAAAGGGTGAGGCGAGTGCATCAAGGCGGTCTTCTATCTCTTTTTGTTTTGCTTTCGGATCATCAGCTTCAGCAATCACTCGTCGATAGGCCGCAGACACCCCTCCTGAAATATGCATGGAACCCCAGTGTGCCGATGGCCATGCGACCCGCTTGAACATGCCGGAGGGTCGGTCATGGCATTGACCCGCGACACCATATAATTGTCGGATAATGACGGAGATCCAGGGCATCTGGGTTCGCAGCGTCGCGCACACCATCTTGGCACCAGCGCGAACGATACCTTGTTTCTGTTGTTCGGGGCCCGCCATAAAACCCGGCTCATCCGCAAAATAAACCATGGGTAAATGAAATGTATCGCATAGCTGTAAAAAACGAATGACCTTGGTGCCAGCAGCCACGTCCATCGACCCTCCGAGTCTCTTCGGATTGTTAATCATTACCCCTGTGGGATAACCGTTAACCCGCGCCAGGCCAATAATACGGGATCGTCCATAATGCTCACCTATCTCGAAAAAAGAATCTTTGTCCAGGACTGCCGTCAGAACATTGTATGGGTCGTAAATTTGTCTTTTATTACGAGGAATAACTGAAAGCAGGGCTTCTTCACGACGATCCGGTTCGTCCCCGGTTTCGACACGGGGAGGCATCTGCCATACATTGTCGGGCAAGTAACCTAGAAACTGTCTGATCATACTGAAAGCGTCTTCTTCACTGTCTGCCAGATTATCAATTGCACCACTGGCGAAGATCTGGGTTCGCTCATCCCCCAGATCCTCCTTGGAAATGTCGATCCCCAACGCAGCCTTGACAACCGGCGGGCCCCCCGGGAAAACCTGACTGATGCCCTTGACCATCAAACTAAAATGAGACAGGCAGGCATCCACCGCAGGCAGACCTGCCACAGACCCAAGTGCCGCAGAGACGACAGGGACTTCGCAGAGCAACTTTTCGACCCCGGGTGTGACCGGGTTGGTAGGAATATAGGTTCGACCAATCTGCTCAAATGTCTTTACGCTGCCGCCGGTGGCATCCAACAACCTGAGATAAGGCAACCGCCAGTCCCTGGCCATATTCTGTGCATGCCCTCCCTTGTTACCAATCGCTGCATCTGCTGCCCCTCCCCTGACAGTAAAGTCGCTACCATTCAGAACAACCTTGCGGCCATTTAAATCACACAAGCCGATCAGCATATTGGACGGCCTGACATCGACCAGTTTATCTCCATCATAGGTCGCGGCACCGGCCAAACGGCCAATCTCCTGAAAGGAGCCTGTATCGGTTAAGCGTTCGATACGTTCCCTGATGGTCAGTTTTCCTCGGCCATGCTGAACATCGACACCGACTTCACCACCCATTTTCTCGGCCATCGCAACTCGTTGTTTGATTTCGTCAATTTCCGGTTGCCAGACCATCGTTACTCCCCTTAAGTGCCATTTTTACGTTGATGGCTAATGTGATAGCAATTACTGCTGCCAGAGTTGCAATTGTTGCAACCTGTCATTGCATAAGTTGCACTCATCGTCTCATCTGTGACTGCTTGTAACTGCAACTTTTGCAACGCCAGCAGGTACAAAATACGTAAATTCTATTCGCTTAACAACCCGTCGATAGCACTATCTGCGCACGGGGCTAATCCGCATCTACAGCGAAAGTTAAGCCGGGATTTTTTTTAGTTCTCTGACATGGATCAATTTTCCCCGATCACGCAGCAGTTACTATTCCCATCAGGAATTAATCCGCAGGGGGAGTTCTATGACTTTTCATCTTCGAGAAGCACGCCGCGCCTTGGCAGCACTTAACGCTGATCCCGACGACACAGAACAGGCAATCAGGGCTATTAATGCGATGGCAGGTAATTCCGGTGAACGCCTCTTCAAACGCTTCGTACAAACTACTGAAGGCGTACGCATTCTGCGGCAGAAACGAGCGCTCTACGATCTGCTCTCAGACCAGGATTCTTTGAAAAACATGCCCGAAAACTCCCTTGGCCATGCCATCTGGAGTTTCTACACAACGGAAGAGATTAGCGCACAGGGACTAAAGGGTGCCAGTGAAGCCGCTTCTGATAATCCTGATGCCGCCACCCGCACAGCCGGTGACAGATTGTTGTTCGCTCGCCGATCACGGGAATTACATGACATTTTCCATGTTATGACAGGCTATGGGCGTGACATGAGGGGAGAAATGGCCGTGCTTGCTTTTACATTTGCTCAAACAATGAACACCGGCATCGGATATATGGTTTTCCGTTCACTTCGAAATGCCGGCTGGAATTCGGTACTGGGGAAATTGATTCGTCAGGCTTTCTGGCGCGGGCGACGATGTAAATGGCTGGTTAACCAGGAGTGGGAACTGCTGTTAGCGCAACCCCTGGCGCTGCTGCGAGAAAATTTTGATCTGGGACCGGCACCCCGGTATGAAGCCCTGCGTTCGCCCGGCGCGCCCGTCCTGGTGGCAGACGTTACCTGAGTCAGATGTCTCGCACTTCACAAACCAAGTACACGCTTCGCCAGCACATCCTTTTGTATTTCACTACTGCCTGATGCAATGGTTGTGGACCGCTGATTCAGGTACAAACTAACGGCGGGTAATGCATATTCAGGCCCTACAAACCGGGACTTGCAATAGGGGTTCAATGCTTCCGTCTGAAACGGAAACCCGTACCAGGCAACGGCTTCGAGCATTAACTCGCTGACCTCCTGGATAAGCTCCGAGGCTCTGGATTTCAGCATGGACGACATAAATCCCGGGGTTTCGTTCTTGTTCATCTCACACAGCAGACGGCGTTCAAGCGATTCTACTCCCATCAGTTTTATTTCAGTACAACTAAGCTTGTCTAGAAAATAGCAATCATCAACCAGGCGCCCCTGACGTCCATCGGATTCAATACTTGCAGCTTCCTTAACGCGTTGCAGAGCCTCCCTTACCCAGGCCATATTGATGTTATTGGATCGCGCAAATTGCATGAGTACCTTGGCGACTCGCCAGCCGTCGTTTTCTTCGCCCACTCGATTGGTGACGGGCACTCGCACACCATCAAAAAATACCTGGTTACATTCATGCTGACCATTCAGGGAGATAATTGGCCTTATGCTGATGCCGGGAGTATCCATCGGCATCACAAGAAATGTGATACCAGCTTGTTTCCTTCCTTCGTTCGAAGTTCTGACCAGGCAGAATATCATCTGGGCAAAGTGGGCTCCTGTGGTCCACAACTTAGTGCCGTTAATAATGTACTGATCCCCATGGCGTTCGGCACGGAGCTTTAGTGCGGCAAGGTCAGAACCTGCGGCGGGTTCGGAGTATCCCTGACACCAGATATCATCACCGGACAGTATCCTTGGTAGGTAGGTATCTCTCTGACTCTGCGTTCCATGGGCCATTAACACCGGCCCAATATGGCGAATCCCCATATTGAACAATAATGGCGCACCCGCCTTAAAGCACTCGACGCCAAAAATATGTCGCTGCAGGTCATTCCAGCCCGTACCACCCTGGTCTTTCGGCCAAGCCGGTGCAATCCAGCCTTTTTCTGCGAGAATTCTGTGCCAGGCAAGGCAGGCGCTCATTTCGGTGTAGGTACCAGCGGTCAGGCGGGACGCTCTCCTTAAATCAGGCGTCAGCTTGTCATCAAGAAATTCCTGTACTCTAGTCCTGAATTTGATTGCATCGTCTGTTTCTGTAAAGTTCATGACGATGCATATTATATTTTCCTCCCAACCCGGCTATGACCCTGATCAAGTAAAGCGATGTTTTTGATCACCCGGGCTTCGTTGCGGAAGGAGGAAATCTGGTTTATCGCTTCATATATTGTCGATGACAATTCTCACACGGAGGATAAAGTCTGTCATTACCGATTTCGAGCAACGCCTCGATATCTTTTCTCTCTATCGCCATGACTGCATCCCGAGCCGCGGAAACCAGTTCCCTGTTATATCGTTGCCAGTCGACTTCGTCTGCCCATTTGTTATCATTTAGTCCCGCCCCGCCCTGAGCCAACAACTCACCTGATGCAATGATCGAGATGGCCGCATTCTGCAGCAATCGCCACTGTGTCACTGTTGGCGCCTCTTGTGCGCCCCAGATCACATTCGTGCCGGGTTCGACAATGCCTGTCATTATCTCCTGAACAGTCAAAAGTGGTTTATCCTGTTGCGCATAGCCGGTTAGGCCAGCACCGAGCATAAGTACCGCCGTAACAAAGACCATGGTTTTCGTCCGGGCCCGTACTTTCATAATCTTGTTCTTCATGGATCTGTTGTCTCTCGTTTGATTGATCTAAACTGGTCCATTTCCAAGCCGTGCAAAGTTTTGCCCGAACCCCAGGCCAGACATGGTAACTCTTTGTTCGTTGTCTAACCCGGCAAGATTTGCAATTCGAAATGCTGAAAACTCCCTTCTCGGCGGGTAGGACTTTCGCAATTGATCAAAGGCTAGTGATGCTGCTTTGCCACCTTGCAAAACTGCCTCTCGCATTCGTCTGTCGTCCGTTGAAATATCATAACAACTTAATACAGCTGCACGAATTAATTCAGCGCCATGTAAATCAGGATTAATAGCAACACAAGCTTCAGCCAGCCCCTGTATCCTGGATCCACCTTGTTCGCCGCGCTCAGCACGCGGTCCCGGGGGGAATCCGTTTAACCGGCAGTAGGCGCAGTATATAATTTCGGTACTTTTTAGCTTGCCATCAATGCTGTAGCCGGCAATATGGGGAGTTGATAGCGCAGATTTATGAAGTAAGGTCAAATCGATATCTGGCTCATTTTGCCACACATCCATCACGAGCTGAATTCCATGTCCCTGCGCCAGTTGCCGATGCAACGCCTGGTTATCTATTACCTCCCCTCTACCGGCATTGAGAAGTACGATATCTGGCCCAAGCTTCTTGAGTTGTTGAGTGCCGATCATATGTCTCGTTGGGAAGTCACCCTCGCAAGTCAGTGGCATATGCAGGCAAATGGCATCAGAACGCAAGACTTGTTCCAAACTGGTCAGTATCGGGAAGCTGTCATCAGGAATGAGGGGGTCGTATGCCCGACAGGATATGCCAAGCGCATTCAATCGCCGGTAGAGTTGCCCGCCAACATTCCCCATACCAACAATTCCGACCCGACCTCCGTCCAATAACAACTCAAGCAGGCCCGGTAGCGTACATAGTGCACTGATGACGTATTCCACTACTGAGGTCGCGTTACTGCCAGCTGCACTAGCCCATGGGATCCCATGACTTGACAGGTAGTCACAATCAAGATGGTCAACACCCGCTGTCGCCGTACCTACAAACTTCACCTTGCTTCCCGACAATAACGCTTCGTTCACTTGCGTGACTGAACGAACCAGGAGCGCATCGGCGTGCCTGATATGACTCGCATTCAGCAATCTGCCTTTAAAGGTTTCAACATCGGCGATGCGAGAGAAGTACTCCCCTGCCAACGCTATATTTTCATCAGCAACTATAACTGGTTTCTTCAATCCACAAACCTGATTAGAGTTTTTCGGGTTGTGTCCTGGGTAACCCCGAGACCAGGACCTTTTTCTCACAATAAAGCCTGAACAATAATGATCTGGATCAAGACTGATTCCGGAGCAGTGACTTAAAACAAATCAGCCTCGATCGATATGTCTGATAATATGATTTCGAATTACAACGGGGAACCTGCAATGCCTGAAGCTATCGGTATCGGTCTCATTGGCAGTGGAAATATGGGTCGCGCCGTCGCGGAACTTGTACACAATGGCCATGAATATCTGGCCATTCGATCGGTTTTCGACCCGGATCCGTCAGCCATCCTGGAAACCCGTAAATTATTTGGCGATCAGTTCAGGCAAGCAGATTCTGAATCTGAACTGTTACAACAGGAAGATATTGACTGGGTAATGATCGCCTCCTGGAATAAATTTCATGCGGCGCAAGTCATCGCTGCTTTCGAAGCGGGGAAACATGTATTTTGTCAAAAACCCCTGGCGACAAACCTGGAAGATTGTATTTCCATCCGGGACGCCTGGCGAAAATCAGGCAAAGAATTTGTTATTGGATTTAACCTTCGTTACTCACCTCATTACCGACGGATCAAGCAACTCCTGTCGGAAGGTATCATCGGCGACATCGTCAGCTTTGAGTTTAACGAAACCCTCGATTTCAATCATGGAGGATTCATCATGGGAGACTGGCGTCGGCGACGGGAAAACGCCGGAACCCATTTGCTCGAGAAGTGCTGTCACGATGTGGACATCGCCAACTGGATGGTTGGCGACCGTGCTTGCCGCGTTGCTTCATTCGGTGGATTGAACTTTTTCCTGCCGCAAAACGAAGATGCACTGTCCAGGGTGGGCAAAACTCGCAGCGGACGTCAAGGTTATATGACCTGGCTCGACGGCTCGACGCTGAACCCGTTTACATCTGACAAGAATATCGTAGACAACCAGGTTGCCATCATCGAGTACGAAAATGGTGTAAGAGCAAGTTTGCATATCAATTGCAACACCGGATTACCTGAACGCAGGATGTACATCTGTGGAACCCATGGCACGCTAAGAGCTGACGTTCTTCCCGGATCTATCGAGGTTCGCAGGATCGGGTTCGGCGAACAATCACAAGACTATTCCACTGCTGAAAGTGGATTGCATGGCGGCGGTGATAGTGTACTCGCTTTGGAGCTGGTCGAAACCATGGCTCATAGCATGACTGGTAGACCCAATTCTGCAGCATTCAACTCTACAACCCTGGAGGACGGCCTCACGGCCGCCGTCACCTGTTTTGCGATCGATGAGGCACTGGACTCAGGCAAAGTTGTTGATGTCGAATCTTATTGGAACAAAGTAGACGCTGACTAGCGTGTTCGGTTTGCGGATATCCCCCATGTAGTGGGCTGGATCACAAAATAGGCGCTGCTAATCTTGCTGACCGCACTGCCAGTTTGAACCAATACGGTTTGTTGTCGTATTCATCGCGCTCCATACGCCGGGACTCGGCAAAGTCAGCCTCGAACATCTGTTCCACGGCAAGCACAAAGTCGGTATCGGCAACCAGGGAAGTAATTTCAAAATTCAATCTAAATGACCGGTTGTCGAAATTAGCTGTACCGACGGTTGCTACATCGGCATCGATGAGCATGACCTTCTGGTGCAGAAAACCATGCTGGTACCGATAGAACTTAACACCGGCTGCCTTTATCTCGGTGAAGAAGGAATAAGCCGCAAGGGTAACGAGCAGATTATCAGATTTTTCCGGAATGAGAATCCGAACGTCAACCCCCCGCAAACCAGCCAGCTGCAAAGCCTGTACAATAGAATCGTCAGGTACAAAATAGGGGCTTGCGATCCAGATTCGTTTCGTCGCAGCATTAATAGCCTGTGTATACATGAGAGAGGCAGTTTCCATCGGATCCGCAGGTCCACTGGCAATGACCAGCACCTGGGCATCATGATCCGGCACTCGTTGTGGGTTCCAGTTAATCCCACCTGGCACCGCATCGGTGGCCCAGCGCCAGTCTTCGACAAAGGCGAATTGTGCGCCGATAACAGCGGGTCCTTCAATGCGCATATGAGTGTCACGCCAGTGCCCAAATGAGGCATCTCGCCCCATGTACTCATCGCCGACATTGTGGCCGCCAATCCAGGCTACGCGACCGTCGACAATAACGGTTTTTCGATGGTTACGAAAATTTAACTGGAACCTGTTACCGGAGCCACGCCGACTGTGGAAGGGGAATATCTCGACCCCGGCATCACGGAGTTCTTGTCGGTAGGCGGCAGATAGTCCGAGACTGCCCACTTCGTCGTAGAGAAACAAAACGCGTACGCCGCTCTGCGCCTTTGTGATCAAATGTCGCTTTAATTCAAGCCCCAACTCGTCGTCGCGCACGATATAGAATTGAATCAGCACATAGTCTGTCGCCGACGAAATGCCTTCAAATATCGAATCAAAAGTAGCCTGCCCATCGATCAGCAGGTCTACCTTGTTGCCATGGGTCATCGGGATTCGGGCCATCTTCTCCGCACTGGTCAGTAACCCGGTATCCTTGTCCTCAGCCAGTTCAACATCTTTCATGTTGATTCTGGCCTCGGAAACCACTTCAGCTAACTGCTCCAGTTCATGTTGACGTGCAAGCACATAATCCTGGAATTTGTTTCGGCCAAACACCCAGTAGGCAGGCACTGAAATGTAAGGCAGCGACACCAGTGAAACCGCCCAGGCGATCGACTCTTGCGGCGTTCTTACGCTCATCACGGCATGTACAGCGGATAGAATACCTACCACTTCAAACACCAGCACCAGGGTTACAATCACTTTCGTTTTCCCGACATTATTTTTATTTCGCGAGATCAAATTAACTTGAGAACGTTAGTCAGGGCAGTACGCGAACATAAAACTAAACACGGAAATTATTCGAGTCATTCGAACTCCTTATGTTGAATGCGCTGATTACGGGATTAAGCCAGCCACAAGTGAATATGTGTGCTTTTCCAGTCACGTTTGTACTATCAAAATAGACTCAATATGCGCAAAGTAGTGCGCTGAAGTCGAAATTTACCTATTTATGGATAAGCACTAACAAGGCGATAATTTCATGCCGCAGTATTGTGTTGCCAGCTATTTGAATATCAGATATTGTCTTTCGCATCTCACTGTACAAGGATGGACTTTGCTGATCTCTTTCCCGCCAGCGTTCAATCGCCAGCAGTTATCGCGAAAGGAGGAATTCGACATTCCAAAGTTGCATAACCGAACGGCGAATCTGTTTGTTCTGGTTGTGATTCTGTCCACGGCAGCATGCACCCAGGTTGGTCCGGAATATCAGGAGCCCCCGGTAGCGATTTCAGAGACCTGGGAGACACAAGGCGCTAAAACCGACCCTGCAGACATCGTCGAGTGGTGGACCGTATTCAATGACCCGGTTCTGAACCAGTTAATCGAAATCGCTTATCACAAAAACTACAACCTGCAGGTAGCCGGTCTACGCGTATTGGAAGCGCGAGCCCAACTGGGCATCGCAGTCGGCAATCGGTACCCACAGAATCAGGCTTTCTTTGGTGCTGCCACCGCAATTCGCGCGAGTAAGAGCAACGCGAATACCGGCGGAGGTGGTGACCTGCGGTTCGGCCAATTGGAAACGGGCGTCGGAATCGGATGGGAAATAGACTTTTGGGGGCGGTTTCAACGCGGGATTGAATCCGCCGATGCAAATCTGGCCGCGTCCATCGCCAGCTATGACGACGCCCTGATGATCCTGTTCTCGCAGGTTGCCTCGACCTACGTGGCAATACGCACCAGCGAATTGCAACTTCGGATTGCGCTGGACAATGTCGAACTGCAGCAACGCAGTTACACGATTACCGAAGTTAACTATCGAAATGGCAAGGAGGCGGAACTGGACGTGCAACAAGCGCTGGCTTTGTTGCGCGGAACCCAGTCGACTGTGCCTGGTCTGGAAGTTGCAATTCGCCAATCGAAAAACGCCATGAGCACACTCCTCGGCCGGCCGGTAAATAGCCTGTCCGGCATATTGGGATCGACCAGCAAGGTCCCGGCGAACCCACCAGATTTTGCAATTGGTGTACCCGCGGATCTCCTGCGGCGACGCCCCGACATCCGGCAGGCAGAATTGCAGGCAATGGCCCAGACGGCACTTGTCGGTGTCGCCACGGCGGACTTGTATCCCAGTTTTGTACTGTCAGGTACTGTCGGTCTCTCGGCTGCAACTGCCACCGATACGACACGCTCCGGTGATACCGGATTCAGCGCATTGTTCTCGGGCGACAGCCTTCAATATGCCGCGGGACCGAGCTTCAGCTGGAACCTTTTCAACTATGGCCGCATTAAAAATAATATCCGCGTACAGGATGCACGCCTGCAGCAACTACTGGTGAACTATCAAAACACAGTTCTTCGTGCCGCCCAGGAGGTTGAGGACAGCATGATTGCCTATGTGAAAAGCCTGGACGAACGCTACTTGCTGGTCGAGGCAGTCGGTGCAGCAGAACGGTCAGAAGTTCTGTCAATGCTACGCTACAAGGAAGGTTTTTCCGGTTATCAACGCGTATTGGATGCACAACAGCGATTGGTAGTTCAACAGCAGCGTCAGGCTGCAAATCTAGGCTCCATCGCACTGAATCTTATTTCAATATATAAAGCCCTGGGCGGCGGCTGGCAAGTGCGTGAGAATCAGCCGTTTGTCGACACCGAGACCCAACGGACCATGCAGGAGCGCACCGATTGGGGTCAATTACTGGATCCGGCGGCAACCGAACCACCAGAAAAACCCAAAGCAGTCCGGGCACCGGACTGGTAATGAGATTGTAGCGATGACCGACGAAGAAGAAACTGAAACAACCCAAACGCCTGACGATACACCTGATCCGGTTCGACGCTGGACTCTTATCGTCGCAGCAATCATTGTCGCGTTGCTGGTTTGGTACCTTTCAGCCGATCGGCTTACCCCATTTACCTCACAAGCCCGGGTCCAGACATTTGTCATCCCGATTGCCGCAGAAGTCGCCGGCCGCGTCGTTTCTGTTGATGTTGGCAACAACGATTATGTGGACGAGGGCGCACACCTGTTAAAGGTCGACCCGCGCAATTACGAGCTCGCCGTTATTAAAGCCGAAGCCGATGAGCGACAGGCTCGACAGGATGTTGGCGGCCAGGCGGCTGCTGTTGATGCCGCAGCAGCCCAGGTCGCTGCATCCCAGGCAAACGCCAGGCGCGCCGAGTTGGACTTCAGTCGAATGCAACGTATCTTCGAAGAAGATCCCGGTGCGATCTCTGTACGACGACTGGAATCTGCTGAATCCACATACGAACAGGCAAAAAGCGGCGTGTTCAACGCGCTGGCAAATCTCGACAAGGCGACCCGTCAACTTGGCGAACGAGACGAGGAGAATGCTCGATTGTTATCGGCGCAAGCTGCACTTCGCCAGGCACGCGTCAATCTCGAACGTACTACAGTATTCGCACCGGATCGTGGTCTGGTGACGGATCTGGCGGTGGATGTGGGGAACTTCGCCGCTACCGGTCAACCATTAATGACCTTTATCGCAATTCACGATCTGTGGATTGCGGCAGATTTTACCGAGAACAATCTGGGCAATATAAAACCGGGTGATCCGGTGGAGGTTGTCCTGGACGTCCAGCCCGGTAAGATCTTTACAGGCACAGTCCGCAATATCGGCTGGGGCGTGTCGACCGGCAACCAGACCCTCGGCGCCTTGCCGACCGTGGATAATGATCGAAACTGGCTGCGGGATGCCCAACGATTCCCTGTTATTGTTGATTTAGACGAAGACGTGAAAGCGAGCCCGGTTGGTAGCCGGGTCGGGTCACAAGCTGATGTCATCGTCTACACCAGCGATGGATTCATACTAAATACCATCGGCAAGTTCTATATCCGGCTGGTCAGCCTGTTTTCCTATGCCTATTGACCAGCATCAGCAATCTGGAGTGCAGGACATTGCCGCCATATTTCCCGCGCCGTTTCTGCCTCCATTGTTCGTATCGATGTTATTGATGTTACCGGGACCTGCACCCGGTCTGATCGGCGGAATAAAGTTCGTCGTACTTATGGTGATATCACTGGGAATAGGTATCGTGTTGTTGCCGATCCTCGAATACCAGGCTGGCGCCGCGATACTGATTATGATTCTGGGATTGTTCGGATCTTTCTACTATGTGGTCAATGGCGGTTCACCTCTTGTTGCAACTTTTTTTACATTAGGATTTTCAGTGATACCCCTGGTTGGGTCGGAATCCATTGACCTGGCGATCCAGTTGAGCATTGCGTTCGTCCAGGCTCTCTGCATGGCGCTGCCGTTCATCTGGCTCGGTCATGCGATAATGCCAGACCCGCTCACGGATACATCGCCCGTTTCTCCACAACCCGCTGCGATCGAGCCAGCTAACGCGGCAAGATCGGCGCTTCGTGCAACCCTGGTGGTCTTTCCACCGCTGGCTTTCCTTCTGCTTACCAGTGCCACAGCCGGGTATGCAGCAGCGCTGATTAAGATTGCACAGCTTGGCCAGCAGGCAACCGGTGATATGAGCCGCCATGCTGGCAGATCACTATTACTATCCACGCTGATTGGCGGAATAGGTGGAATTGCAATTTGGTCCGTCCTGAAAGTATGGCCTGTATTGCCAATCTACGTGTTGCTGATGCTGTTGGCAGGGCTGATATTCGCACCCCGGATTTTTCGCGGTCCTGCCCTGGCACCTTCCGCGGATACCTGGAGTTATGGCTTTACCACACTCATCATTATTATTGGGCCAGCCGTTGCCGACGGTGCTGCCGGGGACGCTGCGGGTGCAAAATTTATCGAACGTATTATTATGTTTATGCTGGCGACATTATGGGCAGTAATGGCTGTGTTTGTGTTCGACCATTGGCTGAAACCCAAATCCGCAAACCCAGTCGCGCGGACTCATATCGCAGGCTGACTGGATCTGTGACAAAGAAATCCACTAAGACCAGGAGGACACATGACAGGAAGGCTGAAGGGACAGGTTGCCATTATCACCGGGGCCAGCAGAGGTCTGGGGCAGTACTGCGCCCGAGGCTTCGCAATGGAAGGAGCGATGGTTGTTATTGCCGCTCGCACTGAGGAAGAAATAGACAAGAAGCTGCCGGGCACGATATACCATACCGCAGAGATGATTAACGATGCAGGTGGCGAAGCGTTTCCGGTTGTTTGTAACATCGCCAACCGGGAATCTATCACCACGATGGTTTCAAAAGTACTGGAGCATTGGGGTCGCATCGATATCCTGATGAACAATGCCGCCATCCAACCGCCTGGCAACAACTCAGATATTCAAGAGAAACACTGGAACCTCATTTACAATGTCAACGTGCACGGACCGTTCAACTGCATAAGAGCAGTGTTGCCAACAATGATCGAGCAACAGCAGGGCAATATCATAAACATATCATCTGCCGCAACCCTTGGGGGTACCCCGTACGGCGGCACTAAACGTGCACTGGAAGCTATGACAGAAGGGTTGGCCCAGGAATTAAAACCGCAGGGAATCACCGTGAACGCGCTAAAACCGGTGAGTGCCATTGAAACGCCGGGCTTTCTCTTTGCACAGGTGCCGCGCGGCACCGGATTGGGGGATTCACCCAGGCTTCCTCCGCCTGACAGTTATGTTGAAGCCGCAATCCTGCTGGCATGCCAGACCCCGGAATCCTATACTGGGCGGGTTAACAATGACGCAGAAGTTATTTCGAATCTGGCTGATACAGAAACAGCCACAAGACTGCGTGAACTGAACCCGGACGATTGGGTTCAGGCAATGAATTAAACCCTGGTTAAGGCCAAAGCGTAATGCCTATAGACATCCCAGTGATCGATTTCTCAAAGTTTGGATCTGTTGACAGCAAAAATAAAGAGCTTGTTTATGCCTGTGAAGAATTTGGCTTCTTTCAGGTCGTCAACCATGGTATTGATCCAACTCAATGCGAGGCATTTATTTCCGCCACCAAACAGTTTTTTGCATTACATTTCGATAAAAAACAGGCGCTCCTACGGACATCTGAGAATCCCTGGGGCTATTATGATCGCGAACTCACGAAGAACAAACAGGACTGGAAGCAGGTATTCGATTTTGGGATCGATCAGAACGACGGGGATTACCCGACCATTTCACAATGGCCCGGAGATATTAAAGGCTTCAAACAGATAATGCTGGATTGGTTCAGGTCCTGCGAAACGGTAAGCGCAACCCTGTTAAAACAGATAGTCGGGACGCTCATACAAGACAGCGACCAGCTAAGCCATTTCTTCGAGCCGACCAATAGCAGCTTCGTCCGTCTCAATTATTATCCGCTTTGCGATAATCCGGCTGATTCCAGCCTCGATAATCCACAGCATGGCCACCTGGGAGTTTCCCACCATACTGATGCAGGTGCGTTGACTGTATTAATTCAGGACGCAGTTTCCGGATTACAGATAAAGTCGGGAAATCAATGGTATACCATTATTCCGGAATCAGATGCCCTCATCGTCAATATCGGCGATCTGTTACAGGTCTGGTCGAACGACCGATACAAAGCCGCACTACATCGGGTTATGGCCAATGGCTTCGAAGAACGTTTTAGTGCACCTTTTTTCTATAACCCTGTCTACACTTGCGACTGCGCGCCATTGCGTTCAAGCGAAAAACCACGGTATCGCACCGTCAACTGGAAGGAATTCAGGAAAGCCCGCACGGATGGCGACTATGCTGATATCGGTGAAGAAAGTCAGATATCAGATTATCTGATCAGCTGATCAGCTGACTTTGTCGGCTAATCAACACCAAGAATCCAGGTGGACAGGGTTACTTAGTAAGTGATTCTATAGATGCAGGAAAGTCAGGAAACTGGGAGGATGGCACCTGATTTTTAGTAAGATACTATCAATCAGCAAGGATGTATATCGATGCTCAAGCGACTATGGAGCCTGTTAAGTTCACCCAGTACTGGTTGGTCCCTCGGCGCGCTTTTGGCAATCGGTGTAATTTCTGGTGTGGTGTTCTCTGTAGGTTTTGAAACCACCATGGAGATGACCAACACCGAAGGTTTCTGTACCGACTCCTGTCATGAAATGACAGACAATGTTGCCAAAGAATTTGTCGGCACCAGTCATGACCTGAATCACAGTGGCGTCAGGGCTGCGTGTTCCGACTGTCATGTTCCACTGCCATTTATCCCAAAGATGATAAGGAAAGCCAAGGCCTCTCTCGAAGTCTACCATCACATACTCGGCACCCTCGACACTCCGGAAAAATTCGAAAATCATCGGCTTCGATTGGCGAATAATGTCTGGCGAGAAATGAAAGGCAACGATTCCAGGGAATGTCGCAACTGCCACACGGTAGAGAAAATGGCCTTTGACCAGCAGCACCAGAAAGCCGCTGAATTTCATCGGGACGCGTTTTCCGAAGGCAAGACCTGCATAGACTGCCACAAGGGTATCGCCCACAAGTTACCCCGGGAATTGCGGGAACGGGCGAGTAGTCAGGTTGACGAGAGAAATTACATTGTTAACACCCTTGCGGTTAATCCGGAGCCATAGCCATGTTGATTCGATTTTTGTCAATTACCAGCACCCTGCTGTTAACGACCGCTGCGATGGCTGCAGACCAACTTGCGTTGGAAGGTTTTACCGAAGGTAAACATAAAACCTGTATCAGCTGCCATCAAAGTGATCCTGTCAAACAAATGTTCCTGACCAAACACGCTGATCCCAGCAACCCCGACACTCCTGCAGCTCAAGAGCAGTGTGAAGCTTGTCATGGACCCAGTGCCGCCCACGCCAACTTTCCACTACAGGTTCAGAACTTTCGTTTTGGCGACTACTCGCCTAACAGCAAGCGGGAACAAAACCAGGTCTGTCTGAAGTGTCACCTGGATGAACAGAGGAAAGACTGGGACGGCGGAGTACACGAACAGGGAGAACTGAGTTGTGCCAATTGCCACACACTCCACAAAGAAAAAGACCCACTGCTGGATGACACCAGGTCAGGCCTTGCCTGTGTAAACTGTCATAAGGATAAACGAACCCAGCAACATATCAGGGGGTTGCATTTAATCGAGAACGGCAGGGTTGGCTGCATTGACTGCCACAACCCACACGCCAAATTAGATACTCAACTGTGTGTTAATTGTCACAAGCAGGATGAGCAGACCCTGGCTAAACAGTCGCCAAAGGCTCAATCCTTTCACGCGACCATGATTGAAAAGAAACTGCCCTGTCTAAACTGCCACCGGGGGGTTGCCCACGGCGTACCAAGTTGGATCGAGGACATTAAGCAACAGCAGGAAGTAACCCATTAGCCCTTGTCGGCGAAATTTCCTCTCGCTTACGCAGCGACCCGTCTAAAAAGGAACCGGGATGAAGAACAGCAGTTTGGGTTTGTTAATGCTAGTCGCGCTGATGCTCTGTCAGTCAGCCTACCCAGAGGATCAGGTTGTGCTGACAGAATCAGGCGGCGGTGCAGAAACCTGTCTGCAATGCCACGATAACGGCAAAGTCAGAGCAGTTCTGGGGAACCACCATTTTGTGGAGAATGACCTGCGCAGCCCTGGTGCCCAACGAGCCTGCGAAGCTTGCCACGGGCCCAGCAAAGAACATACACAGTTTCCACAAAAAGTCGCCAATATCCGCTTTGGGGATAATTCGAAACACACGGCCGAGCAACAGAGTGCGCAATGCCTGGGCTGTCATCAGGGTGATCACGTAAACTGGATCAGCAGTACCCATGCGGCCGAGGAGATGGGTTGTGCTTCCTGCCATCAGGTGCACAGCCACACAGACACCGTTCTGAATCCCCTGACACAGACCGATGTCTGCTTTACCTGTCACCTGACCGAAAAACTGCAAATAAACAAACCATACCGTCACCCAATTCGTGAAGGCGCCGTGACTTGTACCAGCTGTCACAATCCTCATGGATCCAATGGTCCCTCGATGCTAGTGAAGCAATCAGTAAACGAAACCTGTTTCCTCTGCCACACAGAAAAACGTGGACCCTTCGTGAATGAACACGAACCCGTGCAGGATAATTGCGTTAATTGCCATACACCCCACGGCTCTAATCACGAAAACCTATTGTCAGTCAGGCCGCCGTTTCTCTGTCAGCAATGCCACTCGGACCATAGTCACGCCAGGGAAGCTTACGATTTTGAGGATTTGCCGGGAGGATCCGGTAATCGACAGAGCCGGGTCGTTGGTGGCTCCTGTGTCAACTGCCACAGCAATATACACGGCTCAAATTTCCCGGGTGCACGCTCGATGCGACAGTAAAGCGCGCCTCAATCACTCTTGATGATCGGAGTCGGAAATGAACAAATTGAATAAATTGCTGATTGCCATTGCAGCTACAATAGCGGGCGGCACCGGCCCACAGATAATGGCGGCATCTGACGAAGACTCAAACCTGAGCCCCATCAGTCTGGATTTCGTTTATGTCGATAACCCCAATGGAAAGTTTGGCGAGTACAATGGTCTGAACGAAGATCATAGTAACCTGGTTCTCAACCTTGACTGGAAATCCCGCGACGACAATGCGCCGGAACAGTACTGGGATCTGAATGTTCATAACCTAGGTCTGGATACCTTCTTTGTCAAAGGTGAGTACGCAAAGCAGGGCAACTATCGATTGCGAGCCGGGTATGACCAGTTAAAAAAAGTTTAACACGACAACGGCCTGACGATTTATGACAAGGCCCTCAATACACTGGCAGAGCCACGCAGAAAAACGACCAGCAGCAAACGCAAGACAGCCAGTATTGGCTTTGATAAGTTTTTCACCCCAAGTTGGGAATTAACAACGGACTTCAGGTCACAAAAGAAAGATGGCACCCGCCCACGCCCGGTCAGCGGTGGCTTGATTGTTCCCCAGCAACTGGATTTCAACCACAACGAATTCGATGCCGCCCTGATCTACCAACATGAAAAGGTACAGCTTCGATTAGGCACTTACTTTTCCGATTTTGAAAATGACAACGACCTTGTTCTGGGTACCGCAGCAGAACCTGGCAACAGTTTTTACCAGGTAAACGCCACCGGGGGCTACACCATCAATGGCACTAGTCGCGCCACGGCTTATCTCTCATACTCAGAAGGCAAGCAGGATGACAAATTCAGTAACTACGGGATTAACAGCGGCACCTACTCGACCAATTCACTCGATGCAAAATTCGATACATTGAATTTCCAGTTAGGATATCGCAATCGCATAACCCGCAAATTCTACATCGATGCAAAGTACCGACTGGAAAGCCGCAGCAATGACACACCGTAGTACGAGGATTTTCCCAGTGACAAGAACAACAAGGTCTATGAATGGGATAAACACAAGCTCGATATCAACGCGGGATACCGACTGCCTGCCCGCTGGCGATTGCGTGGTGGTATCGTCTTCAAGGATTACCAATACGAGGTCCACAAGTCACCGAGGGGTACGGGGCGCTTAACCGAGCAGGCGGCGAAACTGTCTGACAACAGTGAGGAATTTACGACCTGGGCTGAACTCCGTACACCAACTCTGTCCGGTTTTTATGGCAGCCTGAAGTACAGCTACAGTGACCGTGAAGTTGACCGGGATACAGCCCGGGAACTGGCCGCGGTCCTCGACACCGGTGGTGTCGCCTTGTCTCCATACCTGGTAGATCGAACCCAGGATAAAATCGATTTACTGCTAGCCTATTCATTCACTCAGAGCCTCAGCGCCAGCTTCAACCTCAGCAGCATTGAGGACGACTAGATGCTATTGCCTGGGCAAGCCTGGATACTACAGATACCTCCAGAGCTACCGTCGATGTTAACTACGCACCCAACCGAGACTATTCTCTTAACTTCTATGCTGGTGTCGAGAGTTTTGAAGTTGAGCAGTCCGGTTTTGGTAATTTAAGCAATTCCACGACGGAATGGCATTACAGTATCGAAGATAAAAGTGACATTTTTGGTATTACTGTGAGGGCTGATAATCTCTCGGGTGTGGTTGATCTGAGTGTTGACTACCGCTATCAAAAAGGAGATGGTGATTACAAGACCATAGATCCAACAAACGTGTCCGGACCTTTTCCCAACCTCGATACCATTATCAACAGTATTACCATCAACGCTGACATCTTTCTGGCCAACAAACCGATCATCAACGTCACTTACATATATGAAGACTACGATAGTGAAAGCTGGGTCTGGAAGGATGATTTCAACGAACCAGGGAATACCTATTTTGGCACCCTTAACTATGGCTATGAGAGCCCCACTTACACCACGCAAGTTTTCCTTATTGGCGCGAGCTATCAATTTTGAACTTTGATGGTCTAGCGCCTCGAAGCGGAATTCCCAGGAAATGATACTGCAGACCTGGTTAGCCACTGGTGTCTTCCTGATGCTGGTGCTTTCAGCGGTGGTTCTTTTTGCCGTGCGTGGTTTGAGCGGACGCGCCGGTCTCGTCGGTGCAAGCGCTTCTGGACTATCCCTGGCACTCACCATCTGGCTCCTGCTTGATCGAACCGGTTGTGGCAATGGGTACCGGAGCTCGACATCGTCCTGTCCTGGCGTCTGAACGACGGGACTCTGGCAGTTGCAGCTCTGGTCGCTTTCGTCGGTGTACTTATCATGCAGTTCGCTGGTGCCTACTTTGGTTCGACAACGAAGGGCCGCTACGCGGTCGCCACACTTGGCCTGTTCGAAGCTTCGATGCTGGGCCTGATCCTGGCTGACAACTTGTTCGTACTCTTCATGTTCTGGGAACTCATCGGTTTATGCTCTTTCTTCCTGATCAATACGGATGCTGACAAACGGAGCGATACATTTGCCGCAGCGCAGCAGGCCCTGATTATTACGGTGTCAGGTGCACTACCGATGCTCATAGGATTTATTTACAATGGTGAAGGCAGGTCTTATTCTTCTCGTCTATCTGTTTCCTGTTTGCGGTGAAACGCCATTGTGGACGGCGCCTCTTGTTCCTATCGGCGGTGCCACATGCATCTGGGGCAGTTATCGAGCGCTCGGCCACGATGACGTCAAACTCCTCATGGCCTGGTCAACGGTTTCACAGCTTGGACTGATCACATTGACCCTCGGGCTTGGGACCGACCTGGCAATACGCGCCGGAATCCTGTACTTGTTTGCCCATGCGCTTTTCAAGGCGGGGCTCTTCTGGGCAGCCCTGATTCTTAGCGGTTCGATGGCGGGGCTGCCACCATTCACTGGCTTTCTGTCCAAAGAACTGGTCCTGGAAAACAGCACCCCTAGTACACGATGTTGCCATTACAGCCATTGTCCTTGGCTCAATCCAGGTTTCATAGATCCGGAAATCCAAACAAAAACGTAACCACAACAATGATTCAATCTATAAACCACGGGTGTCAGCTCTTCCAAACTCCCAGGTCGCTCGTATATAAAAGTCGAATTCGGATCCCCTCTGCATGGCATCCGTAAATCGGTGTTGAGCTTCCTGCCATCTCACTCTGGTTTCCACCATTGGTTCGCGAACAGATTTCCAATGGTGCCGTAGTTCAAACAGAACCGAGTCGGGAAAATACTGGGGTGACAGCAACCAGCCCTTCCCGGTTCGGCCGTAGTTGATGCCGAAACTATGGCCGGGCAAAAAATCCATCGCATCCAGCACAACATTCCAGGCAAAGCCTTCGGTGTCACCAATCCCGCCCAGACCAACACCCGCGTTGGTTGGTGTCTCCGGCGCGTAACCGACTTCCAAACCGCCGCGAAACCGGAAACCTTCAGATTCTTGCGGCCAGCCAACCGCCAAACGGCCAACAATACCCCAGTAGTCAACCCTGCGCTTATCGGCTGCGTTGTCTTTCAATAGACTCTTTGGCAAGTAGGAAATGTCGAGACTTCGCTGAACAACATATCCCCACCTGCGAGTATTCTCAAATCCCAGGAAGTATGAACTTGATGCACCGGCGTCACCAAAATCCAGTGGCCCGTGGCGAATACTGCCAGTGCCATCACAGCTATTTCTTTGTAACACAAAACCTGAACGCCAGCCCTTGCTTCCCTTCAAGGTCGCATGTATTCCATCCGTCCACGTGACCCTCGTGTTATTGCTGTCGTTTCGGTCCAGGGATTTTGCGTACACTCCGCCGCGCAATACAAATCGGGTCTGCAATCTGCCCATAATTATATCAAAACGATTTGTACCTTCACGGAACCAGTGGATATATAATTCATCGAAGGTCACCTGCGCCCTGGTAAGACCGGTGGGCTCTGGCATTTCCGGTTGATGTACGAATTCGAGATTACAATCGCTGACGTGGCAGCGACCCGCCACCCCCACACCCAGGCGAACTTTTTCAGATAGCCTTCGGGTTACATCTACTCTGGCCCTGATACCAGTGTCGTTTTCGTTAAACTCTGACCCTGAGGAGTCTTCCACTTTTAAATACGTAATAATCGGCCGGACATCTCCAGATCAGACCCAGCCCAGCCTGCCTCGTATACTCTGGTCAATGATGGCATCGATGCTGCCTTCGGTTTCTATCTCGGGCGTGTCATCAGTCTGCTCTTCGATGATATCATCGTCTCTGAATTCACTGATATCGGCCAACAAGAGCGGAAATTGACAGATCAAGAATAGTGAGAGAAAGAACAGGAGCTGCTGTTTAAACGACATTATCTAGAACTATTTACCAGATGGCATAGCAGTTCCGGAAGCTGTCCAAATGATAAACAAGGACCTTGGGAAACTGCCTGTCACACGCTGTCGTTAGATCAACTCCAAAACCTATTCTGAAGATTCAACCGCATCAGCAACCCGCTTCACGCTTCTACCCAGATATACCAGCGCCCAGCCACTGAATATCATCTTTATGCCGAACAGCACACCAATTGCCCAGACACCTGATAGTGGGAATTGATGCCAGAGCATTATGCCGAGCACCAAGGTTACCGCCGCATTAAACATGAGCCAGCCCCAACCCGCTTCGGGCCGCACCTGCAATGCAATAATCAACTCAAACACCCCGGTCACAACCAGGTAAATAACCAGGATCAGGGTCAGTGAAATCAGACCAGCGGCTGGCTGGACAACCATATACAGGCCCGTTATGGTCATGAGAGAACCTAGCACAAACATTAACAGGCCCCTGCCAAAAACGCCTGTCTTAAATGCCAGGACACACTTACTGACACCACCGATTGCAAGTAGTACACCCACCATGATGGAAATGGTCAGCCCGGCAACAAAAGGTGATACAAGCGCGAATGTACCAATGACGAGGAGAATAATGCCTACCGCCACTGTCAATGACGCATTTTCCCTGATTCCATCCAGTAGTGGAGTTGACAGTTTCTGATCCGACATAATTTACCACCCTCTGTTCTGTGTTTAGCTGATGGTAATCTCTTCGAAGGCGGAAGTAAAAGCCATTGCCGCCAACAGCCTTCGTCAGTTAAAGTACGGAGCCATAAATTCGACCCCTCCGGGGTCACACCATAAGTACCAGTTTAAACAAGGAGATTTTGTGCGAAAAGTAAGATTGGCGAAACATCACGTTTCGATTTACCTGGCCGTATCGAGTTTAATTTTTGTTTTTTCACTTGCCGACGCGGCAAGTACCGTACGCGCGGGTAAGTGGGAAGGCACAATTCAACTGATCGGTAATGATTCCAACAGCTCGAGTGGAGACAACGGATCGTCCTTCGACGTTGAGAGCGAATTTGGCATCAGTGGTGGTATTGGCTACAACTTCAGCAATAACTTCGCTATCAACTTTGATATGTCCTATATCAAGCCAAAATATAAAGCAGTCTACAACACGGATTCCGATGGGTTTGTAGAAATCAAGCATGAAATGACAGTTTTCAACGGACAATTGAATGGCATCTGGAATGTTGTCGACGGTCCATTCACACCTTATCTCGAGGGCGGCATCGGCTGGACTTATGTTGATTCGAACGTGGCAGATGGACCACCAACGACCGGATGCTGGTGGGATCCCTGGTGGGGTTATGTGTGTCGAAGTTTCTATTCAACTTATGAAGAAACGAGCTTTTCATACGGTTTTGGTGGTGGTCTTAGATATGAATTCAGCAACCGTATGTTTTTAAAGGGTGGATTGAACCGATACTATGTCGATGAAAAAGGTGACGCCGCTGATATCGAATTTGACTTCTGGCGCCTGCAGGTTGGCTGGTTGTTCTAGTGAACCGTAGGAGATGTGTACATCCTGTATGCATCTCTTGATATCCCTTTTCTTCCGCTTATGTTCCTCCTGTGAACACGATGATGCGTTCCAGAATTCTATTCGCCCTTAGTCCCGATTGAAGGACTTCGAAGTGCTCGAGTTCATTTCTTGCAAAACAGCGAGCGACTGGTAGCATAATTCAGGGAATGGATACAACATCGCCTTTTAGTAAGCACTTGAAAGACTCTATCGAGCAAAGGGTTCACTATGCCTACCTGTTGGAAACTGGCGACGATGCCTTATTGGCGCGAATCTTCCTGATCAGAAACGCCAGGGTCTCGATAGATATCCAGACATTCATCTGGTCTGAAGACGAATGTGGCAGTTTCATTTTCCACGAGTTGTTTCTCGCCGCATCGCGTGGTGTCACGGTCAGATTACTATTTGACGATTTGACGTTACGTTCAAAACCGGATTATGTCGCATATCTTGCGACCCTTCATCCAAATCTCCTGCTCAAACAGTACAACCCGCTGTCAAAAAACCTCAGAACCAGCATGATCGAGCTTATCGCGGGATTGGGGTTTAATTTCAGACAATCCAATCAGCGTATGCACAACAAGATTATCGTTGTCGATGGTCAATTTGGCATCACCGGCGGGAGGAACTGTGGCAATGACTATTTTGATCGTGATTCTGAACGAACTTTCAAGGACAGGGATGTATTAATCCTCGGCCCTGCTGTTTCTGATATGCAAAGATCTTTTGAAAGCTACTGGGATTTTGAACTCACTTTTCCAAGTAAAGAAATGCATGATTTGCAGCACAGTATCAGAGCCAACAACTACCCACGCCTGGATCTGGAAGATGGATATGTCATACCCTCTATGTTCAAAGATCTAACTCGCCTTACACAGGATCATGATGCCTTTCGATCCAGGATAGTGGATTATGGTTTTCGGTTGGACCAGGTTCAGTTTGTTGCAGATCAGCCCGGCAAAGTTGCCAGCCTGGAGGACAGTGCTAACACCACCAGGGTGTTAACCGACCTCATACGGTCAGCAAACGAGTCAATCGTTATTCAATCGCCCTACCTAGTATTAAGTAAGGAAGGTCAGCGTTTGTTCAAGGATGTAGGGGAGAAAAAACCAACCCTGATAACAATGATCTCCACAAACAGCCTGGCCGCAGCGGACCACTACTACGCCTACGCTTTTTCCTACAAGAACAAAAAGGCCTATGTAAAAAAACTCTCCTGGCAGATATTCGAGTTAAAGCCTCGACCTACTGACGAGTCTACCATGTCGGAACACGTGAAAGGTGTACAAAAGAATGACAAACACCATATGTGTATTCATTCCAAAACCTTTATGTTTGATAAGAAAAAGACCTTTATTGGTTCGTTCAATTTGGACCCACGTTCAGTGATGCTTAACACGGAAGCTGGTCTGCTAATCAGTGACGAGAAGTTTTCATCACACGTACACGGCCTGATTATGAAGGATATTGCGCCACAGAACAGCTGGACTATCGGTGTGCGGCAGAAGCAGCCGGTACTGAAATACTTTAACGAGTTGTTCGAGAATCTGTTTGCACAAATTCCATTCGCGAATATCTGGCCCTTTACGTACACAACCAGCTACCAGCTGAAACCCGGTGGCATCAAGCTGGCTTTCAACCATCCCGATTTTCAGCAACACTACGATTCAGTTGGCATGTTTCCCGAACAGGGCGTTAGTCTAAAAACGCTTAAAACCAGATTAGTAAAGGCATTTTTCGGACCGATCGAACCCATGATCTAATTCAACTCAAAGGAATAGAACAGTTTGCAAAAATCATTGGGACTAGCACTGGGTAGTGGGGGCGCCAGGGGCCTGGCACATATCGCGATCCTCGAAGCCATCGACGAATTGAATGTCGATGTCCATGCAATCTCCGGCACCAGCATCGGTGCGATCATTGGTACTTTGTATGCCGCAGGGCTCTCCGGCAGGGATATTCGTCAGGCAGTAGATTCCTGGCTGGCTATGCCCGGGAGTATCAGCGAAGCCCGTCAGGCAAAAAGAACTTTCGGCTGGCTCGAGTTTTTCAGCTTGCAACTCAAACGCAGCCACTTCCTTCATGTCGATGCACTCGTGGCAGAACTCGAATCCCTGTTGAACGTCGTGAACCTCGAAGAACTGCCGATACCTACAAAAGTGGTCGCCGCAGATTTTTATCAGCGCAAGGAAGTTGTGTTTGATTCCGGCCCTATTATCCCGGCACTGATGGCCAGCTTCTGCCTGCCAGGAATATTCGAGCCTGTGGTCATAGATAACACCATCCTGGTGGATGGGGGCAGTGTTAACCCGGTTCCATTCGATCTGATACATGATGAATGTGACATTGTGGTCGGCATCGATGTGCTGGGTGTGCGCATGCCGAAAGAAGCCTCCATGCCAACTTTTATCGAAGCCATATTCAACACATTTCAAATTTCCTCAAAGGCAATATCCGACTTGAAACAGAAATCACACCCGCCGGATCTCTATATTGAACCGCTGATTACCGATGTAAGAGTCCTGGAATTCAACAAGGCAAAATTCATCTATGAGCAAGCGCAGCCGGAGTGTGATCGCCTGAAACAGGAGCTTCCGAAACTCCTAGAATCATCCTCGTAACTCCATTACATTCACAAACTATGTCAGGACTTCACCCGACAACTCTGTATAAAACAACTTTTACTTATATGAAATACTCCCTACACTACAATAGATTTTTCAACAGGTACAATCTCAAACGGCAACCATGTTACAGCCCCTGATCGCACAGTGCAGACAACGCCGAGACGAAACTTGTCAAAAACAGCTACAATCAATTCCAGCAATGGCGCCGTCATTCCGGTGCCTATCAGAGACACACAACATGAGCTACGAAACTCTACTTTGCGACAGGAAGGACGACATCGCAATTGTTACACTAAACCGACCTGAAAAGCGCAATGCGCTGTCCAGAACCCTCAGAGATGAAATAGTCCAGTGTCTCAAAGAGCTTGAAGCCGATGACAGCATCAAAGCAATTGTAATCACCGGTAACGGCAGCACATTTTGCGCAGGTTTTGACCTCGAGGAGTTTCAAACCGGTAACATGCAGGAAATTTTCGCCCATGCCACGGGTTACCACCATAGCGTTTATAATACCACCACACCCCTCATCGCTGCTGTTGGAGGACAGGCAATGGCAGGCGGCATGGACCTGGCAATGATGTGTGATATGAGGCTCGCCTCGACCGACGCACTGTTTGGTCAACCACAGGTGAAAATGGGTATTCCCGCAGCATTTGACCTGTTAAAGACCCTCCTCCCCGAATCCCTCGCCAGAGACCTGTGCCTGACAGGTCGTAAGATAGATGCAGAACAGGCATTGGCTGCAGGACTGGTGAGTGAAATTGTTGCAGCGGATCAGTTGATTGAACGATCTCTGCAGGTGGCCAGCGATATCGCCAACTCAAAGGGCAGCAGGAGCATGAAGGCCAGATTCATAGAAAGCCAACCCAACCTCTTCTCAAGATAGCGAAGCAACATTCATGAAAACCCAGGCTGCAATAGCACGATCAAGTAACGCTGAATTTTCAATCGAAGAGGTTGATCTGGCCGACCCCGGCATGGGGGAAGTCCGGATCAAGGTCCATGCATGCGGTATCTGCCGAAGTGACTTAAGCGCCCTGGAAGGAAAAGAGACGATTGAGTTCCCGGCCGTTCTAGGTCACGAGGCTGCCGGTGAAATTGAGGCCGTTGGTGAAGGAGTGAATTCGGTAAAGGAAGGTGATTTCGTCATTCTTTCATGGACTCCCGCTTGTGGACACTGTCCAGCATGCAGGCAAGGCAAGGTGCACTTGTGCCTTGGTATCAGTATGTCCACAGAGCGCAAGGGGCCTCTTAAGCAAGGCGATGAGGGTCTCGATCGTTTTATGGGGCTGGGGGCATTCTGTGAACATATCGTCGTTCCCGAGGCCATGGCCGTACCGGTCAAAAGCACATTGTCTGCTGCCCACAGTTGCCTGATAGGCTGTGGGGTAACTACGGGTTTTGGTGCAGCGGTGAATACAGCGGCAATACGTTGGGGAGAAACCGTTGCCGTGCTGGGATGTGGTGGTGTGGGCCTGGCAGCTATTCAGGGTGCGCGCATTGCTGGAGCGGCCCGCATCCTGGCCGTTGACCCAATACCTGAAAGACGAGCAGCAGCGCTAGGGGTTGGCGCGACAGAGGCACTCGAGCCCGGGGAGGTGGTCAAAAAAATAATTGCGGCTACCAATGGTGGTGTGGATTGCGCCATTGAATGTGTGGGTCATACCAGTACCATGCAGGATTGTTTTTATATGATCAGACAGGGTGGGCGAGCAATAGTCGTTGGCTTACCTGCATTTACAGAAATGTTGTCGATTCCCGCTATCATGCTGTTAAGGGAAAAGGTGTTAACCGGGTCAATCTACGGTTCCGCTAATCCCGCAGTGGATTTTCAAAAAATCGCCTCGCTGGGTGAAAGTGGACAATTGCAGTTCGAACCATTGGTTGACAAGGTGCGGTCTTTTTCAGAAATCAACCAGGGTTTTGAGGAAATGCGAGAAGGCAAGCTGGTTCGGGTTGTTTTGTCTTTTCAGTGATGCTGAAAGCCATTTTTATACCGAGAGCGACATCCCATCCCCGGCAGGGTCAGCGCCACCGTTCATTGCCCCGTCCCGAATCTGGATGCCATGAACCATGGCAAATGCAAAACTGAGATAACTCCTGCGGACTTCATAGCCAAGGGATACCAGTTCGTCAGTGATGTATGCTGGAATACGATTCGCTACATCGATTACATTGGAAGTCGCTGAAAAACGCGGCGCTGAAACTGCCTGCTGCATATCCATTTTGAAATCGAGGACGTTGAGGATACTTTGCAGAACACCCATGGCAATTTGAGTACCACCTGGTGCACCAATCACAATATGTGGGGTATCCCCATTGAATACGATGGTCGGACACAAGGAAGAAAAACGACTTTTGCCTGGTGCAAGGGAATCGGCGCGACCCGGTCTCGGATCAAACACGGCCATACAGCCGTTGTACATGAACCCAAGTCCTTCAGTTATCACGCCTGAAGGCATGCCCAGGGAATGCGTCATGGACACTGCGTTACCCATGGAATCCACCACGGCTACATGGGTTGTATTGGCACTCTCTTTCGCAGCCTGAAAACGCTCAACACTCGCCTTTTTACCGGATCGAATCGCACTGGCCATTTCTGCGGCGTAGTTTTTATCTGTCAGGTGAGCCACCGGCACGTCAAAGAAAGCAGGATCTCCCACATGGTTGTCCTTGTCTGACGTGGCCCGTTTCATTACTTCCGTGACAACCCGAATATATTCTCTCGTATTGTGGCCCATCGCCCCGAGATCAAAATTCTCCAGTACGTTAAGCATTTCCACCAGCATAATTCCGCCCCCGGGTGGGTTGTTGGTGGCATAGCGCTGGCCCCGGTATTCGCCCCACAGGGGATCTACTTTGACCGTGCTGTATTGCCGCAAATCCTCAAGTGTCAGCAAACCTCCGTTAGCTGCCATATCTTCGGCGATACACGCCCCGATTGTGCCCTGATAAAAGACATCAGCACCATCCCGTGCAATTTCTCGAAGCGTTGCCGCCATGTCGGGATTACTGACAATCTGTCCGGGGCGCTTAAGATCGCCATCTGCAGAAAAATACAGCTTGCGGCCGGATGCCGTGTAAGCCAGTCGATCACGCACCCGGACCCGCCCCGAGCTATCGTCACGACTCCAGAACTCATAGACCTGGGGCCGTACCGTAAATCCCTTATCTGCCCAGGCAATGGCTGGTGCCACCACATCTGCCCACTCCATCACGCCGTGCCTGGTTTGTGCCTCGTAGTAGGCTTTAAGGCTGCCGGGAACGGTGATGGACTGATACCCCAGATCATTAACATTATTTTTCAACACGAATCCGAATCCGTCCGGGGCTTCTGCCTCGATCAGGCCCTCCCACATGTCCGCTTTCACAGCGGCCGGTGAACGACCATGAAAGTCGATGCAATAGTGTTCACCCTCCCCGGGCAAATACAACTGGAGGCTTCCAAAACCGGCGATACCGGCCATCTGCGGGTCCACGACACCTTGTACGAGTGCACAAGCCATGGCTGCGTCAACCGCATTGCCACCCTTCTTCAGCACGCGCGCGCCTGCTTCCACCGCCTCAGGTTGCGGTGCGACGATCATTCCTTTCGAACTCATCCTGTCAGACCTCCCATTTTGTTCACCCATCGCAATAGCAAAGTATTATGCTAGCGAATCGCCAGCAGGAGCAAGTAAACTATGTTGTTAGAAATCGATCGAATTCAACTCGCTGTCCCCGAAGTGCCGTCGGTAGTGGAGCGATGGCAATCTGTCCTGGGGGCCGAGATACTCAGCACTGACAGTATCAAACACCTCGCAGCATCCAGAACCACCCTTCGATTGGGTACCGGGATCGTTGAAGTACTGGCAGCCGATGGTGCCGGTCTCGTCGCAGATGCAATCGCAGCTCGCGGTGCTCACATGTTCGGCGCCGGGGCGTCTTGCCTGGATGTGGGTGAGGTGCAATCCAGTCTTTCCTCTCGATATAGCAACATTGTTCACGAAGGGGGTCAATTATTCATTGACGGCGAAGATATTAACATTAAAGGTTTAAGAGTCGTTGTTAGTAAACATGAGGAACGGAGCAAGGTCGGCGATATAGATTTTTTCTATGAGGCGACCTTGTTGGCCAAGAATTCGAAACAGGAAACCGCAAAATTTTCCGACGTATTTCAGCTCGATGCGCAGGAATTCGTCACCATTGATTCCCCTCAATTCGGCTACTCGGGCACACTGACGTTGTTCCGGAAAGATCTTTTACATCGTTTTGAGGTCATCACACCCCTTGACCCGGCTAAGACCATGGGTAGATTTTTCAGTAAGATCGGGGCCTGTTTGTATATGGCCTATGCGGAGACTGCTGACATTCTTACCATTGAACGCAGAGTCAAGGAGAGAGGTGAGGCAATTACGATAGACCGGCCGGAAAATCGAAGTGATGATAAACCAGCGGACGGGCTTTGGCTGCACCCTGCGACACTAGGCGGCATGATGTTGGGTTTGTCACGGCCATCCAGAGCCTGGCAATGGTCCGGTCATCCGGAGCGAGTCGAGGAGATCTGATGCCAGAGCCTTCAAGCAGGGGCTTAGATTAACCACCCTGTTCTGTGCGTGGATCAGCTATGCGGCGAGCGCGATAGGCGAAGAGGTGAAGCCAAGCGCAACAGCAACGTGCGCTGATTGCCACGCAGGCAAGTCCTACAGCGGTTTCGACATCATACCCTTGTCTGCCGGGACTTATTTCTGGACAGAAGAAGAGTCCCATGGATTACGTTTACACCGGACAGTCGTACGGCCTATGTAGCGGCTGCCGGTGACAATACGACCTATGTGATCGACGTTGAAACCCTGAAGGAAGTCGCCCGAATTCCTGTTGGTCAGGTTCCGAAGAGAATCGCGACTGTTTTGGTCGCAGTAGATTCACCCTGGCACAAGTATCCCCGTGCGCTCACTGCCAATATCTGGCATTGCCTCCTATGGGCTGACACCACTATAGAGGGTAAACTGATATCTCCATCACATGGCAGGAGATCACCAATGACCATCAAGGTTCTGGATAAACGTGTTCAAGAGATAGTGGATACCGCCCGGGAGGTAGAGGCTATCAACACCTCCTTCAACTTTACCGAAGGGCCCATCTGGCATCCTGTTGATCATCATCTTACATTCAGCGATATCCCCGAAAGCAAAATCTATCGGTGGAGTGAGTCAGCCGGGCTCTCGGTCTATCGTGAACCCACCAATATGGCTAACGGTAATACTTACGACAAAATGGGTCGAATACTCAGCTGTGAGCATGCCACCAGTCAGGTCAGACGTGACGATGGCGGTTCAATGGAAGTGTTGGCCAGTCATTACGAAGGCATGGAACTTAACTCACCCAACGATATTATTGTCCGCAGTGATGGAATGATTTTTTTTACCGATCCTGCCTATGGTCGTCGTGGAATACATGGCATAGAACGCGAACAGGAACTGGACTTTCAGGGAGTCTACCAACTGGATCCTGTATCACTTGAACTGACTTTACTCAGCAAGGATTTTGTTACCCCAAACGGCCTCTGTTTCGGTCTTGATGAATCAGTACTCTTCGTCGCAGATACCCAACAGCAACATATACGTCAGTTTCAGATGGAAGGAGCTTCGCTCACTGGTGGCGAAGTTTTTACCCAATCACCAGCGCCGGACGGGCTCAAGATAGATTCTGAAGGGCATTTGTATGCTGGTGGGCCTGGGGGTGTCCATGTTTATCACCGGGATGATGGCCAGCACCTGGGTGTGATAGAAACAGCCGGTTTCTGTGCAAATTTTACCTGGGGCGGTACGAATCTGGACGTTATGTACATGACCTCTTCAAAGGGCCTTTATCAATGCCCGGTAAATATTCCGGGAAGTGCTTTGTTCTAAAAACCAAACCGGAAGTCGGGCTAGCCAGATCGAGATTGCCCAGCCGGAATCTTCGGGTGTATGCTGTATTTTTCTAATTAAGGCAGGATAAAAAATGAAACTGGGATTAGGCGTTGGTCCGTTAGGTGCACCAGGTGGTGCGAAAATTATTGAACTCGCACAGGAAGCGGAAACTTTAGGCTATGACACCATCTGGTGTCCGGAGATTTACGGCGCTGATTGTTTTACTCCCCTCGCCTGGATCGGTGCACATACGTCTCGCATCAACCTCGGTACGTCGATCATGCAGATTTCCGCACGGACACCAACCAGTGCCGCGATGCATGCAGTTTCCCTTGATTACCTGTCTAATGGGCGGCTGATTCTTGGTATCGGCGTATCAGGTCCGCAAGTGGTCGAAGGCTGGTACGGACAACCTTATCCAAAACCATTAGCGCGAACCCGTGAGTGGGTGCAGATCTTCCGCAAGGTGGTGGCGCGAGAAGAGCCCGTTGCGTTCGACGGTGATCACTATCAACTGCCGCTCCCCGAAGGGACCGGTCTTGGCAAACCACTAAAATTGATCCTGCATCCTATTCGCGATCATATTCCACTTTACCTTGGCGCAGAGGGTCCAAAAAACGTCGCGCTGAGTGCGGAACTCTGTGACGGCTGGATTCCCATGTTCATCTCGCCCTATCGCATGATGGAGCAGTACAAGGACGCCATGCAGATCAAGCCACCGCAATTCGAAATTGCCGCGACTGTTCCCGTAATTATTGACGATGATGTGGATCGAGCCCTGGCACAGATAAAGCAAAATGTTGGATTTTACGTCGGTGGGATGGGCGCAAAAAGCTTCAACGTTCATAAAGATCATATTAGCCGCATGGGATTTGCAGAAGAGGCAAACAGGATTCAGGAGCTATTTCTGTCCGGACAACGGGATCAGGCTATTGCCGCTGTACCGGACGAACTGGCAGATGAGATTTCACTGTGTGGACCGAAAGAGCGAATTCGCGAGCGATTGGAGGCGTGGAAAGAAAGCCCGGTGACGATGTTGAACGTGGGTTCAGCTGATGCTGGCACCTTGCGTTTTCTGGCTGAGGAATTACTTTAGGGTAGTGTCCCGTACCAGCAGGCTGCTATAAGGAAAGTTCAAATAAGGCACTCAATTCGAAACATTGATCCAGCTAAAATACCGGATCAATCGGGCAGATGTGCCCTAATCTCGACTCGATGATCTCGGCGCCTTCGAGGCACAAATCTTCTCGCCATTTGTCCGCATAAACCTGTACACCAGTCGGTAACCCATTCGCAACACCCGTGGGTACCGCGGCACTGGGAAGTCCCAGCACATTGGCCGGGCTGATGAAACGAATCCGATCTATAGTAAGTTCCATGCCGGTATCGGGATCCACATCGGCGTCATGAAGGAACTGGATATCAGTCCAGGTTGGCCCGACCATTATGGGATAGTCTGTGAAAAACTCCGACCAAATTCGGCTCAGGCGATTCCTCTCTGAATGCACGTAAGGTAGTGTCACGGAATTCGGATCATTGCGAACAAAAAGCGCTTTCAGCATATCGATGGGTGGTTTTGTCATCAATTTGGATAAATCCGGCAACATCGGATTAAAATCCATGGAAAGAACATAAGCCCATATCTCGTGTACCTGCTCCAATTCCGGTGGAAGAATTTCGACAACGTCCCAGCCTGCATCCTTTAACGCGTTCGCAGCATCCCGTATTGCATTCACTAAAGAGACCGCAAGTTCGACTCCCGGTATCTCCGTGACCACTGCAACTTTTTTATTGGCGGGTTCTGGCCCGTAAAGTGGCGCATCGACTGATACAGGGTCCCTGGGGTCTCTGCCAGATAAGATTTCGTAGCCCAGCCTAACATCTTTTACATGCCGCGCCATGGGACCTTCAACCGCCATAATCTGAGCGGCAATGCCACCATCCTGCGGGGCCATTGAGGTAGCGTGGGGAATTCTGCCGACAGTCGCTTTAATCGACGTGATTCCACAACAAAATGCGGGGTTGCGCAAGGAACCACCAATATCATTACCGAGACCAATTGGACTCATGCCGGTCGAAATTGCAGAGGCTTCACCACCACTTGAACCCCCCGCCGTGCGTTCACTATCCCAGGGATTTAACGTGCGCCCCCGCAGCGGGTTATCTGTCGCGATGCGAAGTCCCATTTCAGGCAGGTTCGTTCTGGCCAGTGGAATGGCACCCGCTGATTTCATTCTTTGCACAACCGGCGAATCCACTGATGGCATTGCCTCTGCCAGGACTGGAACGCCATTAGTTGTGGCAGAACCCGTGCAGTCTATGTTCTCCTTGATGGTAAACGGTACGCCATGCAACGGGCCAGTGGCTGGTATCTTGTCTGCCGCGTCAGCCGCTGATAATGCGGATTCTGCCAATACGACAGTGATGGCATTAACTTTGGGATTAACTGTTTCGATTCTGGCAAGATGACTCTCGACAACCTCCCGACTCGAAACCTGCTTTTCTCTGATCAGCGCCGCGAGTTCTGTTGCAGACTTTCTCCATAGCTCATCTTTCATCTTTTGATCCTCGATCCTGGTCAAGCTGTCCGTTGCTTAAGGTACCACACCCGCCTTCGGGTCTACATCAACAGGGGTACGCAGCGCTTTTTGATACAGGCCAATCGCAGGAATCAATGCGATGGTTGAAACGATCAAGGCAATTTGAATAGAAAAGAATTTACCCACAAACCCCACGACAGGACCACCGCCGATCTGCCCAAATGCATCGGCTTGTGCCTGCATTGAAAACAGCGTCGCCCGGGTACTGGATTCAAGGTTCTGGTTCAACCACGCCGTCGTCAATGGACCTTTGACTGAACGCAGCATCGCAACTGCAAAATAGGACAGCAATGCAATCGTGAAATTACCGGCGAGGGCAAATGAAAACATGGCACAAACGAGCAGTGCACTTGCTATGCTTAACCCGACGACCAGGTGTCGGTAGTTCGAAGTGTTAACAAACCGCCGAACGATGTCCACCGCCACAAAAGCCAGCAGTGTCGCACCTGCGGACATAACACCCCACCAGATCACGGTATCGAGCCCGTTAAATTCCGGGAACTCAAAAGACTCAATCAGATAAGGTGCAAACAACCGGTCATAGCCCTCACTATACATACCTTCGAATACTGCAATAACAATGATAATCCACAGCACCGGATGAGACCGGGCCAGGGAAACACCCCGGGTAAAAGTGTCGGCCATCTGTGTCCAGGTCTCCCTGTTTTCTTCTTCCACCGGGCGGAATGGTTTTTCGCCCATAAAAAGAAAACTAAAAACACCCAGGGATACCAGGCCTAAACTGCCGACGATGATAGGTATTTTAAGGTCAATCATCGCCAGCGCAATGCATACTGCTATACCAATCAGGCTACCAACCTTGCCGTACTGACTGGCAATAATAAACGAGCGATTCGCCTTCGCCTCACCAATCTCGTCTGAGATCCATGCCTGGCTGGCACCTGACAGGAACGTGGCCCCCACGCCCCAGATAACCTGACTCAGCAATATCACATCAAACCTGGGAAACAGAGCAAGCAGCATGTATCCAAAACCCATCATGAAATATCCAATGATCATGGACCGGCGTCTGCTATAGACGTCTGCAACCACTCCGGTAGGAATTTCAAATATAAATACAGATAACTCCAGTACCGTCCCCACGAGCACCATTTGTAAAGGGTCAAGTCCAGCAACGGTAACCATAAACACCATTGACACGGTGGTCATCAACGCCCAGTTAAAGCGATAATAAAAGGCGATACCTATAAAAAGTTTGTAACTATCAATTTTGTTCAAAACAATCCCCAATTCAGATACTCAAGGTGAACGAGTATCAAATAGCAAAGATGGTTTCGGCTGGCATGCAGCAGGTATCCAATCACCAGGACTTGCCGGTGACTTCAGGATTACAATGGCGGGAGTGGAACGACTACCCTGGGTACGATTTCCTAAAAGGTAAGACTCTTACCGGGCGTCATCCAGTCGAAACGACGATAGATTCCCTTTTCTTGATCCTTTCATATCGATCCCCTTGTTGATTGATTCTTTGTTGTGATCTTATTTCATTCTGTTGCACCTGGCAAATGCTCCTAACGTCGAGCCAGTAGTACCACCCTGCGCTCATTATTACTGATCCAGTACAACCGGCCAACGGCACAAACAGATACAGCGAACAGAGCAAGAATCAGCCCAATCCAAAACCCGTAAATACCCATCGGTTCTCCAAGCCATCCAAAGCCAAGGCAGGCGGACAAGGGTAATCCAAACAACCAATAACCAGCCAGGGTAAAGATCATTGGCATACGCGTGTCTTTGTATCCACGAAGCGCACCAATCGCCGTTGCCTGGCAGTTGTCAAACACTTGGAACACGGCAACGAACAGCATCAATGTCGTTGCCAATTCCAGTACATTTGGATCCGTAGTATATAACGAGGCAATCCAATGCCGGATATTTACCACCAATACAATGGCAACCCCCGCGACGGTTAACGTGCACATCATAGCCACCCTGGCTGTTTCCCTGGCAAAATCAAGACGTTCAGCTCCAACGTTGAAACCGATCCTGATGGACGCCGCAATTCCCAGTGCCAACGGAATCATAAAGGTGATACCGCCAAGATTCATGGCAATAGTGTGAGAGGACACGGTATCAGAACCAAACCGCCCGACTAGAATAGTGATAAAGGTAAACATGCCGATTTCAAAAAACAGGGTTGCACCGATCGGTAAACCAATCACCAATAATCGCCTGATTCTGCTCCAATCGGGCAAACTGAACTTTCGATGCCAGCCTACACGCTCAAATCGTGATCCGGTAACAACGAAAATAATAATGACGAGTTCCAACCACATAACGATAGCTGTGGCGTAACCACATCCGACGCCACCCAATTTCGGTAACCCGAACAGGCCATTCATAAAAATGTAGTTAAGGGGAACCTTTAGTAACAACGCCGTTGCTGCGATGTACATGGCAGGTTTAGTGAAACCCAATCCCTCTGCAAGAAAACGCAGAACAAAATAGCCCATTACAGCCGGTATTCCCCAGGCGGCTGCCTGCAGGTATGGAATGGAAACTGCGACTGCTGCCTCGTCGACCGACATCAACCGGTAATAGGGTGCCGCATTGTTTAAAGCAATAACAATAAGAATAGAGGCGACCAGGGCAATCCAGAGTGCCTGGCGGATTACTTCCCCAACCAGGTCCTGCCGACCGGACCCATTTAACTGCGCCACTGTCGGGGTCACTGCTTGAAGGAATCCCATCATCAGCATCATGCAGGGCCACATGACGGCTCCACCGAGGGCAATACCAGCCAAATCGACGGTCCCGAATCGCCCAGCCATCACGGTATCCACAACACCCATACCCATTTGGGCCATTTGCGCACCCATCAATGGCAGAGCCAGGTTTAGCAAATTTTTCAGCCGAAACAAAAGTGACGAATGTTGCCTCTGTATTGATCGTGGTGCAAGAACCCGTTTAATCACTGGTGCCGTTCCAACCAAAAAAGATCAGTGATACAAATTAAAAAAAAGGGGTCTTTAAGACCCCTTTTAGTTCAGAATTTCAGGATTCGATCAATTGATCGTGTACAGGAATCCAAGTTTCAACATTCTGCCGAAGGCGTTATGTGTATATCCGTCGTAATTCAGGTCCACGCGTGCTAGCGGTGGATCTTCATCGGTCAGGTTAATGGCAGAAAAGCTAATCTTCGCTGCTTGATTCAACACAAAAAGCTGATAGTGAAAGTCAAAGGTTGTCTGGGAGTCAACGGTTCGACCAAAATCAGTTCCACGCTCATCATCATAGGAAGTAATGTGATTCACATACAACAGCGCGTTGTGGTTTCCCCATCCGTATTCAACAAAGGTACGACCTTTCAGATCGGGAAGAGGACGCACACCTCGACCTGCATTTAAGTATCCGGCAGCATCGAAAGAATCGGAAATCTTCACACCATTCTTAATGTACTCATCAACTTCGTAGTCAATCGTGTGGCTCAAGTCCAATCCAAGGCTCAGCGCTCCAGGACCCAGATCCATACTATAGTTGGCATACAGGTCCAGACCCGAGGTTTCAACGGAAGGACCATTGATCGTCAGACTTTCAATTCTCTCAATTTCAGCTGCAGGACAAGCACCATCATTGGTACCACCCGTACAGAAAATTTGGCTCTGTACAGCCTCTTTCGCAGCACCACCGGCCGCGTAGGCTGAAACCAGCGCGTTGTAGTCTTCTGAAACAATGGGATTATCAAATCTGTAAGCCCAGTAGTCCAGGGTAATTGTCAGACTGTCAGTGGGATCAAGAATAATGCCGAAGTTGTAGGTAAATGCCTCTTCAGGTTCAACAGTCGGGTTACCAACATAGTCAATTGCCTTAAACGCTGCTGCTGGGCCAACGTATGACAGCGCTGTGACTGCATTGGTGCTAAGAGAATCGATATCCGGACCACGGAATGTAGTCTGTAAAGAACCACGCAGCGTGACCTTGTCATTGATAATGTATTTCGCAGCAAGTTTCGGATCCAGCGTGTCGGTACTACCATAATCTTCATACCGTACCGCTAACTGCAGGTCCAGTTTTTCGCTGATATCCATTGCTGTTTCAAAAAACAATGCGTGAACATCCTGGTCCTCATCGACCGGTCTGCCACCACTGAGGAAACTCCTCAGACCCGTCTGCGCACTACAATCGGTCTGTCCGACATAAGCACATGGGTTAATTTCCAGATTGTTCAGGTCATCAGGCGTCGATTCAATATCAGTCCGACGATACTGGTAGCCTACAGCCCAGGCTGCGCCACCATCAAAGATATCACCCTGAACAGCCGCGTCGAGAACTAACAATCCGGCTTCTGAATGCGTGTTGGACGCATCATCCAGATACGCTAACACTTCAGCACTATTCGCAACGGAGGCTTCATAGTCCGGATTTTGGGCACCATAGGTCAGATTTGCCTGAGACGATGCAATCGCGTTGGAGAACGGGTTGTAGTAAAGACAACCACCCTGTCCTGCCACGGCACGGTTGGTGACCAGGTTTCCGGCAGAGTCAAGATCGGCTGCGCAATTGTTACCACCAAATCCGCGAAAGGCCAGCTTGGTGCGACCAATTTGTGCATCAACACCCACCAGATCGGCTTCTGAAGTTGAATAAGTCAGACCGAGATCCCAGCTGTTACCGTTGTCAAATGCACCTTGTAACGTACCTGCAAGACGATAAGTTTCGTAGTTGCGAGCAGCGCTGCGTCCTTCATCAGCACCAACACCAACCAATCGACCGTAGAATGTTGCGCCGGTACCACTGGTAATGAATGGGTCGAATTCCGAGTGCTTTGCAGCCATATCAATCAAGCCAGGATGATCAGCAGGAACGAACTGAATATCGCCAAACAGCGCCTGTGGTGGATACGACGGAGAAGTTTTCCATTCGTCCACGTTAATTTCAGAGTACATGAATTCAGCATGGAAGCTTATGCCACTACCGAACTCACCATTGGCTTCAGTGAACCACTGGAGCCGCTCTTCATCTTCAATCAGGTTATCAAAATCCGTGTACCTGAAGCGGCAGAACAAGCTGTTGTCAACGCCCCCCAGAAGTTCACAGTTAGGATCCTTCACCGCACCAGCTGATGGAAAAAGGGCACCAAATGCCAAACCGGCATTGTTCGGGTCAAAAAACACACCGGGATTACCAATACTTGAAAATCCACCTTCGGGATTTTCCGCATAGGGCTTGTTGGCGAAGTCTCGATCTCTCATGCTCAGTTCACTGCGGGTTTCGTATCCCAATGAACTCACCAGGCTGAAACTGCCGAAATCTTTACCAGCAATGATACCGAAAGCCTGGTTACCATCACTGTCTTCAATCTCCTGATGGCTGACAGAAAACTCAATGCCTTCAAAACGTTTACGGGTAAGAAAGTTAACCACACCGCCTATGGCGTCTGATCCATAAGTCGCTGCGGCACCTTCTTTCAGCACTTCCACTCTCTCGATGGCGATAGAAGGAAAATTGTTTACATCAACGAATCGACCCGCTGGCAGCCGCGAGGGTACAGAAACCTGCCGCTTGCCATTGATGAGAACGAGTGTACGCTGTGCACCCAGTCCCCGAATGTTTACATTAGCTGTACCTTCTGTCGCATTCGACTGAAACTGGTTTGACTCCCCGTCTACACCAGAACTCGCCGATAATCGCCGCACGATTTCCACCATGCTTGGCGCACCTTGCTTCTGCAGACCGTCACGATTGAGAATTGTCACGGGCGACTCAGTATCAATCGGGGTTCCCCGAATAAAACTACCGGTCACAACAACTTCTTCAATCACTTTGTCTTCTGCAAAAGTACTAAACGCAATAGCGGGCAATAGGATCCCAACCGCGAACGTTCTTTTTCCAATATTAATCACTAAATCTTCTCCAAGTAGCTACTTCGAGCACAGCAAAAGGCAACACTAAGGATCGCCCAAGAGTGATGAGAAGTAACAAATCAACTGTGTAAGAAGAGTGGCGTAATGTATTTAACGCACTCTGTTCCCCAAAAAATAATGGCAACTTCGACTGCTCCAGACTTTTGACCTGGACCTGGTCTTCCAAGGTGATACAACGCTGATACCGCTTCCTTCACCTACTACCATCGCGAGCGAATCATACGCGCTTTTTAACAAAAGTCGAGTTGTTATCTGGCGAAATACGCACCTCAGCGATCTCGGCCTGGCTACTTGACAAGCCCAACGAAGCACGACGACAATATTATCTGATTAACCAGGGATCGTGGTATCCCGTAAGGGACCTTGAGCAACCATGAAATTATTGATAGCCAGGCTTGTTCTTCCATTACTCTTCGGTTCTTCTGCACACGCTGCCAATATCGGCGGCATTGACTCCCAATCCGGGACGGTTACCCTGGCACTAAACCAGGAACCCCGCACACTCAACTCACTCACGGCAGAGAGTGTCAGCTATACCGCACAATTAATGGTTCACCTGCAGGAAGGATTGATGCGATACGATGGTCGGCGCCGTTTAGTAGGCGGTGTCGCTGAGCATTGGCAAGTGAGCGCAGATCAAATGCAATTCTGGTTGCGGCCTGATGCGAAATGGCAAAATGGTGACACCGTTACTGCCCGGGACTTTGTCTTTGCCTGGCAACAACTGGTGCGCCCGGATACAGGCTCAGCATCAGCTAACCTGGCATCACCCATCAGGAATGCAGCAGCAATTATTCGGGGTGAACTGGATCCCGCTGATCTCGGGGTCAAAGCGGTTAGCAAGTCAGAGTTGCTGGTGCTGCTCGAGCATCCTTGTGGCTGGTGCCTGAAACTGATGACGAGTTCGATTTTCTACCCCGTGAATCGAGAATTTTACGAGGCATTGCAGGACAGAGATCTCTATGGCACATCGTCTCAAAGTCACTTGTCGAATGGCGCTTTTATCATTACAGATTGGCAATGGGGTAAACGCATCCATCTCGGCAAGAATCAAAACTACTGGGGACAAGCGAGAGTTCACCTTGAAAATATACGCTTTGACTATATAGGTATCGACGCAAAAACCACACTCAATTTGTTTCGAGCGGGCGAGATCGTGGCAGCTGGTCTCGATCGGGAAACGATTCCTGACGCACTGGGACTCGGCTATCGACTGAAAACTTATCCTACCGGTCAGTTGTTTAATATTCAGTTCAGTCATCGGGACGGCATGCTAAGTGATAACGAAAATCTGCGAAAAGCTATTTCCTATGTCATTAACAAGGACGAAATAGTCAACCGTGTTGTCGCCAGCCCTGGCACCCGCGTTTCCGATTCGATGTTTCACGACTGGTTAACCGTCGGCAAGGTAAAATTTGTCACTGCTCATCCTCCCACACCACATCGGGTTGACATCCCGAAAGCCAGGGAGTATTTGAAGCAGACACGAGCGGAGCTTGGACTCAATTCTGCCATTCGGATAACCCTGACAATCAATGACACCAATCTCTACCGGAGAATCGCTGAATATTTGCAGCTGCAGTTAAAAACCCAGCTGGATATTGATCTTGCCATCGATCCACAGACAACCCAGATGATGGTGGATAAATGGCGTCGGGGTACCTCGGACATGACCTTGATTACCTGGCCTGTCGATGTCGACGACCCGATGGACCAGATTTCCTTTATGGGTAACCCGGATTTTCGGCGAGTTTTTCAGGGGCTTTACAGTGGAGATGACATGGCGGAGCTGTATTACAAGAATCGAAATGCTGTTTCCCAACAGGATCGGATGTTAGCGATTCAGCAAGTTCAACAATTATTTGAAGAGCGAGTCACGGTCCTGCCTTTATTCGAGGCTTATGGGGCCATGATCCTCAACCCAAAATTCAAGGGATTTGTCTGGCACCCGGTTCGGGGGTATGCAGATTTTCGCTATGCCAGGTTCGTCCGGTAACCCTTTCCAGCAATGCGGCCAACTGAGGTTAGTTTGACATCTGATACATAGCAGCTAGATTCCCCGACAACTTACAATCCAAGAACAGCCTTGGCAATAATGTTGTGTTGTATTTCACTCGATCCCCCAGCAATGGTGAACCCCCGATGATGAAAAAGTGCGCTACTGACCATGTCACAATAATCAGGACCGATGGGTTCTGACTCTCGCATTGTTGAATCAAGGGGTACACCATAATAGCCGATAGCCTCGACCATCAGGCAATCCATATCCTGGACCAGTTGACTGCCTTTGAGTTTCAGCATTGAAGGTTCGGCACCGATAGTGCCTCCGCCATCGAACTGCGAGAGCAGTCGCATCGCTGTGGCATCCAGTGCCTGCAAGCGAATTTCGAGGGATGACAATTTCTGTTCAATGCCAGCCTCAAGCTCGATTCCGCACTTTGATTCATCCCTGGTAATGTCAATAATCTTACCCAGCAGGCGTCGGTTCTCGGCGACCCTGGACACCAGCAAGCGTTCGTTACCGAGTAGGTTCTTTGCGACGGACCAACCCTGGTTTTCCGGCCCCAGCCGATTTTCCTTTGGCACTCGTACCGCATCGAAGAACACCTGGTTCCAGAGTCTCTTACCATTAAATGCTATCAGCGGCTGCACCGTGACGCCGGGATCAGCCATATCAATCAATAGAAAACTAATACCTGATTGTGGCTTGGCTTGCGGATCCGTACGAACCAAGGCAAAAATGTGATCGGCTTTCTCTGCACCAGAGGTCCAGATTTTTGAACCAGTAACCAGATAGTCGTCTCCATCAGAAATAGCCCGGGTGCGTACCGATGCCAGATCCGATCCAGCCTGGGGTTCACTGTAGCCCTGGCACCAGGAAATATCCGCGTTGAGAATTTTTGGCAGGTAGGTTTGTTTCTGGATTGCCGAACCGTACTTGATAATCGCCGGTCCTACCATGTTAAATCCAAACCCTTGTAATTCCGGCGCATGGGCCGACTTCATTTCAATATCAAATAGATGGCGACGGACCATCGTCCAACCAGTTCCACCGACCTCGACAGGCCAGTTGGGTGCAGCCCAGCCCTTACTATTCAGCTTCCTGGTCCACTCGTCCTGCTCCAGTTTTTCCACTGGGTAGCCCAATCGCACTTTACGGGATACTTCGTCGTCCAGATTGTTACTAATAAATTCACGGACCTCTGCCTGAAACGCCTGGTCCTCGTCGCTCAAGTTAATTTGCATAGTTTCTTCCCGGATAACGGTTCAATCGTGACTGTCAGCATGCCACAATCACCTATCAGATGCAGTTTGAAGTTCTTGTCCGCACTGTTCCATACTCCTGAGCGAGTTGGTAATCTTATGGTAAATCCGCTATCATCGCCTGGCTTCAATGAATCGAATCCTAGAGAACGCAGACCTGACCCTCGTTCAGGCGCTTAACACCAACCTACCGTTCAACGGAACGTACGCCCGGTTCGACATTGATTCCTATTAACCCAGGCTGCCTTGCTGTTGAGTCCGCCATCGTCGAAGTTTAATTCGAAATGAAAGTACTACTCCGCCTGCTGCCTTACATCAAGGCGCATGTATGGGCGTTCTCGTTCGGGATGTTCGGTTTGCTGATTGCTCGAGTATTCGAGGCAATGATTCCAATGTTTATCAAGATGGGCATCGACGACCTGACGGTTGTCAAACCGCAGATACTGGCCGGTGAACATACTTTTGAAGCCGCACGAAGTCTACTCATCTACCCTGCCCTGGCCATCGTTGTTTGTGTCATCAGCCAGATGATCGTAACCATCGTCAGTCGAATTCTGATTCGCCGCATCGGCATGTATGCAGCCTTCGATCTTAGAAACCGCATTTATCACCACTTGCAGTTGCAGGGACCGGGATTTTTCGCCCAATACAGTATCGGTGATTTGATGGCTCGAGCTATTAATGATATCTCCCTGGTAAGGCAGGTCATTGCAGGTTCAACCCGCATGACCGGGGTGCTGATCTTCACTGCGACGGTGGGTCTCGGATTTATGTTCTCACTCTCGACCAAGTTGTCACTGGCGGTGTTACTGCCCCTGCCGATTATCAGCATCGTTGCCTACTATTATTCAAAAAGAATCTACCAGCAGTCCCATCGTGTACAGGAAGGATTTTCTGATCTTTCAACCTTTGTTCAGGAGAACCTCAACGGCATCAGAACCGTCCAGGCAATGGCTCAAGAGCAGGAAGAAATAAAGCGCTTTGCTAATACCAACCAGGACTTCGCAGATTACAATCTGAACCTGTTCGTGACGACATCATTACTCAGTGCACTGATGCCTGTTCTGGCCGCGGTAGCCACGCTGACGATCATTGGCTACGGCAGTCACCTGGTAACGTCCGGCGAAATCACCCTGGGAACTTTCGTCGCTTTCTTCTCTTATCTGGGACTATTACTCTGGCCCGTTCGGGAAATTGGTCCGCTGGTAACCCAGTGGCAACGTGGTGCATCGGGTACCGCCCGACTATTTGAGATTCTGGACCATCAGCCGGAAATAGAGAACAAACCACACCTGCAGTTCCCCGACCTCACGGGTAATATCCGCGTCGAGCATCTGTACTACCAGTATGAAAATAAGGATAAGTACGCACTTGAGGATATCAACTTCGAAGTGCGTGCTGGGGAAACCATTGCCATCCTGGGCCGGGTCGGCTCCGGAAAATCCACGCTACTGCGTTTATTTGCCAGACTACTGGATCCAGACAGCGGCCAGATCTATCTCGATGATCATCCCATTGACGGTTTTCCCCTCGCGGTATTGCGGCAACAGGTTTGCCTCGTGCTTCAAGACCCTTTTTTATTCGCCGACAGTCTGGGTGACAATATCGCTTACGATAACCCGGATCGAGACCTGGATGAAATTTGGCGCTCCGCAGACGCCGCCGCATTACGGGAGACCATAGAAAATTTTCCGGAGGGACTGGAAACCATTATTGGTGAAAGGGGCGTGACCCTGTCCGGCGGACAAAAACAGCGAACCGCCCTCGCCCGGGGGCTGATTCGGATGACCCCATTACTGATTCTCGATGATTGTTTCTCAGCGGTGGATACCGAAACTGAAGAGCATATCCTCTCAGGATTGAAGAAGGTACGACAGAACCTCACAACCATGCTGGTTTCCCACCGTGTATCCACCGCTCGACATGCGGATCGCATTATCGTACTTGAAGAAGGTCATATTATTGAGTTGGGAACCCATTCAGAACTCCTTCGCCAGGGTGGCTTTTATGCAGATCTTGAAAGAGCCCAGAGTACCGCTGGGAGGTTAGATCGGAACCTGCGGGTTAGTACTGCCAACAGTGAAGAAGTTCAGGAGCTGTTATGACTAGCTCACTGGCGCAAAAACCGGAGCCGAAACTGGATCACTCGATCTTTGACGCGGACATCCATGGCCAGTCCATGAACATGGTTTATCTGGGTCGTATCTTTAGCTGGATCGGACCCCATAAGAAACTTGCCGGGTTTAGCATCGTGCTGGTTATGATGGCATCGCTTCTTGCCGTGCTGCTGCCTGTCGTTATCAGCCGGGTCGTGATAGATGGTGTAATAGTTGGCAACCAGCCTGATCTGGTGTTACCGGATTTCGGAATGAACGCCCTCAACAACTGGCTGGTACACCACACAGGTTGGCAAAGTATTGTTTCCGCCTGTTTTATCTACGGCGTATTCACTATCTTGTGCCACATCTTTTATCATTTTCACCGGATAACCTTCGCCCGAACCGTACTACACGCTTTAAGGGATATACGCCTCGATTTGTTCGCGCACATGGAACACCGACCCTCCTCCTTCTACGACAAAGTAGCGGTGGGACGAGTCATGACCCGTATCACGAATGACGTACAAGCGTTGTTCGAACTGTTGATGGGCATGGGGATGCTGATTGGCGAATTCGTCCCTTTCTTTATTGCGCTGATTATCATGCTGGCAATAGATGTGCGTCTCACCCTTTACCTGTTACTGGCAATTCCGGTGTTTGCATTTATCACTTATTTTTTTCGGCTGGCCACAAGGCGTGTTTACAGACTGATTCGCAACTCGGTCTCACAGCTCAATCAAAACCTGCAGGAAAATCTCAGCGGCATGCAGGTTGTTCAACTCAGCAATCGCGAAGAGAAAAACCTCGACGTGTATCGTGATATCAACCGCGAGAACCAGCAACACGAAATCAAAGCCATCAAGCTCGAAACCGGCTACGGCGCTTTTATGGACAATATGGTTAACCTCGCACTGGCCGTGATTCTTTGGTTCGGGGGCGGTTCTGTTCTGCAGGAGCTCATATCACTGGGTAGCATCATATTATTTACCCAATTTGTTGATATGTTCATTCGGCCGATTCGAGTGTTGGGGATGCAATACAATGTTCTGTTTCGTGCCATGGCCAGCGCCGAAAGAATCTTCCAGGCTCTCGATTGGCACGAGCAGATAAGGGAACCGGATCAACCTTCAGTGCTACCAACACGAATCCGGGGGAAACTGGAGTTTCGAAACCTGTCCTTTGGCTACGACGACCAGGATGTTTTACACGATGTTTCACTTACGATAGAACCTGGAGAAAAACTGGCGATCGTTGGCCCGACAGGTTCAGGCAAGAGCACCCTGATTCGGCTACTCGGGCGTTTTTACGATTTCGATGATGGGACCATTTTCCTCGATGATATTGATCTGAACCAAATTCAATCGAGTGAAGTCCGCCGCCGGGTTGGGGTTGTGCTTCAGGATTTCCATATATTCTCCGGTTCGATTCTTGATAATATTATGCTTGGAAACCCGAACATTACTCGTGAACTGGCGATTGACGCAGCGAAAATAGTCCATGCAGACAAGTTTATCGAAGCACTGCCACTGGGCTATGACACACCGCTGGTGGAACGTGGCCAAAACCTCTCCCAGGGTGAACGACAACTGCTCGCATTCGCTCGTGTGCTGGCAGCAGATCCCGAAATCCTGATCCTGGATGAAGCAACCGCCAGCATCGATACGGAAACCGAACAGCTTATTCAGGACGGTTTGAGGAAAATCATGCAGGATCGAACCTCTATTTTGATAGCGCACCGGCTCCAAACCATACAGGAAGCAGATCGCATTCTGGTACTGAAACATGGCCGGGTAAAAGAGCTAGGTGGCCACGACGAACTGATGGCCCAAAAAGGTATCTACTACACCTTAAACCAGCTGCAATTTCAGGACGTATCTTCAACCCCTGAATAGCCATGGAAGTTTTGCGGTTATGTCCCTGTGGTGTTATAAACTTCACTCAACCATGGAAACTCTGATTAAGTGGATATGTAGAGAAACCTTGATCAGAGATTCCCGGTAAATTTAACCAATTCAGGGTTACCCCAAAGGGTTGAGCGTTGAATTGCGAGAGGAGTAGTCAATGAGCGAGTTTGAAGGAAAGGTTGTCGCCATTACCGGCGCAGGCGGCGGTTTAGGAAAAGCCCATGCCCTGGAATTTGCAAAGAGAGGCGCCAAGGTTGTGGTCAACGATCTGGGTGGGGCCGTTGATGGTGCCGGTTCCAGCGACGCAGCCGATGCTGTCGTAGACGAAATCACAGCTGCTGGTGGCGCTGCAATAGCGAATAAGGCTTCCGTGTCAGATCGGGCCGGGGCTAAAAGTATCATCACCGATGCGGTTGATGCTTACGGGACCATTGATATATTGGTTAACAACGCAGGCATCCTGCGGGACAAATCATTCAAAAATATGACCCTGGATGAGTGGGATCTTGTAATGAATGTCCACATGAATGGAACAGCCTACGTCACGCATGCCGCCTGGCCAATCATGTACGAAAAAAACTATGGTCGCATTATCTGTACATCGTCCGGCTCCGGTATATGGGGTAATTTTGGCCAGGCTAACTACGGCGCAGCGAAAATGGCTATGCTCGGATTCATGAATGTGCTTGCACTAGAAGGTCGATCACACAATATTCACATCAACTGCCTTGCCCCTGGTGCAGCGACGCGTATGACCGCATCCATCCCTGGACGAGACGAGATAGATGTGGATAATCCACCACCCGAACGCGCACCTTCCCTGGTGACTCCTGCTGTCATTTACATGGCCAGTGAAGATGCTCCAACCGGGAAAACTTTCCAGGCATCATCCGGCAATTTCTCGATGGCATCCATGTTCAGTAACGAGGGGTCCACCCTTGGTGTCGATGCGACGTTCGAGAGCTTCCATGAAAACCTGGATGCAATCACTGATATGGGCAAGGCAGAAGAAGGTAGTGCGTTCCGACGACGCCAGGCCAAAAAAAGTTAGTGTGTCATGTTTTTCAACAGCTACCTGCTGTCTTTCGACCCAGGTAGCTGATTGAACTTCAACGACAAGATCTCTCGGGCGGCGCGATGAAAAATCTCTTAGTGGCCACAGGCTTCATGATTGTTGGCTTTTTTATCGGAGTCTGGTTTCAAAAACCTGCTTTAGAAGATGAAAGCTCCGTCCCGGTAAGCCGCCTCCAACTTAAAAGGACTGGAGATTTAATTGACCGCCGAACCTCGACCGCCAAAATTGACTCAACGATTGCGGACCAGGCCCTGACTTTCGACGATATCAGCCAGCAACCATCGGTGTTCCAACAGTTATTTACTGCTTACCAGCTTGCGTTGAATGCCGATATGGCTGAACTCGAAAATTACATTGACCTCAGTGCCCGTTCAAAAGACCCGTTCTACAATTACAATCTGGTCACGGCGTTTCTGGAAAGGTTTACCATGCTTGATCCCCTGTTAGCAATAGAATATGTCGAGTCCAACTATCGCCTTGATCGCAACATGTTCATTCCGCATATTGTTACCAGTTGGATTCGTTTTCACCCGGAAGCCGCGATCGACTACTTTCGAACGATTGATAGCCTGCAAATGAAACGGACCCTGGGGATGCGATTACTTGCAGATCCAACATTACAAAGAGTAGGACTCGAACAGGAAATTATTCAATTATTGGGCCCAAATTCCGATTTTATCATCGCCCAGATTCGTTCCACTCAACTTCCACTTGAGCAGGCATTCGATGAAATATTCTCAACCCAGGGTAATCTCCATTCACCTCAATTAATGACCGTAATCGCTCGCTGGGTTTACCGGGACTTCGATGGCCTGGTTACCAGGATCAGTGAGATCACCAACGAGACGCAGCGACAGTCACTTTTAGCGCAAGCCTACAATGTCTATGCAAGTAGCTTTCCCGAGGCCGCATTGGACCATGTTAGAACCTACCAACCAGACTCGTTTTTCCTGGAGGAACAAATACTGGGTATACTGGCCTACCATGATCCACTGAGTGCACGTCCCCTGATAGAGGACTATCTGAGTAGACACGACAGCAGTTCCCTGCTCAACAACTTGCTGTCAAACTGGGTTAGCACCAATCCTGCCCAGGCATTGCAATATGTCGAGACACTCACCGAAACTCAAAAACTGAATGCATACCAATCCCTGGCAACATCATATATGCAAAGCCATCCCCAAGAGGCGTTAGACTGGATTCTGGAGCTTGATCCAAAATACCAGCACGTCAAAGAAATGGCTTTCTCTGTTGTTACTGACCAGAACGTTGATTTTATAGAGCAAGCCATCGATGGAATTCGTCATACAGGGCTCAGGCAGCAGGCATTCATCAGCATTGCTCAATACAAATCCAGTATCGATCCGCAAACAGCCTTGGATTGGCTGGTAACTTACGAGGAAGACCCAGCCTACCTGCCTGCCCTGCAACGCGTTCTGGGCAATTGGGCTTATCGGGATCCTGCCGCGGCTGCCCGGGAGGTTGAAAAACAACTCAATGCGGAAGGCATGATGCCCGTCATCCATCAGATTGCCCAGTCCTGGTATTCAAGGGATGAGGAAGCAGCTATTCGATGGGTTAACTCACTGGACGATAGCCAGGCACGAGTCGCCGCGCTCAGCTCACTGGCGATACAAGTCGTATACCAGGATCCAGACCATGCGGTTGAGATGATTAACCAGTTACCCGAAGGCCAGCATCAAGCCAATGCCAAACGCAACATAGCTTACACCTGGGCTTCCCAAAACCCTGATCAGATTGACGAAATAATAGAAACTCTCGATTTAAACGAAGAAGAAGCCGATCAGATACGACAGATAATTCAGCAGACACCGGGAATTGTCCGCGAATTTCCAACCCATTAGCCGGACTGGCTATAGACTAGTAACTACAAGCATGTTTGATTCACAGTTAAGAGACTGGATCGACCCACCCCTTAACAAACTTGGCTCAATGTTAGTCGAAGCGCGCATAAAGCCAAATGATATTACTATTGCAGGGTTTGTTATTGGAATAATAGCGGTCCCACTTATTGCATTACATTATTATAAACTGGCATTCGTGTTCGTATTAGTTAATCGGCTTATGGATGGACTTGATGGTGCCGTGGCTCGGCAATCATCCGCAACTCACGCCGGAGGCTATCTGGACATTGTCCTGGATTTCATTTTTTATTCCGCCGTCGTATTCGGCTTCGCTTTGGCTGAGTACGATAACGCGGTCTATAGCGCCTTTTTGATCTTCAGTTTTATCGGGACAGGAACCACCTTTCTGGCTTTCGCAATATTCGCCCAGAAACTAGGTTTACAATCCAATCATCAGGGTGAGAAGTCATTCTATTATCTTACGGGGCTCGTAGAAGGATTCGAGACAATCGTGGCCCTCGCGCTGATGTGTTTGCTGCCCGATTATTTCTCGGTGATCGCGTTGCTATTCGGGATTCTTTGCTGGATTTCCACACTGGCGAGAATTTTTATGGCAGTGGAATTGTTGGACAAGCATTCGAAATGATGAAGATTTTATTTTTTTAAATCAATTAGTTGAAGTGTTTTCGGAGATCGGCACCTGATTTAAAAAACCAATGAGGGCTTGCGCCCTCACTGTGCCTAAAGTTAAATCACTTTTTTCTTTTCAAGACGACGCACTAAATCTGCCAGCGTTTTATCAGTAGATGATTTGCTGAAAGACTCAGTCAGAATATTTGTAATTTCTTTGTTCATCGAAGTGTTGTTCGACTTGGCGCTTCGCTTAATTTTCTTATGCAAGCTTGGTGGCAGTCTCAAAACAAATTTCACTTGCTCAGCTTCGGCCATAATATATCTCCATTGGTTAGTTTAGTGTCAAATCCCGCACATTATAAATGAACAGCACCATTTGTTACTGTAAGCAGTTACATTGGTGAGCAATTTGTGGCGTCAACATCATACCAATACCAACAGGATGATAGCAATCAGATACTTCAAAAGATTCGATATGGTTGTTGTTACTATATTTACTCGGCCTGTTTTATTGAATTTTCCATCGCTTATTCCATATAGGCTATTAGGCTATTATTTTTATTCCAAACATTTGAGCGCTCACCGAATCCTTTTCCACACGAACAGTCAGGCTATTCATTCGACCCTTGTGCGCTAAGGTTGATATGATGACAACATCGGTCACCGGAAAAAATGCTTTTGCAGTCCACTAATCGAAAAAAAGTCTTCCATATTGCATGGCCAATTATTCTTTCAAACTTATCCACTCCACTTCTCGGTCTCGTTGATACCGCTGTAATCGGCAATCTCGGTGATGCGGCGCTAATCGGCGCAATTGCCCTGGGTGGAATAATATTTAGTTTCCTGTACTGGGGATTCGGGTTTCTGCGTATGGGTACCACCGGCTTGGTAGCCCAGGCGCAAGGAGCCGGAGACGAAACGGAGGTAAAGGCGGCATTCTATCGAGCCTTTCTTATCGGAGCGTTAATCGGCAGCTTACTATTAGCCTTGCAGTGTCCCCTTGGCTACCTTGCGTTCCAAATGCTTGATGGTAGTCCAGCTGTTGAAAGCGCTGCACATGCCTACCTGCGAATCCGGATCTGGGGTGCACCCGTCAGCCTAGCCCATCTCGCAATCATGGGCTTCCTCTTAGGGCAACAAGACACAAGGTCACTACTACTGATCCAGGTTGTTCTCAATGGCACGAATATCATTCTGGACTTTGTATTTGTACTGGGATTTGGGTGGGACGTACAAGGCGTCGCCGCGGCGACGGTCATTTCTGAATTCATTGCCATCTGCCTCGGTACCTATATAGTCATGGGCCGGATACGCTCCCTGAGCGAAACTTACCTCGTGCCGTATCGTACATTACTGGACCGATCTTCTTTACGGCGGATGTTCGTCGTGAATCGCGACATTATGATCAGAACATTATGTCTCATCTTTGCCTTCGCCTGGTTTGCAAATCAAGGTGCTCAATCGGGAGATATCATTCTTTCTGCCAACGCAATTCTGATGCAACTGGTGAGTTTTTCTGCCTTCTTTCTTGACGGTTTCGCTCTTGCCGCCGAAAGTCTGGTCGGCCACGCGATTGGTTCAAATGACGAGCTGAATTTAAATGTCGCAATACGCCTATCCACAGAACTCGGTGCAATGACCGCGCTGATTCTCTCACTATCAATTTGGCTGCTAGGGACGCCGGTAATTCATTTACTGACCAATATCGTAGAAGTTCGTGAGACTGCACATCAGTACCTTGTATGGGCGGCTATTGCCCCGATACTTTCGATCTGGTGCTATTTGCTGGACGGCATTTTTATCGGTGCGACCCGAACAGTCGAAATGCGCAACGCGATGATCATTTCCCTGCTCAGCTTCTTAACCGCCTGGTACTGGTTACATGGCCAATTCGGTAATCATGGACTGTGGATGTCGCTACATGTTTATTTTATAGCCCGGGGTCTAACCTTGTGGTTTTATCTGCCAGGACTGAGAAAAATGGCACCATAAACTTGTTACACTGGGTCAAATTTCTCGCAACAAATCTCGGTGATAGCTAAAGGAGCAATGATGAAAATTTCGATACTAATGAGTTACGCCCAGGGTTACGTTGGTGCTACCAAAGAAATCATTGAAATGGAGAAAGCCGGACTCGATGTCGTTTGGGTACCAGAGGCTTATTCGTTTGATGGTGTCAGCCCCATGGGTTATCTCGCCGCGTTAACCAATACAGTGACTATCGCCTCGGGAATTCTGAACATTTACAGCCGGACGCCCACATTAATGGCGATGACGGCTGCAGGAATCGATGCCCTTTCAGAGGGTCGTTGCATGCTGGGTTTAGGTGCTTCCGGTCCCCAGGTTATCGAGGGGTTTCATGGTGTTCCCTATGACGCACCTATGACCCGAATGCGCGAGGTCGTGGAGATCTGCCGAAAAGTGTGGAAGCGGGAAGAGAAGCTCACCCACGATGGCAAAAAGTACCAGATACCTTTGCCTGCAGATCAAGGCACCGGACTTGGCAAACCCCTGAAGATCATCAACCACCCCTACCGTGAAGAGATTCCAATTGCGCTTGCTACCCTCGGAAATAAGAGCGTCGAGATGACTGCAGAAATCGCCGATGCCTGGCTACCGGCTTTTTTTATGGCTGAGGGTGCCGACGCCGTCTGGGGAGAGGCTCTAAAACGAGGCAACGCGAAAAGGGACATGGGTCGTCCCCCGCTGGATATTTACGCCGGTGGTGCAGTTGCCATTGGCGAGGGCCTTGAATCCTACCGAGACATGTCCCGATCCGGGATCGCGCTTTATGTTGGCGGCATGGGGGCAAAGGAGAAAAATTTCTACAACCAGATTTTTCGAAAGTATGGTTATGAAGAAGAAGCAGAAGCGATTCAAAACCTCTATCTTTCCGGGAGAAAGTCCGAAGCCGAAGCTGCCATTCCACAAAGCTACCTCGATGCAACTTCCCTGGTTGGGCCCGAGGGTTTCGTCAGGGACAGGTTACAAGCCTACAAGGAAGCTGGAGTCACTTCGCTGAATGTCGGTTTTCTGGGGACCACCACGCAGGAGCGGGTTAAGAATTGTGACTCCCTAAAGAACCTTATAGAGAAAATCTAGCGACTAAAGAACCAGCGCCAATGGTATCTACTCAATCCCAGGAGCAGATTAATCCGGGCCAGTCAACCTGGGAGATGTATCGTTCCCTGCTGTTTTCTGTCTACCTGCCAAGTCTCCTGATGTCCATATGCCAGGGAAGCGTCATGTTAATCATCCCCCTGTTCGCGCTGCAAATGGATGCGAACATAGGTATCACAGCGCTGGTCTTTTCGCTTCGTGGCCTGGGCAACATGACCGTCGATGTTCCGGCTGGTTATGCCACCGCTCGTTTTGGTGATCGAAGCATTATGATTGTTGGCGTGGCTTTAATGGCAACCACCGCGCTATTTACCAGCCAGGCGGATTCCCCATTGCAATTGGCTATTGCGGCATTTGCATTCGGTGCTGCGATGGCAACCTGGTTGCTCGCCAGACTGGCACATATCAGTGAAAAAGTCGCCTCACATCAACGGGGTAAGGCCATATCCACCATGGCTGGAATACAACGGTTCGGAAATCTTGTTGGACCGGTGACCAGTGGTTTGATTGCCCACAAGTTCGGCTTCGGTTATGTATTTCTTTGCATCGGCTTCATTGGCCTTGCAGCCCTTTTGCTGGTGCTCGTAACCGTGAAGGACAACCAGAAAGCACATCATGAACAAGGCCCGGGGCTTTTCAAACTTGTGCCTCATATCGTATCGGGACATTACAGGATATTTGCCACGGCTGGACTTGCGGTTCTTTGCCTCACGGTGCTGCGATCAAGCAGACAGCTGCTGATTCCGCTGTGGGGACAGAGCATCAATCTTGACAGTGCCACTATCGGACTTGCGGTGAGTTCAGCCGCCGCAATCGACATGTTAATGTTTCCACTGGCGGGTTACATGATGGACAACCTCGGCCGTCGCTATGCCGCCATTTCCTGCCTGTTAATTCAAGCACTGGGCATATTCCTGATCCCCTTCAGTTCGGGATTTACCGGCCTGGTACTGGCGGCTATGGTTGCCGGGGCGGGTAACGGCCTGGGTAGTGGTATTAATATGACACTGGGCGCAGATTTCGCACCACCCGCTGAGCGCGGTGAATTTCTTGGCGTGTGGCGCCTGATGTCCGATGCCGGATCATTCGCGGGCCCAATATTTCTGGGCTATGTCGCAACGAGCGTTGCTCTTGCCAGCGCCTTCACCGCAGTGTCTACAATGGGAATACTGGGGGCTGCAATTATGCTCCTGTTTGTGAAAGAGACCCTGTTGAAGAAAAAATAGTAATCCATCGGACTCTGACACTAGCAGGCTGCTAGAGTACACCCTCAATAAATATCTCTATAAGTGCCGCAATAACCCAGGTGAGCGGCGGCAGGACTCCAAACAGTAACAAACTTCGAATCCGGTCGGTAAAAGGCCATTCCTTTATTTTTCTGATCCGGTCTTCGTAGTACATCAAATCCACTTTCGTTAACCTCTCGGCATCCTCGCCCACCAGAGAATAGGACAAATGAGCCCGGTCTCCGTTAATGGCCCTGAGTACATGATTTAGTTCAATCGCCTTGGCCTGTCGCATCCTCGTCTTGAATCGATTGTAAGGCACAAGGTACAACCCCAATGACAAAGCCGGTACGTAAAAAGGCGTCATCATGATGAGTAACTCAGGGAAACTCACCGCACCTGCGGTAATCATCGTGTAGCTTAAAATAATGACGCTCAGGCCGAATATATAAAGCTTCAGAAACCGGAACATCACGTTAGCCAGATTCGAGTAGAAGTCCGTTTGTAACAGGTCCAATCGAATGTTATCGCAAATCTTTAACAGCATAATCCACTGCCTGACGAGGATATCAATAATAAGAATGATCAAAAGGTACTGGAACCAATATAAAATCAACGCCGTAGCGTATACCAAAGGATACTGATGAGTGATCTGGCCGCTAATATATATATTTGTACATGCCGCGATAAACGCAATCACAATCTCAACCCAGACAATCGCGTTTGATGGCCTCAGTATGGGAATGACTTTCAACAGCTTCGGATCAAAATCGAGTACAGACTGCAAATCCCTGTGCCAGCCACGCCCCATTTGCAGATAAAACACCAGGTAATAACTGATAATGGCCACAAAGCCAATAACTATCGAATAGATACCGGGTCGCGGATACGCGGAGATGACGATGTTCGATATGCCAAAAATCACCAGGCAGATAAATGCCGTTATACCAATCTGCCATGCAGGCAGCCCGGTCCTGTCAAGCCAGACCAAAAATCCGACATGACCAAGACCCGGGGTCGCCTCGTTGTATTCTTCGTCAACCAGTTCCAATGCACTTGCCAACGTTTAGTCCTTTCAGTTGATTGTCCTATCGGGGCAGTTCTCGGACAGCCTCAGGGGAATTCCTATATACTCACTTTCGCCGAGACAACCCACATAATAATCATGATGTGATTTTCGTCCACCATCGTCTCGTGCCTTGTCTATTTCGTCGATACAGAAAAAGAAACAAATGAAACCACTACACTACTATTTAGTTGGAACCGGATCCTGGTTCCTCTCCTATGGCATCCAGGCTGTTGCATTCGCGTGGCTGGTGACTATCGTGCTTAACGAGTCAGCAAAAATGGTAGGCGTCGCGCAAATGGCCTTCCTTCTTCCGGCGATGCTGTTGATGCTTATCGGCGGTAGCCTCGCTGATCAGTTAGGCGGTCGTAGGGTTGCCATTATAGGACATATCGCCGCATCAATCGCGCCCCTATTCCTGACGATTGTGATCGCAACCGACAACCTGAGTTACGCCATGGTAATTGTCTTCGCGGTTATTATGGGCTGTGCACAAGCGCTGGTAACGCCCGCCCGTGATGGACTGCTGGCCCTGGTCGCAGACGGGCAGATTCAACAAAAAGTTGTTCTGGTCAGCCTGGTTCAGTTTGGCGTTCAAATGCTCGGGTTTCTGGCCGCTGCTTTTGCGGACAAGTATGGCGCTGAATTTATCCTGATGCTGCAGTTTACCATTCTAACCATAGGTACCATTGCCTACTTTCGGTTGGATGTTCCTCACGAAACGCCTCCCAGGCTTGCTGATGGCATGGTAACAAACGTACTGCATTCCATAGTCGAGGGCTACAGAACTGTCAAGGCATCGAGACATATGCGTATTGTTGTACTCCAGAATTGTGCCATGGGGGTGTTTTTTATGGGCTCTTACATAGTCACTATTCCACTGCTGATTCGGGATTTATACGGAGGGTCTTCAGTTGAACTGTCCTGGATGAATGCGGGAAATTCCCTGGGACTGGTAATCTCCATCTTGTTCCTGATGCGATTCGGGGACATTCATCGCCAGGGAAGGGCTCTGCTCGTAGCCCAGGGCATCGGTGCCTTTGCTCTGGCGGGTGCGGGATTAGGCCTGGGGTTTTATACCGCCGTCGGCGCAATTTTTGCCTGGGGTCTTTGTGGGGGCATTGCAATGACGATGTCCCGAACCATCATGCAGGAAAAAGCGCCTCCCGATCAGAGGGCTCGAATGATGGGGTTTTACTCGTTTTCGTTTATGGGGTCAGGTCCAATTGGCGCCCTGTTCTGCGGCTACCTGGTAGAAGGCATTGGTCCTGGACCTGCGTTGATGGTTGCCTCAACGATGATGTTGGCGGTCGTTGTAGTTGTTTCTTTCCAGTCTTCACTTTGGTCGATGGATTCATCCACTACTTGAATAAAGGTGATGTTAATATGATCCGACATAATCAAATGGAAAACGCTGATGCTGCGTAAACTCACGGTTCTCCTGACTACACTGCTGCTTATCCCGTCCGCGGCCCTGGCAGAGACTATTCTGCATTGTGAGCGGTTAATAGACGGTTCAAGCGATATGGTACATGAACGTCAATCGATCCGAATCGAGGGCACAAGGATCACTTCAATCGAGAATGGTTTCGTCGAGGCTGACCTGGTAATTGATATAGGCGATGCGACATGTATGCCAGGTCTAATGGACATGCACGTGCATATTACTTCTGAGCTGAATCCGAAGCGATTTGAAAACAAATTTAAACTGGACCCGCAAGATAGCGCGTTCGCTTCGGTTCGTTACGCTAATGCGACGTTGATGGCCGGGTTTACAACCGTGAGGGATCTCGGCAGCGCAAATAATCTGTCTATCTCTATGCGCAAGGCGATTAACCAGGGCTATATCGTTGGTCCCAGAATTTATACAGCAGGAACAAGTCTCGCAACCACTGGTGGTCACGCGGACCCGACTAATGGGGTTAATAGCAAATTTCGTGGTGATCCCGGACCGAAAGACGGGGTAATTAACAGTGTTGAAGATGCAAGAAAAGCAGTTCGCCAACGGTACAAAGAAGGTGCGGACCTAATAAAAATCACCGCAACCGGCGGTGTTCTAAGTCAGGCTTCCAGTGGTCAAAACGCGCAGTTTACGGAAGAAGAATTACGCGCCATCATATCAATAGCGAAGGACTACAACTTTAAAGTCGCCGCCCATGCACACGGCACTGAAGGAATGCAACGGGCAATCAGAGCAGGTATCGATTCCATCGAGCATGGTACCTATATGGACAGGCCGACGATGAAGTTAATGAAGAAGCATGGAACGACATTTGTCCCGACAATTATGGCTGGTAAGTTCGTCGCTGAGAAATCAAAAATTGATGGCTACTTTTCTGACGTTGTCAGGCCGAAGGCAGCAAAGATCGGCCCACTGATTCAAAATACGTTTGCTGAAGCTTACGAAATGGGCGTTAAAATTGCCTTTGGTACAGATACTGGAGTTTCTGCCCATGGCGACAATTGGAAGGAATTTGTCTTCATGGTTGAGTCTGGCATGCCAGCCATGGAAGCGATTCAATCCGCAACCAGCCATGGTGCCATGTTGCTGGGAATTGAAGACTCCCTCGGTACCCTGGAAACAGGAAAAATTGCGGATATCATTGCGGTAAAAGGCGATCCCCTGGCCGATATCAATCAGATGCAGTTCGTTGAATTTGTGATGAAGGAAGGTGTTGTCTACAAGCGCTAGTGTAGTGTTCTATGCAAAATTTTGTGACTTGCTTGATATGCGTTTCGTATAGGACACTACACTAGACCAGATTATGCTCCTTCAGGTAAGGAAGCAGCTCATGAGCGGGTAAGGGTCGACTATAGTAGTAACCTTGAACATAGTCACAACCATTTGATCGAAGAATATTAACCTGGTCCTTTGTTTCAACACCCTCTGCCAGCACTTTCAAACCCAGGTTCTGGCCCAGGCCTATGATGGCCATCGTAATTTTCAAGTCATCATTATTCGTCGTTATATCGCGTATAAAGGACTGGTCAATCTTTAGCGTATTGAGGGGAAAGCGCTTCAGGTATTGCAGAGACGAATAACCGGTACCGAAATCATCAATACTGATACTCAGTCCAAGCTCTCGCAGTTCTTCCAACATCTGAATATTCTGCTCAATATTCTTCATCGCAATGCCTTCGGTTATCTCCAAAGCCAGAGAATCGGAGGAGATGCCAGCTTCACGCATGATGCCACCAACCAAATCAGGCACGTTGTTCTCAAACTGCCGGGCAGATAGATTGACTGCTACCCGGAAGCCATTGAAACCCACGCTTTCCCAGTTCTTTATCTGATCACAGACGGAACGCAGTACATACTCACCTAGCGCTAAAATCAGACCCGAACGTTCAGCAATGGGAATGAACTCTCCAGGAGAAATCATGCCCTCTTCCGGATGCGGCCAACGCGCGAGTGCTTCCATACTAACCAGTTTCTCTGTAACAACATCAACAATAGGCTGGTAGTGGACCTCGAACTGTCCTTCGGCCAGCGCCTGCTGCATGCTGCTTTTGCGTTCAATGAACCGCAGTGCGTTCTCATACATCGCGTTGTCAAAAACGATGTAAGATCCAGCTGCCTCAGTCTTGGCCTGATGTAACGCGGTATCTGCATCGCGTACCATTTCTTCAGCGGTTTCGTAGACGCCCTGATCAAACAAGATGCCGCCGCTGGCTGAAAGGTCTAAAGGCGTGCTGCCAATTAGTATAGGCTTTTCAATGGCTTTTTGAATCCGCTCACATGCCTGAATCGCACCGGCTGCAGAATCAACAGGTTCCAGCAGGATCGCAAAGATATCACCACTAAAGCGTGAAACGGTATCGTCGGGCCTCACGGTGAGCGCAAGCCGGCTAGCGATCTCAATCAGCACCTTGTCACCAACCTCATGTCCGAGGCCCTCATTAATTGCAGCAAACCCATCAAGACCAAGGAATACAACCGTAAAGTGATCCTGGGCTCCACGTTTGCGCCGATTAATCGAACTCTCAAGGCGATTGATAAACAAAGCCCGATTCGGCAGTTCGGTCAGGTCATCGTAAAATGCATTGTGACGAATCTTGTCTTCGTACTGTATTTGCCTGCTGATATCACGAAACGTGATAACAAACAGCTCTTCGTCATCGCTGGTAATGAGTTTACTGGAAACTTCGATCGGTATCTCAATTCCAGATGAGGTCTTTAACGACTGACGAAGATTCATAATCCGTTGATCTTGCCTGATCACGCTGGTATCAAATGTCTGTCCGCCTATCCTGAATTCGGAAAGGGGCATTATCTGGGACAGATTCATGTAGCGTGCTTTTTGTCGACACCAACCCGTAATCTTCTCTGCCATGGGATTAAACAAACAAATTTCACCATTAACATCCGTAACCACAACACCGTCGCTGATACTGGTAAGGGTAGCATCTAGCCTGCGCCGGGCGCTCGCGAGTTCGGACTCTATTCGATGCTTGAACAGGGCGATTTCGATATTGATTTCAAGTTCGCGATTATCAAAAGGCTTCAGTACGTAGCCATAGGGCTCGGATACCTTTGCCCGCTCAAGTGTCTCTTCGTCAGCATAGGCTGTACAGAAGATGACTGGTACAGTCATTTTTTTCCTGATTTGGATCGCTGCTTCGATACCGTCAATGTCGTCTGCCAGGTGGATATCCATCAGGATTAGATCAGGTTTCAGGCTCAGGGCTTTCTGAATCGCCTCCTCGCCTTTTCTGGCCGTGTCGAGCACGTCATAACCCATTCGGGTCAAGCGAGCCTTGATATCTCGTGCAACTAGTACTTCGTCTTCAACTACTAATAGAGACTTCGTTGACATCTTTCTCGTTCCTCGGGAAGGAGATTTCAAAATGCGCTCCATTGGCACTTTCGAATCGTAATCTTCCATCCAGTTGTTGGGTTAATATCGAAACAATCTCCATGCCCATCGAGCTTGAACTTTCAAGTGCAAAGCCTTCGGGAAGGCCCTTACCATCATCTCCAATCTCAAGCACATATCGACAATTAACACTCTTGAACCGTACGCTAATTGTACCTCGACCTTCCTTTCCCTCGAAAGCATGTTTAAGTGAATTAGAAATTAGCTCGTTAATAATTATTCCGCAGGGCACAGCTGTTTCAATGTCCAGCAAGACATTATCTACCTCAATATCAAGGTTCACCATGACACCCTGAACAGAATAAAAACGATGCAAACTTTTAGCGAGCATGTTGATGTAGTCTTCAAAATCAATTTCTGAAACATTTTCAGATTGATACAGGTTTTCATGTATCAATGACATCGACTTGATGCGCTGCTGACTTTCACCCAGTAACTCTGAATAGACATCATCACCAATTGTTTCAGCCTGAATATTCAACATGCTGGAAATTACCTGCATGTTGTTCTTTACTCGATGATGTACTTCTTTAAGCAAGAGCTCTTTTTCTTTGAGGGACTCAGCCAGTTCTCTCTGCACAGCCTTGTTCTCTGCGATCTCATGCTCCAACTCAACTGTTCGCTCACCAACGATTTGTTCCAGGTTGAGTCGGTGCTTCTCAAGTTCAGCTTCGGTTTTCTTTCGACCCGTTATGTCCCGGGCAATACTCACATAGGCTGTTTCGTTGTCGCTGTCGTCATGGACTGCGGCAATGGTGATTTCAGTGGTTACAAATTCGGATCCCTTGCGGGTTTTTACTTCACCGTGCCAGCGACCATTGCTGCGTAAACCTGCCCTGGCGAGACTGGCATCAGAGGGGTCGGAAAACAACAGTGACAGGATAGATCGCCCTACTGCCCGTGATGGTGTCACTCCAAGAATGGAGTTAATGGCGTTATTTGCATACATAAGGTGTTTGTTTGCATCGGCAATCAAAACGCAGTCCGTCGCTTCTTCCAGGGACTCAATATAGAGCTGTAGCCTTTCGCTATAACGCTTCTCGGCCATTCTCCTCAATCTCGACTCATTCGCCTTCTGTACTTGGGAGAGCACGCCCACACCAATGAGCAGATAAACCAGGTACGCCCACCAGGTCGCCCAAATAGGCGGGTTGACTTTGATCTCGATGGATGCCCCGTCCTCATTCCAGACTCCGTCATTATTTGAGCCGGTAACCCTGAATACATAGTCTCCATAATCGAGGTTCGTGTAGGTGACTGTATGTGCCCCTCGAGATTCAACCCATTCTTTGTCAAAACCTTCCAGAAAATATCGAAATTTGTTCTTTGCGGGGGCGGTGTAGTCCATAGCCGCAAATTCGAAACCAATAACGGAATCATTGTATGCTAGCTCGATGTTCTCACGGCGATAAACCGGTACAGGCAAATGCACCGTCTTGTTAAACTTCGAAAAACTTGTGATTCTTACTGGTGGAACATAGGTGTTACCGCTAATCCTGTGGGGATGGAATGCATTAAAACCGTTATTACCGCCAAACAAAAAGCTGCCGTCCGATAACTTTAACGAAGCGGCCATGTTAAAATCATCACTTTGCAGCCCATGTTCGAAATCGTATAACACAAACGTATCGCTTCCGGGGTAGTAAACTGACAGTCCCTTCACGCCGCTGATCCATAGATTACCCCCAGCATCTTCAAGCATTCCCCAGATAGCATTGCTTGCCAATCCATGGCTCATACTACGTCGCATGATCTTCTGGCTGGCAAAATCATAGAAGTTTACTCCAGTACTTCGGGTGCCTATCCAAACCCCTTTCACAGTAGATAGCAGAGAAATAGTGTCGTCGCTGGACAGCGACTCCGTATCGTCTGGATCATGGCGCAGATTCTGAAGATCACCGGTTTCTGGATCAAGGACTACAACACCGCCGCCAAAGGTTGCAATCCACATTGAGCCATCTGTTACTTCAACAATATCGTGAGTTTTTAACTCCATGAATTGATCCGATGGAGAGTCAGGGCCAGGAAATCGTTGGAACTTGCCATTTCCCAGATACCTGTTCACACCGCCGCCATAGGTTGTCAACCAGACATCACCACGGCTGTCGGTCAATATACGGCTCACCCGGTTATCACTCAGTGAATTGCTATCGTTTGGATCATTGAGAAAAGTTGTAATGACCTTGTCGTCCCGAATGATGTTGACACCCCCGGACATAGTGCCGACCCACAAGTCATCGCCCTGAACAGCCATGGACATCAATGTGCGGTCAGATAAGCCAATTTCTTCGGTCGAGTATTGTGTAAAAGTCCCACTGTTAGCATTCCACTTACTAAGGCCATTAATTGATCCAATCCAAATATCGCCATTGGGCATTTCTGCGAATGACGAAGTATCATTACTTGCCAGACCATGTGCGCTACCCCTTTTGAAGTGAGGGAATGTTCTGCTATCAGCGTTCCACTTGTTTATACCGCTATTGGTGCCTGCCCATATGACGCCACCGAGATCCTGGAACAGATTCGCAATAGCATTATCCCCAATGCTCCGCGGGTCTGTCGGATCGTTAATATATGCAGTAAATGCGCCATCAGCGTACAAGTACAGACCATTGGCAGTGCCAATCCAGATACGGTTGTTCTGATCTCTTAACAACGCCAGGGCACGCCCTGATTTCAATGCAGTGGGTAAGTTTGTCTGGTAGTCAATACGTGAAAAAATTTCTGTATCAGGATCTAAAACAGACACAGCACCGTTATAGGTCGCTACCCAGATTTTTCCTCCATCATCTTCTACGATTGCCCTGACGTGATTATCACTAAGCGTTAAAGGGTTTTGTTTATCACTTTCGTATCGTTTAAATGAACCTGTGGTCGGCTCCAGCCGATTCAATCCGCCCTGTTCCGTGCCAATCCAGAGATTTCCATGACTATCTTCAAATATAGACCAAACCTTACCTGCACCCAGACTCGAGGGGTCAGAAGAATCGTGGTGATAGTGAGACAGTTCACCACTGGACGAGTAGTGAACCAATCCTGCATTAGTTCCAATCCAGAACCTGTTCTTTGAATCTTCAAACAGGACTTTGATGCGGTTATGTCGATCAGCCTGTTTATCTTTGGCTTTATCAATCAATATCTTCTTAAAACCCTGGGTAACCTCATCATAAAGATTGAGCCCCCCGTCAGTTGCAATCCACAGTGTACCGTCTGATCGAGACAGGATGTCCCGTACTGAATTGTTTGAAAGAGAATTAGAGTCATCACTCTCATGGAGGAAGGTTTCGAACGTGTAACCGTCGTACTTGCGCAGACCTTCCTGGGCGCCAATCCAGATAAAACCATACTGATCCTGGGTGATAGCTGTAACGGTTGCCGATAAACCATCTTCCGTGCTCAACCTGTCAAAGATGACATTGTGATGGTCGGCCAGTTTTGTGACTGCACTTACTTCCAGCGATAAAAACACCAGCAGGCAAGCCATTGAGACCCCAAGGACTTTGATTCTCTTTACAGCTTTGATTTGTTTTACCCAAAGCAGAAACAAACCCCGGCAATGCCGGGGTTTGTTTCTTTCTCTTAACTCAGGCCCTAAGGACCAAAATAATTGCTGCAGAGACTCAAATACCACAGTTACTCCTGCTGTACCCACATATTGACGCCAATGCTATTCCCATCTTCGCTTCCAACGCTCTGGTTGCTGAAACCTCCCTGCTCCCACCAGTTGCCTTGCTCCCACCAGTTGCCTTGCTCCCACCAGTTGCCTTGCTCCCACCAGTTGCCTTGCTCCCACCAGTTGCCCTGATTTTCAGTGGTTGCCTGCTCCCACCAGTTGCCCATGTTCTCGTAGCCAACCTGTTCCCACCAGTTGCCCAGGTTCTCGTAGCCTCCCTGTTCCCACCAGTTGCCCTCGTTCACAAAACCACCCTGTTCCCACCAGTTGCCTTGTTCCCACCAGTTACCTTGTTCCCACCAGTTACCTTGTTCCCACCAGTTACCTTGTTCCCACCAGTTACCCTGTTCCCACCAGTTACCCGCGACCCCGGCTAGACTTTCGGGACCGCCAAAGTTGCGGATGTAGCCCGATTCCAGTAGACCGCTGAAATCCCAGGCATAACCATTGCTGAGCAGATCATCGACATTCCATCTGTATCCATTTTTCTGTAGTTCGGCAGGATTCCAGAAATACCTAACACTCCAGACTAATGGTTCGTCGTGAATATTCGTAGCATCCCAGTTAAAACCTTCACCTTCTGGAATACTGCTATCCCAGCTGAATTCATTGGTGCTGGCAAAACCAAATGTAGTCTCATTATACATCCGCGCTGGTCCGCCGAAATGTGCCTTATTTGACAAATCAAGCGACAGATTCACGCTAGTATCCAAACAAGTCTCGAGAGGACTATGAACTGCTAGAAAGGCATTAACAAGACCTGATCCTTGTTCAAAAACGCTATATGCCAGCGAACCATCAGCCAGGGTTGCAGCACTGGCGGACGCCATTAACTTGCATTTTACCTCATCCGGGGTTAGGTCCGGATTTTCCTGGAGTATCAACGCAGCAACACCTGATACAACAGCGGCTGATTGCGAGGTCCCTGACATCGAAAAGTAGGTATTCTGATAATGAAACTCAGGGTGTTCCTTGGCCTGGGTCGAGTTCTTTTTCATTATGCCGACCATATGTCCACCAGGGGCGATGAGCTCTGGTTTAACGTGCCCAGCAACGGTGGGTCCTCGGGATGAGAAAGTCGCAACAAAATCGTCGTAGGTGTTAGACGGAGTGTAGTTGTCAGTCATTGCACCAACAGTGACCACATAAGGGACGACACCAGGCGCGGAAATGGTCATTGGTTCCGGACCCCGGTTACCAGAAGACACAATAACCACAATCCCTGCTTTCCAGGCGGCCATGACAGCCTGATTGACTGGATCTTGCCAGTAGTGTGACTGAGGTGTTCCACCGAACGAAATATTCAACACGCGGATGTTGTACTCATCCTTATTGGCAATGACGAAGGCAATTGACCTGATGATATTCAGATAAGTACCTTTACCTTCCGCATCCAGTGCTTTAACGATGACCAGCTCGACGTCAGGTGCAATACCATTGTAACCGCCAGTCTTCATGGCGTTGGAATCCTTCGACTCGCTACTGTTAGCGATAATGCTCGCAATGTGCGTCCCATGGCCATTTTTGTCTTTTAACTGTCGATTCTTGCCAGAGTGTTTTTTGCTGGATTCGTCAATTGACACTCTCTTGTCCTTAATTGAATCGTAAAACGCCAGAACCCTGCTATCTTTTTCCGTGTTGTTAACCAGGTCCTTATGGCCCCACATGCCCGAATCAATAATAGCTACACCAATACCTTTACCTGTGATGCCTTCCTGGTGCAGTAAGTCCGCATAGATTAAGGACGGAAAAACACTATCCAGCGGAGTTTCACCCTTCTTGCCGGACTTCTTGCCGGACTTCTTGCCGGACTTCTTGTTTTTATTTCCATGACCTGCTGTTTGTACCGTGTTGTTAGAAAAAACCTGGATAATACCTGGGGTAGATCTCATCGTCTGGACCTGCCCAGAGTTCAAGTCTGCACCTACTGCATTGATAATGGCCAGCTCATGAGTCAGCTCCACACCAATACCCAAAAGTATGTTCTTCACCTGCTTGACACTATGACCGGAAACAACATAAGACCGAGTTGATTGGTTCCCTGAATCTTGCTCTTGCTCATTCCAGGGGAACCTGGCTAAACGTTCGGACGGTTCGACATTAACTGGGTTTTCTTCATCCCAGAGGTACCTGACTAAACGCTGTGAAGGGTCGATATTGTCTGGATTATCCTCGTCCCACAGATACCTGACTACACGTTGTGACGATTCGACATTGTCCGGATTGTCCTCGTCCCAGAGATACCTGACTACACGTTGTGACGATTCGACATTGTCCGGATTGTCTTCGTCCCAGAGATACCTGACTACACGTTGTGACGATTCGATATTGTCCGGATTGTCTTCGTCCCAGAGATACCTGACTACACGTTGTGACGATTCGATATTGCCCGGATTGTCCTCGTCCCAGAGATACCTGACTAAACGCTGCGGAGGTTCGACTTCATCTGGGTTTTCCTCATCCCAGAGGTACCTGACCAGATGCTGTCGAGGTTTTGCACTGTCTGGGTTTTCCTCATCCCATAAATACCTGGCGATACTGGGCTGCACGGACTGATCCTCCGGGCCGATTATTCCTGTCGCCGCAATTGAAATTTGAGTTGTAACTAGTAGTACTCCGACGAGTACGGTGACCAAAAAATATCCAATTTTACTCATATCTATCCCCTGTTCTTAACATCAATCCCTGTCTGATACGAATCCCTAGTTTTAAGTATTTTTTAATTTGCATTTCTTTATACTTTTCTCAATCAGGACTTCAGTCCGGGCTTGCTACAGAACAAACAGATAGACATCAATCTTTGCAGATTAGTATCCAAATTTCATGCCATTCTAGGTTTATCCGATAAGTGGTTGTTTTGAAACAAATATGGAAAATTCCTAGATCGAAAAAGAACATTTGGCGAAAATATTTTGAAATAAAGAAATATATAGCGGTAATTAATGGCGCATTAAGCGCAATATATTTCTTTCACCAGATGCGCCAACATCTAAACAGCGTGCTCCAAAGGGACCTCGGCAACCAGGCGCCGGTAGGTTGGCAGGGAAACACCCATCAAACTTGAAGCTTCTTTCCTGTTCAGAGAACGCTGCTCCAACTCCCGAACAAGCGCAAACGACACCAAATCCAGTACCGTTTGACCTCGATCACGAGCCAGCACAGTCAAATCGAATAGTATCGTCTGGAGAATCTCCCAGTCTGCCTGACCACCAGGGTTTCTGATGCCGGGACTACCCTGCAAGCGAGAGACTTTACGCCGAAGTGTTGATTCAGGCACCCTAAGGGTCAGGGCAGCACGATTGAGTACCTCAGAATTTAAATCCAGGCTTTTCTTGATCAGGTCTTCTTCAAGCCACCGACCCAGAGGAGGCAAGTCATTCACATTCGCCATACAACTGTCCACCATTCGTTTGAGCAGAGTCTGTAAGTGGCTCTCAGGACTCTGGTCCTTGGCACGCCTTGTTGGAATCTCATTCGATTCTGCCGGAAAAAGACCAAGGTGTATAGAACTTAACCTGGAATCTTTGCAGAGAATTAAGCCACGATTGATAACATTGATAAGTTCCCGAATATTGCCGGGCCAGCTATGCTCGACCAGCGCCTTCTCGGCATTCTCTGTAAATCCCAGAAGGTTCTTGCTGTATTGGGAAGAGTAGATTTTGAGGTAGTGATTCGCCAACAACATTATGTCGCCCTGACGAGCGCGAAGCGGCGGCGAATCAATAGCAAATACATTCAAGCGGTAATACAGATCCTCGCGAAATTTACCCTCTCTCACCAGCGCCTGCAAATCACGATTCGTCGCTGCTATTACTCTGGTATCAACTAATTCATATCGATTCGAACCGACTGGGACGAGTTGTCGTTCCTGAACATAACGAAGCAATTTAACCTGCACATCGAGTGGGAGTTCTCCAACTTCGTCCAGTAAAACTGTTCCGCCATCAGCTTCTTTGAGTCTCCCGGAGAAATTCTTATCTGCGCCGGTAAAGGACCCTTGGATGTGGCCAAACAGTTCACTTTCGATAAGGCTGCCGACAATGGCGCCGCAATCAACAATGATATAGGGCTTGTCTTTTCGTTTGCTATTTTCATGAATGGTTTTGGCAATCAACTCCTTGCCCGTGCCTGATTCTCCTGAGATAAGCACCGTCGCTTCTGTAGGTCCCACCATCTCGATACTCTCGACGAGACTCTTCATAATCGCAGACTGATAGAGGAAATGAGATTCCCCGGTAGCACTGGTAGTTGCTTCAGCAGGTAGATCAAACCGGGACAATCCCGAGGCGACGTAATTTACCAACGTTTCCAGAAATTCCACATCACTTTGTAACAATTCCCCGCCAGTAATAAACACCAGCTTCTCGGCACTCAGTCGAAACAGATGGACTTTTCCGGCGTTAACGTAATTGCTATTTGATGCCAGCAACTCACCGACTTTTAAAAAGTGCATTTTTGACAGGGCGATATCTTGCATACCTTTAAAATCATCAACGCCTTTTACTGCACCAGAGATTGCCCAAATTGTACTATTTTCAGATTCAAGTACAGCCACCTGGTCGAAGTCGAAGGATCGAAGCAGGTGGTGGCAGATTTTCTTGCTCATTTCTTCAAGACTGGTCGTCCGGGCAACCACACTTACAACATTCCACATCAGAACAAGGTTATGATATTCGCGCTGTTTTTCAGACTCCGTACTGGCAATTTGCAAACTATTCTCAACATCATCACTCCAGACGATTACCCTGTCACCGCCTGAGTCCTTCGCCACACTCAATGCCCACTCGGCACGCCGAAAAAGCTCGAATGGCTGCTGGTCGCCAGGCGAACTATATGAAAGCCCGATGCTGATACTTGGATTTGTTAGCGAAAAATGCTTCTTGAGCGAACTTAGTACTGAATCAGCGATAAGCTCACCTTCCACAACCGATGTATAAGGCATACTGACTGATAGATGCGCTGGCGAGTAAATGCTAACGAGGTCGGTCGAACGCAACATCTGGTTAAGCACCTGGGAGACTTCCTCAACGACCACGGGCTTGCCTTTAGTTTTGAAAGATACCAGAAGCTGACACATTGAAGATTCACTTGGCGTCAAGCGGTCGGGTCCGACCTGTAACATCAGCTCCTGTGTGGTTGGCAGCATCTCGATGGGGTCAGCGATTTCGGTCAACTCCCTTAAAATCAACACGCCTCCATCGTGCATGGGACCAACAATGCCATCAACCAACTTTGGAATTTTTCCAACAGCGCTAATCACAAAGGGAGCCAGCTTTGTTACATCACTACTTAGCAAGGCGGCATTTATCTTGGCTTGCACAGAATTGCCCAACAAAGAAAACACTTCCGGCCAGGGACGATCTCTGGCCACTTCCAAGTTTGTTTCTAATATTGTTTCAGCGTCACTATTCAGGTCGCTGATATCACCCCACTGGTTAACGAAAACCAGTCCGTTACCGATACATGTCAGTGCGGTTTGTAAAAGCTGTTGGGTTTTCCTAAGTTCTCTTTCAATGGAAAATTTGTACAGCGCCATCTCTATTACGATCTGCAGTTCCCGATTCTCGACAGGCTTGATGATGTAACCGTAGGGCGTTACTTCCTTAGCCCGTGACACAGTCTCCTCATCCGAGTAGGCAGTCAAAAAGACGACCGGTACACCCCGCTCGGCCTGAATAACCTGGGCGACTTCAATACCATCGACCCCATCTTTTAAATGAATATCTGTTAGCAATAAATCAGGCTGGGTATCTGCAGCCAACTCGATGGCCTCCAGGCCAAACGCAATACCGACAACCTCATAACCCATTTGCGTCAGACGACTCTTCAGCTCGCGGGCAATAAGCGCCTCGTCCTCGATAATAAGTATTGTCTGTTTCTTCGAAGTCATCATTAATTTTTGTTAGTTTTCAAAGCCGTGCATTAACAACCTATCAGAAGTTGTTACAACTTTACAGTCGTGAATGTTGGAAAAACAAACGCGACGTTCAACCATATACTCTCTTTGCTTCTCTTCTACGTGCATGCAGAATCGGTTCAGTATACCCGTTAGGTTGGTCAATACCTTTAAACACCAGATCACAGGCTGCCTGAAAGGCAACACTGTCACCAAACCCGGGCGTCATGTTTCGATAGTCCTCATCGTCCGCATTCTGCAAGTCAACCACGGCAGCCATGCGCTTGAGCGTTTCCATAACCTGTTCTTCTGAACACAAACCGTGATGCATCCAGTTGGCAATATGTTGACTGGAGATTCTAAGTGTTGCGCGATCCTCCATTAATTCAACATCGTTAATATCCGGCACCTTTGAGCAACCTACACCCTGGTCAATCCAGCGAACAACATAACCCAGTATGCCCTGAGCGTTATTGTCCAATTCATTCTGGACTTCGTCGGCCGACAGGTTGGTGCCTCCCAGTACGGGTATGGTGAGCAACGCAGAAAGGCTCGCTCTGGTTCTGGACTTCAATTCCTCCTGACGACTGGCAACATCCACCTTGTGATAATGCATGGCATGCAATGTCGCGGCTACTGGGGATGGTACCCAGGCAGTATTTGCACCCGCTTCTGGATGATTGATTTTCGCCTCCATCATTTGAGCCATTTCATCCGGCATGGCCCACATACCTTTGCCTATCTGGGCCTTATCCTTAAGGCCAGTTTCCAGACCGACGTCCACATTCCAGTCTTCGTACGCTTCGATCCAGGCTTCCTGCTTCATTAAGGTCTTCCTAACCATGGCGCCCGCTTCCATACTCGTATGGATTTCATCACCAGTGCGATCCAGGAAGCCCGTGTTGATAAATATCACCCGCTTTTTTGCCACTCGAATACACTCTTTCAGGTTAAGTGTTGTGCGCCGTTCCTCGTCCATAATACCAATTTTCACAGTATTTCTGGCCAGGCCCAGTACATCTTCTATTCGTGTGAACAGATCGACAGCGAATTCAACCTCATCAGGGCCATGCATCTTGGGTTTGACGATATAAATACTACCCTTGCGGGAATTCCTGATGGGTCCGGTACTCTTCAGGTCATGCATCGCACAAAGACTGGTGATCAAACCGTCCAGTATTCCCTCAGGAATCTCCTCACCGTTGAGCATCACAGCATTTGTCGTCATTAAATGACCCACGTTTCTAACCAGTAACAAGCTTCTGCCGTGAAGCGTCAGTTCTTCGCCGTCAGCTCCTTGGTAGACCCGATCATGGTTAAGTTTGCGACGAATAACACTCCCGCCCTTCTCAAATTCCTCCGCAAGATCCCCCTTCATGAGGCCCAGCCAGTTACTGTAAACAACACACTTATCTTCAGCATCAACCGCTGCAACAGAATCCTCACAGTCTTGAATCGTAGAAACTGCAGATTCCATCAGGATATCTTTTACCCCTGCCGGGGTGTCTTCTCCTATGGGTGCGTGTCGGTCTATCTGAATTTCCATATGTAATCCGTTGCTGACTAACAATACGCCTGAGGGATCAGCGTCATCGCCGAGCCAACCAACAAACTGGGTTGAGTCCTTCAAACTGGTAGCCGACCCATCAGCCAGAGTCAGATGAAGTGCGTCATCTTTGATAGCATATTGAACAACATCTTCATAATGCTGATCTGCGAGAGACGCGTTTTCGTTCAAAAATTTATTGCCATACTCGATGACTTTCTCACCTCGGGCCGGGTTGTATCCATTACTTTTCTCTGCTCCGGCTGTTTCAGGAATAACATCCGTCTCATACAGTGCATCGTACAAACTGCCCCAGCGGGCATTGGCCGCCTTAAGTGCAAATCTCCCATTCATCACAGGCACAACCAACTGGGGACCTGCCAGCAGCGCAATTTCGTCATCGACATTAACAGTTTCAATCTCAAAATCATCTCCCTCAGGCAACAGATATCCAATTTCCCGTAGAAAAGCTTCATACTCTTCTGGATTGTGAGGTTTGGTTGCACGGGCTTTGTGCCAGGCATCTATGCTGGATTGAAATTCATCACGCCTGGCGAGCAGGTCTTTGTTGAGAGGCATCATCTCTTTCAGGATAGCCTCTAATCCGGACCAGACCACTGCTGATTCTATGTCGATCCCCGAAGTAATCTGATCCCGCACCAGGTCATAAAGGACCTTTTCTATGGTGAGTTCACCAAATGATACCTGCTCTGACATTGCCCTGCTCCGCTAGCGTTACTTCGAGACACAATGCTACGCGAATTTGAGTTTTTGTGCATGTCTAACGTTGTTCCTGATAGGCTACAATCTTCTTTCTTTATACCTATGAATCGCACAGCCGAATCGAAATCACCACACGCAACAACTACAAAACGACACAAGGGGAGCAACATGCTGGAACACGAAGTAGACATCAAAACCCGTGACGGAATGATAAATACCTTTATCACCCACCCCGAAGAGGGTGGCCCCTACCCGATCATACTTTTCTTGATGGATGCACCCGGCAAGCGCGAGGAACTTCATGACATGGCCCGAAGAATCGCTACCACGGGATATGTCGTCATGTTACCTAATCTTTATTACCGAACCGCTAGGGAATTTGTCATTGACGGTAGCACCGCAAGCCGAGAGGCTATGTTTGGTCATATGAATAGCTTGTCAAACTCAATGGTGGTTGAAGACTGCGAAGCGCTGCTGGATTACGGAAAAACAAGCCCTATTGCCAGCGACGGACCGGTCGGGACGGTCGGTTACTGTATGAGTGGTCCATTTGCATTTGCTGCGGCTGCACAGATTCCGGATCGCATTAAAGCAGCGGCATCTTTTCATGGTGTGAGGCTCTGCGTTGACACGCCAGATTCACCGCATCTTGACGCTGACAAAATAACCGGTGAACTTTATATCGGTTGTGCCGAAACTGACGATTGGGCACCGAGGGAAATGGTTGATCGCCTGGAAGCACATCTGAAGTCGACTAACATCAATTCCCGGGTTGAGTGGTACCCCCAGACCGAACACGGATTTGTTTTTCCATTGCGTGAAGGAAAATATCACAAGCCATCGGCGGAGCGGCATTGGGAAAGACTACACGGATTGTTCCAGCGTAATCTCCAGTAGCGACCAACTTTATCCAAAAAGTTACTGAACTACCTTTTTCTCGTCATCCGCATGTTTGACGGCAAGGGCATGATCAAATGTACTCGCATCGATAGGTTCCACCAGAAGGCCTGTGATAGCGCGGGGAAGTTGTGTCGTAACCAGTACGTCCCCTTTTGATATTTGGGCGGATCTCACCAGGATTCTATATTGGCCATCAGAATCGATGTAATCTCCTACCTGCTCGATCTCCATACCCACCAGTCTATTATCCTCAACCCTGTATATTCGGTTATTGTCATAGATTGACTGAATCGGCAGAACGACCACATCGCTCTGGGTTGGCAGGGTCACGGACATGGCAATCACCCGACCTATATCCAATGAATCCTGATTGTCCGGGCTAAAGAAAGCATCGAGCCCACTTTGACCTAGTTTTATATCAGCTGAGAGTCGACTGAGAGTAAACTGAACTCGTTGCGCATCGATGATTCCCGTGGCTTTGATTGAAGCACCTTGTGCCATTTGTTGTCTCAACGCCCTGCCAACCTGAGTTGGAATAGACGTTCTCACCTCTAAACCATTGTGGTCTGCAACCTGAATTAGCGGTACACCTGGTAATATTCGATCACCAGACGCAACAAAAGTCTTAATCACCCTGCCATCAAATGGTGAAGTGATTCTTGTTTGAGCCAAATCAAGATAGGCTTTATCAAGATTGGCCTTGTTTTCAGAGACCAGCGCTTCCTGTCGCTTAATCTTGTTGGGGAAATCCTTTAGGCCGGAAAAATGTTCCGCCAAAATAATCGCTTGCTGGCTCGCTTGTCGACGTACCTCGTCAACGATCGCATCCGACATCATTTGATTACTGTACAGGTTAAGGTGGCGCTTCAATTTGGCATCTGTGATGCCCTTTAATTCCTGAAAGTGCGGTGTCAGTTGTTCGGCTAAATCAAAGTCATTACGGACGGACTCCAGAAGGGCCAGTTGCTGGTCATAATTCGACCGTGCAATACCAAGGGCCAGCTCAAGTTCTGTTGCATCCAGCTGTAATAACAAATCTCCCTGGTTCACCCATTGACCTTCATGGGTCAGCACTTCTGCAACCGGCGCGATGATCGATGTCTTCAAGTTTGCGACCTGTCGGGACTCAACCTTGCCATAGGCCGTCAGTATTGGCGCTAGTTCTAAAGGATTTGATTTGATGATTGATACGGGCCATGCTTTTTCAATGGAAGCTCTCGGCGCAGCTTGCGGCCGCGTAGCATATATCGTTAACGCTAACACCAGCGAAGTTCCCAAAATACCAACTCCCGTCAGGTGATGATCGAACATCCAGCTCAGAATCTGTTTAGGCATTGTAAGTACTCCCCATTTTATCTGCATTGCCAATTCGAGAAACAGCATCGCCCCTCATCGATAAATAATTCTTCCCTGCGCCAACAATTTTCATCCGCCCCTGCTCAATCAGGACAACAAGCGCCGGTACAACTATCAGTACCAGAAAGGTGGCAAAGGTGAGACCAAAACACACTGTTACGGCTATCGGTACCATGTACATCGCCAAACTGAATGTTTCAAACATCAACGGCGACAAACCTGCAACAGTAGTTAAAGAAGTCAGCATCACAGCCCGGAAACGAGACAGAGACGCATCCCTTATCGCATCATTGATGGATAAACCCTCTTCCAGGCCATTGCGAAAAAAACTGATCAAAACAATCGAATCATTCACAACAATTCCAGTGAGAGAAAAGAATGCAAGTAACGACATGGCACCAATATCCATACCCATAATCCAGTGACCAACTATGGCTCCGGTCAGACCAAGAGGGATTGCCGCCATCACTGCGAGTGGCCAGGTGTATGATGCAAAGGACCAGGCCAGAATAAGGTAGATAAAAATCAGTGTTAGAACAGCGCCGACGGACATAATCCTGACAATTTCCTGGTTCTGCTTCGAGTTACCGCCAAGACCGGCACTGATGCCATAAGTGCCCAGCAAATCAGGCATGACGTTCTCATTCAGATGGCCCAGGACTTTTTGCGTATTGTTCACTTTAGAATCTACAGTGGCATTGACAGAGACAGACATATAACCATCGCTGTGATTGATGACATCAATGCCGCGACGATTTGATAGTTCAACCACCATACCCAACGCCACCAGTTCCCCTTCAGGCGTCCTGACCGGGAACTGTTTGAGAGATAACAATTGATCGCGCTCGTCGTCGGGGAGCATGACCAGTACTTCCAGTTCAGTGTTGTCTTGATTGAATATTTGTACCCGGCGGCCATTGTAGGCTGCCCGTAGCTGTCGCCCAATTGTCTCGGTGGTCAAACCCAAAGCCTTCCCGGTGGGATTGAGGGAGAACACAATCTGGTCACGACCATAGGGAAGATCATCATAAATATTTGATACTCCCTCGTAGCCTGACAGAGCTATCTGCAGTTTTTCCGATGCTTTTTTAAGCGTCGGTATGTCCTTGCCTCTCAAAATCATTGTGATATCAGGCCTACCGTTATTCGCCCCGCCCCTGACCTGAATTTGTAACTGCTCTACATAAGGTAAACGAATTACCCTGCTACGCCAGTCGTCCACAAATTCCTGTGGCGGCACCAGTCTGTCTTCCTCCCAGGCATATTCCACCGAAACCGCACCAAACTGGCTACCTCGCTTTCGCTCTTCGTTCAGGCGAGCACTGTTGTACCGAGTCACAAACCCATTGACGTTTACTTCACCAAAAGACTCATCCGTTGTAGCCAGAGTTTTTTCGAGATGAGCCATAAATTGATCTTTGTTTTCCTGGGTGGCATCCGCGCTGAATTCCACATTAGCTTCCAGCATTTCCAGGCTCATACCGGTAACGAAGTTAACTCCCACACGACCGCTGGCCGCGAGACTAAAAGCAACAATGACACAACCCAGCGCCGTACAAAGAGTTGCACCCGGGTTACGCAACGCCAGTTCCAGCACTGGTCGATAATATTCTTCCCGTACAAAGATAAACCGAGTATCGAACCAGAGCCGAAACCGGCTAGGCCTGCCGCGGTCAATTTTCTCGAAGCTGGCTTTTAAGTGGCCAGGTAACACCAGGAAACATTCTATTAAGGAGGCGATGATGATACATAGCATCACTGTCGGAATAGTGACGATAAATTGACCCATGTCACCACCGGCAATCAGCAATGGCACAAACGCCGCCATTGTTGTTAGTGAGGAAGTCATCACTGGCAAGAACATTCTCTTTGCACCCGCAACTGCTGCCTCCTCTGGTGACATACCCTGTTCAAAATGGGTGACAGCATCCTCCCCGACCACAATCGCATCATCCACCACAATGCCCAGCGCCATAATAAAGGCGATCAGTGCAAGTATATTGATACTGCCTCCAAAAACACCGTAGAAAATCACTGTGGCGAACAGGAAGCTAACGGGGATACCGACCATGACCCACCATCCAACCCGACCATTCAGAAAAAGGAATAGTGCAGCGATTACCAGAATCAGTCCCGATGTTCCATTTTCAAACAGTACCGACAACTGCTTCTCCATCATGACCCAGACTTCCTGGTAGATATGGATCTCCACTCCTCTTGGTAACTGTTGTCGCTTGTGTTCAACCCAACGATGCAATATAGCTGCGGACTTAATCGCATCAGTGTCAGAGAGACGGTGCAATTGCATTTCTATGGCAACTTTCCCATCCCTGGTAAGGCTGGAATTTCCGATCTTCGCGCGTCGTTCGATTTTTGCAATATCTTCCAAACGGGTGAGTCGACCACCGGGCTGGAGTTGAACTTCCAGGTTCTCAAAACCAACAGGATCTCGCTTCTGGTCAAGGCTTCTAAGCTGCCGCGAACCCTGACCTCGACCTACTGTTCCCGCCGGAGAATTGCTGGATCGATTCCTTACTTCTGCCGCAATGCTCTCAAGATCCGTGTTAAGTTCAAGCAGTCTGGCACTGCTGACCTGAATCGCAATTTCTTCTTCAGGCAGACCATCAAACTGAACGAGGTCGATACCCTCGTTTAGAATTTCTCTTTCCATTTCTCTAACCAGTGGAATAAGCTCAGAGAGTGTGCCTTCACTCGATACCAGAACCGCCGCAATATTTTCGTAGTCCACATCCCGATTGATTCGAATTGGGTCCATATCAGGAGGGAAATTTCTTATCTGTCCGATTCTGTCCTTAACCATATCGGTCGCCAGGGTCATATCGATGCTGTGGGAAAACTGGATCCGAACAAAGCCGTAACCGTTACCGCTTTGAGAGAAAACCTCCTGCATGCCGGGTAGATTTGTCAGCCTTTGCTCAATGGGCATTATCGCCAGCCGTTCAATATCTTCAGCGGAGGCACCCTGCCAACTCGCCCTGACATAAACAACAGGCCAGACAATTGTTGGATCCAGTTGCGTATTGATGCGATCCACGGCCCACAGACCCGATAAGACCATCATGATCATCGCCAGATTCGATGCCACACGGTGGCGAGTAAATAGATCGATCAGGGTATTGGATGCATTCATTATTTCTGTTTCTCAAAAACTTCTTTTCGTTTTAGTTCAGTCGCCAGCATCAATGGTCACTGGAAGTATGCCAGCGACAAGTACACATTTCGTGCCAACTAGCTATCCTTTTGTTTTTACACATTAAATGCTGACGGCAGTGGTTATCAGTTGGCGAAATTAACTATCAAACGTACTTTTGACCAGAGCCCTTACAGCTTTCTGCAGCTTATCGCTACGTTCAGGTGTTAGACGTGGCTGGAATTAAAAGGGTTTGGATCTGTGAGTTGCAATTCATGGCGATTGTTACCATCGCCATTCTCCTTTAGAGTTGCCCCGGGGCAAGACTAACTAATCGGCTTTGCTTCCAGGGTAATGCAGGGCGAAAATTCGCGGAGAGGCTATGAGACTTGAGAATGTAAAACACGTAGGGGTCGTCGGAGGAGGTATTATGGGGGCAGGTATTGCCCAGGTACTTGCCGCAGCGGGTTATCGAGTCACCATCCGGGACATCACAGATCAGGTTATTGACGATACCCGAGACGCACTGGTAGAAGGCAAGTGGGGAGTAAAACGAGCGGTCGAACACGGCAAAATGGGGTTCGATACAGCTAGCCAGGTTATCGATCTAGTCGGGTATACAACCAACGTCGCTGATTTGTCCGACTGTGATGTCATTATCGAGGCGGTTCCGGAAAAGCTGGAACTAAAGCAGGAAGTATTCAAGGAACTTGATATCGTGGTAAAAGACGACGCCATTTTTACCTCGAATACATCGGGCCTCGTCATTCAGGAAATTGCCTCTGCTGTTTCCGAACAGCGACAAAAACAGTTCCTTGGCATGCACTTTTCTAATCCTGTTCCCGTCATGAGCATGTGTGAAGTGATTACCACTCCACAGTCAAGTGACGATGCCATAGAGGCCATTGTCGGTATCGCCAAAGCGTCAAAACGTGCGGTCAGCATGGTCAAGGATATGCCGGGAACCTATGGCTTTATCCTCAATCGAGTCTTTGCCGCGGCTGCCAGGGAAGGTAGAAAAATAGTTGAAGATGGTATCGCGACTGAGGAAGATGTGGATAAAGCGATGATCACCGGTCGGAACTGGCCTGCAGCCTTCTTTGGTAATAGAGGTGGTATCGGCAAGGAGTGGTAGACAAGCGAAAAGTACCATCCCGCTGGCTGTGGTTCTTGTTAGTTACAAGCGTGTTGCTGAGGTGTTTTAACAGCCGATTGAACCAGGCTTCCATGTTCGTACGTTTTTCATTCGTCTTTGTTATCGTCAATGTTGTCGCCAATCTCATGTTATCCCCCCCGGTCGCCGCCAGTTCTTTGCGCGACAGCCAATCTCTCATCTGCGACCAGGCTTTCGTACCCGCAGATGGCAATTATGACTTTCTTGCAACAGACAACAATTTGCCTTCTCTGACCCCCCGGATAAGAAATATTCACATCACTCGATTACCCATTTTCAATGAGCAGGATCCAAAAGAGAATAACTGGCTATTTCGTTTTGCCAATCGGTTCCATGTACTGACAACACAAACCAATATTGAACAGCAGTTATTGTTCACCACAGGTGATGTGTACGACCCAAGAATCATGGAAGAATCAGCGCGGCTGCTACGGCAGCTAAGCCACCTATATGATGCCGGGATTCGTACGGTGAGTGTGTGCGAAGACGAAGTCGAACTCGAAGTTGTCACTCGCGATGTCTGGTCCCTGAATCTCGATATCTCTTATGGTCGATCTGGCGGAGAAAATAAACATCGCTTCGGAATTTCAGAAAGTAACCTGCTGGGTACAGGGAGAAGAATCTCTATTGCCAGCAAGAAAGACTCGGAGAGAGAATCAACGGAAATCGGTTACAAAGACGTTAACCTTTTTGGTACCAGAATTCGCGGCGACATCCGATATGCGAATGCAGACGACGGCGCTGATAAATTAGTCAGCGTCAATCTTCCTTTCTTTGCCCTTGATTCAAAACGTGCCTGGGGCGTCCGGCTACAAGACAACAAACGGATTGATAAACAATATTTCCGTGGCCACTCCGTCACTGAGGTGGATCATAAAATTGAAGACTTCTCAACTCATTACGGTTTTTCTGCAGGAATACGCAATGGCCTGACAAAACGCTGGCGTTTGGGCTATCGGTTCCGAAAGGATGTTTTTACACCGAGTGACGATCTGCCTCCCCCCACTGAAAAACCACGTAATACAAAACTATCGTACCCGTTTTTACAATATGAGGTAGTTGAAGATAACTACACCACTTCCTCTAATCTCAACGAGATTCAAAGGACAGAAGATCTGCACCTGGGATATTTCTTTCACGCCAGTTTTGGTTACGCAGCCAAGGGATTTGGCTCCGATGTTGATCGGTTTGTATTTTCCGGTCAATTTCGGGATACGCTGATTTATAACAATAAGATCCTCTTACAGCATTCTCTAAATGGACGCGGGCTCTGGAATAAAGACAAAGAGACCTCCGAGGATGTCGTGCTCTCCTACGATATCAAATATTTTAGAAGCCAAACCGAAAAACGTTCATTCTTTGCCCAACTGAGCACAGTACTGACCCGCAACCTTAATTCAAATCAACAAGTCCTGCTGGGTGGATCAACCGGTGCTCGCGGATTCAATAACAGGTACCAGGACGGTGACAGACGTGTGGTTCTAACCCTCGAAGAACGACAGTACACCGAGTACCACCTCTTCAATCTGGCCTACCTGGGATTCGCCGGGTTTATCGACATTGGTCGTGCCTGGAACCCCGATGTCGATGACGGATTGGAAGATAAACTATTGGCCGATGTCGGCTTCGGCCTCAGGCTAGCGTCTACCAAGGCAGACTCAAACAGAATTATCCATATTGACATCGCATTTCCAATAACCAACCGAAACCAACCTGATGTTGACGGTTATCAGCTGGTTGTCAGGATCAAGGATTCCCTGTAATAGTCATCACCGTTGATCTTACGATTACCTACCCCTGTCGATTTCCCCCGAAATATTCTTTGAAGCTGGAATTGTCCACTCTTTTGGTTCCGTATCTTCCTATCCAACGGTTAAATAACAGTTAATCATAGCATCCAGGGTGATCAGGTATGGGCTGGAACTTACGGTGGCGGACTCAACAGACTTGATACGGCGACTGGACGATTCACCCGGTTTCAACACGATCCGGAAAATCCTGACAGTATTGGAAGTGATCGAGTATTGAGCATTTACCGGGACAAGATGGCAGGGTTTTGGGTGGGTACCGAAGATGGGGGATTGAATCGCTTCATACAAAACGAAGAGATATTCCAACAAATTTATCATGATCCTGCGGACAGCCGATCAGTTAGTAACAATACAGCCTGGGAAATTATCGAGACCAAAGAACATTCACTCTGGGTTGGCACCATGAACGCTGGCTTAAACCGCTGGCCGGCAAATTACCGGAAACAAGGTATCCCTCTTTTTGATCGGTTTACAAAAAGCGACGGTCTTACGGGCAGTACCATTTACGGTATTTTAGAAGATGAGTCGGGAGATATCTGGCTAAGTAGTAACAGGGGGCTGTCCCAGCTTAACCCAGGGAGTCGAGATGTTCGTCACTTCGATAGACACAACGGTATTCGGGGCGATGAATTTAACCATGGTGCGAGACTAAAAACTCGTTCTGGCTTACTTGTTTTCGGTGGTATGCAGGGACTGGTTGTGTTTGACCCTGCAAAAGTTCTGCACAACAAGCATAGGCCAAAAATCATCGTATCTGCTACTACGAATTCACAAGCCACTGTCACGAATTACAGTGGTCAGGAGACACTGGGATCGATTAATCCTGATTATGCGGATCGTTTCGTGGATTTCAAGTTTGCAGCTTTGGACTATGCATCCCCCGGCAAGAATCAGTATCTTTACAAACTGACTGGATTCAATGTCGGTCACCTGACCGGGTCGATAGGCTTCGCAAACTACCCCTTCAATTCTTATCATCCGCGACGATTTACCTGGAAGCAGGTTGTAGGAATTGCCGACCAGGCTGCCTACATCGCAAAGAAAAATGGCAAAAATTCCTGGGTTGGTTTGTATGGAGCCGAAATCACAGACGATGCTGATGTTGCCAGCATGAAGCCGAATCTCTCGAATGTCATCAAAGCCGGACATGCCCAGATGGTCACTTCGATATGTGGAGATATTGAATATGACTTTATCGTGGCCGAAACGGTTCTCGCTTCGGATTAACCCGTCGCTTGTCTACAGGTATTTTTTCAGAAATGACAGATAGGCATTTTGAGCCGTTATGCGGTTTGCTTTCTTTCGAAAGCCATGGCCCTCATCCGGAAAGAGCACATATTCCACGGGTATCTCATTTTTTCTGAGCTCAGCAACCATTTCATCACTCTCGATTTGCAAAACCCTTGGATCATTGGCACCCTGAACAACCAGTATAGGTCTTTGAATGTTCGCTGCATGAAACAACGGAGAAATTCTACGATGGCGTTCCTGGTCAACCGCCGGATCACCCATCTCATCGTATAATGACGCTTTAATACTCTCCCACCAGGGCGGAATGTTCTGAAGCGTCCGTTCCCAGTTCATTACACCAAAAATATTAACCCCAACCTGGAATTCGTCTGTGAAAGCCATGGCCGCCATTGTCAGATAACCCCCATAGCTCCCACCAATGACCCCTATCTTGTTCGGTTCTACCCAGGCCAATGACTGCAAGTAATACTTTGCGTTCACAATATCCGCCAGATCAGCTTCGCCGTGCCGCCGATCATCCAGATGATAAAACGTCTTACCATATCCCGAAGACCCGCGATTATTTACAGCAAGCACGGCATAACCGTGATTAACCAGGTGTTGAATTTCCGGCCGATAGCCTTTTCGCGACTGCCCACCCGGCCCCCCGTGAATCCAGATTAGCGCCGGCACTGGTTTTGAACTGGAAGCCTGCGTCGGTTTGTACAGCAACCCCGGAATATCCAGGTCGTCATCACTCGGAAAACGTACGACCTCACTTTCAACAAGGTATGAAGGATCAACCTTCGGATTCATCGACTGCGTTAACTGCCGAAGTTTTTTCGAGTCAATATGGTAGACATAAAGATTGGCAGGTGTATTGTCAGCATTGATGTAAAACGCTACTGTTTTACTATCATTCGAGAAATTCACGCCAGCCATATCTCCAGTGGGCAGATCAGGCAACGATAGGATTTCACCTGTCGCAGTTTCTACAATTTCAATCTTTGTCGACGCATCGGCATTAGTCCCTGTAACGGAATAACGCCCATCTGAAGAAAATGACAGGAAAGTAACATCCCAGTTTCGCTCAACAATTTTTTCTTTTTCTTCCGTGGAGAGATTGTGTCGCCAGGCCTGTACGTATTCTCCATATTCATCTGTACCGTAAACAAGGTATTGGCTGTCGCGAGTAAAGGTAAAAAAGAAGTGCTCAACATTACCTACATGGGCTGTAATCAATACTGGGTCTGCTGTCTTTTCCGTGAGATCTACCACATAAATATCTGAATCCGCATCATTGTGCTTGCGACGTATCGCAACCCAACGACCATCATCGCTAATCGCAGATATTGCCCACTCTGCGTCATTTCTGAAGACCATTTGCCGTGAATAATCAGCTGTCTGATAGCGATACAGATCAAAGTATTTCTCATTTCGCTCATTGGTACTCAGGTAAAACTCAGACCGATCCGATACCCAACCGGTGAAGTTTGCTTTCACATTGTCACCTGGTGTGATGTCTTTAAGGGAACCATCTAGCTCCCTTACATATAGATGGTTTAACTCGTTTCCTTCCTGGTCAGCTGTCAGAAGAATTCGATCGTCTGCTGGAAAAAAAGACACGCCAATAATTGCATCGGCGACTGATTGGGTAATAGCCTTTTTCTTGTCTCCACTAACGGGTTGTCGGTACACATTAAATATTCCGCTTTCATCAGTTGTAACAAGAATTGCGCTGCCATCTTTGCTGATTGAACTGCCAAATACAGATGTTGAGGCAAATAAATCCTTCGCAGAGTAGCTAACAGTTTGATGATCAGACGCCATTGTCTTCCGCTCGCCTAAATCGACCACACTTGAACTATCCTGGCAGCTGGCAAGGGCTAATGCCCAGATGATAATGGCAATTTTCACGAGGTTTCCCAAATTGAAGCTTCTGGCCGATTTAACACTAAATACTACAAGGGGTATGGCATGGATAGATCACTGATTACGCTGCTGCACAAACTGTCTGAACTGGTCAGCCGTCAGCGGCTTGCTATAGTAATAACCTTGTATCGTCTCACAGCCATTGTCGTTCAGGAATTTTAGTTGCTGTTCGGTTTCGACGCCTTCCGCTACCAGGTCAAGCTCAAGACCGTCTGCCAGCGCAATGATGGCCCGAACGATCGCGGCGTCACTCTTACTCTCATTCAAATCAACAATAAAGGACCTGTCGATCTTCAATTCTTCAATCGGGAGTAGTTTCAGGTAGCTCAGGGACGAGTAACCTGTTCCAAAATCATCGATGGAAAGCGAAAGGCCAAGATCTTTGATGTCGTGCAGTGTCTGAATGCTACCTTCCACATCACCCATCAGTACCGTCTCTGTTATTTCCAGCATCAGATTGGCCGCATCCATCTTGTGTTCGCTGAGTACAACCTCCAGGGAACTACAAAGATCCTTATCCGAAAACTGATAGCCTGACACATTTACAGAAACCTTCAGTGCCTCCATGCCGTCTAACAGCCATTCACGGTATTGTCGGCACACCTCGTTGAAAATCCAGTTACCCATGGGAACAATTTCTCCCATCTGTTCAGCGACGGGTATGAAATCACCGGGAAATACCATATCGTTTTCGCTCCGGTGCCAACGTATCAACGCCTCCATCCCGGACACCCTGCCAGTACCGCCATTAATTTTCGGTTGATAGTAGATTTCAAGCTGGTTTCTTTCAATCGCCTTTCGAAGGTCGGTCTCCAGCTTCAACAGTCCCTCAGCGCTGGCGTTAAGATCCCTGGTATAAAACTGGTAGCTGCTGCGACCATTTCGTTTCGCATAATCTGTTGCGACTGCTACATTTTTCATTAGCTCGTCGGGTGCGTCGCCGTCTAGTGGATATAGTGCGATACCGATACTCGCGGTGAGGAATATCTCGTGTTCGTCAACGTAGAATGGGTCAATCATCGACTGGGTTAACCGGCGTGCTACATATATTAGTTTTTCAATATGAGCTATTTCGTGGAGTATCACGGAAAACTCGCTGCCGCCAAGCCTTGAAACACTACCAGAAGGAATAATTCGTTCAGTTTCAGTGAGATAATTATCCATTGCAATACAATGCGTCAACCGGGATGCGACCAGCGCCAACAGCTTGTCTCCAATCCTGGGCCCCAGTGTGTCATTAACATACTTAAAGCGCTCCAGCTCGATGTTAAGAACACCAGCTGGTTGACGCGTTTGTTGAGCATGCTGAATCGCCCAGGTAAGCTTGTTCGTGAACTGTTCTCTGTTTGGTAATCCAGTCAGGGTATCGTAATGCGCAAGCTGATCCTGGTAAGCCTTGACGGTGAGCGTGTTTCGCAATCGTAGTATCAACTCACTGCTATCGACTGGCTTCGCCAGAAAGTCAGTAGCGCCCATTTCCAGTGCCCTGAGCTTGGTTTCTGCATCACCTGAGGATGTTAGAACAACGACAGGCAAGTGCCGCGTTACCGGATCGGCCCGGACTGCCTGTAGAATTTCAAAGCCGTCAACCTCAGGCATTACCAGATCAAGCAATAAGATATCAGGTTGATATTCTCTGAGTTTCCCCAGAGCTTTTGTCGAATCCTCCACCAGATTGAAATTGCGGTAACCAGCCTCATGGAGAAACTCTTTCACAACCGCCATCAATATCGGTTCATCGTCGACCATCATGATCAACGAATCATAGGGGTTACCTGATTGCCCCGAAAAGTTGCGATCCGTGCCGGTTAGTTTGTTGTTAATTGTCTGTTCCTTTCCTCTGATCCGAACTCGAAACCTGACCCCGATTTTTTACCAGGGTATCCTGATACGGTTTGAAGCGCAGGAAGTAACTCAATTCTATTGAATAAATTATTAATTTCAACGACCAATGAATCGATTCTTTCATCATCGCTTTCTCCAGAGGCAATTTCAAGTTCGGCGGCGGGGACCGTGAATTCCTGAAATCCAACGCTGCCAGCCGAACCCTTAAGCCAATGGCTGAGCAACGTCATTTGGTCATAGTTCCTGTCTTCACGAGCCTGCTCCATTACAACCAGTTGTTTTTCGAGTTTGGTAACGAACTGCCCAACGAGTTCGCGAAGTTTTTCATTCTTCAAGTGCAAACTGGAATAAATTGGGCTCCTTGCATGCAATTCGACAAGCCTATCGTTTTTGCGGTCGACTCCAGCCTGTCCGGCACTCTCACTACTTGACATATTCTCGATGGGTCGATTTCTTCTTTCACGACCAGGCTTCGTTTTCATTGGTTGTAACCGACCGGCCATGTCCTGCAGGACATGCAATAGTTCACTAACAACGGTGAAATCCTCTCTTTGCGCTGCATCTTCAAGCTTTTTAGCTGGTTCCGTAAACTCGTGAAACCTAATGCTGCCCGCCGACCCCTTTAACCAGTGGCTGATACGCGCCACTTCTTCAAAATCACCCTGGTCAAAAGCCTGTTCAACAAGACCTAGCTGCTCATCCAGGCGAATAATAAATCTTGCAACCAATTCAGAAATTTTAGGGTTGGCAGTAAGCAGTGATGATCGAATAACCTCCTTGTTATGCCCCCGAGGCTGTTTGTGTGAATTTTTCCACGTATTTTCTGAATCCACAACAGATTCGGCATTAAGGTTCTTCGCCAAATCGGCAGTCAGCTTTTCAATATCTATCGGTTTAGTCATATAACCGGAATAGCCAGCAGCCAGGCACTTCTCTTCAGCACCCTTCATTGCGTGTGCTGTCAGGGCAATGATAGGAATTTTAAGCCCCTGTTTTCGCATTCGTCCAACTGCCTCATAACCATCCATCATCGGCATTGAAACGTCCATCAGTACCAGGTCGTAGCTGTGGCTCTCGGTCATCTCGACTGCTATTTTCCCGTTTACGGCCGTATCAACTTCAAGATTAAGCTCCCGTAATACCAGTCCCAGCAAAGCAATGTTTTCTTCGCCATCATCGACAGCCAGAATCCTGGCAGTCGGAAAGACCCAACTCATTCCGGACTCCTCTATTACGATCTCGTCATCTAACAACAGTTGCTGAGGTTCAAGAATCTCAACATCGGGACTGGTTAACACTTCAATGGTGCAGGTAAACACACTGCCTTCATCGGGCACACTCTTGACCAGGATATCGCCGCCAAGTGCCTCCGCATAACGCTTACTAATGGCGAGTCCAAGCCCGGTGCCACCAAAGCGACGAGTAATCGAACTGTCAGCCTGCACGAATGACTCAAACACCATACCCGTCTGTTCCTTGGTCATGCCAATACCTGTGTCTTTTACTTCGAAGCTGATCAGGGAGCGACTCTCTTTGGTCTCAAATTTTGTTGCTACTGTGACTCCACCACTCTGCGTGAACTTGATTGCATTTCCGATCAGATTCGTGAGTATCTGGCGGATCTTACCCGGATCAGATTCAATCTGCACCGGCAGCGGACCATCAGGTTCGTACTGGATAAAAACGTCTTTTTCTGCAGCTTTGACTGTCATGATTTTCACGATTTCATGGACCAAAAGGTGAGGACCGAAAGGCACGGTCTCAATCTCGATACGGCCTGCCTCCACTTTCGACAGGTCAAGTATGTCGTTTATCAAGTCGAGCAAGTGAGTACCACTTGAATAAATGGTGTTCAGGTACTTCCGGCTTTCAGCACCATTCTTGTCGAAACCACGTCTCAATGCATCTGTAAACCCCAGTATGGCATTCATTGGTGTTCTAATCTCGTGACTCATGTTTGCAAGGAAATCACTCTTGGACTGATTCGCGGCATCGGCCTCCTCCTTTGATTTTTGTAGTTCAATTTCTATTCCTTCAAGCTCAGTCACATCATCAAAGCTAATTAACACCCCACTTGCCTTGCCAGCTTCCGACTGAACCGGTGAACAATTCACAATAAATGTCCAGCTTCTGCCTCGAACAAGTTCGAGTCGCAGGCGAGTATTCGTTTGCTGCGTGCCTTCTTTCAGAGCGAGCGTCCATGGCGCCTGATCGTTGTCAAAAGGATCAGCATTCATGTTTGCCCAGGGAAAGTTGCCAGCCTGATGGCCCATCAGTTCCTGCGGAGTGCGGTCCACGATTGACGCAAATGCGGCATTGGCCAGGACAATGTTTTGCCTTGCATCAATTACCAGTAGCCCTTCGGCCAACGTATCAAAGGCAGACCGGACTCGATCAGGTACCGCCTGGGATGGGTCAAGTTGCTTAAGAATTCTGCCCAGGTAAAAAAAGAACAGCAGGAAGCTACTCAGGGTTAAAAATACTATCAGGTTGACCAGCGGATGCGAGAACCAGCCTTTCCAACCCGCTGCTCGCAAAGGCGGAAAACGTAGTTCAACCTGCCCCCATTTGGCACTACCTTGCCAGATAGGGACGTAAACCTGCGTACTATTCGCATCAGTATCCTCTGACGTAGCCCATTGTGATTCATGGTTACCAATCTCCACGACGAGAAGCCCTTGTTCAGTCCGAATACCAGCGGATTGTATTTTCGAATTACGTTCTACTATGATCGCCAGGTTGGCTTCCATACGCCGAATATCCGAGCGCGTGAGAAATACAGAGCTGTTCGCCGCCACCGCTTCGCCGACGGCTGTGTAGCTTTCCCTCAACATGCCATCTCTGTCGGGTAACAAACCGAGAATTGCAGCGGTCAGAATCAGACTGACAATCATACCCGCCTGGCCAAGCGCTACCCAGGCCTTGGTGCTGTGAGCCCGCATGTATCGCAATGGTAATGATAGTACATTGATCATTTCAATCCCTCTTGCTTTTTAACCTTTTTATTGGACTCTACTTTCGATTATCGCCTGCAATGAATGAAGTTCGGGTTTAGGCTGCTTGCATTGCCTGCCGCTGTAAACCGCGCCATCAGGCGATGATTGCACGGTATCAATTAGCTGTTGGTAGCCCGGTCGTAGTGTAAAAAAAGAATCCTTAATCGTTTGCTTCTCCAACAGTGAGGAGAGAAACGAAACTAACGGCTGAAGGTCAGACGACCCGTCCAGTCGCTCAGGCAGATCGCCAAAATCCTGGTCCATCAAACCCGGCAGAAAGTCTGCCGACAGCACTACACGTGGTTCCAGGCGTTCAAAGTGGGACGAAGATGTTGCAGGGGTGCGCTCGGACCAATTATCGCGGTGTTGTAATAATTTTCGAATCCAGTCCATTCGCTGATCTCAAAGTGGATTGACTGAAGTTTTGATCGATGACCACGACGGCACTGTCTTCGTCAATCTCAGACGTTGACGTCGATTCAAGCTCAGGTTCAACTGAAGTACTGGTTTCTTTCTTTTTCGTTACGGGAGGCAGTTGGATAGGGTGGAATTTCTTGCTCGAGCCACCGACGTCAGTGCCATCAGCACTCGCTGCTCCACTTTTATCCAGTGTCTGGTTTACGGAAGACGCCATCAGCATCTCCAGTTGATCTGCCAGTTTCTTTTGAGCACCAGCCCATGGTTCTGCATATACACGGGCCGAAGGTCTCGGGGACTTTGACGCCCCCTGTGGTGTTTTGGGGTCCAGCTCAACGAGTCCCAATTCGCTATCGGACAATGCTTCAATGATCTGTTTTTTCGGAATATTCGATTCTTTGTTAGCGGACGCGCGAGCTGATCCTGATATCTGCTCCCATGCATTCGATAGTTTACTCGGCATGCTACCGGCTGTTGCTTCGGGCACTGAGTTCTCGACAAATCGTAAGTCGCATTTCAGCCCTGCAGGTAACTCAAGTGCAGGGTTCGGCATTTCGAGGCGTACACCAAAAGTGCCGCTGCCAGCATCTCCAGTTCGGTCTACCACGGTCACAAGAGCCGTTCTTACTCCGGCAGACAATGTCTCTGGATGTACCTCGGCAAGCATGCCAACGGGGATCTTGCCAAACAGTTCAATAGGTACAATGGCTTCAACATTCAGGGGATCCAGTTGCGCAATTCTGACGATCGCCTGATCTTCGACATACTCTCCAACCAGCTTGTATTTCTCGAGGATAAAACCATCAATGGGTGAGGCAATCGTCTTTTGCTTCAGTTGTTCCACCGCGCGCTCAAGTTCGTGTTGACGTATTTTCTTCAGATCCCGGGCCTGTTGAAGCTTCCAGGTCGAGAGTTTGGCTTCGCGATCTGCTTCATCCTTGTTGTCATCGGAGACAACTTTGTTGTCATACAGCGAATGGATCCGCTCTTTGCGTTTTTCATCAAATTCAACATTGATTTGCCAGACATTGATCTCTGGCTCTACCTGGGCGCGTGCCCTGGCCAGTGCAACAGCGGCACGCTCAACACCCGATGCCAGCTCCGCAATAATCTGGCCCTTTCTGACGAAGTCACTGCGTTCAACAGAAATGCGATCAATAACACCGGGTACTGCACTACCTAGTTCTACGATCTGGTAGGGGCTGATCACGCAGTCCACCGCCGGAAACTCGTCGGCTGAAGAGCTGAACGAGCACACCAGCAGTAGCCACACTGCCCGGGCATATGCTGATCGTCTCCATATTGTGTTCAATTTTTCAAACCCCGCAATCCATTAAAAACATTCCCCCACTTGAGAGGAGCAATCTGATAGGAATCCGTGTTTCAAACAACTACCGAACGCCCACACAGTCCTATGTAGGCAGCTTATCAATTAATGCCGAGATGAAATTAACACTAGTGACAGACGGGTAAAATCAGGGTTTAAGCGGGGCAATTTAACAGGTAGCAGCAACAGCGGAGCATCCAGCTACATTGGGTTAGAGATCAAATCGTTCCAGTACCTGTCCTCGTAGCATTTGAAAGAGCCGATCGGCAATCGGTTCCCGAAAATGGACGAATCGAACCACAAGGCTTTGGCCAAGATAGTCACCCTGCGACCGGGATGGCAGCCCGATATCCAGTTGAAAGACAGGGTCCATCGTCATCAGGCCATCCTGGTCACGAGCATCGACCGGGATCCGTCCACCACTTTGACTCCCTAGCATCCGGCTTGGCAATTGTTTGATGGCTAATGGTACCGCCTGCAGCAACTCTCCCCGAAGCAACCGGGATGCCTCACTCGCAAGCCGGACGTCAATATAACGGGTATTATGGCTGACCTGGTCCAGCTGGTCCTGGGTAATCACAACCCTCGCTTGAACTTGAGACAAATCAACAACATATCCCAAAAGGTCACCTTTCGCGACGTACCGACCCGTCGAGTCAGACGCTTGTCTCGTGGTAAACCGTCCTGATCTCAGGCTAACCACATCCATCTCGTCATTCTGTCGTTGCAATTCATCAAGTTCAGCCTGTATCTCCTGAAGCTCGAGCTTCAGGATAGCGGCCTTCAGCTTGTTTAAGCTCAATGCGCGACTGTGCCTTGCCCGCTGCTCCTGTAGCCGGGCTTTGGCGATGTTAATACGCGCACTAATTTCCCGGTTTTCCAATCGAAACAGAAGTTCACCGACCTCAACCCATTGACCATTTTCGACCAGAACCTGTCTTACAAAGCCATTGATACCTGCCCTGATATGAGAATCCTTCGGTACAACCACTATACCTTCAGCAAAACTGCTGTGCTCAAAAGACCTGGCAAACAGCAGATTTAACAACACGCCGGTAAAAATGAGGACGATCACACCGACACGTATCAACCGACCCTGGTGGACAATGTCTGGCACCAATCGGTAGATTGACCGGGCAAAGGGCAACAGGATCTGCATGAACACAAACCAGGCGGCAAGAAGAATTCCAAAAATAAAATACTGGCTGGCCACCAACATCGCGATAGAAAAACTGATAAAAATGCGATAGGTCCCGGCCAATAATCCATAGCAAATAAACCAGCCCTTTTCGCCTCTGGCAGTGACTGGAGATTTCGCAAGTTCTAAGCCCAACACATATCTGCGCAACAAATAGCCAAGATACTGGCTTGACCTCGAAGCAAGATTTGGTATCTCCAGCAGATCAGAAAGTACGTAGTAACCGTCGAAGCGCAACAGCGGGTTGCCATTAAACAATACCGTAGAAACGCCACCTATGAATAAGACATTGAAACACAGGTCACGAATCAGACCCGGGTCCATGTCCGACCACAACAACATGGCTGTAGCGGCAAGAAATAACTCGACCATAATGCCCGCGGCATCTACAAGCATGCGCCTGTGTTTTTTGTAAAAGGCGTTGCTCGCAGAGGCGTCAACGTAGGGAACCGGTACAAACACCAACAGCAATATGCCCATTTCATGCACTTCTCCTCCCCAGTTCTTGACAGCAAGGCCATGTCCAAGTTCGTGCAGCGCTTTGACCAATGGATAAACCAGTAGTAGTAGCAACAAGTTCTGGGTATCCAGAAATCTGGCATTCCAGTGAACGACCAGTTCCGGCCATGACATCGCTGCCTGAGACACGGCCCAGACAATAATTGACAGCCAGATCAAGAGAACCGGCTTTGAGAAGAACACACGAATTGACGATATCAGCCATGTCAGAAAGTGGTCAGGATCCAGCATAGGGATCGGAATGGCCAGGGGCCGCATCAACACCTGCGCCCACTTTGCAACGGGTTTTTTGGGTGCATGGCCCTCATCATCTGCGTCAAAGTAGCCGCCCTGCAGAAGATTCGATTGATGTAGCAACGAGAATAATCGCATCACTTCAACCTGCAAAGACGTTCTTGCATCCTGAGCGGGTGAGATTTTTTGAAACGCATCGGCAACTGTTGTCTGGCCATCCAGCAACATGAGCAGACGATAGGCGTCAACGCTGCATCTAAAATGCAGTCCATTGAGTGGGTCTGTCAGTAAAAACCAGGTGACCCCTCGGTATTGATGGCGATATATTCCCAGGCCTGCTTTCAACACAGGTGACAATGATGCAAGCTCTTGCCACTGGGCTTGATCCTCCTCGACCTGTGCTTCAGTGGTGTTCATGGAAGCCATGCCCACATTTTGAGCCTGAGCCAATCGAGTGCGCTGCGAGTCCAGATCCACAGGTAGTTTCTTTTATCAATGTTGATCTTACCCACCCCTTGCATCCCGGGACGCAGGTCAATTACATCAGACTCTATACTTGCTTCAGTTCGAAAAGTAATGGCGACATCAACCTGCTGATGAAGTACCGCAACTTTACGGACCGTAAACGGTATTTCACGACGGGGGAACGCAGCCAGGGTTAAGGTTCCAGTCTGGCCCTGTCGCACGTACACAATATCCTGTTCATCAACATTGAGAACCAGCCGATACTCATTCAGTGGAGCAATCTCGAACAGCAGCTGACCTCTCTCCAGAGGAATCCCCAATAAGCGACTAAGATCGCCGGATATGATTATCCCATCCAGGGGAGAAACCAGTTTCACTCTTTCCAGGCGACTCGCAACCAGTTCAAGCTGCGCGTCGGCCTGGGCTATCTGTGACTGGGAGATGCGCACTGCAGAATGATCCAGACCGGCAAGGGCGGTGCGATATTGTTTCGTAAATTCATCTTTCTGGCTGAGCCAGCGCATTTGTTCGAGACGCAATTCATGATCGTCCAGTTCCGCAATGATATCATTCTTTTGCACCAGGTCCCCCGCCCGGGCGATAGCCTTCGCCACATAACCATCAAAAGGGGCAACAATCGCCTGCTGAACTCGACCTTCCAGAACAGCGGTCGAAGACACTCTAAACTCACCCGGCACCAGCATGATGGACGAAAACATGGCAAGCACACCAATGGTCAGCAGTTTTAACCGAATCGAACCTGCTCCCAGATATTGCCCGGCAACCAAACCCAGCTTGCGTTTACACTTTTCAATGAATCCCATATCCAACTGCTGCTTCAGGACAAACAGCCTTGCCAACAAATCAACTAAGGACTGATCAATTCCCGGCTCGGTGGAAGAAAACGCTTTTAGGTTTCTTTCCAGCACCAGGACCCCTATCACCTGATTTGCATCGATGATTGGTATGGAAAAAATGTGATCCACACCCTGAGCCTGAGATAGTTGCCAGTGTGCACTGGCATCCGAAGCTTCCCCTGACTGATCCTTGTTGTAGAACACCGGGATCCCTTTCCCCAGCGTTTCTACCATGACATCGGTAATACTATGAGTCAGTGAAGCCCTTATATCAAAGATAGGGGTATTAGAGATGCCCATTAATTTGATCTCTTTACCCTCCAGCAATCCAAGACTGACTCGCTGGCACTGCGCAGTCATGGCTATTTCGGTTGCCACTGCATAGGCTGATGATCGAACCTGGTCGGTATGTACACAAGCCTGCAGCACACCAATTTCCGGTTGTTGGAGGTCAAGCTTGCTATCTTTTTGCTGTAGAACAAGCTTTAACCAAGAAAGCCCCCAATCAAGCAATTGTAAGATGACATCCTGCTGCCTGGGTGAGCCAAACATTGAAATTGAGACAGTACCAAACACCTTATCTTTGATGTTCAGCGGATAGGCCACCAGGATCTCACTGCGATCAAGGGTCTGATCACCCTGCTTCCGAAAATTGAAAACCGGTGACTTTCTATTGCTTGCAAGTTTTGCGGCGGTATATAAGTCGCGGGGATCAAAGGCTGAATCCGGCCAGCTGACGTCCGGTGTCTGATCACCTGCAGTTGCAAAATCACCTATGATAATGGCACGCTGAACATCCGGTAACATCCGGCAGAGATTAGACAGCCAGATTTCCAAAACTGATGTCTTGTCAGGATCCATCTATCAGTCTCTCGACAACATGGATAAGTAGAATTTCATGCAGAACCACTTTGCGAATCGTTGCGGAAGGAGTATAAGGAAAACAACTATCTTTTCCCAAACTAATCCAACTACAGAACCCAACGATAGACGAACGGTGCCTTAACGCGATTCAATGACCGACTACACCATTAACATCAACAATCAAACCGTTGTAGTAGCAGCAGATCCAGACACCCCGCTACTCTATGTACTAAGACAAGCTGGTTACCATAGCGTGCGTTTCGGCTGTGGTCTGGAACAATGCGGTTGCTGCAAAGTGTTAGTAAACAGTCAGCCAGTGTATGCATGTACCAGGAAAATATCGGATCTCCATGATGCCGATATTGTAACCCTTGAAGGCCATGAAGAAATTGCAGATCTTCAGCAGATTCGTCAGGCTTTCCTGGATGAGAATGCAGGCCAATGTGGCTTTTGCCTGAGTGGAATCATCATGACAGCACTCGATCTGTTATCTCATAACCCTCAACCTACCCGCGAAGAGATAAAAGAATCGCTAGCCGACAATCTCTGTCGTTGTGGTGCTCACAATCGCATCATTCGGGCGATCCAGAGGGCAGCGAAAAGTGTGAATATTTTAAATGAATAGTTTGCCCGATGCCCTCATTAGAAACCCGAAACTGGCTGATTGGGTTTCCTTCCTCGAGTCGGAACGACTGGTGTTAATCAAAACCGGCAAAGTCGAATTGGGGCAGGGAATAAAGACAGCGATAGCGACTATCGCTGCAGAAGAGCTTGATCTCCGTCCGGATCAGGTCGTCATACAAACCGGAAACACCGTATCTGGCCCGAACGAGTTTATTACAGCAGGCAGTATGTCCATCGAAGGTAGTGGCAGCGCAGTCCGGCAGGTCACCGCCGAGGTCAGACATCACCTACTCAGCCGCGCCAGTGTTGCCTTGCAAATTGATATCGATAACCTAACAGTCCACGAAGGCCTGATCAAACATCAATTTGGAAACGAGTTCATTTCGTACTGGGATCTAGACACAGACCTCTCGGAACTTCTCGCAACCGGTAAGATAACGGCAAAGAAAAGTGGCGATTACAAACTTGTGGGTAGTTCTGTAAAGCGACTGGATTTACCTGTAAAAATTTCAGGCGGTACTGCATTTATTCAGGACGAGGTTAACAAGGAAACTCTTTTCGGCTGCATTGTCCGCCCTCCAGGTCTGGCATACAAGCTGTTAAACATCGAGCCGCATCTAATTGAACAGATGGTCAAAGTAGTCAAGGTTGTTGTTGATGGTAATTTTATCGGCGTGGTGGCCAAAGACCCCTACACTGCAATACAGGCGAAAACCCGTTTGCAGGAAATCGCAGAATGGCAAATCGACTCAGATCTCAAACCTCCCGCGGATTATCTACGATTCCTGAAGAACAATGTCAGTGAAAGATTTCTGGTAAAAAATGGAATCCCGGTAGATGATCCAATACCTGAGTCACTAGTCTCGCCTCATATTACTGCACAGTATTCCAAGCCTTATACACTACACGGTTCAATTGCTCCGTCTGCAGCACTGGCAAAATACACGCCCGATGAGGAAATAAAGCTGCAGATACTCAGTCATAGCCAGGGGCCCTATGTGATCCGCAATGCAATCGCAACGGCACTTGGTATGAACCCTGAATCCATTGTCGTCGAACATCGGGAAAACGCTGGTTGTTACGGTCACAACGGCGCGGATGATGCGGCAATGGACGCGGCCATGCTCGCATTGAACGTCCCCAACTGCCAAATCATGTTGCAGTGGCAACGTCAGGACGAGCATCTATGGGAGCCAATGAGTCCTGCCATGTTGCTTGATATGGCCGCTTATGTAGAGAAGGGAAAAATTGTTTCCTGGCAGGCAGACATATTCAGTCAAACTCATATGTCGCGACCCATTCCAATGGTTGGGGTCTCAAACCTGCTCGCAGCATGGGAAAAATCAGAACCTGTATCCAGGGCCAAAGCACGACCAGGTATGGTATCCCATGGCGGGATTCATCGTAACGCTGACCCTTACTATAACTTTGAACAGAAACGGATCACTAAAAACCTGGTTTCTGACCAGAGAATTCGAACCTCGTCCACAAGGGGGCTGGGGGCGTTTGCGAACGTATTCGCCATCGAAACATTTATTGACGAGATCGCAGTGTATCTTCAAACCGACCCTATTCAGCTGCGCATTGATCACCTAAACGATCCGCGCGCAATCCAAATCCTCGAGGTACTGCGCCAAAAAACTGCAAAGCAAAAAATTATCGCACTTCCAACCTCTATATCCGGCGTTGGGGTCGCGTTTGCACGGTACAAGAACACTAAATGTTACGCTGGAGTCGCCATACATCTGGCAATAAATGAGAACACTTTCGAAACTAAACTCATTAGTGCCGACATTATTGCTGACGCCGGATTAATCATCGACAGGGATGGTCTTGCCAATCAACTGGAAGGTGGGTTGATCCAGGCGGCAAGCTGGACACTAAAAGAAGCTGTTGAGTTTGATAAATTCAGCAGTGTTTCAACAGATTGGGAAAGCTATCCTATTCTTACGTTTCCGGAAATCCCTACGGTTGAGGTCACTTTAATCGATCAACCTGATGAACCCTGCCTTGGCGCCGGAGAAGCGACACAAGGTCCTACACCTGCTGCCATCTGCAATGCCATTTACGATGCTGTAGGGATACGCCTGCGAGATCTTCCTTTCACACCGGCCAGGCTGAAGCAGGAACTGCTCCGGTCGGATTAACATTCCCCCAGGAGGCTGCTGAAAAAGCCCTAGATTCTCGGTCAGCCTCCTAGCAGGTTGTTGAAAATCGCTGATGTTTGCCGCTGCTGTTCACTTTAACCTGTATTTTTCGATAAATATTGGTGGTTGAGTACCCTTGGCGCTCTTTTGTTCTAACCGGCTGTCTCGGTCATTGCCTAATTTCACGCGTACGTCTCCTGTAGGTTGCACATTCGAACCAAATTCCAACCAACCATTGTCAGCTTGAATACGCCATTGGCGTTCGTCAATCCACGTACCTTGATTTGCCGAATCAGTCCAATCGTCTTGCCCCAGCCAAATGGTTCTTCAACCCGTTTGCGCTTCTTTTGACTCACCTGATAACTTTCCTTTGAACTGGTACGACCGTCGATGGCAGAGCCTCCTGGGCGTTTATCGTTACGCGCAACATGCGGGGTTATTTTCATTTCTCGGCATACTGAAACAAAGTTTTTCGTGTCGTAATTCTTGTCCGCACCAACTGTCTTGCTCTGTTTACCTGGTAGCTGACTTAGCAATTTTACCGCGATCTCACGTTCAGCAACCCCGGTCGCTTGACTTGCCTCCGCTTGAACTATCATCCCGTTTCTATTTTCCATCACCGTATGGCCCATGTAAGAAAGTTTCGCTTCCTTACCGGGGCCTTTCTTTGCAAGCAGTGCTTCATTGTCAGTCGTTGATGCATGCGTCTTGTTACTGCGCTTTTCCCCGTGAAAATTGGCTTCCTTATTCCGCCCCACGTCGTTGTCATCGTCACCATCGTCATCGGTTTTGGGGCGATAGCTTTTTTGTGATGCCCAAGCTTGAATCAACGTCCCGTCAACGCTGAAGTGCTCCTCTGAAAGTAAGTCATTCTCACGAGCAAGATTGACCACTTCTGCAAAAAGCTCGCAGACGACATTGTTTTCAATAAGGCGGTCTCGGTTGGCGCTGAAGGTTGAATGATCCCAGACAACATCATCAATAGTTAGCCCGATAAACCAACGGTACAGGAGATTGTAATGAACTTGCTCAACTAACTGTCGTTCGCTGCGGATACTGTAAAGTACTTGGAGTAACTGGGCACGAATTAGCCGTTCAGGTGGAATTGATTCACGACCAACCTCAGAATAGATACTATCGAATAACCAATTTAGTCGCTCGAGTGCTTCATCGACTAACAATTTTATCGAGCGTAAGGGATGTTCGGCAGGGACAAAGGATTCCAGCTGAACGGTCGTGAAAAGAGATTCTTGAACAACATCGATTCCGCGCAAAAACTATAGTCCTATGACCTATTTCGATTTTTGAATTATATCAAACCCAGTGTTTATCAGGGAGAAAATCAACAACCTGCTAGGGGATTCGAACCGCTTATACCGCCGTGAGAGGACAGCACTACCACTTTTGGTGAAAGCAGACGCTTAGTCCGGGCTCTACTTTGAGT
>LWDU01039400.1_pt1 | contig 105893 bp, 93 predicted proteins | sample 727161 | NCBI WGS metagenome assembly LWDU01 (sample SAMN04566230, study PRJNA314399) | hydrothermal vent metagenome | isolation source: deep sea hydrothermal plume seawater | place: Mexico: Gulf of California, Guaymas Basin | collected 2004-07-11 | reverse complement strand
GAGACGGCCCAGTTCGCTGTCCATGAACGCGACGCCGCCATCATATAGACATCGCGCAATTTCAATTTCTTCTTTCCCGAGCGCTGACTTTCGGCCCCGAGCGATTTCGAGCAAGCGATCACTTGCGCACAAGGCGCCTTCACAAAAGTCGAAGTCGTCGAGTGCACCTTCGCAGAAGACGTCACGGAAGGGTTCGGGGGCTTCGTATGGAAGGATTGCCGACTTTGAATGCACATCATAGAAATGCACGAATGCAAAAAATGGATCGGTACGGCCCACGTCGAGCCACCGAAGCACCTCGCCTACCTGAGCGTGCGCATTCCCAACGCCGCGATATAAATACTCGAGTAGCAGCGCATCGATGTTCCGAGCAAGGATCCCCGACCAAAAGCGATTGGGATGCGGGTAGTGGTGGAATCGCGTGAACCCCGAGGCGAAACCGTAGTCCGCGCCAACAAAGCCCCAACGCTTCGTCCCCACCCACGCAACTGTCTCATAGCCCTCTTCGTTAAGCCGCTCGGCAAGCGTCTCGTGGTAGCCTTGGAGCCGGTCTTCCCGAGTCAAGACACCGTGCGCAAGTGGGTTCAAACCCGTAAGAATCGACGCGTGAGCGGGTAGCGTCCAAGTCGAATGCGAATAGGCTTCTTGAAAGAGCACGCCCTCCCGGGCGAGTCTTTGAAGCACGGGGCTCGTATCGCGGCTGTAACCGTAGGCCGACAAATGGTCGGGGCGGAGTGTATCGATCGAGATCAACAGAATATTGGGTTGGGACGACCTTCCTTCGCCGTGTTCGCCGTCCGACGCACCAACAACATCGGCCGCCATCGCAAAAGCCGCGGCGTCCATGACGAGCGAGACAGCCAAGATTCCGGCGCGGTCGATCATCGCGCCAGCAGATCGGATCGCGAGAACACCGTCCAAAGCGCCGCAACTCAGTCCAATCGACAAACCAAATTTGAGGGCGTCACTCGGGCGCAAAGGTTTGGCAAAATCTGGCATGGCGAAAGGATGTCAGGAGTAAGCGTTCAAAGCAACGCCCCGCAAAGCGCACGCAGGTCCGACCCAATAACGATCCAGCGGTGATTCAAGTCTGAAGCGACTTACGCGCGCGCTCGGCAAATTTTTCGGCGGCCTCTTTGTCCTGGGTAATCGAGGGCGACTTCATTGGCACTTCGCATCCCTTGCGGCATGCAGGACGCTCCTTCATGACGTCGAGCCAACGTCGCAGATTCGGAAGTCCTTCGATGTTCACCCCTGACCACTTATACGTTCGCACCCAACACCAGTTTGCGATGTCCGCAATCGAATAGTCATCCCCAAGCCATTCGCTCTCGCCGAGCCGGCGATCGAGCACTTCGAACAACCTGCGTGATTCGTTTTGATAGCGATCGATGGCAGGTTGAATTTTTTCGGGGAAGTAACGAAAGAAAACATTCGCCTGCCCCATCATGGGACCTACGCCTCCCATCTGGAACATCAGCCATTCGATCACCCGCGCGCGGGGAGCGGCGGCGGCGGGAAGCAGGCGCCCTGTCTTCTCTGCCAGATAAATCATGATCGCGCCGGTTTCGAATACCGCGAGGTTGTCGCAGTCGCGATCCACGATCACGGGAATACGTCCGTTCGGGTTAAGCGCGAGGAACCACTCTTCCTTCTGGACGTTTTTCGAGAGATCAATGGCGGTCGCTTCATACGGCAGTTCGAGTTCTTCGAGGGTAACGGATGCCTTCCAACCGTTGGGCGTAGGCGACGTATATAGATCGATCATCTGGGGTTCTCCATGAATAGGCGACGGTCGAAGTCGCTCGGAAACCTTGGCATACTCAGCAGCCATCGACAGTGCCGGTGTCATTTTCATTGGAATACGGAGACGACTACATGGAAATCAAAGACAAGATCATCGTTGTGACAGGCGCCGCAAGTGGCATCGGCCGTGCGCTCGCGAACCGCTTCAATGCAGAGGGAGCGAAGCAAGTTGTCTGCGTAGATCTGAACATTGAGGGTGCTACGGAAACCGCGAACGGGTTTTCCGGTGTTGCGATGCAAGCGGATGTGTCGCGAGAAGAAGACATCGTGCGGGTCATCGATACCACCGAGAGCGAGGTCGGCCCGATCGACTTATTCTGTTCGAACGCAGGTGTCGGACTGGGAATGGATCTCGACTCGCCGAACAGCGAATGGCAGGCGAGCTGGGACATCAACGTGATGTCCCATGTCTACGCTGCGCGAAACCTGGTTCCGCGCATGATCGAACGAGGCGGCGGCTATCTCATGAACACTTCGTCGGCGGCCGGCCTGCTCAACCAGATCGGCGGGGCCGCGTATGGCGTCACCAAGCATGCCGCGGTTGGATTTGGAGAATGGCTCGCACTCAGTCATGCCCATCAAGGCATCAAAGTGTCGATGCTATGCCCCCAGGCCGTACGAACCGCAATGACAGCGACGGACAATGTCAGCACCCAAGCCGCTGCGAACGACGGCATGATGGAACCCGAAGAACTCGCTGAGGTCGTCATTGTGGGGCTTCGGAACGAATCCTTCCTGATTCTCCCGCACCCGGAAGTCAAAGAATACATGCGACGGAAGACGGCCGACTACGACCGCTGGATTTCTGGAATGAATCGTTTGCACCTTCGATTGGTGGGTGTCGCCTGATCGGCGGCGCCTCAAATAGCCCTGGCCGATTGGGCGACGCTGGTATCCTCGCGCCTATGAAACGCGAAGCCCTGAACGTTCCAGAAGTGAATCGTGAGTAGCCCGGTGTCGGGATGGCGCGTTGGCATGGGTAACGCATGGGTTTCAGCGGCGTTGTTCGCCGCGGCTGCGAGTGCGTGTGATTCTCCCGGCCCCGCATCGACGGACATGGCGCCTCAGGCTTCGCAACAACTTTCGAGTTCGACGACAGAGACACCCGCTCCGATTGTCGCGCCGAGTTTTTCGCAGCCTGACTCGAAACCTCCCAACGTTGTCCTGATCCTGGGGGATGATGTCGGCGTCGACCTCGTCAGCGCTTACGCGGGTTTTTTCCCGCCAACCCCTGCGCCGAACACTCCGGACACGCCAGTGCTCGACGCACTCGCGAAGGACGGGATTCTGTTTCGCAATGCATGGACGAACCCCGGGTGCAGCCCTTCCCGCGCTCAGATTCTTACGGGACGCCACGCGCGACGAACTGGGATCGGTGGTCTCGTCAAACACAGGGTACCGAGTGGCAAGCCGCTGCCTCCCGGACTTTCTCACGACATTCAGTTGCTTCCGCAAGCACTCAAAAGCGGAGCCGCCCCGTACGACACCGCGGCCGTTGGCAAGTGGCACCTCGCCTCGCCAGGTCAAGGCGCACTCCACGCGCTCGGCCCGGACGGCGCTTGGTTCGACCGGTGGGCAGGGTCAGCCTACAACCTCAATGGCACCGGAGTGGGCTACCGAAGCTGGCCAAAAACTTTCGCCACCCAGATTCGCGACGACGAATGCAGTGGAACCTACCCGTGTGAGCGAACACTCCGCGAAGCGGATGCGTGCGAAAACTACGCAACCGTCGACACCACCCAAGACGCGCTTCATCTCATCAACACGCTGCAAGAACCCTTCTTTCTATACGTCTCGTACAACGCACCCCATACCCCGCTTGAACTTCCGGCGTGCGCGCTCCCGGCGAGTTGCTCCGCCGCAGAACTTTCATACAGCGAAGCGCCCCCCACCGAAGCGGAACTGACCCGCGCAATGGTGCGCACCATGGATCATGAAATCGGCCGCCTCCTTTGCGCGATCGATGAGGATGACACGGTCGTAATCTTCATTGGGGACAACGGCACCGCGGGAGACGACGCGAGTGGTCAACCCCACGGCATCACCGCACCCTTCCCCGGGTCTCATGGCAAGGCGACGGTTTATAACGCTGGCGTCAATGTGCCGCTCATCGTTCGCGGGCCCGGCCTCACTCACGGCGTGAGCGAGGCACTCGTAAACTCGACCGACCTATTCGCAACCATCGTTGATCTCGCGGGACGATCGAGTGAAACCGCCATTCCCCGAGATTCTGTATCCATCACACCCTATCTTCATGCGCAACCGCACCCGACGCCGCGAGAAACCATCCTCGCCGAACGCTTTACGCCGGCCTTCACTCCGACCAACTTTGAAACCGGGGCACCGCCCGCCGGCTACCACGCACGGCTCGACCTGCGGTCCGTTCGCAACGCACGCTTCAAGCTCATTGAGCACAATCGCAAGGGCAATATCGAGAGCGAGGAATTTTACGATCTCGTTTCTGGTGGCCGACTCCGCGCTGATGGCAAACCCGGCCGCGACGACTTCGAGCAGCACGATCTGATGCAACGTCGCAGCTCGTGGTCGCCCGGAGGCGAGATCGAGCGCAACTATATGGCGCTCAAGCAGACACTCGCTTCGGAACTGCCCCCGCTCCCCTAGCGACTGCTACGTCCCGCCGTGTGCGGGCGTACGTCGGCATTCCCCCGCCAATCCGTGCAGTCGCTTGCTCCTCAGCCTTCTCGCAGAATCTGGTGCATCGTCATCCGCGCGAGTTGCGACATATGCACTTCGTCGGGACCGTCGGCGATGCGGCAAAAGCGCGCCTGGTGAAAGATGTCGGCCAGCGGAGTGTCTTGCGACACGCCCATGCCGCCGTGAATTTGGATCGCCCGGTCGGCTACGTCCTGGCACATCTTCGGCGCCACGATCTTGAGCATCGAAATCAGATCGCGCGATTGCTTTGCACCGTGCTTGTCCATCTTGTCGGCAGCGGCGAGCACGAGCAACCGAAGCTGTTCGATTTCGCAGCGCGATTTTGCGATGTCTTGCCGCACGCTGCTTTGTTCTGAAATCTTCTGACCAAACGCGACGCGTTCCTCGGCACGCTTGCACATTAGTTCAAGGCAACGCTGAGCGAGCCCAACGAAGCTCATCGCATACTGAAAGCGTCCAGGGCCTAGACGTCCTTGGGCGATTTCAAAACCACGCCCTTCTCCCAAGATCAAATTCTCTGTCGGCACGCGGCAGTCGGTAAAACGAATTTCGCCCTCGCCGCCCGGCGAATGCCAACCTCCAAACACCGAAAGCCTTCGTACGATCTCGAACCCCTGGGTGTCGGTGGGAACGAGGATCATGGAATGCCGTGCGTGTCGGTCGGCGTCCGGGTTCGTGAGCCCCATCACGATCATCACTTCATTGTCGGGGTGATAGATCTGGGTGGTCCACCACTTGCGACCGTTCAAGACATAATCGTCCCCGTCCCTTCTAACTTCGCATTCCATATTGGTGGCATCCGACGACGCGACTTGCGGTTCAGTCATCGCAAACGACGATCGAATCTCACCGGCGAGCAACGGACGCAACCAACGATCTTGCTGTTCCTTAGAACCGAACTTCGCAAGCACTTCCATGTTCCCACGGTCCGGAGCGTTGCAGTTAAAAATCACCGACGACCAGGGGACGCGTCCCATTACTTCTGCGAGCGGGGCATATTCGAGATTACTGAGCCCCGGGCTCCATTCGCCGTATTCCTTCGGCAAGAACCAGTTCCAGATCCCCGCCGCCTTGGCTTTCTCTTTGAGCGGTGCGAAGCACGGGGGAACCTTCCACAAGTTATCTGGGTCGCGGACAAAGTCGTGTACGTCCCCTTCGCGTGGATAGATCTCAGCATCCATAAATTCTTGCAACTTTTCGCGGTATTGAAGGACCTTGTCGCTGTAGTCGAAATCCATTTGCTTTTCCTATTGGCCCCGGCGATATCGCCGTACATCACGACCGGTGAAGTCCGTATTGTGACACTCTGCATGTCATTATACGCACGCGATCAGCAACCCCCAACACGCACGTTGAGGTGTAGAATTGCGCGCAGCATGACAAGGGCCTCGCACGCCTGCGTCAACAACCCGAGCAGGGAGTGACTTGATGAGTCAAATGGACCGAGAGTTCGACGTCATTGTATTTGGTGCCACAGGATTCACTGGGTACTTGACCGCCGAGTACCTCCTCAACCAATACGGACTCGGTGACAATCCGCGCTGGGCGATCGCGGGACGCAGTCCGGAAAAACTCGACAAAGCGCGAGCCCGGCTGCAAGCGGACACGGGTGTAGATACCACGTCGCTCTCAACCCTGGTCGCCGACGCTTCGGACCTCGAACTCATGCGCGACCTCGCGTCGCGCACACATGTGGTCTGCACCACCGTCGGTCCCTATGCGCTGTACGGCTCACAACTCGTTGAAGCCTGTGCGCTCACGGGCACCCACTACTGCGACCTTACAGGCGAAGTGCATTGGATTCGCCGCATGATCGACCAACACCACGAAACCGCGGCTTCGAACAATGCACGTATCGTTTTCACTTGTGGCTTTGACTGCATCCCCGCAGATCTCGGAACGTTCTTCCTACAAAACGAAGTACGCTCACGCTTCGGCAAACCATCCCCGAAGATCAAATTTCGCGTCAAGGGATTCAAAGGCGGCGCCAGTGGCGGCACCATCGCGAGCATGGTCAACATGATGGAAGAAGCGAGCGCTGACCCCGAAGTCCTTCGCACCATGAACCACCCCTACTCGCTCAACCCCAAGGCCGAGCGCAGCGGGCCCGACGGAGCAGAGCCCACCCGTCCGGCTTACGACGACGACTTCGACCAATGGACGGCACCGTTTGTGATGGGCACGATCGACACCAAGGTTGTGCGTCGAAGTAACGCGATGCTTGGCTACGCGTACGGCAAAGATTTTCGTTACGACGAAGCCATGCTTAGCGGCAAAGGCCCAGCGGGCTTTGCCAAGGCGGCGGGAACTGCAGCTTCTTCAATGGCGGCCATGGGCGCGATGGCGATCGGCCCTCTTCGCCGCTTGATCGCGCCGCGTTTGCCGGCCCCGGGAGAAGGGCCCACGCCCGAGGACCGCAAAGCTGGATACTTTGACATTCGCTTTCTCGCAGAATCCCCAAACGACCCGAGCGTAAAAGTCGGAGCCCAGGTCACCGGCGATCGCGACCCCGGTTATGGATCGACGTCAAAGATGCTCGCCGAGAGCGCGGTGTGTTTGGCGCTCGATGAACTCACGGGTCCTGTTGGCATGCTCACCCCTGCGTCCGCGATGGGTGAAGCGCTTTTGATTCGCCTTCAGCAACATGCAGGGCTCACGTTTTCTATTGAACGATAAATACTACCTAGGATTCGAACCCGTATTGCATTCTCCGCCCTAGGCTGAACCAACTTCGGCGCTAGAGTCTTGGGCCGTGAGTCCCCCCGCAAACGCCGACACCACCACTGCACCCGTGATCGCAAAGCGACCGAAGTGGTTGCTTCCTATTCTTGGGCCCGTCCCTCCGCTCGAAGAGAAACACTACTCCCTGCTCCTCGGGATTTCGCTCGCGCTGATGTTCGAAGAGTACGACCTTGCGATGTTGACCGCGGCCCTGCCTCAGATCGCAGAGACCCTGTCGATGGCCGAGGTCGACTTCGGTTTCTACCTCGGCATGATTCGCCTCGGTGCGATTCCCGCGCTGGCACTGATCCCTTATGCCGATCGCATCGGTCGCCGTCGCATGTTTTTGATTTCGCTGATTGGGACCGCCATCGCAACCACCCTCACCGCCTTTGCACAGACACCGACTCAGTTCGTGACGTGTCAGATGGTGACCCGCACTTTCTTTGTTACCGGCTCGTCGATCGCGTTTGTATTCATCGCCGAAGAATTCCCCGCTCCACATCGCGGTTGGGGAATCGGAATGCTCGGCGCCCTTGGCAGCACGGGACACGGCACCGCGATGGGGATCTTTTCTCAGATCGAACACCTCCCGTACGGATGGCGCTCTCTGTACATGATCGGCGTTGTCCCGATCTTGCTGTTCCCGTTCTTTCGAAGGCGGATCCCGGAGACCGAACGTTTCGAGCGGCATCAGTCCTCCGACGCAAAAACCGCAACGACCTACTCGATCGGCCCTCTGTTCGACATGTTTCGAACCGCACCTGACCGCGCGATAGGCGTCGCCATCGCAGGCTTCCTTCCGTCCGTGGGCGTCGTCGGCGCATTTCAGTTCACCGGATACTTCGCGCAAACCGTTCACGGCTGGAGTCCTGGCCAGTACGCCGCGATGGTGTTCTTCGGTGGCGCCCTTGGGATCGCGGGGAACGTGGTCGCCGGCCACCTCGCAGATCGCTTCGGTCGGCGTATTGTCGGGATTGTGCTGCTCTGCTCGGTTCCGTTCTCAGTGGCCCTGTTCTACCTAGGGCCCGGATGGGCAATCACCTTCGGCTGGATCGGCTTCTTATTCGGATCCGGAGGTGGACGCGTGATCTTGCGAGCCATGTCGGCCGAAGTCTTTCCCACCGAACATCGTGCATCAGCAATGGGGCTCTGGACGATCCTCGATGCGCTAGGCGGTGCGACCGGTCTGTTTCTTCTTTACTTCGCACGCCCCGAGCCGGGAGATTTTGCAATGATCACGTCAGCACTCTCGATTGCGACCGCCGCTGGCGGTTTCGTACTCGTCTTTTTCCCCGAGACATCCCAACGCGAACTAGAAGCCATCACACACTAGGACGCGCGCTCTACAGGTTCGCAACTTCCTGTTCGAGCAACTCGGCATAGCGTTCGCGAGCCGCTGCACGACGGGTCGGGATGTGGGCGCTCGGGAACAACCCATCGACAGGCTTGTAGTCCCTCAACACTTGCTTCGCGATCGTCACTTTGTGGACTTCGGTCGGGCCGTCCGCAATCGCCATCACCTGCGCGCCCACCATCATGCGCGAAAATGGCATCTCGTTTGAGATCCCAAGGGCGCCGTGCACCTGCATCGCTCGCTGGGCCACGTCGTGATAGACCTTCGGCATCGCGACCTTGATCGCGGCGATGTCTTTGCGGGTCTTTCGGTAGTCGTTGTACTTGTCGATCAACCACGCGGTCCGGAGCACGAGCAACTTAAACTGCTCGATTTCGATGTAGCTGTCGGCAATCTTGTCCTGCACAAGTTGGTAGTCCGCAAGCCGACCGTCGCGCGTTTCACGAGAGAGCGCTCGCTCGCACATCATGTCGAAACATCGCTTGAGTTGGCCGACCGTGCGCATCGCGTGATGAATACGGCCACCCCCCAGGCGGGTTTGCGCGATCACGAACGCCGAACCCGGTGCACCCAACATGTGGTCGCCCGAGACGCGAACGTTTTCGTATTTGATATACGCATGGCTCGCGTGCTCTTCGCTCTCGGTTCCAACACCCACGTTGCGCACGATGTTCACGCCGGGCGTGTCCGTCGGAACGATCAGCATGCTCATGCCTTCGTACGGGCTCACGTCCGGGTCAGTCACCGCCATCACAATCAAGAACGACGCGTAACGGGCATTCGACGAAAACCACTTTTCGCCATTGATCACCCAGTCATCGCCTTCCTTTACCGCGCGGGTTGTGAACAGTGTGGGATCGGCGCCCGCGTGGGGCTCGGTCATCGAATAGCAAGACGAGATTTCGCCCTCGAGCAGCGGGTGCAAGTACTTCTTCTTTTGTTCGTCGCTGCCGTAGTGGGCGAGGATTTCCGCGTTGCCTGAGTCGGGCGCCTGGCAACCAAACACCGAAGGTGCCCAGCCCGACCGACCCAAGATTTCGTTCATCAAGCCCAGCTTGAGCTGGCCGAAGCCGGGGCCACCGAGATCTGCGCCGAGGTGACAGGCCCAGAGACCGCGCTCTTTTACCTGCGCTTGCAGAGGCTTCAGGATCTTCATCGCGAGTTCGTCGCTCTTGTCGTACGGGTCACTCAGCACGTAGTCGAGAGGCTCGACTTCGTCGCGGACGAATGCGTCCATCCAGTTGAGCTCTCGCTGAAATTCGTCTTCGGTTTCGAAATCCCACGCCATGCTGGTTTCCTCCGGTAATCGTCGAGCGGTGGTGGCAGACGAAGCAACATAGCGGCTCGCAGTCTGGGTGCGGTGCTCGCTTCCCGCGTCGCCTCGCCCAAAACGAAACGAGCGCTCCAGCCAGGGCTGGAGCGCTCGAATATCGTACGAACTCGTTGAGAGTTCGGCTGCTACGGGGCGTTTGCCGAGTCGCTAGAGCGTCGCGATCAGAGGCGCGATGAGCAGACTCACAACGCTCATCACCTTGATCAGAATGGCGACGCCGGGGCCTGACGTGTCCTTGAAGGGATCGCCGACCGTGTCACCAATGACTGCTGCCTTGTGGGCTTCGGAACCCTTCGGGTGTCCTTCCAAGCCGCCGGCCTCGATGTACTTCTTGGCGTTGTCCCAAGCACCACCCGCGTTCGCCATGAAGAGCGAAAGCGATGCGCCAACGGCAACCGAACCGGCGAGCATGCCGGCGAGAGACGCGGGGCCAAGCAAGAAGCCGACTGCAACCGGAGCCACGATGGCCACCGAACCGGGCAACACCATCTCGCTGAGTGCTGCCTTCGTTGCGATGTCGACGATCGTGATGCTCTCGGGCTCAGCCTTCCCTTCACGCAAACCCGGGATCTCATCGAACTGCCGCTTGATCTCTTCGATGATCGCTTGGGCGGCTTTGCCGACTGCGATCATCGTGCTCGCGCCAACCGCGTACGGGAGACACGCGCCAATCAAGAGACCAACCAGGATGGGAGCATCGTCGAGCCTCAAGACCAAGCTTGACATTCCCGCGGCTTCGCGCACGTGGTTGATTTCGAGGATGAACGCGGAGAACAAACTCAACACCGTGAGCGTCGCCGAACCGATTGCAAAGCCCTTGCCGATGGCCGCAGTCGTGTTGCCGACCGAGTCAAGTTCGTCCGTGATGGCACGAACCTCAGGGCCGAGCTTGCTCATCTCACTGATGCCACCAGCGTTGTCTGAAATCGGACCGTACGCATCAACCGTCATCACGATTGCTGTGCCCGCGAGCATGCCAACGGCGCCCATCGCGATGCCATAGAGGCCCATGCCTTCGGGCATCACTGCGTTCGCGATAAAGCCAACGACCGCGACGATGAAGAGCGATACCACGGTGCTCTGCATGCCAACTGCGAGACCGTAGATCACGCCGGTACCCGCGCCCGTCTTGGACGCTTCCGCAACGCGCTCTATCGGAGCCCATGCGGTGTAGTACTCGGTGATCAAACCGATCAGCGCGCCACCGATGGCACCTGCCGCCAAGGCGTAGGTCACAGACTGGCTGACACCGAGCATCGGCATCAGGATGTAGCCAACGATGCAGATAATGATCGACGGCACGATCAGCGCAGCGCGCAGCACCATGGCAGGGCTGTTCTGGCGAAGCATTCGAGCGATAAAGATGCACACGATGCTAACCGCGAGACCGACACCTGAGAGAAAGATCGGCAAGGTCACCGCAAGGAACTTCGCTTCTTCGCCGACTTGCCCATCGGTGAAGAGAGAGTCGACGTATTCCGACTTTGCCGTGAGCGCGATCGCCATGGCGGCGACAATGGCCGCAACCAAGGACTCGTAGATGTCTGCGCCCATGCCCGCGACGTCGCCAACGTTGTCACCCACGTTGTCCGCGATACCACCGGGGTTGCGCGGATCGTCTTCCGGGATGCCTTCGATCACCTTGCCCGCGATGTCCGAACCGACGTCAGCGGCCTTGGTGTAAATGCCGCCGCCGATGCGGGAGAACAGTGCGATCGACGAGGCGCCTACCGCGAAGCTGTGAAGCACGGTGGAGAGACGCGGATCGTCAACGTAGATGAGGTAGAGCCCGCCAAGGCCGAGAAGTGCGGTGGCCGCAACGAAGAGGCCCATGACTGCGCCGCCGTCGAGGGCGGTGAGAAGTGCGTCGGGCTTGCTTCCCGTGCGCGCTGCCTGGGTCGTTCGAACGTTCGCGAACGTTGCAGCCTTCATTCCAACGAAACCGGAGAGCAACGAAAGGAAAGCGCCGATCAAGAAGCAAGTGCCGGCGAGCAGACCAGTCCCGTGTCCTTGGAACGCGAAGAAGAGCAGGCCAAACACCACGACCGAGTAGACCGCGAGCACTTTGTACTCGCGCATCAAGAAGGCCATCGAACCTTCGCGGATGTAGCGCGCGATCAAGTTCATCGTGTCCGTGCCTTCCGGGAGTGCCTTCACCCGGAAATAGAAGAAGCACGCAACGGCGATGCCTACGACGCTCGCTACGAGCGGCATCAACGTCAGTTGTTGGATCAATTCGCTGTTCATCTGGAGTCCATCCTGTATCGGTCAATTGCTAGTCCGAGGAACCCTTCCCTCGGTTGCTGTTGGACCCATTTTGATGGGTCCAGTCGGGTAAATTGAGTCGTGCGTTAAGGAGCTGCGCGCCGCGAGGATGCTGACCTGTCCCCCGCCGATCCGGCACTCCATCTGATTTCGTTCGTTCGGGTGTCCTTGGGTTGGGCAACGAAGTCTGCCCTGCGCTCTTCTGCGATATCAGCGACCTGAGCGTTCTTGGATTCGAGCGATCGTTTGCCGGGCGCCGCCATCGCAAGGAGCACCGAATACTCGGCGGCTCAAACTGCGCGGGACGCAACTTGTCTCGGGCACCTGATTAGCCATTCCGCGCAGGGCCAGCAAGCAATTTGTCCTGTTTTTTCGCACCGTTGCCGCGTCACCGCGACGGAAACAACCCGCTCGGCGATGCCTTTCAGCCGACTTTCAGCAGACCAAACCACTCCAATTTCAGGGCCGTCGCGGTAAGTCCGCGATATCGGTCCGAGATGTGCCGCATGCTGCGGCGTAAAGGGTGGGTATGCTGGAGCGCCGAGCTGTCACGGGCCCAGCCATACGCCTACGCCAGCCCTCAGACGCCAGCCCATTCTGACGGAGTTCTCATGGAAAAGATCGTCTATCTGACCTTCCCGGCCTCGGGATTTGACCCGAATGCGTATCGGGACCACCTCCTCCGCGATGTCGCCCCCGAGCTGCTCGCCGCCGGCGTTCGAGGACTGAATATCAGCCCGAACGACCTGCAAACGGAAATTCCGAAGCCGATGCTGCTCATCGGCGACGGCGCGAGCTTGGGTGCAGCGGTCTCTGTCTGGGTAGACTCCCTCGACGCGCGCAAGCCGATCGAGGCGGCTTTGTCCCGCCAAGTCGAGCGATTGGACGGCTACCTCGTCACCGAATCCATCCCCCAGCCGTGCACCGACCGCTCTTGGGTCGACGGCGAACGCAGCCCCGGACTCACGCACTTCACTTGGTTCGACAAAGCAGAGAACTGTTCGGACGAAGACTTCTATTACAACTGGTTCGAAGTCCACACGCCCTTCTCCTTTGACTTGCATCCTCTGCGCTGGGAGTACGTGCGCAACGCAGTCGCGCGCCCCATCACGAATGGCGCGCCAACTGTGCGCGCGATCGTCGGCGAACGTTTTCGAGAGGTTCGCGACTACACCGACCCCGAACGGCTCTTTGGCAACAAAGAAGTCTTGATGCAAAGCGCCAAAGAAGCGGGCGACTACAGCAACCCCGACACCATGCACTCGCTGCCACTTTCGGAGTACATCATCAAGTCCGTTGGATAAGGGATCGGCCCGATCAATCGCGCAGGCCGACCAGCTCCGCCATCATTTCGAACGCTTCGTCCTGTTCGCTGCGCACCGTAAGACCGGTGTACGGCAGCGGCTCGTAGTTGGCGCGCCACTGTTTCTTGATGCGATCGGGCGTTCCGTAGAGACCACTCTCGTCGATGTACTCGTCGGGGACCGCTGCGATCGCTTCATCGCGCTTGCCGGCGGAGAACAATTCGTGAATGCGTTCGGCGGCGTCGCCCCAGCCTTCGCGAATCATTCGCTTCTTGTGAAAGTTGAGTTTGGGATGGCCCATGCCGCCGACGTAGAGTGCGACGAACGGCTTCGCCGCCTGAAATGCAGTTTTGATGTCTTCGGTAACGAGTACAGGCAATGTGCCCTGGATTTCAAAACTGTCGTACCCCTTGCCGTTGCCCGCTCGCCTGAAGCCTTCTTCGAGCCAAGACTTGAACAAGTCGACATTGTGGCGACGCATCCCAAAGGGGAGCCAACCGTCGGTCAATTCGCCAGTCATGATCACGGAATTCCGTGCGCCCGTTCCCAAGTAGATTTTCGGCCTCTCTGGAAAGTGAAGAATCGATTTGAGAGGTTTGCCCATCCCCGCAGATCCGTGGCCATCAAAGGGCAATCGGATCTCTTTTCCGTCGTGCACCACAGGCCCGTCCCGGGCGAATATCTTTTTCATGATGGAGACGTAGTCGCGCATGCGTTCAAGCGGGTCGCCCCACGGTGCGCCGTACCAGCCTTCTACGATTTGCGGCCCCGAAACGCCGAGCCCCCCGATCACGCGCCCGCCACCCGCAAGCGCATCCAAGGTGCCCAACTGCATGGCCGTCATGGCGGGTGTGCGCGCCGCAAGTTGAATGACGCCGGTCCCGAGGCGAATGCGTTTCGTGTGTGCGGCAATGAAGGCGAGTGGGGTGATGGCGTCAGAGCCGTAGGCTTCAGCCGTCCAGACCGAGTCGTACCCGATTTCTTCACAGCGCTTAATGCGCTCCATTGGAAGATCCACACCGCGCGCCGCGTATTCCACTGCAAGTCCGAGCTTCATTGTTTCTCCGATTGAAAACGCGCATCAGCGCCTACGCGTTCAAGCATAAACCGATCATCGGGGTTGCGATACCCTGACTCCCTTCCCTCTGACTAGGAGCCACCATGGATTACGAAGCGATTCGAGTTGAAACGAGCGACGACGGGATCGCGACTTTGATGCTCAACCGACCCGAAGCAATGAACGCATGGAACGGCGCGATGTCTTCGGAGTTCGAGCAAGCTATCCAGGCCCTCGACATGAACGACTCGGTTCGGGTGGTAGTCTTAACGGGCGCGGGCCGTGCGTTTTGTGCAGGCGCAGACCTGAGCGCGGGAGCCGACTCGTTCAAACCTGCGGACGGGAACGCGACGGACGAGCGTGCTCAAAAGAAAAACTACGCCGATTCGTTCTGGCCCTTCATGATGCGCAAGCCCGTGATCGCCGCGATCAACGGCCACGCGGTCGGCGTGGGCATCACACTTCCGATGACCTGCGACGTTCGCTTCGTCGCCGAAAAGGCGAAGATTCAATTCGCATTTACACGCCGAGGTATGCTGCCCGAACTAGGCACCCATGCCATCGTTCCCCGAATACTCGGGATGTCGAACGCCGCAGACTTGATGTTGTCCGGGCGCATGATTAGCGGCATTGAAGCGGTCGAGTTGGGGCTCGCGACGCGCGCCCTGCCCGCCGAAGAAGTCCTACCGGCTGCACTCGAATACGCGAAAGAATATTTGCTCGCCGCGCCTGCGTCGGTTGCGATCGCGAAGCGACTGCTGTGGGAATCGATCAGCCCATCCATCGCAGACATGATGAAGCGCGAGTCGAAGCTCTTCGACTGGACCACAACGCAGCCGGACTCCACGGAGGGCGTCATGTCGTTCGTCGAGAAGCGCGCACCCAAGTGGAGCCTGCGACCAAGCCAGGATCTTCCCGAAGAGCTTTAGGGCACGAACGGGCTGTGCGACAGACTCCTAGGTCAGACGTTTTCGGGATACTTGAGGATCCAATTCGAGGTGCGGATCGCCGTCTCGTTTACAAAGAGATGACGAATTTTCCAAACTGGCGAATGGCAGTCTTCCGCTGAAATCTTGCCGTCCAACAAATCCGTCATCGCTTCGGCCGCCTTGCCGCCCAAGATGTCGAGAAAAGCCTCACCCAACTCAGGCGACGCTTTGCCAGGTTGCCCGCTGTATGTCTCTTCGACGAAGTAGTGAAGGCCGGCTTTAAAGCTCTTCAACATTTGAGGGAGTGCGGCGAGCCCCGCACCAGGCTTGTCGGGTTTCGTTTCGCCCTTTTCGGCAAGCCAACGATCGACGTCGCGCCGCGGAAGGTCTTTGTAGTCAGGATCGATGAGCTCGGGATGCAATGCCAACAGTTGGCTCGTTTCTACGAGCCCGCCATGTGTGTCGCCGACAAAGTCTTCCGGCGTGACGCCCGGCACGTGGCCAAGAACATGCCCAAGTTCTGAGCCCTCGACTTCAAGCCGGGTGAGCATCAACGAGAATAAACCCACCATGTTGATCCCACACGCTTTCGACACTTTGTCGCACGCCGCCTCGATGGCGACGAAGTGTCGCGGGCTGCCGTGAAAGTTGGAAACGACCACGTTTTTGAACCCCTGCGCGGCGAGGGATCGGCCCAGGTCTTCAAGCACTGCGATGATCGTGGACACGCGAAAGCGCAACGAGCCTGGCTGAGGCACCGGGTCGCTTGCCGCGTAGATGAAGGGCAACTTCAAGAAGGTGCGATCGCGATGGGCTTCGGGCAAATGCGCGACCATTCGTTCGGAAAGCCCTTCACCTTCCAACAGGTCCGCCCCGAGTGGTAGATGAGGGCCGTGGACTTCGAGAGGCGAGCATGTCACGAGTACGATCGCCCGCGCGCGGTCGATCTCATCGAAGCGCTTCTTGGTGATCGTTTCCCAACGCAGGATCTCAGGGCTCGTCATGGATTTCTCCTTAATCCCGTGCAAACCATACCGCTTCGCGAGACGAGAAGCTGACCCGCGAAATCTGTGCAGCACGGTGCCGTGCAGCGAGATACCTTTTGGCGACACGAGCACGAGCCCCCGCACCGCGAGGTTGAAGATGACCCAAATGCTTTCGATCGAACCCAACCAAGGCGCAACCCTTGGCGCGCGGGTCACCGGTGTCACTCTTGCACAGCTCGACGACGCGACGTTCAAACAGATCGAAGACGCGTGGCACATCCATGGCGTGTTGATCTTTCCCGAACAATTCCTGAGCGACGAAGAACAGGTCGCGTTCTCTCGTCGTTTCGGGGGGCTCGAAAAGCTGATCACCAAAATAGCGGCAGACCCGAACATTGGCGTTCTGAGCAATGTCCGTCCCAACGGCCAATTGATCGAACCCGAGGGAAGCTACGCGCTCTTTTTGCTCGGCAACACGTTCTGGCACACCGACAGCTCGTTCAAGCGCGTACCGAGTAAGGCTTCACTTCTTTCCGCGCGACAAGTTTCAAGCGAAGGTGGCGAAACAGAATGGGCCGACATGCGCGCGGCCTACGACGCACTCGACGACGCAACCAAAGTCGACCTCCAAGAAGCATCGGCCATTCATAGCTACCGCTATTCCCAAGGTCTAGTTGGCGGTGTCGACGTCCTCAGCGAAGAAGAATGGAAGGCATTGCCGCCGGTTGAACACCCGATCATCCGCACTCACCCGGCAACCGGACGAAAGAACCTCTACCTCGGACGACACGCTTCCCATATCAGCGGGCGCGACGTTGAAGAAAGCCGCGCACTGTTGAACCGACTCACCGATGAAGCGAGCAAACCACCGCGGGTCTTCAGTCACACCTGGTCGGAGGGCGATATCGTGATCTGGGACAACCGCTGCGTGCTTCATCGCGGTAGAACCTGGCCCGCGGAGCAAGCTCGGACGATGGCGCGTACAACGATCGCAGGCGATGACGACACGAACGAATGGACCCTGTAGTCGTAGCTTCAAGCGGCTAGCGACAGCTCGCTTTCGCAACCCAGGCAGCGGCATTAGATCCGCGTTTGGGCGCGTGCGCCTTCTGTCACGCAGACACCTAGGTCACGATCCCGAACGATCGACTGCCACAATCGCTTTGCCGGGCGCGGCCCCTTCCACAAGCTCGCCATCGCGCACCACGAGCATCCCATCGACGAGCACGTAGTTGATGCCTTCGGAGTAGCGCAGTGAGTCGTCGAAGGTTGCGCGGTCGGTCACCTTCATGATGTCGAAGACGGTGATGTCAGCATCGGCCCCGACGCGAAGCCTGCCTTTGTTCGCCATCGCGGGGACAAACGCCTCGAGTCGCTGTGCGGGCATGAAGCTCAGCTTCCTGATCGCATCCATCAATGTCACTGCACCCTTTTCGCGCACATAGAGCCCGAGCACGCGTGCGTGGGTGCCGGCGCCGCGGGGGTGCGTGCCCTCGATCATCGGCATACCGTCCGAAGCGATCATCACGAGCGGGTGTGCGATCGCCCGATCGATCCATTCGGGCTTCATCATGTGAATGATGACCGGGCCACCCTGGGCCCGATACTTGCCAAACGTCTCTTCGGTCAGGCGCTCCCCCGTGGCTACCCATTGCAAGTCGCCGTAGTCGATGCCGCGTCGTTCCCGAAAGCCCTCATCGAATAGCGCCGACTCGATCATCGTTGAGCCCGCGGTGTAGGGATACGCTTCGGTGGTGACGTCGAGCCCCGTCGCCCTCGCCTCCTCGACCAACGCGAGATACTTGTCGATCGACGAACGCGAAGAACTGTTGATGTGCACGATATGCAGGGCCGCGTCGGCGTCACGTGCGTACGTGATTAACCTCACGATGGGCCCCATGTCTCCTACACCCTTTTGTTCTTCCATGTGGACGAAGCATGGAACGCCGCGAGAAGAAGCGAATTCGAAGATGGATCGAATTTCGTCGGGTCCGGCGCCCGGCGTATACGCGAGTCCCATTCCCACACCGATCGCGCCCGCGTCGAGTTCGTCGCGCAAAGACCGAACCACTTCGATGATCTCTTCGCTGTCCGCCTCCTCGTGCATCCACGCGGTCGGCTTGAACCAACGCTGCACTATTTTCATGAACCAACCGAACGCGCCCCCATCGATCGAGCCCGTCATGACGTGCCCGGTCGAAAATCCGTGTTTCACGTAGATGCGGCTTCCGATGTGACCCGCAGCAGCCCCGTAGTGAATTCGCGCCTTGCCGCTGCGTTCTGCGAGAAAATCTTCGATCCCCTTTACCCCAGCTTCAAGATCGAGGGCGGTCGTGACGCCGTCGCGCGCCATGTAGTCGTACCCGACGTCATGCTGACCATGCACATGAAGGTCGATGAAGCCCGGCGCAACAACAAGGCCTGCGGCATCGATCGTCTCGTCGCCAACCAACGCTGTCCGCGAAATTTCGACAACTTTCCCATCGCGGATCCCCAAGGACCGAATCGCGTCGAGTCCCGATTCCGGATCCATCACCCGGCCGCCATTTACGACGACGTCGTATGCCTCATCGCTGGCGAGCCCCGGGAGCGCGAATCCCCCGACAAGTAGAACCGTGATCAAAGAAGTTCGAATCGTCATTCTCTTCACCCCGTCATCCCGAAGCGTTCGTTCATCAAAGTCATGCTCACAACGCGGTTAAAGAAGGCGTCAAACCGTTGGGCCGTCATCGGAGACCCACTTGCCTCGGGAGTCCGGCCCACGATGGTGCAGGCTCTCGAGCGCACGATCGAGCCGCTTGTCACCCAAGCTCTTGCGCAGCGTACCAGCGACGAATCCACACATACAGGTCTCCTCTTGGAACAGGCAGCCGAGTGTACGGTGCTCCAAGCAAGCGGGAAACCAGGCACATCGAAACGCGAGGTGCGCGACGTGACCCACCACGCGCATCGTTACGATGCTCGGGTATTGTCCGGGTCTCTTGGGCGGCCAAAGAAATGGACGCAGACCGAAGGAGCCAGCTGTGAATCTTTCGAACGACGAACTCCTCACGACAACGCGTGCGGTGCGCAAACGACTCGACTTCGAAAAGCCTGTCACGCGAGACGTGATCGAGCGTTGCTTAGAACTCGCCGTCCAAGCGCCGAACGGCGGCAACATGAATAGTTGGCGCTGGATCGTCATCGACGACCCTGACATCGTCGCCAAAGCGGCAGACATCTATCGCGGTGGGATGGCGGACTTCATCGCGAGCTTTGATGACGACGGCTACGTGGGCAAAAACGTGCCTGGCGCCGATCGCATCGAAACCTCGACCACGCACCTGCTCGAAAACTTTCACCGAAGCCCCGCCCTGCTGCTTCCGCTCATCCCGGGCCGCACCGATCCGCCCGGGCCGCAGACGCATGTCTTTTGGCAAGCGTGCCAATGGGGCTCGATCGTCCAAGCGGTATGGAGCTTCATGCTTGCCCTGCGTGCCCGCGGCCTCGGCAGCGCCTGGACAACCGCACATTTGTGGCGCGAACAAGACATGGCTGACCTCCTCGGCATCCCCCATAACATCTACATGCAGGTTGGTCTCTTCCCCATCGCGTACACCTTGGGAACCGACTTCAAGCCAGCCCATCGGGAGCCTCTTTCGACCGTCCTCGGATGGAACGGCTTCCCCACACCCGGGTCGACTGGAGCGTAAACGGATGAATCACAAAAAAACGGTGCGTACCGTCTTCGAAAACCTCTGGACGAATCCGGAGCTTGCCCGGGCCGCCTGCACCGACGACGTCACTTGGGTGACGACGCGTTCGATGCCGATCCCCGGCAACGAGGGTTCGATCGAACACGTCGGCTGGGAGGCCTTCAAGAACGTGGCCGACAGCGGAAAAGATTCTGACACCGGCTACATCCCCGAAACCCTCGAGTACGACCATCAGCGCTACTTCGAAGCCGAGGATGACCACGTCATCTACCAATTCACGATGAAGTGCACGACGAAACTCGGGCGCAGTTACATCAATGACTATCTGTTCTTAGTGAAACTTCGCGACGGCAAAGTCTGTCGCATGCAGGAATACTGGGACTCAAAGCAAGCGTTTGACTTGCTCTACGGTTAACGCTCGCGCCAACGAATCAGCACGCCTCCCCCAACCGCAGCACAGGACACTCCACTATGTCGATCGAAGACCAACTTCCGCGCAACAATCTCGTTGTATGGATCGCACGCATCTGTTTTACATTGATCTTCTTCGCGTCAGGCGTCACCCACTTCACCGACATGGCGGGCTACGTGCGGCTCATGCACGAAGCGATTCCATTCCGTGATTTTTGGGTTGTCATCTCCGGCATTGTCGAACTCGCCGGTGCCCTGATGATTCTGTTTGACCGACATGCACGGTTGGGTGCGTGGTTAATCGTGCTGTTCCTTGTTCCGGTCACGATCACCGTCCACGGCTACGAAATGGTGACGCACAAAGATCCCATGATGCGGGCGGTGCAGCTCTCGTTCTTTCTTAAAGGTATCGCGATGACGGGTGGTGCCCTGCTCATCACCCAATACGGCGTAAAGCGACACCAAGATTGAGCGATGGAACCCAGGGCAGAACCGGTCACGTCTACGAGCGAGACGGCAACGTTTACAATCCAACCGATTGGGCGGGTAGCCCGTGGTCGATCGGTCATCAACATGGCGGTCCGGTCAACGCACTTTTTGCGACAGCCGCCGAAGAAGCTGCCGCACAAGCCGACCTCCGAGTCGTGCGATTGACGGTGGATCTATTTCGATCAGTACCGCGCGTCCCCCTCGCACTCAATTGGCGCTTCGTTCGCGAAGGCCGACGCATTGCGGTGATCGAAGCTGAACTCACGTTGCCCGAGAACGGCCAACTCATCAGTCGCGCTTCTTCGGTCATGCTCGCCCCCACCGAAGGTTCTCCGCGATCGTGGACCCATGCTCCGGTTCCGCCACTTGCTTTGGAAAATGCCGAGGAAGTCGAGTTCATGGGGGAAAATGCGAAGGGACTCTACCCACCCGGCTTTCACTGGAGCTTCGAAATCAAAATGGGCTCCGACGAACACGGACCCGCGGCATGGATCACAACACCGCTCGACTTCTTGCCGGGCGTCCCCATGTCTCCGATGCAGCGCTCCGCCGCGGTAGCCGACCTGACCTTCGGTCTGTCCGGTCAGTCCCTACTGCGCCAAAAGATCGTTGACGTCGATGCGTGGCGGGTCCCGATGATCAACATCGACACGACCATTTATTGGGAGCGCCCACCCGTGGGCCAGTGGTTTGGTTTTCGTCACGCGCTACTCACGGACCATGAAGGCATTGGCTTGGCAGAAGTGGATCTCGCCGACGCCAGCGGCCGACTGGGTCGATCGCTACAAGCCATGCTCGCCAACAAGCCGCCCTCAGTCCGCAAAGCAGAGACAGAGGCTTCAGACGGTTAAGGCTAAATCAAACGATCAGCCCCGACTTCGAACCGCAGGGCGGATCAATGGACTAGCTTACGACCGCAACCGACCCGGGCGTGCACGCCGCCCTTTCTGGAGAACGATTCATGGCAGGCCCGCTCAGCGGTTTTCGTGTGATCGACATCAGCGAAGTGATCTCAGGCCCTCTGGCCGCGATGATCCTCGCGGACCAAGGCGCAGACGTCATCAAAGTCGAACCCCCCGGCCACGGCGAAGAAAGCCGACAGCTTGCGAACTACCGCAATGGCATGGCTGCGCTCTACGCCAACTGCAATCACGGCAAGCGATCGATCGGCATCGACCTGAAGCACGAAGACGGGCTCGCGCTTTTGTATCAGCTTGTAAAAGACGCCGACGTTGTCGTTCAGAACTGGCGACCCGGAGCGGCGGAACGACTCAAGGTCGGCGAAACAGATCTTCGCAAGATCAACCCCAACATCATCTACGCCTCCATCACGGGTTATGGCGACGACGGACCCTACGCGGATCGACGCGGTTACGATCCGATCTTCCAATCGCTTACGGGCTACGTCGCATCGCAGACGAACCCTGAGATCCCTGTGCCAGACCTCGTGCGCAATTCTCTCGTCGACAAAGCGACATCCATCACCTTGGCCCAAGGCATTACCGCAGCACTACTTGCCCGGGAGCGTGGCGCGGGCGGCCAGCACGTTCGCATCGCAATGCTCGACGCCGGTCTTGCGTTCTTTTGGCCCGACGGAATGTTGCGCCACTCGCTTGTCGGCGACGACGTCGAAAATTACGTCGTCCCCGGTGAGCGATATCAGCTCATGGCGACCAAAGACGGACAGCTCGTCATGTGGATGGGGACTGCGGACCAAATGCGAGCGGGGTTGCGCGCGGTCGGTCGCGACGACATTGCAGACGACCCCAAGCAACGTGGCAGGTCGATGCTTGAAGAAGCCAATGAACTGGCGCGTGCAGTGGCCATACAAGAGGGCATGGCGAAGCTCACCAGCGCCGAGGCATACGCCCGATTGATCGAACATGAAGTTCCCGCCGCACCGGTACTCACTCACGAAGAAGTGATGCGCGACCCGCAGATCGTTCACAACGGAAGCATCCTCGAAGGAAGCCACCCGGTGTACGGCGACTTTCGGCGCGCGCGACCGGCAGTGCGTTTTTCGCAAACACCTACTGAACCAACTGACGCGCCCGCGCTCTACGGCGAGAACTCAACAGCGATCCTCGACGAACTTGGGCTCTCGAAAGAAGCCCAGACTGCCCTGCGAGAGTCCGGCGCGGTGACGCGCTAGCGCTATTTTCACGATCCTCAATCAAAGAGGCGCCCCCCTATGAGCATGACACGACGACGTTTTATCGCGACGAGTGCACTCGTCGCCGGCGGATCCTCGCTTGCGGGATGCGCGTCAATCGCCGCTGCGCCCGGGCAAAGCGACTACGCCAACTTCGACGCCACTGAACTTGCAAGCTTAATTCGCTCCAAGCAGATCAGTCCCTCCCAAGCACTCGAATGGGCGATCGCGCGCAGCGAAGTCGTGAACCCACAACTCAACGCGATCGTTGTGGAACACTTTGATCGCGCACGCCGATTGGCGGCGGGAACGATCCCAGACGGACCCCTTCAGGGCGTGCCCTTTCTATTGAAAGACCTGTGGACGCAACTCGCCGGAACCGTGACGACCCACGGTTCGCGATTCTTCTCCGATCAGGTCGTCAAGCAGAACAATACGCTCGCCAACCGATACGAGGCCGCGGGCCTTGTGATCTTCGGCAAAACCGCGAGCCCGGAGTTCGGCTCCAACTCCTCAACCGAGTCGCTGCTCTGGGGAGACACCCGCAATCCTTGGGACCCAACACTGAGTTCGGGCGGTTCATCAGGGGGCTCCGCTGTTGCAGTCGCGACGGGCATCGTACCCGCTGCCCATGCAAGTGATGGCGGGGGCTCGATTCGTATTCCGGCCTCGTGTTGTGGGATCTTCGGGCTGAAGCCTTCTCGCGGTCGCACCCCTGGAGGCCCGGGCGCGTTTGACAAGGCCGCCGGTCTCGGCGTCAGCCATGTCGTGTCGCGAAGCGTTCGTGACAGCGCGTTGTTGCTCGACCTGACTGGGCACCCAGAAGTAGGCGACCCGTACGTCACGCCTCCACCCTCGCGTTCGTACTTGGCCGCGACGGGGATGGCGCCGGGACGCCTGCGAATCGGCATCCAGCGCAGATCTACATTTCCGATCGAGACCCATCCCGATTGTATGGAAGCCCTCGAACACACCGCCAGCCTGTGTGAATCCCTTGGCCATGAACTCGGAGAGATCGAGCCTCCCCCACTCCCGGGTGAAGGCTTATGGCGATCGTTCGGCGTGCTGCGCGGAACCTCGATCGCGATGGCGATCAAGAAGCGCGAGGCCGAAGTCGGGCGGGAAGCAACCGCGGACGACATCGAACCAAACAATTGGCAGTCGTACGTCGATTCCAAAGACTTCAGCGCAGTCGATTTCGAACGAGAGCGTCAGTTCGTCTATTCACTCGCCCGGGACATCATCGAGCACCAGAGCGCGTTCGACGTTGTCTTGTCTCCGACTCTCGTTGGACCGCCACCGAAGCTCGGTATTTTGAACCCCAACAGTCCAACCCAAGAATTCGCGAACGCGGCCATGTCGATGGCGGGCTTCACCATCGCGTACAACGTGTCGGGGCAACCCGCGATGACGGTCCCGCTCCATTGGAACGCGAGCTCCATTCCGATCGGCACCATGTTCGCCGGGCGACCTGGCGCAGAAGGGACGCTGTACCGGCTAGCCGCGCAGCTCGAACAAGCTCAACCCTGGGCGGACCGACGTCCGCCAGAGTTCGCTTGAATCGAGTCGACCTAAACTGACACGCTTGGCGCTATGCCTTCGCGACGTCCGCCATCGGAACAAGCTTGGTCGTAAGCGGTGCGATCTCCCCTTCCGGCAGCATGAAGCGCCAGAACATCATGCCGAAGGGGCGCCCTTCTGTGTCGAGCCAGTTGGGCACGCCGGGGTCTGAACCCGCGACTACAATTTTGAAACTTCCGTCGCTTTCGAGTTTGACTTGCTTGCGATTTAGAGACGAAGTGCGGTTCGCGTAGTCAAGCGTCTGCAGGTAGCGGTTCCAAAGAACGACATTGGAGAACCGGCACTTGGGGAAGCGACCGCGAATCACGAGTGCTTCCCCGGGCTTCACGACAAACGGCGCCATCGAATAGACATTGTCGACGGCCGCGTAACCTGTGTTTGCATTGTCGTCCGCGCCGATCGTCGGCTGCGGCAACTGGTTGGGCACCTTGGATACGTACTTGGGCAAGTTGGGTCGCGCGCCGAACGGTTCGATCGACGTGATGAGAAATTTGGTGACGCGTCGAAGGCCCGCAGCCAAGTCCGCGTCCGTCGCGCGTGGCGGCGGCGGTAGTTCCGTGAGCGGCTCAATCATGAGCGGGATGTGGTGAAGCCGATCGGAGGCGATCCCGACCTCTCGCTCGTAGTAGTGACGCGTGCTCAAACTACCTGAGCCCTTGGGAAGCGCGAGCCAGTTTCCGGGCTGCTTCGTAGCACTTGCGATGATCTCGTAGTTGCCGTCTTTGTCGACGTCGAACTGCGTGTCGTTCAGGGTTCCACCAACGCCGACCGAATTGCCCCCGTCGAGGGTTCCCAATTCAACGGTGAAGGACGTGTAGGTCGCGCCCGCGATATTGCCGCGAATGCGATAGCTGTGATGCTCGTCCACGACGGCGTGGTAATAGACGGCGTCAGGGTTGTCGCCGAGGAGTTTCTTTTCGGGTGTCACGAAGCGTTTGAAGTTGGGACGTGCCGAGTCGGCTTCCAAATAAACTTCGAGGCCATGTTGCAGAGAATGGAACAGGCTGTTGCGCGCGTCCGCGAGATCTTCTTCGGTGCGAATGCGCCACGCGGGGTCGCGAAAGCTCGCGTCGATCTTGGCCAGCGCCTCTCGGAGTTCTTCGGCCGCGGCGGCAGATTCAGAAGCGAGCCCGTCCCCCGCTTCATGGTGCGCAGCGTTCGCCACGCCCGCAAACAGGCCAGCCGATGCCACCGCACCCAGGCTGGTTCCAACTGCGGTCGTCTTCAGAAAGTCTCGTCGATCCATGCTCATGACTTCATCTCCTTAGGTGCGGCGTTTGCAATGCTGCGGAAACCAACAGGCCATGCAGGTTACTTCTGGATTTGAGCTTACAAGTGGGCTTCTTAAGAACGCGAGCGAAGAGTCTGGCTATCGTTACGCGACGTCTTCTGCGCTGACGACATAGATTTGATCGGGTGCGATCGCGCGCTCTGCGATGCCATCGAACTTTTCGCCAGGCCCAGCGTAGCTGTCTTCACACAACACGAGGCCTTCGTCATCGAACTCCCACACGATTAACAAACGCGAGCTGTAGAGATAAAGCGCGTCTTTGTCCGCAACTTCGACCCCGATCATCCCGAGCACGTTGCCGGGATAGGCCATTTTGAGAACACCCTCGGTCGTAATGACGTCTTGCCCGACCGACATGCGTTCAATGTCGTGTTCGATGCGGTGGCAACCCGAGCCGACGATGCCCTGGTAGTAGGCCGCAACGCCGTCTTTGCCTTTGGGGCTCTGGGCTTCGTTCATCGCGACGTCGTCGGTCGCGTAGCTGTGATAGTGCGCGTTCGGAGAAACCGTGGCCATGAGGGCGTCGAAGTCGGCGACGCATTCAGACTTCGAATGGGCGATCAACGTTTTCAGGATGATCTGTCGACGTGGGTCAGCCTCGCTTGCGAGCAGCTGTTCGGACATCGCCCAGTTTTTGCGCGGGTCGATCACGTAGCCCATGGAGGTCTCCTGTTTTCCGTTTGGAGTGATTCGAGAAACGACGTTGTTCCAGCAATGTTGCGCGAGCCACTGTTTTTTGCTCGCATTCAGTCGCGACTTCGTGAATCAGACTGCAGGCCAGCTCAATTCGAATCACTCGAAAGGAAACCCATGCGAGATCAAAAGCCAAAACGCCGATCCCTTGAACTCGACGACTACAGCGGCCCCTTTCAGCCCGACCTCCACCTTTCTGATTTTTCGAAGGAAGGGCTGATGAAGCTCGTCGAAATCGGCGGGTCGATCTACGGCAACGTAAACCGGCAGTGGTACCGCGCGGCGATCAAACGCTTCGGCCAGGAAGTCGCCGACGAAATGCATCACGAAGTCTGGTTCGCCGACGGCGGGTCCGGCGATCACGAGAACTACACCATTTCGAAACTCATGGGCTTCGAAGACGCCGACGACGAAACAGCCGCGATGAAGGTTTGGCAATGTCTGCCCGCGATGTCGACCCGCATGACCCTCGAGTTTGAATCCCGCGGCGACCATGAATGGGAAATGCACACGCCCCAGTGCGATGTGCCGGAAACCGGCGAACGCGAAGGCCCCGAAGTCATGGCCTACATGTGCGACAAGATCTGCGGTCACCTCGAACTATTTGGTTTCCGGCACGGGGCTGCACGTTGGAACGCCAACATTCGCATCGACCCCGAAAAACTTCCACCGCGTGCGAGCGACGAAGAACATCACTGCAGATGGCGCATTAAACTCACCGACCAGCGCACCGACTACGAAGCAGAACCGGGCCCATATGTCGAGAAACACGGGTTGCAGCGCGACACCGACGCCGAGATTGTGAACCACGAAGCGGGGAAGTACAGCCAGAAGAAACCGTCAACGCGTTAGCGAGCCGGCAGTCAATCGGTTTTGAATTCGGCGGTCAGCTCGGGCCAAGCTTCGGGTCGCAACGCGCCGTACAAGAACAAGCGCTTGAGCTCAGCGGCGAAGCGTTCGGTTTCATTGCGCGCGACTTCCGGGTCGTCACTGCGTTGCCTCGCCATCAGCGACCATACCAGTGCCGACGTCATGCCGATCACGCCGAGCATTTCGGCATCGATGCCGTCTTGGCTCTTCGAACTGCCGGCCAAACGTTCGAGGGAGTCGACATAGCCAAGCCAACCATTCGGCTGAACCTGCTTTTGGGCCAGCAGGTCGAACACCCATAGGCGAGCGATGTCGGGGCGCTCGTGGAAGTAATGAACGAAGAAATCGATCTGTTCGCCGATCGCCCGTGGCTCGCGCAAGACTTCTTGTGTCTCTCGCGCAAAGGCCGCGCCCACCGCCATCAACAGCTCGTCTCTATTTTTGAAATGTTGATACGTCGTGCTTCGGTTGAGGCCCGCCCGCTTTGCCACCGCGGCAACCGTCAGCGCTTCGGGACCGCGCTCAGCAAACAGTTCGCGCGCCGCGGTGAGCAACGTCTTTCGACTTTGCTTGGCATCGCTGCGCAGCGCCCGAGCCCGGCCCGGCGGGGAATCCACGGCCGTTTTCCTCGCCGGCGGGGTCACGAGCGAGTCTCCCGTTTTGTTCGGCGTCGCTTTAACACGTTGCTCCTTTTGCAATTTTCACGGACGTCGGTTTCAGCCCCGCACCACCCTCTCCGTCGGCTCAGGACCTTGCGGCTATTAAGTCCAACAACTATGTTGGATCTAGCTTAACGGCTGCCGCGGAGATCACAAGCGACAGTCGCCCACCCCAACGACTCGACCCAACATTTTGAGGATCCGAAGCTTGTCCGATTTAGACATCGACTCGGAAGTGATTTCCGTTGTGCGCGAAAATGGTGTTGTCCTCATCACGTTGAATCGCCCCAACGTAAACAACGCGTTGGCCCCTCAACACTTTGCGTTGCTCGGGGAGACCCTCGAAGAAATCGCGCAGACCCCCTCGGATCGCGTCGTTGTTATCACCGGCGCGGGCGGTGGCTTTTGTGCCGGCGCAGACCTCGCGAGTTCGGGCGGCGCCGCCGAGCGACTGGGCCAAGGTCCCATTGCGCGGGAACAGTGGGTTCGCGAACTCACGGCACCGGCCGTTGCACTTCATCGCTTACCCAAGCCAACCATCGCGGCGGTCAACGGTGTGGCGGCGGGAGGTGGCTGCAATCTCGCATTGGGATGCGACATCGTTTTCGCTGGCGAACGCGCACGCTTTACCGAGGTGTTCGTCAATCGCGCACTCTCCCTCGACTACGGCGGTAGCTGGCTGTTGCCCAAGTTGATCGGCTTGCAACGCGCAAAGGATCTCGCGTTTCGCGGTGACGTGATCGACGCCAATAAAGCACTCGAACTTGGCCTCGTGCTCGACATCATTCCGAACGAAACACTGCTCTCCCACGCGCTCGACTACGCGGGGATGTTGGCCGCAAAACCCCCGATCGCCCTTTCGCTCATCAAGACTGGCATGAACCGGCTAGCGAGTGCGTCGTTCGAAGAAGCGATTGAATGGGAAGCGACGGCACAGTCGACTTGTCTCGGCAGCGAAGATTTTCGCGAAGCCATGCGCGCTTGGGCAACCAAGAGCGAGGGAAATTACTCTGGCAAGTAGCGCCAGTTTCGAATCACTCAAAAAGGGAAACACCACATGGACGATGTTCGCAGTTGGGTCGAAGAGTCTCCGTACAGCCGCTATCTCGGCGTTGAGCTTGTCGAAATTGATGAAAGCAGCGCGCGCCTACGCCTCCCCTACCAGGACGCGAACTCGAACCCGGGCCAAGTCCTTCACGGCGGCTGCGCAGCATCGCTCGGTTCGATTGCAGGCCAAGCAATCGCTCGAAATGTCCTCGGCCCGGATTCAGGTCCCTGGCACACGGCACAAATGCAGGTCAACTACCTCGCGGCAGCCATCAACGAAGACATCGTCGTCGATGCCAAGCTCCTCCGCAAAGGACGCGAGCTCTGTTTCGTCGGTGTCGACGTCGCCACGACGGCAGGCAAACCCATCGCGAACATCACGACGGCCATTCGCGGCCGCATGGGAAAACCCGAGAACGACGCATACGTTTCGAGCGGTGATGCAGGCGAAGCCGACCCGGGAAAGATGGGACCCCACATTGGGCAGATTCCATTCATTGGAAACCGTGGCATCCGCGTTGAGCACATGATGGACGGCACGTCGCGGCTTGTGATGCCGTACATCGAAGACAATTCAGACCAAGCCGGTGGTGTCCATGAAGGAGCCGTGCTCGCGTTGCTCGACACCACGGGTGCGATGGCATCCTGGGCCGAAGCGACCCCCGGTCCATACAAAGCCTCGACCGCGTCGATGCAACTTCAAAACCTCGGTCCCGCACCCAAGGGCGACCTCGTCGCATATGGACGATGCATTGAAAACGACGACGAGATCTATTGGTCGGACGTTGAAGTCGCCTCGGCGAGCGACGGCCGGGTGACGGCGCGCGGATGCGTGCTTTACCGGATCGTAAAGTAGAGTTTCGCTCCTCGTAGATTTACCCGCTCAATCATCCACAACTGAACACCCCACTACTTAACCAAGCATTCAACACGAACAAGGAGAGCATTCCCCATGCCCATCAAACCCGAAGCGACTGGTCTCAAAGGTGAGCCCAAGCGACGATCCTGGTCTTCAACCGACGCCCTGCTCTATGCGATCGGCGTTGGCGCAAGCACCGACGAATTGGCCTTCACCACCGAAAACACAAAAGACACTCCCCAGCAGGTCCTGCCCACGATGGCGGTCATTCTTGGTGGCGGTGGTGTCCCGTTCGATAAAATCGGCACGTTCAATGCGGCTCTGATGTTGCATGGCGCGCAGAAGATCGAGTTGTTCGACACCATCCCGACAGACGGCGAAATCGAAAGCACCGGCGAGATCGGCGCGATCCTCGACAAGGGAAAGGGCGCCTCGGTCGAGCTGATTTCCGACTCGGTCAACGTCGCAACGGGCAAGCCGCTATTTCGCAACACCATGACGGCCTTCTTCCGCGGTGAAGGTGGCTTCGGCGGCGACCGGGGTCCAGCCTCGGAATTTGTGCTTCCGGATCGCAAGGCCGACCACGAGGTTCGCTACGAAACCCGCGTCGATCAAACGTTGACGTATCGCCTGTCGGGCGACCGCAACCCGCTCCACTCAGACCCGTCGTTCGCACAGATGGGCGGTTTCGATCGACCGATTCTCCATGGCCTCTGCACCTACGGCTTCACCGGCCGCGCCTTGCTCCACACGATTTGCGGCGGCGACCCCGCACGATTCAAGTCAATGGAAGGTCGTTTTTCGAAGCCCGTCATGCCCGGGGACGACCTCGTCGTCTCGATGTGGTCCGACGGCGACCGCACGCTCTTCCAGACCAAGAACCAGGACGACGTCGTCGTCTTCGATCAGGGCATCCTCGTTTCAGCCTGATCGCTAGCTTGATGTGACTCGTGCCGCGGCGGTGCAACGCCGTGGCACGGGCTGCCCCGGCTCGCTTGTCAAACGCTATTGTCCGGCCTCCCTGATCCATCCCCGAGGTTAGACATGACCCTGAAACTCACGAGTAAGTTGGCAATGCGACTCATCGCGACCGCGTTACTCGTCTCTTTCTGCGCAACCGCTGCATCTGCTGAATCCAAGCAGCTACTCTGGGGCGACACCCACCTCCACACCAACAACTCCTTCGATGCGTACTTGAACCGAAACATGTCCGCGAGCCCCGACGTCGCGTACCGATACGCGAAGGGCCTGCCCGTCATCCACCCGTTTCATCGGGCGCGGGTGCAGATCGAAACGCCCCTCGACTTCCTTGTCGTTGCGGACCACGCAGAATACTTGGGCGCCATTCGGACCATCAATGAGTCAGGCATCCCCAAGGATGACCTCGACCTCATCGACCTGGCAAAGGCCATGTACGTCGACTATTGGATTCAAGGCGTGGTCGAAAACGACGACGGATTCGCGGCCTTCGCATCGCTCCTGCCCAAGCAGTCGAGCGTCGAAGAGGCCGCGGCGCGAGGATTGGATTCATCGATCCCCGGCGCCAAGCTGATGGCGCGCAACGTGTGGAACGAAGCGATTCAAACTGCCGACCAACACAACGACCCCGGCAACTTTACGACGCTCATCGGCTGGGAATGGAGTTCGATCCCAGGCGGCGCGAACCTTCATCGTGTTGTGTTCACAAGTGCAGACGCGGAACTTGCAGCGAAGTTCGAGCCCTTTAGTTCAGCAACGAGCCAATACCCAGAAGACCTTTGGGCTTGGCTGGAAACCACGTCGAAAGAGATTGGCGCCGAGTTCGTCGCGATCCCGCACAACTCGAACATCTCAAAGGGCTACATGTTCGACGACAAGAGCTTACGCGGTGTGCCCTTTACGCCGGAGTCCGCAGCACTTCGCGCAAAGTGGGAACCCGTCGCGGAAGCCACACAGATCAAGGGCGACTCGGAAACGCATCCCGCAGTTTCTCCGAACGACCCGTTCGCCGACTTCGAGACGTATTCGCACTACATCCAACAAGATCCGCCGCCGTACGACCCCAAGGCCGGCGACTACATTCGCTCGGCCCTGCTCCGAGGATTGGCCATCGAAGAACGCATCGGCTTCAACCCCTACCGCTTTGGGCTGATTGGCTCGACAGATTCCCACACGGGGCTCGCCTCCGCGGAAGAACCGAATTTCTGGGGCAAGTTCCCGCGTGACTCGATCCCGGAGAACAAGCGCGGCATCAGCATCAGCGAAAACGGCCCGAATGGGTGGTCGATGTCCGCGTCTGGCTTGGCTGCGGTCTGGGCCGAAGACAACAGCCGCGATGCGATCCTCGCAGCATTCAAGCGACGCGAGGTCTACGCGACGACCGGACCGCGCATTGGCGTGCGCGTCTATGCGGGTTGGGACTTGACCGAAGCGGACCTGGCTCCGGGGAGCATCGACGAAGTCGCGGGCGATCGCGGCGTTCCGGTGGGTGGCGAACTGCCTGCCGCTCCTGAAGGCGGCGCCCCGCGCTTCTTGATCCAAGTCACCAAGGATCCAAAGAGCGGCAACCTTGACCGCGTCCAAGTCGTAAAGGGCTGGATCGACGCGAGCGGCAAGACCCATGAGCGGATCTTCGATGTCGCGGCGGAAGATGGCCGCGGACGCGACGCCAACGGGGCTTTCATCGCCGTCGGAAACACCGTCGATCCCGACCGGTTTACTTACACGAACACCATCGGAAGCCGCGCGCTGTCGACAGTGTTCGAAGACCCGGACTTCGACGCCACCCGCAACGCGTTCTACTACATCCGCGTCCTCGAGATTCCCACGCCCCGCCATTCCGTCGGTGACGCGTTGGCACTCGGCGAAGACCCGAAGACGATCAAGCGCGGTTGGTTCATCCAAGAGCGCGCCTACACATCGCCGATCTGGTATCGCCCATAACCTCGCACGGGGCGTGGATTTAGATCGGTTGGCTCGCGAGTTTGCGCAGTGCGCCGGCGGCGGCGCGCTCGGGCGTGATGCTCATGACTGCGTTGCGCATGAAGCAACCGAACGCGCCTTCAAGCTGACCGATCTTTCCAATGCGTCGAGATTGATTTTGCACCCAGCGCACGCGTGACGCCCGACGCCCGACCCAACCTTCAAGTCGCTCTTCAAGTGTACCGGGCTGGGTAAGGCTTTCGACGAGTACCGCCGAATCTTCGAGGGCCATCGCCGCGCCCTGCCCCATGTTGGGTGTCATCGCATGTGCGGCGTCACCCAGCAACGCGACGCGCCCCTCAAACCACGGACTCTTGGGAATTTCTTCGAGGTCCGCGTGAAGCAATTCTTCGGGATGCGTGAGGGCTGCGAGCACGTCGGGGACCTGACCGCCAAAGCTCGCAAAGCGTTTTCGAAAACGGTCAAGTCGGCCTTCGAGCGGATCGGCCTCACCGCGCGGCGCGTTGGCGACGGCAAAGCAGTAGAGCTGGTTGTTGCCGACCGGTGCAAGACCGAAGCGCAGCCCCCGGCCCCACATTTCGCGCATCGCGACATCGTCGCTGGGACATTCGACGATCATGCGCCAGCACGTATACCCCGAGTAGTCGATTGGAATTTCGCCGAATGTGAGTTTCCGAACTTGCGAATGAAGACCGTCCGCGCCGAGCACGAGATCGAACTCTTCCTGGCGTCCATCGGTGAGTTCGACTTCGACGTGTTCCGGCTGTTGAACAAGACTTTCGATGCTGGTCGAGAGGGAAACTGGAACGTCGCCAGCCGCATCGAGGAGCGCCGCGTGAAGCGCGGCACGATGGATTGCGATGGTGGGCCCGAATTCTGACCGCAGGCTCCCGAAGTCTATGCTGCTCAACTCATTGCCGTCGGCGTCGGTGATGGCGCCGCGCCCAAGCTCGATACCGGAGTCGGCGGCCCGCTCTCCGACCCCAATTCGGCGCAAAACACTCATGGCGTTTACGCTCATGACGATCCCGGCACCGACCGGAGCCCACTGGGTGGCGCGCTCAACGATCTCGCAGGAAATGCCAGCCTTACGCAGACCCGCCGCAGTAGCCAAACCCGCAATGCCGCCGCCCACGATCAGGACTCGACGCACTGTCATGCACTCGCTTCTAAATGGGAGCATTGGGTTGTCATGTGGCTGACGGTACAGCCGACGGGCACAGCCGACAAATCTCTGCGCTTTCACTCAGTTCGAAGCGGGCCTTTCGAAGACAACGCCAAAGTCGTTGCTGAACCAAGCGTCGGGGTCCCACTCGTCGATGGTTTCCACGTGCTTAAAACCCGCTCCTTCGAGTTCTTCGACGACGAGTGCAGGGACGATGCCGTGGCCGCCACGGTTTGGGGGGATCCCCTCCGGCGGAAACAATGAAAGGAACCATGCCGGCGGAAAGTCGACGATCAAGAGCCGACCGCCGGGACGAATTGTTTCGAACAAGTTTTTCACGAACGGTTCCGGCGCGGTGATGTGGTGGTACACGCGCCGCAAGTAGATGCCGTCGACACTGGCCGCTGGAAGACCCGTCCCTTCGAACTCTGCCTTTCGGACTTGAACGTTCGAAGCGCCCGCCTCGTCTGCACTGGCTTGGATGTCGTTGCGATCTTCTTCTTCAAGCTCAGTCGCGAATACCGTTCCTGATAAACCCACGATCTTGGACATCGCGATGGCGTACTGGCCATCACCCGCACCAATGTCTGCCACGGTGGCACCCGCGGTTGCGCCGAGATTTTCCGCAACCTGCGCCGCAAACCGATCTGCGGAAGATTCCGCAGCAGCAGAGCCAGCCCAACACAACAGCACCAACCCAATCTGTCCCGCACGGAAATTCATCTTCAAATACCTTGTTAGTTTGCGCACGGCCCGATTGTCTATAGAAATGCTTCCCTTTGCAATGCGTGCGAAACCTTGCACGCAGTGATTGCGTTGAAGTTTTTCAATCGACGGGAAGCATTGTCGTCAGCTCAATCAGCCTTGGATACCCGGCGATCCAGTAGATGTTGCGCAAGGGAGGCGTTGTGTCCTGGTGTAGTCCGAATTCGCGACGCGTTGCCTCCACGAGAGCAGGGTCGCCGTCGAGGAGTGCGGTCAGCAGAATTTCGGCTCCGACAACCTTTGTTTCTTCGTCGTCGAGTTTTGGATGACGGCGAAGAAATTCTCGGGCATAGAGCGCGCGGTAAGGCTCGGTTGGCGTTGTAGACCGGAGCAAGTGAATCGTGCCTTGCTCGCGTGCGATCGACGCAAAGTGCTTGTGATTCGGAAATTGCCGCAGGATCTCCCCGGTGCCTTCATCGTTCAAGATCAAGATCTCTGCGTTCGCGACGACGGCCTCCCTCGACAATGTCGATTGGTAGCCATGCCAGCCGCAGCGCCGGTTGTAGGAGTTGATCCCGGCGAGAAAGAACAGATCTTCGAAGCGCTCGTAGGGGACGTCGTCGAAGTGGCCGACGGGATCGTCGAAGGTGTCGAGATCAAAAACGACTCCCGGGAATCCTTGCCATACGAGTGACAGCGCTTCGTTTGATGCGAACCCCGCAATTGCGACATTCTGATTGAAGTTCCAGTGCTGCGCGTGGACCGGCTCCGGTGACGGATCGTAGAGACGACGCGTGTCAGTCGTGAGCATTTGGCCGCGGAGTTCTTTGTAGTGAAGCGAGCGATCAAGAAAGTACGGGGCCTCGATAATCCCTTGTGTCACGGCGAGGTACTGCATGCCAGCAAGCACGACCGCACACGCTAACGCCGCACGCTTCACACGTGGGTTCGAGATGCCCTCGATCCCGGCGACGACCAACAGAACAGCGGGCACGATACTCGCCGCAACGTGCCGCGGTTCTTTGAGGGGGTGAAGGATCAAGATCAACACTGGACTCAACAGCCACAGCCAGATCGCGGCCCGTGGGCTCGCGAGTTGGCCCAGGTCGAAGCGCCGAACTGCGGGCCCCGCAAACCAGGCGGCAAGGCCAAGGAACGGCGTCAGCAGGAAAAGGAACGTCTCGCCAATTTCACGAAAATAGTAGGTCGCGGACGTCCAGGAGAACCAGTCGACCGGTCCCATGAGGAACATAAACGGAAGCGACGTGCTCGCGACGGTGAAGTAGTAGCCGAGGGACGGCGCGAAGATCACAACGTGGATCGCGGTCGCGATTACGATTGGAATGCCGGCGGCAGCCAATAGGTTGGCAGCACTTCGAGGCGCCTTCATCGCCAAGTGGCCAATGGCGGCTCCCGCAACGGGAAGGATCATGAACACGGGAAGCGTGAGCTTCGTCATGAACGCGATCACGAACGCGACCCCAAACACCACCGCGGATCGTATGTCCATCCGTTTTAGAAACTGCAGCCAAAAGGCGAACGCCAACGCGAACAACGCCGACAGCACAAACTCGACGTAAAGGCTTCGTGACAGCCCCACGAGCATCGGCGACGAAAGCACCAGAAGCCCAATCACCGAGCTTGGGGTTTCGAACTCGAGTTCTCGCGCAAGACGGTGCAGCGCATAGAATAAGATCGGCACCGCAAGGACGTTGATCCACAACGCCGCGGGCACCGTCGCCCCACCGCTAAGCAGGGGCATCACGAAGAACGGGTAGATCGAAGGGATCTCGAAGCGATCGAATACTTCGTTCCCTTCCATGACACCACGTGCAAAATCGAAGTACTGGTACGGATCCATCCACGAGAAGAGGTCTCGCTCGCGAACGTCGAAGTAGAAGTCGACGGCGAAAAGCGCGAGCAACACGGTACAGCCCAGCACCGCACGCACCTGCCCGGGTGATTCGCTCTCCTTCATTGCGGCGCTTGGTCCCCCGATGCAGTTGCGACGTGCACGATCGCCCGGCTGCCGACGAAGTACTAGACCGGTGCCGGCGCACCGACAATCAATTGAATTAACGAACTTGGCGTTATTTAACCATATTGATAGCGATATTCCGAAACGAATCGCGGCCCAAAATCTGGAGAGGCACAATGACATAAGATACTGGTCTTTCTCGCATTTCACCCATGTTGATCTAGCCCGATGCAGGCGCGGCGATCGTCGCCCCATCTTCATCACGCAGTGGTTTGGCTATTTCGCTTCGGACCCAGCACCCGTTTACTTCCCCGGTGCACCGTTCTTTGCAGCTGGCGTTCTCGTACTTCTCGCAATTCTTATTTTTCAGCGCGTCGTGACCATCGTCGCGTCGACCGCCTGACCCTTCCCTCGTTTCAACGCTCGGGGAAAAGCTGATTCAAGCACGCGATTTCGTCGAATCATCTTGCTGCGCCACGAATGCGAGTCTGACCACAGGGGCCACACCCGCCTTCTATCCCCTAGTCTCCCATCCGACGATTTTGACTCGGCAACAAGCGAAGGAGCAGACGGATGGCGGAGATTCACGGCAAGTGTGCAGCAGGTTTTGAAGGCGTCCGCGACGCGTTCGCGGCCAACTTTGATCGAGGACTCGACGTCGGTGCGAGTGTCGCGGTCACGCACAACGGCGAACCCGTCGTCGACCTTTGGGGCGGGGACTGCGATGCCAACGGCACGTCCTGGAAGGAAGACACGATCGTCAACGTGTATTCCACGACCAAAACCATGGCGGCGACCTGCATCTTGATGTTGGCCGACCGCGGTCTCGTCGACCTCTACGCCCCCGTGGCGAAGTATTGGCCCGAGTTTGCACAGAACGGAAAAGAGCACGTACTCGTCGCGCACGTGATGGGGCACACCGCTGGACTATCGGGTTTTGACGAACCCACGCCGAAAGATCTTTACGACTGGAACGACATCGTTGGCCGCCTCGCCGCGCAAGCGCCGTGGTGGGAGCCGGGAACAAAATCGGGCTACCACGCGGTGACGCAAGGTTTCTTACAGGGCGAAATCGTTCGCCGTGTCACGGGGAAGACGATTGGAAACTTCTTTCGCGAAGAAGTCGCCGAGCCGCTCGGGGCCGACTTTCACATCGGGCTCGACCCCAAGCACGACGCTCGCGTTGCAGACTTAATTCCTCCGCCGAACATGAAACTTGGCGGCGGCGGCCTCAAGAAGGGATCGATGGTCGCGCGGACGTTCGCCGGACCTCCCCTCACTGGCAACGAGCCGAAGACACGTGAATGGCGTGCTGCTGAAATCCCCGCCGCGGGTGGGATCGGAAACGCGCGCTCAGTTGCACGCGTTCATTCGGCGCTCGCGTGCGGTGGCACTGTCGATGGCGTCACCCTGATGAGCGAAGCCGGTGTCGAACGCGCCCTTGAAGAGCAGAGTCGTGGCAAGGACCAAGTGCTGAACGCAAACTTCGTGTTCGGGATGGGGTTCGGTCTGACCGACGCCACTTTCCCGATTAGCCCGAATAAGCGCGCCTTCTTCTGGGGCGGTTGGGGCGGCTCACTTGCGGTTATCGATCTAGACGCACGGGTATCGATTGCATACGTGATGAACCGCATGGAACCGAACCTCATCGGCGATCCCCGGGGCGCCGGTATCGTCAAGGCAGCCTTCGAATCGCTCGGCGCGTAGCGCGAGCGAAGTTTCGCGATGAACAGCGAATCGAAAAACCGGGCAATGGGCGGCGGGAGTGCACACGTTCGCAGTCTGCAATTGCGTTAACCGCGCCGAAGCGCCGCTTCCACCAGTGGCATGCGGTCATTGCCGAAGTACATGTCCTCACCGTCGACAAACATCGTCGGAGAGCCGAAGCCGTCTCGTTCGATTAACTCTTCCGTGTTCGCGCGAAGCCACGCCTTGGTTTCGGACTTTGCGATGTGTTCGAAGAACGCGGTCCCATCAAGTCCCACGCGATCCACCACATGCCCGAGGACATCATCTTGTGAAATGTCTTGGAGCTCTCCCCAATACGCTTCAAAGACAGCTCGCGCATAGGCAGGCAGACAACCCGCCTGCTCGGCGAACAAGCACCCCCGCATCGCCTTCACACTGTTCACAGGAAATACCGGCGGGCTCCCAATTGCGATGCCCTCGAAGTTCGCCCAGTCGCGTAGGTCTTTGGCGTAGTGGCGCAGCTTCATGGGGTCGGGGTTCGCGCGCTGTTGGTAGATGCTTTGGTTCACAGTGTTGAAGACACCGCCCACAAGGATGGGTCGGTAGACGAGTTCTGCGTCTGCAGCCGAACACACGCCTTCAATGCGGTGAAACGCGAGGTAGGTCCACGGACTGGAACAATCGAAGAAGAATTCGAGCCTTGCCATCACGTTGTCTCCGGGTTCGGCTCGTATCGGGATCTGTCGTGCAATACGAAGCCACACATCCTAGATGATCCGGCGTGTGCCTCGCGGAAAAAACTCGCGTCTACACCCACGGCGAAGTTTCGACCGGCGTACGAGGCGCGGAGTTCGGGCCTAGTTGGCTATGGTTGAGCGGCCTGTCCCCCCCCCCACACGTCTGAGGTTCCCCCTTGCCCAAGCCCGTCGCCACCGGCCTTCAACTCACGGCTCTCGATCCTGCTTTTCGCGAGAACCCGTACCCAATCCTGAAGGACCTACGCGAGCGTGAACCCGTCCATAACGACACCGAACTCAATCGCTGGGTATATACGCGACATCAGGACGTCAATGAGATCCTGCGAAATCCAGATCTCCTGAGTGACCCGCGCAAGGCACGGCCGGGCACCTTCTCAAGAGAATTTCTATCCGATGACGACCGCGAACCCTCGATGTTGATGATGGACGATCCCGGCCATCGTCGTTTGCGTGAGCTGGTCCGGCATCCATTCAAGCCACATGCCGTCGAGGCGTGGCGGCCGCGCGTGCGAGCCGTCGCAGAGCATGTCATCAGTCAAATCGATGAGCCCGAGTTTGATGTCATTGCCCACGTCGCAAACCCCATCCCCACGGTCGTCATCGCCGAACTCTTGGGCCTCGATGCATCGTGCCATGACCAGTTCAAGCAATGGTCCGAAGACATGATCAGCGTCGCGTTCAACCCGGTTAACTCCGAAGAACAGTTGCAGACCGCCGAGAGAGCCGGTCAGGCGCTCGACGCGTTTTTTCGAAATGAAATCCAGAACAGGCGCGACCAACCCCGCGCAGATCTCATCAGTGAAATGTTGCAAGCGGATGTAAGCGGGGATCGTCTCACAGAGGACGAGATCGTCTCTCAGTGCAACTTGCTACTGCTCGCCGGCAACCTCACAACGAGCGACTTGATCGGCAACGGCATCATGGCGCTACTCCAACACCCGGCTGAACTTGCGAAGCTGCGCGCCAACCCGGAACTCATGACTAACGCGGTCGAAGAAGTGTTGCGGTACGAATCACCGGTCGTAAACAGCGGGCGCGTGGCACACATGGACATGGAGATCGCGGGACACAAGGTGCTTGCCGGCGACTCCCTCAGCGTTTCATTGGCCGCGGCGAACCGGGACCCCGCGGTTCATCCTGATCCCGACCGCTTCAACATCGAACGAAAGAACATCCAGCTCCAATCTTTCGGCGGTGGCCGACACTTTTGCTTGGGCGCGCATCTTTCGCGACTCGAAGCCGCCGAGACCTTTTCGGTCTTGCTTGAGCGGTTTCCCGACCTTGCCATTTCGGGCAAGGGCCACCGCTACGCCGCCAACCCGAGCTTTCGTGGTTTCGCAGAACTTTGGGTCTCTGCTCGCTAAAGATCGACGATCGCCCCCTCACCTCAACCACACCACCGGAGCCTCATGCGATTCGGCGTCTTCTACGAACACCAACTCCCTCGGCCGTGGAAGGACGGCGACGAACATCGCATGTTCAGCGATGCGCTTGACCAAGTTTCCCTCGCCGACCGGTTGGGCATCGACTACGCGTGGGAAGTCGAGCATCACTTTCTCGAAGAGTATTCCCACTCATCGGCGCCCGAAGTCTTTCTCGCCGCGGCGGCTGGGCGAACCCAGAACATTCGCCTCGCGCACGGCATCCGTCAGGTGATCGCGAACTACAACCACCCGGCCCGCACCGCCGAAACCATCGCAACCCTCGACCTGGTTTCAAACGGTCGCGTGGACTTTGGCATCGGCGAAGGCGCAACCCGCCTCGAGCTTGGCGGCTTCAACATCCCCGCCAAGAAGAAGCGCGCGATGTCTCTCGAAGCCGCGGAACAGATCGCGAACATGATGGTGATGGAGCCCTACCCCGGGTACGAAGGCGATTCGTTTTCGATGCCGTGTCGCAACGTACTGCCGAAGCCGCTTCAAAAGCCGCATCCACCCATGTGGATGGCGTGCACCAATCGCGACACGATCCGCGTCGCCGCGCGAAACGGATTGGGTGCCCTCGCCTTTTCCTTCATCGACCCCGAAGAAGCAAACGCCTGGAGCGAGATCTACTACGACATCATCAAGAGTGAAGAGTGTGTGCCCCTAGGACACTCGGTCAACGCGAACCTTGCCGTGGTTTCCGCGTTTTCGATCCACGCCGACCGCGCGGAAGCGATTCGCCGGGGACAGCAAGGCTTCGAGTTCTTTGGTTTCGCTTTGCAGTCGCTCGTCGCTCGGGACAGCGTGCCAGGCTATTCGCAGATCTGGGAGAATTTTCAAAACGAACGAAAGAAGGACGACGAAGAGTTGATCCGCCTCGCCTCAAGCGACGACCCCAGCCAGTTCGCTCACGCCCCGGGAATCGGGACACCGGACGATCTCACCAAGCACCTGCTCGCGCTTCAGGCTTCGGGCATGGACCAAGTAATCTTGATGCAACAAGCGGGTCGCAACAAACACGAGCATATCTGCGAAGCGCTTGAGCTCTTTGCAAAGGACGTCATGCCCAAACTCATGAAGGGGCGAGACGAACGCGAAGCAAACAAGGCCAAAGAGCTCGCGCCCTACATCGAAGCCGCGCTCGCCCGTAAGCAACGCATGGCACCGCTCAATCAGGACGAAGTGCCCGTCGTGCGCGCGTCAGTTGCGCGTGCCCAAGTCAACCAGGGCAGCGCGGATTCCTGACGCCTGTCTCGCCGCTAAACCGGTCGGCGTTCGTTCAGCCCAACCGCGTTTTCGCGCATGATCTTGCGCACTTCTTCGGGAGAAAATTTTTCGAGGTCGCCGAGGTAGTCGAGTGGCTCCGGCATCCCTTCGATGTGGGGCCAGTCCGAACCAAAGATCACGTGATCGGTTCCCATCATTTTGGCCACTTCGTTGACGTCGTCTTCCCAGAACGGGTTGACCCAGACGTGCTCGCGAAAGAGATCCGCCGGGTGGTCCTTGTAGTAGCCAGCCTGTCCAAGTCGGGCAGCCGACTGATTGAGCTTGCGGAACAAGTCGGGCAGGAACTCGGCGCCGTTCTCAATCGAGGCAATACGCAGATTCGGAAATCGCTCGAAGAGGCGTTCGTACGCGATCGTGATCAAGAAGTCGTACGCGGCGCGTTCGATGTTGAAGTGCTTTACGTTCGGTGTGAATGCGCCGCCGAAGTCGGACGAAAAGCCGTCGCGTACATAACCGTGGGTCGTATAGCCGGAGTCCGACGCGTGAACAGCCACCGTGATGCCAGCTTCATTCACCCGAGCCCAGAAGGGGTCGAACATCGGATCGGAGGGTGAGCGCACGCCGTCGTTAAGGGTCCAAACGGCGGCCGGTCGTATCACGATCGTGCGAGCATCTTGCGCGATCGCCCATTCGAGTTCGCGGCACGCCCATTCGACGTCGACCAACGAGATGTAGGGCGACGCAAAGATTTTGCCCTTGTGGTTGCAACCCCAGTCTTCTTCGAGCCAGCGATTAAAGGCTCCGAACAAAGTCGTAACCGCTTCGGGATCGTGCTTCAGAAGTTCTTCGTACAAAACGCCGAGGGTCGGAAACACCCAGACCCCTTCGAGGCCCTGTTTCTCGATCACGTCGACGCGGGTGTCGCTCTTGATGTAGTAGTCGGGAAGCGGTTCGCGATCGGCGAGCAAGTTCGTGCTTTCCTTGCCCAACGGGTTGCCGCGGAGGTAGTCGCTGATTGCCCCCGGCTTGGCGATCGGGTTCCACGTTGGATTCTTTACCGCGTGGGCGAGCTTGCCGCCGACGAGGTGATGCTTGCGGCCCTCAATTTCGGCCCACTGAACACAGCGCCCTTGCATGGCCTTCGGGACGTGGCGCGTGAAGGCGTCGGGGCCTTCGTAGTAGTGGTTGTCGGCGTCGAATGCCGTGTAGTCAATTTCGATCATGGCGGTCTTGTCTCCTGGCATTTCGTGTTTGCGAGCAGAGGTATAGCTCGCCTCCGACAACTTCGTGTGATGAAGGCCATCCATGCGCAAAAACGCGAGCAGCCCGCCTGCCTTCTGGCTGCGCTTGCGGCGGCAAGCCGAGCAGAACAGACTAGTCTGCACATCGTCTCACCCGCTAGGAGTGCGCATGTCCAGTGCCGACGACCGCTTTGCCATCATCGCTGCCCTCGATCGTTATGCCGAGTGCCTAGACACCCGCGACTGGAAGGGTCTCGCCGACGTGTTTTCGCAAGACGTCGAAATCGATTTTGGTGTGTGGCGCGCAACCGACCTCGATGGCGTGCGAAAGAACATCAGCCAGTTTCTCGACTCGTGTGGGCCAAGCCAACACTTGCTGGGCAACTACCGCATCACCCTCGATGGCGACCGCGCAGCAAGCCGGTGCTACTGCCGTGTGATGCACTTCGGCAAAGATGAGCACGCGGGCAAGACCTATGAGACCTGGCTCGAATATTCAGACCAATGGGTACGCGGCACTGCTGGGTGGCGCAGTGTTTCGCGTGTCGCAAAGGCCATGATGCAACAAGGGGATCCGACGCTCTTAGGCATCCCGCCGGATTTAAAGTTCTAGACGAGTCCCGGGGTTCGATCGTCTGCGGGCCGCGGCACAAGTCGAAACGCCCAGACGAGATTCGAAAGGTCCTGATCGTCGGGTCCCGTCGAACCGTACTTCTTGCCGACAAGATCCAGAACCGCTCCAAGGTGACCTGGGTCTTCGGTTTTCACGAGGTTGACGGCGTAGCGTTTTCCGTCGATGCGAATTATCGCTCGCCCGTCGGCCAGGGCTTCATGGGGCCACTGCTTCCACAACGTAAAGTTCGGCAGCGCACACGGAATAAAGAGACTGTTGTCGTGATAGACAATCCAAACCGTGCGCGATCGCGGGGGTGCGAGGAGTTGGAACTCGATGGTGTCGACGTCGGCAGCGAAGGACCAATCGAGCCCAGCGGTTTCTACCCAGTCGCCGCTCGTGAGCGCACCCCCTGCAACCGCTCCGACAGGTCCGTCTTGAAAGCGCGCAAAGGTTGAAACCGCGATACCCACCACGACCAAAGCAAGCAACACGTAGCCCGCACCACGCAGAATCGACTTCACGACGCACCTCCGAGGTCGCTTGAATTGCGACGGTGGAAGTATCGCATGCTCGTGGTCGTTGTGGGAGCATGCGAGTCGACACATCAATCTGACCTCGGTATAGAGATTGGCCAGCGGTAAGATGCCAACCCTCCTCCAGAGAAACGAGGCACGAACGTGACCCTCAGCGCGGCACTGCGAATCAACATGACTGGCCTGTGCGATGACCCGGCCGACGAAGCCCTGCGCTACCGCGCCGCCCTCGACATGGCGGTCTACGCCGAAGAGCAAGGCTTCATGGCGGTCAACTTCGAAGAACACCATTGCGCAGACAACGGTTGGCTCCCCGCGCCGCTCACCACCGCAGCGATGGTTGTCGCGCGCACGGAGCGAATTCGCGTGAGCGTCGCCGCCCTCCTCGTGACGCTCTACGACCCCATTCGACTTGCGGAAGACGTCGCGGTCCTCGACCTCGTAAGCGGCGGGCGCTTCAGTTTTGTTGCGGGCCTCGGCTACCGGCCGATCGAATACCACGCGACCGGCAAACGCTGGGAAGATCGCGGGAAGTTGATGGACGAATGCCTTGACACCCTGCTCAAGGCGTGGACCGGGAAACCATTCGAGTACCGCGGCAAGACGATTCGCGTCACGCCGGTCCCCGTATCGCGTCCGCATCCGCTGTTTTTTGTCGGCGGCATGAGCGCAATCGCGGCCAAACGCGCAGCGCGGTTTTGCCTGCCCTTCTATCCGCCCATGGATCGTCCGGACCTAAAAGTGATTTACGAAGCCGAACTTGAGCGCCTCGGGCACCAGGGCTTCTACTACAGTCCCGGAGAAGGCAACACGATGCTCGTCGTCGACGAAGACCCCGATGCCGCTTGGGAGGAGCTCGGACCGTATTTTTTACGAGAGCTGTCGGAGTACAGCAGCTGGAAGCAAGACGGCGTACCTCGCCCGAGCGAAGAAGACGTGAACTCGGTCGACGACTTGAAGCAACAAGGGCGCTTCGAAATCTTGACGCCAGCGCAAGCGCGTGAACAACTCTCTGGCGCAAAGGCCGAAGTCGCAGTCCTCCATCCGCTTGCCGGTGGCGTTCCGCTTGATCGCGCGTGGTATCGGTTGCGGTTGTTCTGCGACGAAGTTCTGACGCCTCTACGACAAAAATCTTAGGCTACGACAAGAAGCCCGAGCCACAAACGGCTCGCGTTTTCCAAATCCCCACTCTGACAGCAAAGGTTCCCCAAACCATGAGCTACGAATACATCGCCTATGAAGTCGCGGATGGCCGAGCGCGCATCACGTTGAACCGACCCGAAAAACGCAACGCCCTCGCAAACCCACTGCTCGAAGAACTCGAGCACGCGCTCTGGGAAGCAGACGACGACAAACGCGTGCACTGTGTGATCTTGCGCGGCGCGGGCAAAGACTTTTGCGCGGGTTACGACCTCGCGGGGACCGGTGCCGCACCGCCGGACGACGGCGTGCCGCGACGCACCGGACGAACGATCGACGACGACATCTGGCAGCTCGAACGAAACAATCGCCGTATCCGAGCGCTATGGGAAATGCACAAACCTTCAATCGCGCAGATCCACGGCAACTGTCTTGCCGGAGGGACGGACCTCGCGCTCAACTGCGACATGATCATCGCAGCCGATAACGCTCGCATCGGTTTTCCACCCGCCCGCAACCTCGGCGCGCTGCCGAACAATATGTGGATTTATCACTGTGGCCCGCAATGGGCCAAGCGCCTCCAACTCACAGGGGACACGGTGACGGGCGAAGACGCTGCGAAGATCGGTTTGGTTTTGAAGTCCGTCCCCGCCGACCTGCTCGAAGCCGAGGTTGAAGGTCTGGCGGACCGCATGGCGTTCATCGACCCCGACTTACTGTCCGCGAACAAGCGCATCATCAATATGTCGATGGAACTCATGGGCGCGCAAGTACTGCAACGCCTCGCCGCCGAAAACGACGCACGCGGCCACCGCGCGCCAGCGACGAAGGAATATTTCGCGGCGGTGCGAGAGAAGGGACTCGCGGGCGCCTTCAAGGAACGAGACGAAAAGTTCGGAGACGGGCGCGCCCGGGTCGACGGTCCCGAGATTCGCGACGCGAATGGACACTTGGTCGAAGACTGAAGGACAACTCGCCGCGGGGCTCACCTCTATTTATCCGCGGGGCTCGCCCCAATGTTCCCAGTACGTGACTTCCGCGGACGGCTTGCGCTTCGCGCGCTTGAGCACCGCGTCTTTCATGTATCCAACCGGGAGCAGCACGGTCTGGGATACGTCGTCGGGGATCCCGAGCGACTCGGCGACCTCTTGTTCGTGAAGCACAAGCAGCGACGTCCAGGTTGACCCGAGCCCGCGCGCTCGAAGCGCGAGCATCAGTGACCACGCTGCGGGCAGCACCGAACCATAGAAGCCGACATTCATCGCGGCCGATCCGCCGGGCGGTCGTCCTTCCGCGCAGACGAGAATCAACGCCGGCATCTCGTGTAACCGGTCGGCCAGCGCGCGTTGGGTCGGTTTGAGTGATGCGCCCCGCGCCTCACTCAACACGTCGTAGGCTCGGCGGTATAAATCCGCGACAACCGCTTTCTTTTCTGGTGACGTGATGACTAAGAAGCGCCAGTTCTCTGCGTTGATTCCAGTGGGGGATTGCGTGGCGATCTCGATGCATCGCTCTATGACTTCGGGTTCGATGGGTCGCTCGAAGTCAATGCGCCTGCGAACGGAACGCGTGGTTTCGAGGACATGATCGATAGAGGCAAGATCGAGCGAGTCTTCATTCATCGCATCACGATCGCACGCCACAGTCGCCGTGCACAGAGGAACGCAAACTTGACTAAAGCGTCATCACGCATCCGTCTGCTCGTGGGTCCGTGCCTCCCCAAAGGACGCCATCCGGTTCGCGGCGAATCACCTGACCGCGTCCATAGAGCACCTGTGCGAGACCCGCGCTCCGGGATATCGGATGTCCCATGTCCGCCAGTGCCGACAGGGTGGCTTCAGGTACACCGGGCTCAACGTTGACGCCGCCCCCCGCAGTCCCGTCGACAATATTGAACCGCGCGCGATCGAGTGCAGCTTGCGGGTCGAGGCCATCGTCCGCGAGGGCGACCACAACTTGCATATGACCCTGGGGTTGCATGTAGCCCCCCATCACCCCGAACGGCCCCCACAACGACCCGTCCGAATCGTGAGTCAACATGCCGGGGATGATGGTGTGATATGGCCGCTTGCCGGGTTCGAGCGCGTTGGGATGACTCGGGTCAAGACTAAAACCGAAACCACGATTTTGAAGCGAGAAGCCGGTGCCTTCAGCCACGATCCCCGTTCCAAAGGCTTGATAGTTACTATTGATGAACGAACAAGCGTTGCCCGCAGCGTCGACACAACAAAAGTAAACTGTGTCCGAACTCGCAAGTGGGCTTCCATGTTCAATGTCGAGGCTTGCGCGACTCGGGTCGAGCTCGCGCAAGCGTGTTGCGGCGTAACTTGACGATAGAAGCTCAGCGATCGGAACGCGCTGCCTCGCAGGGTCGGCGACGTGAAAGCGCGCGTCGGCAAACGCCAGGCGCATCGCTTCGATCATGAGATGAAAACGATCTGGCCCCATGGGGTCTTGCCCCTTGAGGTCGAGCTCCCGTAGCAAGTTGAGTGCGAGCAAGCTCGCAATGCCCTGTCCATTCGGCGGACATTCCCACACGCGCAGGCCGCGGTACTCGACTGAAATAGGTTCGTCCCAGGTGCTGGTGTGGCTCGCCAGATCATCCATCGCAAGTGCACCACCGTGCTCCTGCACTGCCGCGACGATCTTTTCGCCGATGGCTCCGCGATAAAACGCATCGCGACCGCCGCCCGCAATCATGCGCAACGAGTCCGCCATGGTGGGGTTTCGAAATCGCTCGCCCGCACGCGGCGCCCGACCCTCGATCATCAATTCCTTCCCGCCTCGCGAACGACCGAGTTGCCCCCGCACCCCGATGTCCCAAAGCCGGCTGTTGAAGGGCGCGACCGGAAAGCCTTCATCTGCGAGACGTACGGCGGGGGCGAGCAACGCGCTCATCTCCATTGAACCGTGACGCTCTCGCATGTCGAACCAACCCGCGCACGCACCGGGCACGGTGACGGTGTGGGCATGATCGGAGGTCCAGCCGTCGCCGAGCCCATCTTCTTTGAGCCGATTGATCGAGAGCGCCGCTGGACTTCGCCCCGAACCGTTAAGCGCAGTGATCTCTTTAGTCGCTGCATCAAAATAGAGTGCAAAGCAATCGCCGCCGAGCCCGGTGTTGTTCGGTTCAACCACAGCCAGAGCGGCTGTGGTTGCAATCGCGGCGTCCGCGGCATTGCCACCTGCCCGAAGAATCTCAATGCCCGCTGAAGTCGCCAGAGGTTCCGTCGTCGCGACCATGCCGCGCGTCCCGCACATCGGGTGTCGAACCTGAGTGAGGTCGTGACTTAGATTCGCCATCAAAACTCCAACGGTGGGTGTGCGGCAAAGAGGTCGCGGCGCGACCGGTATCGTACCACCTGAGCGTGTGCGATGATGCGGCCGCGCGTACAAGGCCCACCCCCTACCCGGATTCCACATCAAACAATGACCGACTTCGATCTCAGTCTCGGCTACGTCGCGCTCTTGATCGGCACCGGGTTTGTCGCGGGCATCATCAACACGCTCGCGGGCGGTGGCACGAACCTCACGCTCCCGGCTTTGATGGTCATGGGAATTCCCGCCGAGTTTGCGAACGCGACCAACCGCGTAGGCGTGTTGCTTCAAAGTATCGTCGCGTTGTTTAGGTTTCGAAAGCTCGACCGCTTGCCCGCAGACGATGTCGGACCCATCTTACTTCCGACGATTGTGGGCGGGGTATTCGGTGCGATCGCGGCAGCCTACGCACCCTCAGTACTTCTCAAGCCCCTCCTGCTCGGCGCGATGCTCAGCATGACGACGATCATCCTGGTGAAGCCTGACGTGATCGCACCACCGCCTAACACGGTTCCGTTCCGAGTTCGTGACCGGCCTGCCTCGTGGTTCTGGCTCTGGCTCGCAGGGTTCTATGGCGGCTTCGTTCAGGCAGGCGTCGGCTTCATTCTCATCACCGCGATCGCCGGAAGCCTGCGTTACGACCTGGTCAGAACCAACGCACTCAAGATGGTTTGTGTTTGCGCGTTTACCGCCATGGCGCTGGCGGTCTTCATCGCCCAAGGACTCGTGCTCTGGGTTCCGGGGCTCGTCTTGGCCGTGGGGACGATGGCCGGCGCAGATGCCGCGGTGCGCTTCGCGATCACCGCGAAGCCCTCAACCCTCAAATGGTTCTTGTTTGCAATGACGTTGTGCGGAACGGTTGCCGCCCTGCTCTCCGACTAACCCTGGCGTTTAGTCCCACTGCTCGTCTTTGGTTCCGAGTTCTTCCAGGCGTTCCTTCACCGAAAGCGGCGGGTATCCGGATCGCTCGCCCCGGCGAAGCGCCGCAACGTGCTCGCCTTCTTCGTCCCAGATGTGACAAGTATTCGCATTCGCACCGATACGGCGTTCGCGTTCGGGTTGAGTCGCTGCGCCCAGAGGCGCATCGGCCGAACGCGCCTTGCGAATCGAAACGGACCACGTCGATTGCACGACGGCCGGCGCGATCGCCTGAAGCAGCGCGTTGGTGTGCGTGCAGCCCCGAGGTCCGCCGAAGAGATCACGGATCTTATGGTTGAAGCCGCGTGCAATCGAAAGGCCTACAAGTCTGGTGTAGTCGTCGGCGATGCGCGGACACGACGAATGCGGATGAGTTTCGAATAGAACCTGGGCGGCGGTGATCGTGAGCTTCGGCAGCCCCACACGGAGTTCGATCTGCATCTGATGCATTTCAAGCGGCGCAGCGTCGTCCTTCACGTACAAGCCGGGAGGCTTCAGATCGGATACGGCACCGCGCACCAGCAGCTCGTCGTCCGAGTGTTGGTAGACGCGAACTTCGTAGTTGCGGGTGTGGAGCAGATCGAGGTCTTCGTCGGGAGGCAATAATGACATGCGGTGTTGTTAGCACGCGTCGTCCGAGATCCCTCTGCGGAGATGTATCGGCTCAATACGCAACGTCACAACGCGACCAGACGCGGCGCGCTCAGTTCCATATGCTCCTTCACGCGCAGCCGCCCGCGACCGACAACACCGATGAGGAAATTAGATGCCCCTAGCTCAGCATCCAGTCTCGGAAATTAGGGACGCGTGGCACGCGTTCAAGGCGATTGAAACCCACACCGCCGCGGACGTCGAACGTCAGCTCGCTCTATTGTCTGACGACGTGGTCATGCAAAACCCAATGATGCGCGCGACCGGAAAAGACGAAGTTCGTGCGTTCCTCCTGCAAGACATTTACTGGAGCAAGCCTGTTTTCTCGTGGGAGTGCTTCAGCGAGGACCGCGTTGCGATGCGTTGGTCGCAGTTCCCGCTGCGCACAAAGCAACGCGAACCCGCCCTGCTGCATTCGTGTTCGACCTGGAAATACGCGGGCGGCGGGAAGCTCTCCCACTACTTTGCAACGTGGTGTCGTGTCGAGGCGCTCGGCGTTATGCAAGACGCTGGGATGCGAGTCGATCCGACGACGTTTCTGGGAGATATTGTCTCCCCAGCCAAGTAGGGAGACCAGACATGACGCTTCGTGTGGTGCAATGGACGACGGGCAATGTGGGACGACGATCGATCCGAGCGATCGCGGCGAACCCAACGCTCGACTTGGTGGGGTGTTACGTCTTTAGCGAAGACAAGGACGGAAAAGACGCGGGCGAACTCGCTGGAATCGACCCAGTGGGCATCAAGGCAACCCGCGATGCATCCGCCCTGTTGTCTCTTTCTCCAGACTGCGTGAACTACAACCCGATGTGGCCCGACGTCGATGAACTCGTTCGTATCCTCGAAGCGGGAATCAACGTGACCACCACTGCGGCGTTTATCACAGGCCATGCGTTTGGAAATGAGGATCGCGCGCGCATCGAAGACGCCTGCAAGCGCGGCAGCAGTTCGATCATCGGCTCCGGGATGAACCCTGGCTTCGCAAACTTGCTCGGTCTTGTGTCGGCAGGAATTTGCGACCGCGTCGACTCGATCAGCATCCTCGAAAGCGTGGACTCCACGGGATACAACTCTCCCGAAACCGAACTCCCGATCGGCTTCACCCGACCGCCCAACGACCCTGCACTGCCCGAGATGGTGCGCAGCGGAACTGCGGTCTTCGGCGACGCGGTCTACATGATGGCCGATGCGTTGAAGGTCGATATTGACGACGTCGTCTGCGAATCGAACTTCGCGGTAGCCACTGAAAAACTTGAACTCGGCTACATGACGATCGAAGAAGGTTGCGTCGCAGGCATCGAAGCGAGTTGGCAAGGACGCAAGCAGGGGCGCACGGTGATCGATCTGCGAGTTCGCTGGCGCAAGGGCCAAGCCCTTGAGCCTGACTGGCCGCTTGAACACGGATACCTGGTCGAAGTCGAGGGCCAACCTTGCGTGAAAACGCGCCTTGAGATCCGCCCGCCCAAAGACTTCAAGGCCACGAGCTTCGAAGACTACATGCAACTCGGAATGATCATCACGTCGCTACCCGCCGTCAACGCGATCCCTGCCATATGCGATGCGGCGCCGGGCATCCGGACCTATGCCGACATCCCGATCGTGACGGGTGCGGGCTTCGTCAAGTAAGTCTTCGCGCACGATCTCCGCGCCGCTACGCGACGAGAGACAACCCGTTGTCGCGCATCACCTGCTGCACTTCGGCCGGTGAAAACTCTTCCAACTCTTGCAGGTATTCAAGCGGCTCGGTGAGCCCCTCTGCGTGGGGGAAGTCCGAGCCGAAGAGCATGCGCTCGACGCCGATCAAATCGCGCAAGCTTGCGACGTCGTCTTCGTAATACGGGGCGACGTAGCAGTGCTCACGCAATTGCTCGACCGGGTCGCGCTGAAACTCCATGGGCATCTGTCCGTATGCCTTCTTGAGTTTACGGATGAGAGACTCGACCCAATCGCTTCCACATTCGATCGCCGCAACCCGTACCCCTGGATGCCGCTCGAACACGCCGTGACAGACCAGCGCAGCAAACGTGTCATGGATCGCTTCGGCGCTCAAACAACCTTGAAGTGGGTTGAACGCAAAAGCCCGAAACTCCCGGTCGCCACTCCACAATTCAGTAATCGCGCGATAGCCCGCGTCGCCGTTGTGAAAAGCAACGGGGATGCCGGCTTCGGCGATTCGTCCCCAAAAACCGTCGAAGCGTTTGTCGCCTGGAGAGATGCCGCTATCCGCGGTCGGGACCGGCCCTGGGACCATGCACACCAACTTCGCGCCCGCTTCGATGACACGCTTCGCCTCCGCTTCGGCGCGTATGGGGTCGACCAATGTGATCATCGGCGCGGCAAAGAGCCGGCCCATATAGGCGTAACCCCAGTCGTCTTCGAGCCAACGGTTGAAACCTTCGAACGCTGCGCACGCGGCCTCCGGGTCGGCGCGCAGACTTTCCTGCATGCCGACGCCGAGCGTTGGAAACAAGAAGGCGCCTTCGATGCCCTGGGTATCGAGCAATTTGATCCGTGCGTCGCGGTTGCGATACGCGGGATTGATCGGCTCAAGCGAACCAAAGAGCTCGCCAATGTTCTTGCCTTCTGGGTTCCGGCCTCGAAAGAATTCGTCGAGGCAACCGGGCTTCGCAACGGGATCGAAGGTGGCGTTCGGAATAAAGCGATTCACTTTGCCGGCCACCAGCAAACGCTTTCGCCCGTTGACTTCGGCCCATTGCATACAGCGCCCCTGCATGCCGCGATGCACGTGCCGCGTAAAGGCATCTTCCGCTTCGTAGTAGTGATGGTCGGAGTCGAAGGCTTGGTACGGAAGTTCGAGAGGGCCTGACATAGCTTTTGCTCCTGCAACCTTGAGTAAGGCTTTGCTCTAAATGAACGCGAGTCGAAATAGAACCACCTTATGGACTAAATTCAAGCTTCTTGTCAGTACGTGAGCCCAGAACCCGAGTTCATTGCGCGTCAGCCGAGCGGTGCTCCCCTCTGCGCCTCTCGAAGGAGAACACTCGATGGGTATGCCCACCGACGTCCCGATCATCGACCTGATGCTGGGCATCCCGAGCGAAGAAGCCAAGCGCTCCTATGACTTCATGCGCCCGCTATTTCGAGACGCCGAAAGCCTGAAGAGCTTCGACTTCCCCGTCGAGTACATGTTCAAGGATGTTCCGGTCTTTTCGGCTCTAGATGACCGCATCAAGTACACCCTCGACGAGATGGACAAGTATCGAATTGAACGCGCATTGATCGGCGTGTCTGCAACCGACGACGTAGCCCAACAAGCTTTGCGCGATCACCCCGACCGCTTTATCGCTTCTGCCAACGCCGACCCGAATGCGGGCATGGAAGGCATCCGCGAACTCGTGCGGCTCCACGAGGCTTACGACATCCGCGCGGTGTCGTCGTTTCCGGCGGGCTGTGTTCCCCAGGTGCCGATCGACGACAAACGCTTCTACCCCGTGTATGCGAAGTGCGTCGAACTCGATGTCCCGATCTTCACCTGCGTAGGTGTTCCCGGGCCGCGCCTTCCGATGGCGTCCCAAAAAGTCGAACTCATCGACGAAGTCATGTGGTTCTTCCCCGACCTGAAGTTCGTGATGCGCCACGGTGCCGAGCCCTGGGAAGATCTCGCGGTCAAGTTGATGCTCAAATGGCCCAACCTCTACTACTCGACGTCCGCGTTCGCTCCGCGTTATTATCCGAAGGCGATCGTCGACTACGCGAATACCCGAGGCGCGGACAAGATCATGTACGCGGGCTACTTCCCGATGGGGCTATCCCTCGAACGGATCTTCGCCGACATGCCCTCCGTACCCTTTCGAGACCATGTCTGGCCCAAGTTCCTCCGCGAGAACGCGGCCAAGCTCTTGAAGTTGATCAACTGAAGCGCGTGACAGCGTCGTCGCCTCGCTTCTCACGCGAAGAGGAAGCATCTATGCCGAACGTTAAGCCGCTTGAAATCAGCGAGGCCTACTTGGCCGACCCGTTTCCGAAGCTCGCCGAAATGCGCGAGCACGACCCCGTGCATTGGAGCCCTACCCTCGACACTTGGATCGTCACGCGGTTCGAAGACGTGCGGCAACTCTTTTCGGACCCGCGCATGTCGCGAGATCGCAAGCTGTCCAAGCTCTACACCCCGCCAAAGCCTGGAACCTGGGCTCATCGTTTTGACAGCGAATCGTTCGCGAACATGGACCCGCAAGAACACCGTCGACTGCGCAACAACATCGCCGCCGGATTCAAGCCCAAGGCGGTAGCGCGCATGGAACAGCAAGTCCGCGATGTCGTCGAACAGTTCGCAGCTCCCTTGCGCGGGCAAACCGATCGCGTCGACTTGGTATCTGCGTTTACGAGCCCGATCCCCAACACAGTGATCGGGCGCATCACCGGCATCCCTCCATACCCTGGCGACGAAGAGCGGTTTTGTGATCTCGCTCAAGACGTGATTCGTCGCTTCGTCTGGTTCGCGGACAGCGAAACCCGAGAGCGCGGCGAACGGGCCCTAGATGAACTCGCGGAATGGGTGGGGAAGCTCGCCGATGAGCGGCGACATCAGCGGCAAGAAGATCTTGTTTCCGACTTGATCCATACCGATGAAGAAGCAACCGGGATGACGAACGACGAAATCGTCATGCTCGTCGCCAGCCTTGTTGCCGCGGGAAGTGAAACGACGACCCTCGGCGCGACAACAGCACTTCGCTTGCTCTTCGAAAACCCCGAGCAATTCGACCGCTTGCGCGCGAACCCCAAGCTTGCACGAAACGCGGTCCACGAAACCTTGCGCTTCGACTTTGGTGCGGCGACAGGAGGCATTGCGCGGTTCGCAAGTGAAGACGTCCCACTGCGCGGCAAGGTGATTCGCAAAGGGGACATGGTCATGCTGAGTTCGGCAGCGGCGCACCGAGATCCCGAACGTTTCCCGAACCCCAATCAATTCGATATCACCCGCGAACCGGGGGAAAGCCTCGCCTTCGGTCACGGCGCGCACTACTGCATCGGCTCCAACCTGGCGCTCCAGGAGATCACTTTTATCCTTGAAGCCGTACTCGACTTCCTTCCCGCGAGCACAAGGCTGCGAAGCGACGAGATCGAATGGGAAACGATCGGATTGATGCGCCGACCCTCTACGCTTCCGGTCTCCTTCACCTGATCGCGGGCACAGCATGACGAACTTCTTGGTCGATCTTCGCGTCGCAGCAAAATTGGCAGCGCGCGGTTTGACAACGCGATTGCGCGGCGACTACGAGGCCCATATGAAGGACTTGGGCGATACGCCCTTGCACGTCGTTGCCATCTGGCTGATCGCAAACAGCATCTTCATGCGACAGCAGGGATCGTGCAGCTTTTCGAACATTCGAGTACGCCAGAACGAAGACACCACCGTGGTTCCGTAACGAAGCGCGGAAGGGTTAGACCTGCGAAGCGTTCATGACCAAGGTTCAACTACCAGGTATCGACGCAGGGGCGCTTCTTCCCACTACGCGACGCGGGCTCAGGCGCACCTTCGAGTCCCGCCAAGATCCAATCGCGACTCGCGGCCGGGTCAATGACGTCGTCAATTTCGAAGAACGATGCGTAGTTCACCGCTTTGCCAACTTCGTACATGCGCCCGACCATTTTTTCGTAGAGCGCCTTTCGTTCTTCCGCGTCTTCCTCGGCTTCGAGTTCTTTGCGGAAGCCGAGCTTGACCGCACCTTCGAGTCCCATGCCTCCGAATTCTCCGGTTGGCCACGAAACCGAAAACATCGGATTGCCGAAGCTGCCGCCTGCCATCGCCTGCGCGCCGAGCCCGTAGCCCTTGCGCATGACGATCATGAAGAAGGGCACCGTCAGGCTTGTCGATGTCACGAACATGCGCGCAGCGTGGCGCACCGTGGCTTCTTTTTCAGCCTCGGGCCCGACCATGATGCCCGGCGTATCACACAAGAACAGCAGCGGGATATCAAAGGCGTCACATAGCTGCATGAAGCGCGTCGCCTTGTCTGCACCATCGCTGTCGACCGCGCCCGCGAGGTGATGCGGATTGTTCGCGATAATACCGATCGGGCGGCCGTCGATGCGTGCCAGCGAAGTCACGATCCCCAGGCCAAAGTGCCTACGAATCTCAAGCACACTATCTACGTCGACTAGCGTGTCGATCACTTCGCGCACGTCGTAGATGCGCAGACGGTTTTCAGGAATCACGGCTCGGAGCAATCGCTGGTCGGGAACGCCCGCGGGCTCGGTTCGCCCCTGGAAGAAGGCGAGATACTTCTTTGCGACCGCGGTGGCTTCGGCTTCGTCTTTGACTGCAATGTCGACGACCCCATTCGGAACCTGCACGTCCATGGGCCCCACCTCTGATGGATGGAAGACGCCCAGCCCACCGCCTTCGATCATGGCCGGTCCGCCGATCCCAATGTTCGAACCTTCGGTGGCGATCACGACGTCACACGTGGCAAGCAGCACTGCGTTACCCGCAAAACAGTACCCGTTGGTGATGCCGACGAGAGGAACGAGTCCACTCAGTTCCGCCATATACTGAAAGGCTTTGCAGTTGAGCCCCGCACCACCGGGTGAGTCGGTGTCGCCCGGACGTCCCCCGCCCCCTTCACCGTAAAGAACGACTGGCAGTCTCTGATCTTTCGCAACTTCGAGCATGCGGTCTTTCTTCAGGTGGTTGTACAGGCCTTGAGTTCCAGCAAGAACGCTGTAGTCGTATGCCATGACGACGGCACTTGCGGCATGCCCTGAGAAGAGATCGCCATTGATCGTGGCAATGCCTGCAACCATTCCGTCGCCCGGCGTGTTGGCCTTGAGGTCTTCGAGGGTGCGGCGACGCCGTTGGGCAGCGACTGTGAGCGCCCCATATTCCCGAAGCGATCCCTCGTCGACCAGGTCGGCCACGTTTTCCCGCACGCTGCGATGCCCCTTTGCGTGGCGACGCTCTAAGGCGGCGACGCGAACTGCGTCCTGGCCGTGCGCGTGGGCATCGAACACTTCCTGCAAATCGGGACGGATCGCGTCAAGCTCACGCATGTCGTCAACGAGGGCCGCAGACGCGCTCACCTCCCCGGCTTCAATGACCAAGAGTGCTGCCCCCTCATAGACGGCATCCCCAACCGCGACGCGAATTTCTCGCACGGTGCCGCTCTCCTGGGCGTATATCACGTGCTCCATCTTCATCGCTTCCATGACCAGCACTGGAGCGCCGACCGCAATCCGATCTCCGGGCCGGACATCGATGCTGACGACGGTTCCTTGGATTGGCGCGGCGATGGCCCCTTCCGTCGGCGTTTCAGTTGCGGGTGACGCTGCCACCACCCCCGCGACACCGTGCTTCAAAACGGCGAGGGGGTCCGCGGCATCGACCTTGGCACCGGCTCGCGTTGCGTCGGCCGAGGTTGCTTCTCGCTCGACAAGCGAAGCGTTTAGCCGTGCTGCGTTGTCAGCGATATAAGCGGTGGTGATCTGATTCGTGCGCACCTCGTCGTCTCGCAGGAGCGCGTTCAAGAAACTCGCGTTCGTCTTCACGCCTTCGATCGTGAGTTCGTCTAGCGCGCGGCAGGCCTTGGCGGTCGCCGCCGCATAGTCACGTGGGCTGTGGACAATCACCTTCGCGAGTAGCGAATCGTAATTGGGGCTCGTCTTGTATCCCGCATACGCGTGCGAGTCGACGCGCACGCCTGGACCGGTCGGCGCGGTAAATTCGCTCAAGGTTCCGCCGGCGGGAAGTGCCGTGCCTTTGTCAGTCATCTTTTCTGTATTGATGCGCAGTTGGATCGCATGGCCGCGGCTCGCGGGGGACTCTTCGAGTTCCATGCTGGCAAGGGTCTCGCCCGCCGCGATTCGCAATTGAATCTGCACGAGATCGAGCCCCGTCACACATTCGGTGACGGTGTGCTCGACTTGAAGTCGGGGATTCGCTTCGATGAATGAAAACGCTCCGGTCTTATCATCGAGCAAGAATTCGAATGTTCCGAGGCTTTGGTACGAAACCGAAGCCGCCATGCGTCGGGCTGCGTCAAGCAGGGCCGCGCGAGTTTCAGGGGCAAGACCCCACGAAGGTGCCTGCTCGACGATTTTTTGATTTTGTCGCTGCAAGGTGCATTCGCGCTCGCCAAGATCGATGACCGCCCCCGTCCCGTCTCCCACAATTTGAACTTCGAGGTGCCGCGCGTGTTCAACTCGGGTTTCGAGGTAAAGGTCAGGGGAACCAAAAAACGCTTCGGCCTCTTTTGCGCAGCGTTCGAAGGTCTGATCGATGTCACTCGCTGCATCAATCGTTCGCATCCCTCGACCCCCGCCACCCGCGACGGCCTTCACCATCAGCTGGGTTCCAGCGGGAAGGTCCGCGAGCAACGCCTTTGCCTCGGTCGGAGTCGCGACTGCGGTCGTCCCGCGAAGAATGGGAACACCGAGATCAAAGGCGATCTTTCGCGCGGCCAGTTTATCCCCGAGAAGGTCGAGCTGTTTGACAGTAGGCCCTATGAATTTGAGGTCGGCCTCCGCACATGCGGTTGCGAATGCAGCACTCTCACTCAGAAACCCATAGCCGGGATGCACCGCATCACACGACTCGCGCTTCGCGACGGCGACAAGCTGAGCGATGTCGAGGTACGCCGCCGCCCCTTGACCCTCAAGCTTGAAAAACGTGTCGCCGCGCTGCGTGTGCAAACAAGCTTCATCGTCGGCGGGAGCGACCATCACGGTCTCAATCTCCATCTCGGCGGCCGCTCGTGCGATCCGAATGGCGATCTCAGCCCGATTGGCGATCAACAGCTTCCGCATGCTTCTTTCCTCCGCAGCGTTATTTTCATTGTGGCTCCGGAGAGTAGATCAATCGACACTCGATGTGCCTCTTTCATCAAACTCGAAGTTCGACGTCACTCACGCCCTCAAACATGGGGCGCACGAACCGCCCTACTATTGCTCGCACGGGTGCGAAGCGAATGACGCGCGCAAGGCTGAACAAGATGTTGGCTCGCCGTGGTGATCCGAAAATGATCTTTGGCGGACGCGCCTGAAGCGTTTGCACCTGGGTAATTTCCGACATGCGTTCGCCCCCGATCAACGCGGCAGCAGCGTCGATTGCGACGGGGTCAGCCCCATCTTGCAACACGGGCACAAGATGGTTTGCGGCCACAACAGCGTCGCGCAAGGCGATGTTGATTCCCTGCCCCCCGACCGGTGACATCGTGTGTGCGGCATCGCCGATCACGAGCGCGCCCGGGACCGACCAATTGCGAACACAGTCTGCGGCCGTACTCAACAAGAACGGCCGTGCCAGCTCTTGTACGTGACGCCGCAAATGATCCGCAAGGTCTGCGGGTGCGTGGTCTGCCATGTCGCCTACCAAAGCCTCAATTCCGCGAGAGCGAATTTCGCCGAAGCTTCCTTTTGGAATCACCCAGGCGAGTTGCAACATGCCGTCGTACGTGATGTAACCGATCATCAAATGCCCGTTTTCCACGCAAGCGCGAAGGCGACACTCGCCCTTCCAGTCTTCGGGCGCCGCAATCTTGAACCAAGCAACGTCCATGGGCAGGTCTTCGCTCGCGACTTCCAGCGGAGCCTGGCGTCGGACGACCGAAGCCCGCCCATCGCAGCCGATCACGAGGTCGGCAAAAAGCCGTCGTTCTCCCTCCGTGTTGCGGACCCGTACCCCAACCACGCGACCGTTTTCGCGCAGCAGCTCTTTGACGGATGCGCCCCGCTCGAATACCAAGTTCGTGCGTTTCGTCGTTTCGCCGACGATCGCCTCGAGAAGCGCAGGTTGAGAATAGATCCGCGGCAATTCCAAGTCTGCGCCAAAGTCCTGTAAGGTGACATGCACCAGCCGCTTTCGCTTTAGAAAGAGTTCAAACACACTCGGGTCTGCATGGGGAACACGATTCAGGACGTCATCCATGTCGAGAGCACTCAGGACTGCGCGCCCCGCTGGAGCGATGGCTTCGCCACGAAACTCTCGCGCAAAATCGCTTTGACGCTCGAGCAATGTGACGCGAATGCCGCGGGTTGCCAAGAAGTTTGCGAGCACCGCGCCCGCTGGACCGGCCCCAATGATGATCACGTGACTTGACTCAGCACTCATTTTCGTTCTCCCTAGGCGCGAACGTCAGAAACCAATAACCTTAAAATCAAAACCGTTGTACTTTTCTTTACAGCGCGTCCAACAAAGCGTTCTCGATCCAGTTGGGCTCGTCGAAACGGTGCATGATAAGACGTTGAGCCTGCAATCGCAGGGCGGATCGGTGCGGTGTGCGCGTCGACAGCCCGGGCCTGTCGTGCGAAAATGCAGGAGGCGCACGGTCCCGTCGCCCCGCTCCCCACCCCCACCGGAGAAACCACCATGACTCGATTGGGCTACCAGATCCCCAACTTCACATACCCCGACACCACGCCGAGCCAAATTTTTGCAAACGTGGTCGCCCAGGCGAAAGCCGCGGAGGCTTCGGGATACGACCGCGTCATGGTGATGGACCACTTTTATCAGCTCCCCGGCATTGGTGCCCACGACGAACCGATGTTTGAGTGTTACACGATGCTCTCGGCGCTGGCCCAACACACGAAGCGCGTTCGCCTGTCGGCCTTGGTCACGGGCAACACCTATCGCAACCCCACGCTGCTCGCGAAAACGATCACCACCCTCGACCACGTTTCGGGCGGTCGTGCAACGCTGGGCATCGGCGCTGGCTGGTTCGAAAAAGAACATCTCGACTTGGGTTTCCCGTACGGAAGCTTCGGCGATCGTTTTGAACGCCTTGAAGAAGCCCTCCAGATCATCGGCCCCATGTTGCGTGGCGAGGCACCGACACTCCATGGCAAGTACTACTCCGCGACCGACGCGGTCAACAATCCCGCCCCATTATCGAAGATCCCGATCATGATCGGCGGCCAAGGAGAAAAGAAGACACTCCGAATGGTCGCTCAGTACGCAGACGAATCGAACCTCACCGGGGAGATCAAGGACATCCCGCGAAAACTCGAAGCGCTCGCGGCACACTGCGAACGCCTTGGCCGAGATCGTTCGGAGATCAAAGTCACGAAGCTTTTGATGGTCATGGTCGCTCCGACGATGGAAGAAGCCGAAGCGGACCTCGCTGCGATCGCCACGGTCAAGGGATGGAACGACGCCATCATGGACATGATTCGCAAAGCGCTGATCTTCGGAGACGCAGACACCGTCGGCGAACGAATCTCCGAGGCGGTCTCGATGGGACTCGACGGAATTACGGTCGACCTCCCAGTCAACGGCCACAATCCGGAGCGCATTGAACTGCTCGGCCAGATCTCGCTGAAGGCGCTCGGCTAGGCGACTGCGCAAAGCGCTCGTGAATCGGCGCGGCGCGGCCCGAAAGCGCACCTTCGCAGCGAACACGTGACGTTGATGTTCGTCCTAGAGCCCTGAGCCATTGGGCACCGGTTCCGTTCGGTGGGCTGACCCACCGAGCGATCGAGCCGATGGCCTCAACCCAGCGGGATTGTCACGACCACCGTCCCGGTTGCGTGATCTCCAAGATCATTCGCTGCGCGCACTTCAAGTTCCAGCACACACTCGTCAGACTCTTCGTTCTTGCTCACGACCTGTCCGTTGAATCGCAAGGGCTGACCCGGAATTGCCGGGGCCCCAAGTCGGATCGCGATCTTGCGAATCATGGACTCGGGTCCCGCCCAATCTGTGACAAAGCGAGAGACGTAGCCATTGGTCGTCAAGATATTCATGAAGACGTCGGGTGCACCCTGCCCCTTCGCGTAGGCGGGGTCATGATGAGCCGGCATGAAGTCACGCGAAGCAATCGCGCCGGCGACGATCACTGCCGGCGTCACATTCAACGAAAACTCTGGGAGCGGGTCACCGACCGATATGTCACCGGCTTGTTTCGACTTCAGTGCTTCGCTCATGACGGCGCACCTCCGATGGTGCTCGGATCGAACTTGAAGATCCGAAATAGTTGCGTCCCCACAATTTCGCCGTCGACCCGATACGTCGTCACCCAAGTCACGAAGTAGCCAAGCCCGAGGCCAGTTCGCTTCCGATTCGAAATCGATTCCATCAGCGTTTCCGATTCGAGTCGATCCCCCGGGCGCAGGTACCGATCAAACTCGAGTTCCGAGTTCGTCGCGAGGGTTCCTACGTAGCCAGCGCGATCGAGAGTTTTTAGCGGGCTGTCTTCGTCGATTTCGACCGGCGACCCGCCCCGCTCGGCAATGCCTTCGATCATCGGGCGGGGCATCGTCCACGCCTGGAGCATTGCCGGAGGGGCGACGATGCCACCATGGCGAGACGCTGCTCCGGCCTCTTCGTCGAGGTAGATCGGGTTCTGATCGTCCAGCGCGTCCACCCAATGCCGAATCATCGGCACGTTGACGTCGTCGGGAGCCACGGCTGGGCCCGACGGGCCAAGGGGCTTGCCAATGGTGTCTTCGAGAGAAGCGCGAACTTCGTCGGGCTCTTCGTTGCTCATTTCGTCCTCCGCATGGGGCTCACCGTTCTTAGGCGGCTTGCAGCGTACGTCATTCATCTCTTCCGTTCACTCGCGTCCGCACCTGACGCGCAGGGTACAGCCACTGGAACATCCAGGGCTTCTTGTACGCCCCGGGCATGACGATCATCGCGAAGGAAGACAGCGTCGAACTGGCCGAAATGCTTGACGATTGGGGGCTCGACCCGGACGAGCGTCGAGATCGAAAAGCGCGACAAGCCGTAGTCCCGACTTCGCCTACACTGCGTCCATGCGAATTAGCTTCTACGCAACCCTGCGTAAAATCGTCGGCACGAAACACGTCGACTTCGATGTCTCAGCCACATCAGACTTGAATGAGATCTTAAGTGCCGTGCTCGAGGCTTACCCCGCATTGACTGAAGAGTTGCTCGACAAAACCGGCGGCCTCTCGAAACACATCCATCTATTTGTCGATGGACGCAGCTCGAAATGGCTGCCCGACGGGATGAAGACCCGCGTCGATGGCAACCAGGTGATCGAATTTTTTCCGGCAGTTGCCGGAGGCTAGCGTCGCCTTCAAGTCGTTAAGGAATCTCGAGCGCTTCGAGCTTCTCCTTGGGAACGACGCCGTCCTTCCAACCTCGGACTGCGTAGTATTCCTCGAGCATCAGGTCGAGTTCCGAGACATGTCCATTGGAACCAGAAAGAGTCGAAGGTTCTTCAGTGAAGCGCTTGGGCAAGCTGTCACTTCCTTCGCGAAAGCCCGCCAAGTTGTTGTAGTAGCGCTCGAGGTTGTAAACCCGTTCGCCCGTCAGCATGACGTCTTCCGGCGTGCACGCTTCTCCAGTTGCGGACGCCCACTGAACGGCGTATTCGTCCGCACCTTGGGCGAACGCGCTGAACTTGCACAGGTCGAGACTGTCGGAAAACGCGGCGAGGTCCTGGAAGGTCATCACAAGCTCGCCCTTCCCCTTCCATTCAAGAGGATCCGCCTCGATGCCGATCACGCCAAGTTCCGCGGCCGCCACGTAAGCGCGGAGATGGCATGCGCCCCGATTGCTGGTGGCATAGCCCAGCCCCATGCCCTTCAAGCCGCGAGGATCGTACGCGGGAACAGACTGCCCCTTCACCGCCATCGCGAGTTCGGGGTGGCCGAAGTGTTCGGCCGCGCGAACCGCACCGTCGGCAAGCGCGTCGCCCAGCCCCTCCTCGCGCATCGCCAACCGCTCGGTCAGCGCCACCATCGCGGCATCGTCTCCCCAGCTGAGCGTCTCACCGTTGGTTGCGCCTAGCTCGCTGCATTCCATAAAGACGGAATAGACGTTTCCGAGTTCGATCGGGTCGAGCCCGTAGTCGTTGCATTGATCGATCAATTTGGCGATGGAGCGGATGTCATCAACATCACAGTTCGCGCCGAGAGCCCATGCCGGCTCGTATTCGACGCTCTCCATCTTGAGCCCCTTGTAGGCACCGTCTTTGATCTCAACTTCTTTCTTGCAGGCAACTGGACATGCGTGGCAGGTCGGGTTCCCAGACAAGATGTTTTGCTCGACGTATTCGCCAGACAACAATTCGGCTCGTTCGCCAAATGACGTCAACTTGCTGTTGCGCACACCGAGGGCACCGATGCTGTTGGTGACGTTCATCAACACGTTGGTGCCATACACCGAAAGTCCGCCCTTCTTGGGGCTCGTGATATTCTTTTCGTCGCGAATGGTGTCGAGGGCAATCTTACGAGAAGCGCGGAAGGCATCCTTGTCCGGCACAACGCTCTTCTTGTTCCCGGCGCGTACGATGATGGCCTTCAAGTTTTTGCTGCCGCCGATCGCTCCGGTGCCGCCCCGACCAAAGGCGCGGTCGTCTTCGTTTACCCAGACCGCGAATCGCGACAGGCGTTCGCCCGCTTGCCCAATCGCGTTGACCGAGAGATTCTTCGCGCCATATCGTTCTTTATAAAGGTCAATCGTTTCGTGAATGCCGAGGCCCCAGGCATCACTCGCGTCACGAATTTCGATCTGACCGTCTTCGATGAACACATAGACGGGGTGGTCGGCTTTGCCTTCGAAGACGAGCCCATCAAAACCTGCCCAACGTACGCGTGCGGCGGACCAGCCACCTTGATGGCTATCGGTCACCGTGCCGGTTAGCGGCGACTTCGTGACTGCGGCCCAGCGACCGCTCATACTGGTTTCGCTCCCGCTCAGAGGACCGTTCATGAAGCAGAGGATGTTCTCGGGCGACAGCGGATCGACGTCGGCACCGTTCTCGAGCACGTAGCGCACGCCCAAGCCTCTGCCGCCGATGTATTTTCGAATCCACTCTTCGGGTGCGGGCCGCATCTCGACGGTACCGGCGGTCAGGTTGATGTGAGCGATATCTCGTCCGAAGGTCCTGGCGTCCATGGTGATCTCCTGTTTGGGTGTCGCGCTCGTATCGATTCAGTCTACACCCGGTACGCCCTCCATTTCTAGCCACGTGATGTGTGCCTAGATCAGCCCCAGCAAGCGCTTAATGCCCGGCATCCATTCGCAATCCCCAACATCCAGCCGGTGCCCCTATCAAGATCCACCGGAAGTCACCCCGTAATGGTCCAGTCGGGGTGGCAACTTCTCATTTCTATTTAACACGCTCTGTGCATCGCCGAAGCATTCTCAAAACCAGAAATATCATCGGCCACAACGGCCGAGAGAATCCGATGCTTCGACTCTCTGATATTCGCATGAAGCCCGAACTCGTGCGCCTTCCTATTCTCGTGGGGGCCCTATTTCGACACGCTTCAGGTTCAGTATCGCCATCCACGTTGATTCTCCGTAATTTCACCCCGAAACTCTTCAGCCTGTTGCGCGAGGCGTGCGAACACTTCCGGGTGACGTTCGTGGACGTCGAAAGACTCGTCGGGATCGTTTTCCAGGTCGAACAACCACGGCCCCTTTGGAATACGAATGGCGAAGTAACCGAGCTGAATTTCGGGATAGACGATGCCTCGGCGGGCTTGCCACTTAAAGCGTCCTACGCGCATGGCCTCGAGGGTGTTCCATGCAAAATAGAAGATCGGACGATCTTCGACTGGAACGCCTCCTGTAAAGAGTGGCATGAGGTCGACGCCATCGACGATTCGGTCACCCGGGATCGGCACCCCCGCTAACCGAAGGAGTGTCGGAAAGACGTCGATCCCCGCTGCAACGTCGCTGCTTCGTTGTCCGGGTGCGATGTGGGTGGGCCAACGAACAAAGAACGGTACCCGCATGCCGCCCTCGAATGTTTCGCCCTTTCGACCGCGTACGTTGCCTGCACTCCCCTGAAACCACGGGCCATTGTCACTGGTCACGATGACGATCGTGTTGTCTGCGAGAGACAGACGATCGAGCGCGTCTACGATGGCTCCAGTGCTCGCATCGAGGTCCGCCATCACGTCGCCATACAATCCGGCATCACTCTTTCCACTCTGCTCATCCGAAGAATAAAGCGGGATATGGGGAAAGGTATGCGCGAGATAGAGGAAGAACGGGCCGTCCTTTTGCTCCTCGATAAAATCGATCGCCTCGTCGGTGTAGCGCTTGGTCAAAGCCGTTTGATCGACCGGGTCGGCTTCGATGCTTTCGTTGTCCCGCCATAGCGACAACGGCTCCATGTCGTTGGAGTAAAGCAAGCCCATCCAACGATCGAATCCGAAGTTGTGGGGCAGTGATGGCTCGTGGTCTCCCAGATGCCACTTGCCAACGAAGCCGGTCGCATACCCCCCCGCACGAAGCCCCTCTGCGATCGTGATTTCGTCAGCCGGCAAGCGAACCGGCGCTCCTGCCACGCGAAGGGTGGCATCAAGAGGCGAACCGGTCGGAAATACAACCCGGGTGAGTGTGGTGCGGATCGGCCACCTGCCCGTCAAAAGGCCGGCGCGAGAAGGAGAGCAGACCGTGGCGGGGGCGTAGTAGTGATCGAACGCGATGCCTTCCGCTGCCAACGCGTCGAGGCGCGGCGTCTCAAGCGACGTGTTGCCGTAACTGCCGAGGTCTCCGAAGCCCAGGTCATCAAATAGGATCAACACCACGTTCGGTCGAACCGCGGCGCGATCGACGTGGCTCGCCATGCGATCGAGTTCGCGCTGCTTGCGGTCGAGGGATTCGGCGTCTTCGCGCTGTTCGTAGGTCGCGAAAATCGCGACCTCGTAAACAACGAACGCGACCCCCATCGCAATGAATATCATTGCGCCATAGCCGAGCCATGTTGCGAGCGTTCTCATTGACTTACCACCAAGCTAGGGTTGGACAAGCAGCTTCCGAAGTCATAAATGCGCCCCATTGACTAAATCACGTAGCCATCGCCAGCGGCACGCACCGTAATCTCTCCGAGCGAAACACCCCATGGCTGATTCATCGCGTAGACGATCTGATCTGCGAGCAGGTCCGGAGAAAGTGCGAAGTAGCCCATGCTATTGGGATCCGTGAGTTCGGCAGGTGGGTTTTCACCGAAAACCGCGCCGATGTTTTCCATAAACTTCGCCTCGCCCGCGCCCAAGATCCCCAAGAGTGCGGCGGGATTGATCACACCTTCGCCCAAACCTGTTGCCGGGACGCCGGTGGGCTTGATCGTCGTCACTTTGATCTTGCCTTGGGATTCCTGGCGGAGCGCTTCGGAGAGGAAATTGACTGCGGCTTTCGTCGCCCCGTACACCGCTGCTCCCGCCACCGGGTAGTTGCCATAGATCGACGAAATGTTGATCACGTGCCCGCGCCCTTGCTCGATCATCTGATCATGAACCGCGGTGATTCCGTTGAGCACCCCCTTTAGATTGATGTCGATGCATCGGTCCCAAGGCTCTGCCGCCTTGGCGTGGTCGGCATAAAATGCCAGGGGCATCACGCCGGCGTTGTTCACCATCACGTCGATGGCTCCGTATGTGAGGATCGCTTCCGCGGCGAGGCTCGCCATTTGAGATCGGTCGGTGACGTCGGCGATTACCGCGTGCGCTTCACCATTTTTTCCCGCGATCAATTCGACGGTCGCCTTGAGCTCCGCTTGCTTTACATCCGCCGCAACGACTCGCGCGCCAAGCGCCGCGGCTTTTTGCGCGACAAGCCGGCCAAAGCCTCCCGCCGCCCCGGTGATCACGACGACTTTTCCTTCAACGTGGTTCGACATATTCTCTCTCCGCGATTATGGCTCGGTTGGCTTTCGCACGAACGCGCTCTACTCGTGCGACTCGGAAGCACGATGCACCGCTACAGGGATATTGCTCATTCGCGGCAAGCCGGTGTAGCGCTCGTAATCTACGTCAACAGCAGTCAAGCGCCCGGTGTTTGCACCGATGGTTCGAACTTCGCCGTCACGTTCGGGTCCATCGCCCCAACTATGGCTCATGGAGATCAACCCGCGGCGTAGGTGGCGATCGCTTGCCACGACGGCAAGAATCGTCGCGCGCACGGAGCGAATTTCTGCAAGATCTCCGTTGGCGAGACCGAGCGTGTGAAGGTCGTCGGGATGCATGTAGGCGGGGTTCGTCGTTACCCCGCGCGTTTGACCAGGCTCTTCACGTCCGACCGAATTGAGCACGTTCATCTGCCGACGTGAAATCAAGCGGTAGGGATGATCTGGATGCTCGGCTTCGTCCGCTCCTGGCATGGTTCCGGCGACCTCTGTCAGATCTGACATCATGACGTCGTTTCCCAGGTCGAGGCGCCCCGTCCAGCCCTCGTCCTTCTCCGCGACGATCGCGTTCGGATCCGGAAAGATTGCACCCGCTGGATGCTTGCGAACTTCGTCGAGCGAGATCCGCGATCCCTTCGTCACCATGTCAAACAGCTCATCCGTGGAGGGCTTGTCGACCATGTCCATCGCCTGCCCGGCAATGCGCACGGTGCCGGTGAACGAAACCGGCTTCACTGTGAGCTGTACACCGAGGCGCTGGGCAATGCCGTAAAAGAATTCCCAGTCGTCGATCACGTCTGCCCCTTCTGGAGGTTCGACCAGCGCGGGCGAATATTGGGCATAGGGCGCGGTCGTGCCAAACCCCGCCGCGTATGCACTCAAGTATTCTTGTGTGAGCGTCATCCCCGGCATTTCGAGCGCGTGCTTCACCGCAATCACATAATCTGCGACCCTTGCGGTGGCCGACATGGTGGTGTCGATCTGGACCAACATGTCCAAGTCCTTCATGGCCGCCAGGGTCGTCAACTGATCGGGCCACGCTGCAACGGGGTTGCCTCCGTGACTGATCAACACGCGTACTTGTTCCTCCCCGGGCAGGAGAATTTCTTCGGCCAGTGCAGCGGTGGGCATGCCGGCCGCGGTGTTGGCGAGATCGCGCACGCGCATGCGTTCCCCAAATCCGTATGCGTACTGCGCCATGGGCGCTGCGGCCTGTGCTTTGGGCTGGCTAGGTTGCCCCAAGCACGCGGGCTCCGCGATGGCTTCACCCGCCCGCTGCCAGCGTCCACACACTGTGTTGAGACAGCGCAGCAGATATTCGAGCAGCGTCGTATTGCCCGACATATTGGGACCCGTGCCCGCAACCGCAACACCGGGACCCTGGCTGGCAAAGGTTCTGGCCGCGGACACAACATCGTCTGCACTGATGTCGACTCGCGCAGAAACGACGTCCGGGGTAAAGGGTTCGACAGCGGCACGAAGGGCGTCGAGACCTTCTACGTGTTCCGACAGGAACTCATCGTCCGCCAATGCTTCGGTGAGGATCACGCGAAGCATTCCTGCGAGCAGGGCAACGTCTTCGCCCGGCTTGGTCTGTAAATGCAACGTCGCACGACGGGCGGTTTCGCTGCGACGCGGGTCCACAACGATGAGCTTGAGCCCTGCTGTCATCGCGTCCGTCAGCGTGCGCCCCGGGTTCGTATGGGGCACGCCTCCCGACATGGCCACAAGCGGGTTGCAGCCAACCAGCATCAACACCTTCGCTTTATCGAAGGGCGTCGGCGGTGCCATCCAATTTCCGAACAGCGCTGCCGCAACCATCTTCCCGGGTTGATCGATCGTATTTGAATTGAAGCCCATGCGGGAGCGGATCGCTTTGAGGAACGCAGACGTCACCGCACCGTTGGCCGCGCCCGCATTGGTCGCCATCGTGCCCGAGTACGTCGCCACGGCCCGCGGCCCTCGCGTTTCGAGAGTCGAACGCAATTGCTGCGCGATCTCATCCATCGCTTGCTCGACGGGGATATCGACATAGCTTCCGTCCGGCTGCCGTTTTTGGGAATGCAGCAACCGTTTTTCACTACCCCACACCGCCGCCATGTTCTGGCCCTTGATACAGCAGAACCCTTTGTACAGAGGATTGTTGACGTCGCCTTTAACCGAAACTGGGCGTCCCTCGTCGACTTCGACCAAGACTCCGCAGCCCGCATGACAGACTCGGCAGATCGTGTTTTTCCAGACACTCGCCATCACAAAAGTTCCTTTGTTCGAATTACTGACCTACTGAAAGCGCTCGATGTCTCGCCAGAAAATTTTCGCCGGAGCGCGAAGTCTTCGCGCGTTTTGCACGGGCGCGTCATTTTGACCCGGCATGCACCATTCACACGAAATCGTATCAACGCGTTTCACGGACTCAAACCAAACCACTAGCTCTTCTTGCGAGAAACGCACCACGATAACCGTCCCCGAAAGACGGTCGAGAACCCATTCCCAGTAGTCATTGTGGCCACAGACGACAGGTGGAAGGTCGCGCCAAGCGATCGTTGGCTTCGCGGCTTCCATGAGGGAAGTACGGTGTTGAAGCGTGGTACCCGGCTCAACCAGCCATCGCGTAACGAGCGGGTCTTCTCTTGAAACAAGACCCGTCGCTGATCGAGATTCACGTTAGACTCCGCCTCATGGGGCAGACGAAAACCGCCTGGGATCAGATCCCGCACTGGGCCCGCGCGCGAACGACGCACCAAAAGCTGATCCCCTTCGGCATCTTCATCTCGGCCCTTCTGCTTCGTGCATTTTATTTGTGGGAGGACACGGCTAGCCCGTTCTTCGCTGTGGGCGGCGTCGATTCCCCGACCTACCTCAAGCGCGCCGCGAGTCTCCTGGCTGGGACGTGGCCGGGGCCCTTTGCCTTCGACCAACCTCCGCTCTATCCCGCATGGATCGCCACCGTTTCGCAAGTGTTCGGCGAGAACATCATGGCCCTGAAGCTTTCTCAGGCGGTGCTCGGTGCGATGTGCTGCGTGCTCGTCTACTTCATCGCGCAAAAAGCGTTCAGAGATTTTTCCGTAGCCCTCTTGGCCGCACTGATGTGCGTCGTCAATGGCACGTTGATCTACTTCGACGGTCAAATCGTTTCGGCCAACCTTGAGATGTTCCTGCAATGCGCCGCGCTGTGGTTCTTCCTAAAAGCAGAAGAGAATAAAAGCATCGGTTGGTGGCTTGGTGCTGGGGCAATTGTCGGGCTTTCTGCAATCAATCGCGGGGGCGTGCTTTTGTGCATTCCCTTCTTGCTGGTCTGGGCTTATAGACGCGACGGGGTGAAAGCCGCTGCCGCTGTCATCATTCCGGTTGCACTCTTCATTGCACCCATCACTCTTCACAACTTCAGTTTCGACCATTCGAGGTCAGTTCCGAACAACGTGAAGGCCGGGTTCGAGGAAACACCAAAAAGTTCTGCCATCGATCGACTATTGAATCGCAAGTACGTGCTGCTTACGTCTCGTACCGGAATGAACTTTTTGCTTGGAAATTCATATGACGAGTATGAGCTGAACGACCCCAACCATCCCCGATGTTGGATCCATACCAATCACGTCATGAAGTATCCCTATCGCGAAACGGGCGCGGTCTCAGCTTCGGGGCAGCAGCAATCGTTGATGACGCGAGCCACCGAAACGATCGCGAACGCGCCGGGTGATTGGTTTCGCTTGATGGGGCTGAAAGCACTTCAACTTGGGAACGGCGTCGAGATCCCACGTAACTCAAACCTCTATGCCGACAGGCAATATTCGAATTTGTTGAGTGCCCTCGTCTGGAGTGGCCCACTCGCTTTTCCGACTGGCCTGTTGATTCCCCTCGGACTGGTAGGCCTCTACTTCAGCCGGAGGCAATCGCAGAAGCATTCCCTGTTGCTGGCTTTTCTGTTGCCCCGGGTCGTCTTCGTATTGTTGTTCTTCGTCGCCGCGCGCTTTCGCGTCCCGATGCTTCCGATCATCGCGATGTTCGCGAGTTACGGGGTCTTGTATGGCGTGAGGACGTGGCGCGCAGGCCAACGTTCTGCCTTGGTTCTCCCGGCGATCGCCCTCGTTCTACTTTTGATCGCATCCAACGCGCGACGGGTCCCTGTCGCTGATCAACACGGCGCTTATGAATTCTTTACGTTGGCCGGAACCCTCGCCGAAGGTGGTGACCAAGCCGCTGCCCTGGCTGAATTTCAAAAGGCGGTCGATGCGGACCCCGCGTCCCCGGCCGCAAATTTCCTGTTAGGGGCGAGGCTCGCCCGCTCGAAACAGTTTGAACAATCCAACACCTTCCTCGAAGCGGCGACGCAACTCGAACCGGGTTTCACCGAGGCATTGGTTCGCCACGGCAAGAACCTCGCCGCCATGGGTCAAAACAATGCCGCCCGCGAACGACTTAAACGCGCACTCGCGAGCGACCCCGGCAACGCTCAGATCGCTCGAACCTTGAAGACGATCGAGACGAACACACGCTAAATTTGCGGCCGCGCCTACAAGGGAGACACACGGCATGACCCAGTGGAACGAGCAAGTTGCCATCGTGACCGGCGCAGGCTCCGGCATCGGCCACGGGCTCTCGCACGCCCTCGCATCTCGAGGTGTCACCGTGGTGGCGTGCGACATCAACCCGGAACGCATCGAAGCCACGCAGAAAGAAATTGAAGCCGCAGGCGGCAAGGCCGTCGGGGTCACCCTCGACGTCACAGATGCGGATGCCGTTGCCGCAGTGGTTCGCGACACCCATGAGCGGCATGGTCGCATCGACTACATCTTCAACAACGCAGGGATCGCGGTCGGTGGCGAAGTTCGTGACGTTGAACTTGAAGACTGGCAAAAGGTTTTGAAGGTCAACCTCGATGGTGTCGTGCACGGCGTCGTCGCCGCCTATCCCATCATGGTCGATCAAGGCTTCGGACATATTATTAACACCGCCTCCATCGAGGGACTCGCACCGTTCCCGTCCACGGTGTCATACGTCGCAAGCAAGCATGCAGTCGTCGGGCTTTCGACATCGCTTCGCGTCGAAGGCGCGGACCTCGGCGTCAAGGTCAGCGCGGTTTGCCCGGGTTACATCAAGACCCGGATCTTTGAGGACTCGAAGTTTGTGGGCATGGACGTCCAGGACGAAATCGACAACGTGCCGGCGTGGCTTGGGATCACGCCAGACGAATGCGCGAAACGGATTCTTCGTGGCGTCGAACGCAACAAAGCCATCATCCCGATCACCGGCATGGCGTGGGTTCTCTGGGTGCTGATGCGTGTGAGCCCCAACGCAGTCATTGCGCTTATGCGTCGTCAGCTCAGGCACGCTCGCATCCGGATGCGGAACGTCGAACCCAAAAACTAAACCGGCGCTTCACCTTCGAGGGTGACGCGGTGAATCACACGGTTCGCGTTGCCGTAGTCGGCGATTGCGTAGTGGTGGGTTGCGCGGTTGTCCCAGATCGCAACGTCGCCTTGCTGCCAACGCCAGCGGCATTGGAATTCGGGCTTGGCCTGGTGGGCGAACAAGAAATTCAACACTGCGTCGCCTTCGGCCGGGGGAACGCCCTCGATGTCGGCTGTGAATGTTGGATTCACGTAGAGGATCTTGCGTCCCGTGGCGGGATGGGTCCTCACGATGGGATGGGATGCCGACGGCAGCGAAGACATGTCGGGCAGCTGCCCGCGTGGCGCTTTTGCAGCGTCTGAACGTTCGCGCACTGCATTGCGAACCGTCCCCGCCAGATCGTGCAGCGCCGTAAGCCCTTCGAGATATTCTTTCATGCGATCTGAAAGCGCGTCGTATGCCGCCGTCATGTTGGCCCACATGGTGTCGCCCCCGTGGTCGGGGCATTCCTTCATGTACAGCACCGAGCCCATCGGCGGTTTTGGCGAGATGGATACGTCGGTGTGCCAGAGATTCGCCCGTCCCCCTTCCTGGCCTTTCAGTTCCACCACTTCGCGATGTCCCTCTAAGGTCGGGAGGTACGCCGGGTGATCCGTAAAGACGGGTGCGAGCTGGGCGCTGAAGTCCACGTGCTGATCAGGCGAAAGACTCTGCCCCCTAAAGAAGATCACTTTGTGGGCGTACAAGTTTTCGAGCACCGCTTCGACCGCAACGCCGTCGAGTTTCTGCGAGAGATCCAAACCGCGCAGCTCGGCACCAAGGCATCCAGCGATCGGCTGGACTTCAATATTCGAGGTCATCACGTTTCCAATCTTTGGCTTGGGTTTCGATCTCGGTCGTTGGCACTCAGCCCTAGAGCGCTGTGGGACGCGCGAGTCGCCCCGGGCGTGCGCCGGTGTCGCAGTCTTTGTCTCGCGTCTGCACGCCGTTTACGTACGTTGCGAGGTAGCCACTCGCCCGTTGCAAAATGCGGCTCCCGCCTGCCGGAAGATCATGGTGCACTTCGAGTTCTCCAAGGCTCAAGCGGTCGAAGTCGATCAAGTTGAAATCTGCTCGCTTACCAACTTCGAGCGAGCCACGGTCGTGCAACCCGTAGAGCTCGGCGTTGGTCTGGGTTTGCTTGCGCACGATCCATTCGATCGGCAGGCGCTCTCCACGGGCGCGGTCACGCACCCAGTGCGTCAACTGGTAGGTCGGTGCAACCGCGTCGAAGATCAAGTTCACATGGGCGCCCGCGTCCGACAAACCCGTCACCGTATTCGGATCCATCAACATGGTGTGAATCGCGTCGTGATTAAATCCGACGTAGTTTGCGCCGAGCAAGATCGCGAACGAGTTGCCGTCGTTTTCGAGGAGGTAGTCGTACACGACCTCGTGGATCGGCGTGTTGGTCGCGGCGGCGCGCGCGCCGAGCATGTCGCCCGGTTCGGGTTCGTAGTTCAGCGGCATCTCCATCGGGAAGAGCGCCCCCGCAACCTCGCCGAGCAAACCATGGATGTTCGCCATCGAGCCCTCTTCTTCGACCCGAATGTCGGCGTCGTTCAAGATTGCCGCACGAACTTCGGGCTTTTGCATTTCCTTGATGCGCTGCTCGAACGGGAGATCCAGAAGTTTCAGGTAGGTCTCTCGGCGCTGGAACATGTGATACGTCTGGAGGCTCGTCACGAACCCGATCGGACGTGATGCGACCTGCGGCCGAAGAATCGAACCCTTTGCGTTTTCTTCTGCGGCACCCTTCAAATAGCCTTGCCATGAATCGGGGAAGTCTGGAACCTGCACTGTTGTGAATGTCACGGGACGCCCAACGCGACCGATCTGTTTGATCATCTCGAATTCTTCTTCGAGCGAAAATCTTTCGCCGCCAATCGCTTCGAGCTTGCCCACAGTGCTTGCGGGAATGAGTTCAAAAACACCCGAGCCCGCGCGCTGCATGGCTTCGGCGAGCGCCAACAGTTCATCGACTTCAGCAAACGTGCCGGGAACCGGGGCGCCGCTGATGGATCGATGCCCCACGGTGCGCGACGTGGAAAAACCAACTGCACCAGCCCGCATGGCCTCTTCAACCATCGCGCTCATGCGTGCCAAGTCGTCCCCTCGCGGGTCTTCGTTGTCGCGACCGCGCTGGCCCATCACGTAATTACGCAGGGCGCCGTGTGCGAGCTGGGCGCCGATGTCGAGGGCATACTCTCGCGTTGCAAGAAAGTCGAGGTATTCGGGGAAAGTTTCCCATTCGCCCCAGGGCATGCCTTCGTGGAGGGCGGTGCCCGGGATGTCTTCGACGCCTTCCATCAATTCGATCAGCTCGTGTTCCGCACCTTTATGAACCGGTGCGAAGCCGACACCGCAGTTGCCCATGATGACCGTCGTCACACCGTGCGAGGCAGACGGATCGATCTGGTCGTCCCAAGTCACCTGACCGTCGTAGTGCGTGTGAACGTCGACCCAACCCGGCGTCATCAGCGCGCCGTCAGCATTCACCACCTGCTTGGCGTCTTCACTCACCTTACCCGTCGCCACGATGCGACCGTCGCGAATCCCGATATCGCCGGTCTGTGCCGGAGCACCGGTTCCGTCCACGATGTTTGCGCCTTGGATTTTGGTATCGAGCATCGAGATCTCCGATATGTGAAGGGGGCGTGGGACGGGTGAGTCGAGGTGAGTCAATCGCCAGAAATCTGGCATAGTCTATGACACCACCGGGCGCTCTGCTGCGCCACTAACGCGAGTGCCACTCACGCGCCCAAGCCCCAACTACCGGGGCACCCCAAAGAAACGAGGAGAAGCAACATGCTCGGCTACACCACGATCGGAACCAGTGACATGGACCGCGCCACCGAATTTTACGACGCGCTGCTCGCAGAAGTTGGTGCAAAGCAGCTTTTCGGAATGGATCGAATCAAGTTCTACGGCACGGCTCTCGACCAGGCGATGCTTGCGGTCTGCATCCCGTACAACGAGGAAGCCCACGATCACGGCAACGGCAACATGATCGCAATCCCGGGCGGTTCGCGGGAAGGTGTCGACAAGCTCTACGCGAAGGCCATTGAACTCGGCGCGACCGACGAAGGTCCGCCCGGAGAACGTCTTCCTGTTTTTTATGGCGGCTATGTGCGAGATCTGGACGGCAACAAACTCTGCTTCTTCGAAATGAAGATGGGCTAGCGCGCGAGGCGAATTGCCGATCCTGAATAAGAAACGGCCCACGTAGGAATCGATTTCCTACGTGGGCCGTTTTCGTTTTGATCTTGAAAGCGCGCCGCGTAGACTCCTAGGTGGTGACGCTTCCGCCGTTCAACTCGAGCGTCTGCCCCGTCATCCAAGAGGCCTCGTTGGAAGCGAGATAAACGACGAGCGCTGCGATGTCCTTGGGTTGCCCCAACGCACCGACGGGCACGCCCTTTGCCATATGTTCGGTGATCTTGGGATCCGCATGATTGTCGATCAGACCAATCGCAACGGTGTTGGCTGTGACGCCGCTGCGCGCCGTCTCCATCGCGAGGTGGCGCATAAAGGAAAGGCCGCCGCCCTTCCCCGCACCGTAAGCCGCGACCCCGAGCGGGATCCCAACCGTCCCCGCTCCAGATGAAATTGTGATCACTCGGCCGTGACCGCGTTCGCTCATCCCCGGAACTAACACGTGGGCACAGTTCATGACGGCGTAGGTATTGAGGTCGATGAACTTTCGCCATTCTTCGGGGGCTGTCTCGAGGAACTGTGTAACCCCCATGCCCGGCGGAACGCCCGCGTTGTTCACGAGAATATCGATGGGGCCAAGTGAGGACTCCGCTTTCGCGATGCCAGACTTCACGGCGTCGTAGTCACAAACGTCGAACCCGACTGCAACCGCTTTGCCTCCCGCGCTAGCGATGGCTTCGACTGTCTCGGCTGCGCGCTCTTCGAAGAGATCGTTGACGGCAACGCTCGCGCCCTGGGCGGCGAGGGCCTTTGCGATTCCCGAACCAACGCCCTGACCACCACCGCTAATGAATGCGGTCCTACCCGTGAGATCAAACATCGCCCTCTCCTTTCATTGGTGAAATCCCGGTCTGCCAAGACCCAAGGTCCGTGAGAACCCAGTCATCCGCTCCACAACTTCGCAAGTTGTATTCAATACTCCCAGACGAATTCGAAGCCTTATACTCGCGTTTGCGAATCAGCCGTATCACCTCATCCTTCATTCCCAGCATCGGAGCGTCATGTCGAGCGGACTCGTACTCTATGAAACCGCGGATCGCATCGCGACCATCACCCTCAGCTGTTCCGGCCGAGGATCTCGACGCAGAAGCGCTCAAGCTCGCTCGGCAGCTTGCCCACATGCCCTCTTCACAGCTTGCCGCGATGAAGCTTGTGGTCAATCAGGCTTATGAAAACATGGGCCTGCGAACGACCCAGGTGATGGGGTCTCTCTTGGATGGCGCGATGCGAAATACGCCGGAGGCCAAGGACTTCATCAACACGGCGGTTAGCCAAGGGGTTCCCGCAGCGGTTGCCGAACGCGATGGCCCATTCGGCGACTACAGCCAGCGTAAAAAGAAGTCGTGACGTGTGATCGGGCGCAACCTCAAGCCGGCGCAACGAGAATAGAAACGCTCTCGAGCCTGCGGACAAAAATGCTGTTCGCGTAGCTCGGGGGATTCGAACGGTCGAGCGAGAGCGATTGCGTTCGAGACAACAACTGCTCGACGACGACCCGCGCTTCAAGTCGAGCGAGCGGCGCGCCAATGCAGAAGTGCCCACCGCGTCCAAAGCCCATGTGTTGTTTTGGGTGCCGTCGGTCGAGACGAAGAACGTCCGGTTCCTCGAAGTGCGCCGGGTCCCGGTTCGCCGAAGCCCAAAGCAGCAACAAGCGATCCCCCGCTTCGAGTTCGTAACCCGCGAGCGTGCATGGCAGCTTCACCACGCGATAGTGAAATTTGAACGGACTCTCCAACCGCACGACTTCTTCGATGAAGCGCGGGATCAATTCAGGTTCTGCACGCAGAGTTGCGGCGAGGTCCGGGCTTTCTGCGAGTCGAAGTCCGCACGAGCCGATTAACGCCGCGGTGGATTCTCCCGCGGCCCCGAACATCACCACCGCAATCCCGATCGCCTGTATGCGAGAGATCGATCCTTGCTCGACCGCGAATGCGAGTGAAGCCAACATCGGTGCATCGCTGGGGGGCGCGCCGTTTGCGCCCGCGCGCCCCGCATGTGCGTCGAGATGCTCGCCCAAATACTCGGCCATTTGACCCGACTCGGTTGCGAGTTTCACAAGTTGCGCTGGACCCATTGTGCCCGCCAGGATATCGCCGCCCATCATGGCCCATGTGCGATGTCGCGAAACGTCGCCAGCGGGCAGGCCCAGCACGTGTGCGACGGCGAGCGCGGGAATCAACTCGGCGATCGCAGCAAAGTCGCCTCCCCCGGCTGCGACCCATGGGCCGAAGGCATCGTGGGTCCAACCAACAATTCTTTCTTCGAGTGCGGCAACGACCTTCGGAGCCAGTCGCGGCTGCGCAATGGCGCGGTGGACTCCGTGGTCGGGTTCATCTGCCGTTGCAATCACATGATTGCCCCCGAGATCCGGCAACGGAAAAATGCTCGGGGTTCCGTCATCGGCGCGTACAAGTACGCCCGTCAGGTTCGCGGAAAAATCGCTTTCACGTTGCAGCACTTCGTCGATGAGGTCCCACGTTGCGACGAGGTGCACCCCGGTGTCGCCAACCCGGGCCACGGGCGACTCGCTTCGCAACACTTCGTACAATCGATCGGGATACTCAATCGCATGACGATCAAAAAACTCATCCAGCGAGCCTGGCATGAATGGGGCACGCACGATTTGACTCCTCATGGCGAAGCGCGTGATTCGTGAACGCAGTAAATGCTTGTTCAGGACGTGATCGGGAGCCGGCACTGTAGCGCCACTGGCCTCACGGTCGATTCAACGTATTCTAGTTTTCGCTACGTGATCCTTCATACATTTTCGATTCTCTCTCCAAATCGTTTGATCATGACGTAGCGTGAAAGCCGGTCCGACGATGCCGCCACGCGAGAATTCGAACCGCTGGGCTTTCCCAAGGCGCGTTTCGCTCGCGTTACAGCGAACGCCGACGTGGCCGAAGGCACGCTGTACCCCCAATTCGAATCCAAGCTCGGTTTGCTCAAAGCACTCGGCGAACACGATGGCACCGGGATGCGCGCAGCGTTTACCGCCGCCGAACGCGAACCGTCGCCGGCAGAACGGCAAAAACGAAGAGGGGGGACGCACTCGACGTTACACGCCACGTAACCGCGTCCCTCTTGCCCACGACGGAATCGATCGCTGGCGAACCGTCGCAGCCGCGATAGCGTCTCGCCTCGCCCCACTTCTGTACTTCCCAACAATCCACCCAATCGACTCGAGCCGCGTTGGCAGCATTGCCGTAGCCGCGCTGGCTCCACCGCGATCACAGATGCAAAGGCCTGAACATGGAACTCGACATCATCGCTCATCCCTCAACCCTCGCTGGCTCCCAAGACCATGCTCGCCAAGTCGAAGCCGCGGGCTTCGGAGGCGTTTGGTGGACGGACAGCGGAAAGTCGGCCTATCTCGCATGTACCGCGAGCGCCCTCGCAACAGATCAGCTCCAGATCGGAACTGGAATCGCGGTCGCCTTTGGGCGCAGCCCAATGGTGACTGCCGGCATCGCGTGGGAACTTGCTGCGGCGACCGGCGGCCGCTTTGTCTTGGGGCTAGGCAGCCAGGTGAAAGGCCACATCGAGCGCCGTTACAGCGCCGAGTACACGCCTCCCGGTCCGCGCATGAAAGAGTACGTCGAAAGCGTGAAGGCGATCTTCCGGGCGTTTCGAGGCGAAGAGAAACTTCACTACGAAGGCAAGTACTACAACTTCTCACTGCTACCCGCGGCTTGGAGTCCGGGGCCGATCGATGTCGCAGATCCGCCGGTCTATATCTCCGCGGTGCTTCCCTATATGAGTCGGCTCGTAGGCGAGATCGCAGACGGAATTCACGTACACCCCTTCCACTCTGTGGAATTCGTGCGCGATGTACAAAAAGTCTCCATCGAAGAAGGCCTTGTGCGTTCAGGCCGAACGCTCGATGACATCACGTTTTCGTGCCCGATCATGACAGCGGTAGGCGACACCGACCAAGAACTCGAAAAGACGCGCGAGCATTCGCGTATGATGATTGCGTTCTATGGGTCGACCCGGGCATACGCTCCGATGTTCGAGCACCACGGGTACACAGGACTTTCGGACGAGATCTATGCGTGCCAAAAGAAGGGCGACATCAAGGGGATGACGTCGCTGGTCACGGACGAGATCCTTTCGCACTACACCGTTACTTCCAACTGGAACGATCTCGGAACGACTCTTGTCGATCGCTACAAGGATTTGGCGCCGAACGTTCGCGTGACGTCCTACACCGCAGCGGACAATTGGAAGGACCCCGAAGCTCGTGAAAAGTGGGCGCATGTGACGAAGACCATGCGCGAGGCGTAGTTCGGACGCCAACGAACGACGCGCGCGAACCGAGCCTGCGACTTGGGTCGCGAAGTCCGGCACGCGCGCGTGAGGTTCACGATTCGGTTCAATTGCAAAACGAATCGCGCTCGATTTTGCGCTCGTTATAGGGCGGCGAGAATCGCGTCGGCGCTGCTGACGTCGAACTTCATCGGCTCTTCGACGGCGAGCTTGGTCACGACGCCGTTTTCGGCGATCAATGCGAAGCGCTGACTGCGGGGATTGTGTCGCCTTCTTGGATTGCCATGGTGAGAATTCCTTTTCTTGAATCGAGTGGGAAGGATGAGCTTGCACGTCGCGACAGGGTCTGACGTGCACGAGACGAACAACGCCGCGCCGAAGCTGAATTCGGCGCGGCGCTCTCGTTCTTTATTCGAATCGAGCCTGCTTCACGCAGAAGATACGAACTACTTAACCCGTTGCAGGGTGTTCTTGTCCGTGTGGTGCAAGACGCCGCCAGTGGCGGTTATCGTCATCACCGTATCTTCTTCGTACGACCAGGTGTCTCCTTCGACCGTAGTCGAAAGCGTGTACTCGGTACACTGCGCGCGTTCGATGAGGTACGGGTTCGACAAGACGCCAAACGCGGGGTTGCCCTGCTGGGCGGTCATCTGAAAGCTCGTTGCGTCCGCGGTGCTGTTGCCACCGGCGAGGATCGTAGAACCACGGGGCACCATGAAGCATCGCATCACTTCTTGACGGTCTGCGTCCCAGAGCCAGTAACCGAGTTCGGTATGAAAGATGTCGTCTTCACCGATCCGAATGGCGGCCGTGGTGTAGTCGATCACCCAAAGCGTCTGGTCGCCGTTCTGAACGTCGCCCACGATGTTGAAGGTGGCCTTTTCGCGGTAAGGGGTTTCGATCACCTTGCCCGCTTTGTACGAAAACGAGACGTCGAGGCCCTGGTCTCCTTCCCACGTGCCGATCAAACCGGCGAGCGGTCCAAATTGTTCGTTTGCCATATCTAGGTTCTCCGAAGTCCGCGATACGCCCGGCGGACGTATCAGTCAATCGATGGTTGTAGAACGAGAGCGTGTCTCCCGCGGAAGCTCACTCTACAGAACTCCGGCCCCGGGCGGCTAGAGAGTCGACCGAAAACCTCACGGGATGCCCGTGCAAAGCAAACATGTCGGGCATCGCGTGGTGTTCAGACGATGCTGTCGTAGTCCGAGCGGATTCGTTCAAGCACGCGATCGGAGCCCGATTCCGAGTCCTACCAATGACTTGCGTCGTGGGCAGCGCCGCGGTGGAAGCGGATCTTGTGTTCCGCGGATGCGTGATGCACGGAGTCCGTGGAGCGGCGAGCGGTTCAGTCGTCCCCCCCCCCCTGCGCCCGGACTCCACAGGGCCTGGTTAAGACGTCACATTCGGTCCGATTATTCGCAAAACGTTTTTTTTCAACAATCGCGTCTCACAATTGAATTGCGCGGCGAGGGCTCCGTCTATCGGGAATACGCAACCCGAACGTTGACCGTGACGCCCTCGTAAAAGTGAAGACATCAGTCTTCCAGGACGTCACAGGAAAGGAGCGAATCCAATGCGTTTGCAAAAACTTGCCATGTTCGTCGCTGCCATGATGTTGGTTACAAGTGTTGCTGAAGCGGATCATCGATCGAAGGAACAACGCCCCGGGCACACGCGGCGCGAAAGCCGGACGGAACAACGAATCGAAAGACAGGCGGAGAAACCGAGCTATGGACCCTACGTCGGCGGATCCCTTGCGATTGGCGTCGAGCAGTTCAATGACGTCGCTGCAGGAGACGACTACGACGAGGGGTTCGGGTTTGACATCTGGGTCGGCTCTCGCATTCACCGCCACGTTGGCGTCGAAGGACAGCTTTCCTACATCGAAGGCTTCGAGCTCGCCGGCACTGGCATTGACTTCAATCACTTGAACGGCACAGCGAACCTAAAGCTCTATCCCCTTGACGGAAAGATCCAGCCTTACTTTCTGGCTGGAGCGGGTATCGGGCGCTTTGAACTCGAAGAGCCCGACGGCTACACGCTTTCGGACACGGGGGGCGTGATGCGTGTAGGCGCCGGTGTCGATGTCTACCTGAACGACCGGATCGCCTTGGTTGGCGGTCTCGGCTACCTCTTTACCGCGGGCGACATCGTTGACAACGACATCATGGAGGTGAAGTTCGGCGTTCAGTATCGGTTCTAGATCAGGCTGAGAAACAATCAAACGTGACCGAGCGCGTCGCAGGGAAGACTTCCTTGCGGCGCGCAGTTGTTTCGGACGCCGCTCTGGCGCCAGTCCAGAACTAATCCAGCAGAACAGGCATGCTCACATGGCGATGCCAGCCCGGCATCGCCATGATTTTTAGTTCATCGGGTGGAACTGCGAGGCGAACGTTCGGGTAGCGATCGAACAAGTTCTTAAGCGCAACCTTCGTTTCCATCAGGGCAAGTTGCCTTCCTAGACAAAAGTGATTCCCGAAGCCAAAACCGAGATGATGGTTGGGCGTGCGCGAAATGTCGAACACTTCGGGCTTGTCGAACGCACGTGGATCGTGATTGGCAGCGCCGAGAATCGGCATCACGGGCGAGCCCTTTTTGATGATGACGCCGTGAATCTCCACGTCTTCCGTTGCGTACTGGAGCTTCGTCCCATGGACGGGCCCGCGAAATCGCACGAGTTCTTCGACGGCTGAGTCCCAAAGCTCCGGCTGGGCTCGCAGACGTTCGAGTTGCTCCGGATGTTCGAGCAAGGTGCGCACGCTATTCGAGACCAGATGCGTTGTCGTCTCGAAACCCGCGAGGATCAGCAAGAAGACCATGGCGAGCAGCTCTTGATCCTTCAGGCGATCACCATCCTCTTCAGCGTGAATCAAGGCGGAAAGAATGTCGTCGCCTGGGTTCTGGCGTTTTGCCTCGATCATCTTGCGCATAAATTTCGAAGCGATGCGAAGATCCCATACCAAGGTCTTCGCGATTGATAAGCCGGTCAGCCCCGTAGAAAGGATTCGGACACTGTTCTGGAATTCGTGCATTTCATCGTCCGAAACACCTACCATTTCTGCGATCACGCGCGGCAGAAGATCGATCGCGCTTTTCTTGACGACGCCATCCAACAGGTCGCCCGATAGACTTTCGATGCGATCGCTCAAACTAGCGATGGCACGCGGCGTGAATGCCTTATTCACGAGATTGCGCAGCCGACGATGCTCGGGGTCATCCTCGAGGATCATGCTGCGCGCGATGGCCGCGATGCCCTTGGGCACGAAAAACGGAAGCGGACTTGTGCCCTTCCCCGTGGCTTTCCCCCGGTTGCGAATGAAGCGGTCGTCGGTCAGCACCATGCGACAATCGTCATAACGAGAGACGACACTCAACTTCATCACGCTGATCTTCGCAGGCATCACCGGCGCCTCTTCAAGCATCCAGCGGTACCAATCGTATTTGTGGGTACTGAAGTCGGCACTCGACATTTTAATCGGGCGTGTCGCGTCGAATTCGAGGGGTGCGGTGGTCGCAGCCATGAGGTCACTCCTGTCTCGATGGGGTGTGGGTCATTTTGCAGAAATGCGCGCTAGCGATTCCATCCAAGTGTCTGGAAAAACGAAACCATTCGCTTGGAAGTCGCGTAACGAAAGTAATCAGGTGGGGTCAGTATGGTGCGCCACATCGACTCAATCTGTGCGCTTCCACTAAGACCCGTCTTGCACCACGTTGCAAAGTGCTCGCAGTTGTTCATCGCAAAATCGAAGGTGGCCTCGCCAAGCCGAGTTGACGCACGCTCAACCACCGCGTCGGCCGAGCGATCTCCATCGGCCTCTGGCAGGCCCTTCCATCGGTCGAGGTTCTTGTGAAACCGCGAACTCACACTAGACGTCAGGCCTTCTCTCGCAAGAAGTAGCTGCTCAAACTCTTGGTAGTCGCGAGTCTCAACTTCACCGCCGTTCATGAACTTCTCGATCGACGTCTCTCGCACCTCGGACTGCAGCGGGGTGTAGCCCGTGTAGTGGATAACCTTGCCCGCGCCGCAATCGATCCCGTGGTGCGAATAGACGCCGCCGAACCGGCGCACAAATATGTGGTCTCCGCGAGCCATAAAACGTAGTCCTACAATGAACCGAACCGTGTCGCCCTGAATCACATGATAGGTCAGCCAGCCTCTCACGCATCGGCCCCTGGGCAGCTCAACGTATAGAAGCAACCTCGGTTCAGCTCAGCCCCAGCCGCGGAACCAAGTCACGATGCGAAGACGCACCTCGCACTCAGGTTCCGGTTTCCCGGTGAAGATCGGGTAGCCGGGCTTATCGAGCGCGAGCGCGTGTTGACTTTGCACAAGATTGTGAAGAGGCGCGTCTTTCTCGCGCAACTGGCAACGCCGGTTCATTCGAAGCACAACGTTGCTGGGATTGGCGTTGCGCACATAGCCTTCTGCGTAAGTCGATCGAAACCCGGGCCAATCGAGAAGCCAAATCGAAGTGGTTGCCGGTCGCATCGCAGTCAACAAGTATCCGCCAGAAAATGCATCATCGATGAGCAGCTTCCCATCCGAGTTTTCGAAGCGCGCCAGATCGGCCTGCGCCTCATTGAGCATTCGCAGATGAGTTGGCGTGGTCACCCCAAAACATTAAAGGAGTACCTGCTTGGGTATGGCATCTCGCTGAGACTATCCAGCAGCCTCTTCGGCGCTGTCCCAGAGCGAAATGATCTGGCCGTCTGCAGGCTGCGTCTTTGCGTCGAGGGTTTTCTGAAAAACGTCCTCAACCGCGTCACGGCCATACTCTCGATTCACCGAGAGCCATGTGTCCGTCGAATCCCGGAAAGAAACCCAAGCCGAGCCAAGCCGTTCTTGCAAACCTGCGGGCCCCCAGTCTTGCGAGCGTTTGGCGATCTGTCCCGGTGCAAAGAAGAACTCGGGCTTGGCCCCCGGCAATTCTTCCGCGCTTCCGGCTGACGCATCCCAATGCGTGGCGCCAACCGAGCAGCTGTACTTCATCTGATCGCCGAAGTGGTGATGCAAGGTGCTTTTCAGCTTCGCGTTGCCCGCCATGTCGACCATGACGATCGGCTCGCTCGCGGGGAGTGACTTCACTTCGTCGTAGGGAACCACGTGGTCGTAGCATCCCAGACTCTTCACGAACTCCAGGTTGCGGTCCGACGTCAAGCCGATCGCCTTCGCGTGTCCACCGCTTGTCACGGTGTGGCCAAGCGCAATGGACGTTTTACTCGAAGCGCTCGTAATGATCACAGACTTCGCGCCATAGAGATCGTTGTCTCGCAGAAAGTCGTCGCAGAGAAACGAAGTCATAAAGAGCCCGCGAAGCAGCATGGTCTGGTCTTCATGATCCGCCGAGTACATCGCGTCGTTCTGAACGGGAGAATACTGGTTGTAGACCGCGGCGATATCTGCCCGGTGCGCGACACCATCGGTGATGTTCGCGGCATTTACTTTGCCGGGTTCGATCACGAGATAACGCGACATGGGATAAAAGCCGAAACAGCGCGTGCCCACTTCGACTTCGGGATGGGTAGATGCGACAACGTCGGCAAAGCCCATGACGGGAATCCTCCCCCAACCTTCTTCCGTAGGGAAGAAGCGCCAATAGCCAATCATGTCGCCCGAAAGCGCGTACGAAATATTGTTCGCGGTGAATGCGAAGCGGTCGATTCGAAACAACACCTGCCCGGGTGCAAGCTCGGCGGGCTCGACTCCTTCAACAAATTTGGTGGTATGCCAGTCGTCTCGGTTCACGAGAAAGTCGAGGTGATTTGCGGCCATCGTTGTTCCTTTTGCGAAGGGGCGGGGTCGATAGTTCTGACACAGAGAATGTCAATTCTTACGAATCTGCCATCAACAAACAACCAACACGGTCGTTCTCTGGGTCACCACGACAATTCGGGCAACGCGCTGTTCGCAAACCCCGGCGAGTTCCAATCCGCAAATGACAGCGAACTGTGCTTAGGTTGCTGGAGCCTTCGGCTTGCGCCGGCGACGACGGCGGCCGCCCTTCTTGCGCGCAGTCTTCTTTCGCGAAGCCCGCTTCTTACGAGCGGCCTTCTTTTTGCGGATGGGGTCGAAGAACGACACCGGTCGAGACGGCGCGCGACGACACACGTCGCAGATGCCGCACTCCTCTTCGATCGGAATTCCGAAGTACTCGCCGAGCAGCTCGCCTCGGCAACGTTCGGCGATCGAATACGCGTCGATCGCATCGAGGCGGGTCGCGTCCTGGTTGCGCAGAGTTCGAAGTTGTTCGCGCAGGCGCCGGGCGTACTGAATGAGCTCGGGGAGCGGTACAAGGAGTTCGATCGTTTTCCCACTCGAAATGTGGACCAGTCCCGCGGTCTCGAACATGGCAACTGTTGCCGCCGTCACCCGCTGCGAAACACGTGACGATGCAGCGAGATCGACCACATCCGGGTCGCGCTTCTCTTCAACGTACGCTGCCAACGCAGTTGCAACATTGAACAGCTGAGCGGGGTTCACCCGGCTCTGACTCAACAAAAACTCATGGATGTCTCGATCCATCTCGTTGTGGAGCAGGATGCAGTGCGCCCTCTTCCCGTCGCGCCCAACCCGGCCCGCTTCTTGTACGTACTGCTCCATCGAAGCGGGGGTTTGAAAGTGAACCACGTAGCGAAAGTCTTGTTTGTCGATCCCCAGACCGAATGCACTGGTCGCGATCATTACGTTGCGCTTGCCGTGCTTCATGAAGAGTTCTTGCTCGGTCCGACGATCGGTCCCGTTCATTCCACCGTGGTAGCGATTTACGGGGATCCCCATCTGCTTGAGCGCGCCGTGCACGTTGTCAACGTCGCGCGTCGTTGAGCAGTAGACGATGCCTGGGCGTCGCAACCGAAGCACCAAGCGACCGAGCGCGCGCAAGCGCGACTCTCCGCCACATTCGATGACTTCGAAGCCGAGATTCGCACGATGCGGTGACGCAACGATTTCCAACGGGCTGCGTAGATCCAGAATTTTGACGAGATCTTCGCGTACGGGTTTCGTCGCAGTCGCGGTCACGGCCAGAACTGGCGGTCGGCCATAGCGTTCCAGCAGTGTCCCGAGCCGCAGATAGGCTGGCCGGAAGTCGTGTCCCCATTCGGAAGCACAGTGGGCTTCGTCGACGGTAAAGAGTGAAATTCCACTTTTGTAGAGCACGGGCAGCAGGTCGTCGCCGGCAAGGGTTTCGGGCGTGGTCATCACAATGAGCGACCCGCCCTCCTCCACCCGAGCCAACGCGCGTTCGCGCGCCTTGCCCCGAATCGTCCCGTCAAAGCGAACCACCGGGATACCACGTTTTTCGAGGTTGCCGACCTGGTCTTCGATCAACGCCAATAGCGGCGAAATCACGACCACCGGCTTCGGCAACAACATACCGGGGATCTGGTAACACGCCGACTTGCCAAAGCCCGTGGGAAGAACGATGAGACCATCGCCGCCGGTCATGACATGAGCGATGGCCGCCGTCTGTTCCGGGTGCAGTTTCTTGATGCCAAGAATTGCGGCCGCTTCTTCGACCGTGGTCGGCGGAACGTATTCCGGCGGCGGCTCGGGCGGTTTCGGCGGCGCCTTCGGGCGCGGCTTTACGGCCGCAGCCGGTTGGCCTTCGGCACGTTTCTGTTGATTCGGTCGGTCCTGTGGGTTCGGTTGATTCGGCTGGTTTTGGCCATTGGCGTCGGCGTTACCGCCACTGCCACCGCGACGTCTGCGACGCCCGCGACGACGTCTCGATCGACCGCGACGCGGGTTGTCGGGGTCGTTCGAGCCCGACTGCTGGGACTGTCCACCCGGTTGCTGCCCTTCAGCCCGCGCACCGCCTTCTGACTCGTTTTCATTGTTCTTGCGCGGGTCGCTGCTGGATCCGTTCGTGCCTTGGTTTGGATTCGCAGTTCGCTCTCCACCATTGGCGGGATTGGAGCCATCGCCGCCCGCTGCACTGCCGCCGCGACCGCGTCTGCGCCGACGTCGCCTGCGTGGCCGCCGGGGACTGCCGTCGGGGTTAGTGGGGCGTCCACCTTCGCCACGATTGGGTTGTCCACCCGCGTTGGCTTGGGCGTGCGGATTGCGATTCGAACCCGATGCGCCACCGGAGTTCGAGGAAGCGTTGGCGCGGTTGTCGGTCGCCGAAGCATCGCGCTGAGTGCTCGCGCCTGAAGAAGACGGGCGACGTTGGTTTTCACGAGGAGATGAACCCTCCCCCGCGGTCGCCGTCGAGGTGGCGGCTTCGGTCGCGCGAGGAGTATCCGCGGCGGGTCGCTTCGCCGCGGCCTTCTTTTTCGATGCGATCTTCGTCGTGGTCGACGCGATCGCCGCTTCTTTTTTGGGCGCGGCTTCCTTCTTTGGGGCAGCCGCTTTCTTCGTCGCAGCCTTTTTCACCGCGGCCTTCTTGGGGGCCGCCTTCTTCTTTGAAGCTGCTTTTTTCGGCGCAGCTGCTTTCTTGCTCGCGGCCTTTTTGACTGCCGCCTTCTTGGCAGGTGCCTTCTTTGCGGCAGCCTTCTTCTTCACCGCCGCCTTCTTGGCGGGGGATTTCTTAGCGGGAGCCTTCATAACGGCTGCCTTCTTAACGCGTGCGGTCAACGGACTCGCCCTCACTCGCCGGTATGGAAACGCCCCGATCTGAATGGGGGTCGCCAGTGCCAGCCACAAAAATAGGTGTGACGTAAAAACGTCTAACCCACTAGATGGTTCTACTCCGCTTCCAACACGCGGTGGGAGGTCATGCACCCCCCGTCATTTTGACGACACAAAGTAAAAACACACGGCGTCGCGGTAAGACGAGGTGGAGTTGGCGGGAATCGAACCCTGCCCGGCGAAGAGTCGAATTTATAGCGAATGCCGTGCGACTACCAAATCGCCAGGGCATTTTTTTCGCGCTGATATTGGACCGCTTTGGGACCTTCGGTGGGCTAAATCCGAGATTCGAGCTTCGAAACCGAGAGATTTCAGCGCTGAGCCCGTGTAGGTGTCCGTTGAGAACCAAACTCAGGTTGGTCGTCGACAGTCCCCCGATAAGCCATCGCCCCCTCGCTCACCCGAAGCCCCAACGTAATTTCCATGATGAAACCAGCGCAATGTCGTTCCAAGCGCTAAATGTCACTCTTTGTGACAATAGTTCTGAGCGGCGATTCATCGTCCCTACATTTCAATCCCGAGTGATCAATCCACACAAAATCAATTCGCCACAGTGACGCGGTCGGCATCCAACCGAGCGACCCGCGCAGTCATGCGACCCAACGCCAGGAGCCAACCACCATGAGCGGAATCAAAAAGTTCGCAATGGTCACTGCGAGTATTCTCATTGTCGTGGGTCTACTTGTTTGGCTTAACCTCTCAAGCGTGATGTTGGGCGCGATCCGCATCATGTCCGACATGCGAACATCCGCCGGCCCCGAGCAGGAAGTCACATGGTCAACGGGTACCGACCCCGAAGGCCGAGCCCAAGCAGACCGCCCACCCAACATCGTTCTCATCTTGGCCGATGACCTTGGCTGGAATGACCTTACGTTCAATGGCGGGGGTGTCGCGGGCGGCACAGTCCCAACCCCCAACATCGACTCGATTGCTGCCGAAGGCATTTCCTTCGTGAATGGCTACGCGGCCAACGGAACCTGCGCGCCTTCACGCGCCGCCCTTCTTTCAGGTCGCTATGGCACGCGATTTGGTTTCGAATACACGCCAACTCCACCGGGGATGCAGACGATGGTGGGTCTCCTGAGCGCAAGCCCGGACCGACTCCGTCCCACAATTCCGGGAGAGGGTGGTGAAGCAGTCCCGTACGAAGAAATGGGAATGCCAAGCTCTGAAATCACGATTGCCGAACTGTTAGGCGAACGTGGCTACCACAACGTGCACATCGGCAAATGGCACGTCGGGCGCGCCGAAGGCATGACGGCGATTGACCAGGGCTTTCATGAAAGCCTGTTGATGGCGAGTGGGTTGTACTTGCCCGAAGACGATCCGAACGTGGTCAATGCAAAACAAGACTTCGACCCGATCGATCGTTTTCTTTGGTCCGCGATGAACTACGCCGCCTCGTTCAACGACTCGGAAGTCTTTGAGCCGGGTGGGTATTTGACCGACTACTACACAGAGGAAGCCGTCGAAGTCATCGAGGCAAACAAGGACCGCCCCTTCTTCCTATACCTCGCGCACTGGGCACCCCACACTCCCCTACAAGCCTCCAAGGCGGACTACGACGCATTGGGGCACATCAAACTCCACCGCGAGCGGGTTTATGCAGCGATGATTCGCGCGCTCGACCGCGGTGTCGGCCAGGTTCTCGACGCCCTCAAAGACAACGGTCTGGACGAGAACACACTCGTGATGTTTACCTCCGACAACGGGGGTGCGGGCTACATCGGGCTTCCGGACGTCAACGCACCGTTTCGAGGTTGGAAAATCAGCCTATTCGAAGGCGGGATCCACGTGCCCTACATGATGAAGTGGCCCGCGAAGATCCCGAAAGGCATCAAGAGCACCGACCCTGTTCATCACTTTGACATGTATGCAACCGCGGCTGCAGCTGGCGGCGCGTCACTTCCCACCGATCGCAAGATGGACGGAGTGGATCTTGTCTCCTTTGCACGTGGCGAGGCCGATGGGGTCCCACACGACGCGCTCTTCTGGAGTAGTGGCAGTTCCAAGTCCGCGCTCGTTAACGGTTGGAAGTTGAACATCAGCAACCCGCCCGGGCGTTCGTGGCTATTCGACTTCAATGCTGACCCGACCGAACAAGTCGACTTGTCGCAGCAGCGCCCGGAAAAACTGGCCGAACTTCAAGCGGCCCTCGCAGCGCATCGCGACGAACAGATGCCCAGCCGTTGGCCGACCGGTGGCTCTTTCGCCATCAATATCGACAAAGACTTGAGCCTGCCCGACGCACCGGACGACGAATACATTTATTGGTCGAACTAAGCGGGCGAGCTCAAAGTTCAGGGTCCGCAAAGTCCGCGGGCCGCTTCTGCAGTTTTGACATCACGGATTCGATTTGATTCGGCTTGCCCATCAGGCCAGCCGACGCGCTCATTTCGGCTGCGAGTCCTTCGGCCAACGGAACGAGCACGGAATCATTGAGTAGTGCCTTTGCAGCGCGCACCGCGTCTGGACTGCGTTGCGCGACGACGCGTGCGTACGCGAGTGCGTCTTCGACGGGGTTGTCGCTGAGTTCAGTCCCGAGCCCCATCGCCACCGCCTTGATCCCCTCCACCACTTCTCCGCTGAAGATCATCTTTTTTGCGACGTCGAGGGAAACCAACCTTCGCAATGACTGGGTTCCGGATAGATCGGGAACGAGACCCCACGTCACTTCGACAAACGCGAGACGGGCGTCCGGCGCAACGAAACGGATGTCGGCACCGAGTGCGATGTGGAGTCCGGCTCCGTAGGCCGCGCCATGGACAGCGGCGATCACCGGAACGGGCAATTCGTGCCACGCCCAAGCAAGCTGTTGTGCGCGGTTCGCTCCGTCGCGGCTCAGGTCGCGGGTCGCAGCTTGGATAGAATCACTTTCGGGGTTGAGCTCGCCCGTGGCGATTTGACCGAGACTCGCGACGTCCAGTCCAGCGCTAAAGGCCACCCCTTCACCAGACAGCACAACGGCACGCACCGACAAGTCTGCTCGAATGCGGTCCGCAGCAGCCAAAATGCCATCGAACATATCGGTATCCAGCGCATTCATTTTTTCGGGCCGGTTCATGCGGACATGGGCGACTCCGTCGTCGACTTCCACAGGAACACGTTCACTCATGATGACTCTCCGTTGGGGGTCACAGCCGGTCCAGCCAGCCTTCAAAATCGAGACGCTCCATCGCGGCCACGCTACGGCGCAAGATCGTGAGCACCGTCTCGTCTCGTTCAGTCAGCCCACCGAGACCAATCGATGTCAGGGCCACCATCAGCGTTTGAAAGGAATAACCGCGGTACTGGTTGCGCGCATCCTCTGGGTCGAGGCGCACACCGCGAAGGGCAAGCTCTTGAATGTAGAAATCGATCAAATCATGTTCGTGGGTCGCGAGCAGTTCGGGCTCGATCGAGTTGATTAGAAAATACTGCACGTCTCGGATGCCCTTGCACCACTGCATCCCCTGAAAATCGATCATGCCCATCTGGGGTCCGGAGGGTGTTCGATATTCAAAGAGATTTGCGAGGTGACTGTCGCCGTGGATCAGCGTGAGCAGGCCGTCGTACCAAAAGTCCACCAGCGCATCCCACTTGTCGATCGCCCGGTGACATACGGCCGCATGCTTGGCGGTAAAGAGATCCGGAGCGGTCCGATGTGCGGGGTCGATCGACGCCGCGTTTAATGCGCGTGTCTTCGCTCGGCCTCCTGGTCCCAAGAAAACATGTAACCGGCTGGGAAGAAGGCTTTCGCGTTGCTCATGCGTCCAACCCCAAAATTTCGCGTGCAGCTCAGCAAACGTGCTGAGACACATTTTCGCGCGATCGATCGTGGTACCGGCGGCCATGTCGCGGTTGATGAACATGCGCGTGCCGGGTGATTCGTTCAGGTTTTCGAGAAGCAACACGAACCGCGCACCTTTACGCGCGACGGCATAAACCTGGGGAACTCGAATGGGCACGTGCGGGGCGATGCGCTCACAGAAAGCCTCTTCGACTTCCCAAAAACCCACCGCGTTGGCAAAAACGCGCGTTGCAAGTTCGGGACAGGGGATCTTTACGTACGCCGTACGTGGCAAGCCGCTGTTCGCACCAAGGTCGCTTCCGAAATCGAGATCGATCAAAAAATTGGTGCAGTTGCTGCTCTCGAAGCCGACGCCAGGGAGAGACACGTTTTCGAGCTGCGGCAGCGGGATGCTGCCGGCGGGTGCGTAGTCGCGAATCAACTGATTCACCACTTCTGGCTTGGCGAGTTGTTCCGGGGTGCGTGGGAGCGCACGCCCCAGCATCTCTCCCACGCCATCGGCGAAAACGCGAACCGTCGCACCCGAAAGTCGGAGGCCTAGGGCAAGCTGACCCTTTCGTTCAGATATCGACATCAGTCTGCTAGCCAAGCTCGGTCTTCATCACTTCGTTCGCGCAGCCATAACCAGGCAAGAACGTCACACCCGGGCCGGGGTGACAAGCCGCGCCGCAAAGGTAGAGCCCCGCAATCGGCGTTGCGTGTGCCGAGCCTTCGACGGCAGACCGGGCGGCCAACATCTGATCGGGATGGATCAGCCCATGGGTGAAGTCACCATTCGTCGCGCCATGCATCGCGGCAAAGTGGTCGGAAGAAAACACCGCTTTTTCGACAATGCAGTTTCGAAAGTTGGGCATGTACTGACAAATGCGATCGATCACCTGTTCCGCCATCTCATCGCGAAGCTTTCCGCGTTCGGAGTTGGGTGCGTCGCATGGGAAGAAAAAGCCGTACGCGCTCGCAATGTGAAAGCCCTCGGGTGCGAGCGTGGGGTCGACGATGGTCGGGATCTGGAATGCGATCGGGACATGGGCGGGAAGCTCACCACGCCCGCAGGCTTCGTAGCTTTCCTGCATCTGTTCGGGGTCGGGCACCATCGCCCCGCCAAAGCGCGCGTAGATGTCCTTGTTTAAGAATGCCCATTCCCCACCGTATTCGGGGAGATCGTTGAGCTTGAACAAGAGATGGACCCAGGCACCCTTGTGTTCGATCGCGCGCACGTCCTTCAAGAACTGTGCGGGAAGCTGTTCTTCGTCGAGCAAACGCGTGAACGTTGCCGGCTTGTCTAGGTTCGAAAGCACGACGCGCGCGCGCAACACTTCGCCACCCCGGAGTTCAACCCCAACTGCACGGCCACCTTCGACGACGATGCGGTTGACCTGTTGCTTGAGCCGAACCTCACCTCCCTTCGCAATGATCGATCGCTCGAGGGCTTCTGGAAGTGCCCCCATCCCGCCTTTGACTCGGCGCATCAAGCCGCCATTGCCGTTGAGCGCCATGGTATAGACAAGACAAAAAGCCGAGCCCGGCGAAAGCGGACCCTTGTAGGTCGACTGAATCGCTGCAAATGAAAGCAGCGCTCGGAACGTTTGGTGCTTCACCGGGTCGGGAAAGAATCGATTGATCAGGTCCATCGCCGAGCCCTTGAATACAAGCTCGAGTTGTTCGCGCGCCGCTTCGCTCGGTGCCTCTGCGATGAGTTCGTCCATCGTCTTCGGCAAGCGTCCCGCCGTGAATCGATCCATCACAGCCGCGGGGTACTTGCAAAATCGCATCAAGCGAATGAAGCCGAGCATCGCAGCCGGACCGTGGTCGAAGAGGAGGTGGGTGAGCTGCTTGAGTGGGTTCGTATAAAAGAGAAGAGGTTTTGCCCCCGAGTTCGGGAGGTTGATCGCCATCACGGGCAAGGAGATGAATTCGGCGCCATTGCCTTCAAAGTCGAGGGCGTCGGTGACCTCTTTTGCCAACGGGAACAGGCAGCTCGCGCCGACTTCATTTCGGCAACCCTTCAAGATCTCGCGGGTCCCCGTCATCCCACCCACGTAGCCGTTCTTCTCGAGAACGATGACCGAATGGCCGGCCTTTGCGAGCACGGCACCCGCTGCGAGGCCGTTGTGACCAGCACCAATAATGATTGCGTCCGTTTCTGCCATGCGTCCTCTTGCGATTCTTGGTGAATTGGGGCGGAGCTTACCTCGACTGGTCAAAAAGCTAACTTATCAATTGATTAGATCAACTGATAAGTTAGAATGCGAGCCATGGGACGCCCCTCGACCCGGGACAAGCTACTCGACTGCGCGGAAGACCTTTTTGGCCGGCATGGCCTGGAGGGCGTTTCCTTGCGCACGATCAACGCCGAAGCCGGCTTGTCGCCCGCCGCCCTCCATTACCACTTTGGCAGTAAGGAAATGCTCGTCGAAGCGTTGCTCGAGCGGCGTATGCCGGCATTGATGGAGCGTCGCGGCCGGCTGCTTGACGAACTGGCAGCGCGCGAACAAGGCCCCGCCACTCGAGATGTGCTGGCGACACTTGTCATTCCCCTGGTCGACCTCGTCGCCGAGGGGGGCGAAAACGGCCGGCGCTATTTGCGCTTGATTCACCGCCTGCAGGCGGACCGCAATCTCGATCCGCAATTCGTGATTGATCGATGGCCCGGAGGCGTCGCGCAACTCGTCCCCTTGTTGAGGGCGGCCAATCCGTCACTGCCAAAAGCCATCGTTGAATTTCGCTTAAGCCTCGCCATCGAATTGATGTTGCAGAGCCTCGCCCATGGCGCACCGCCGGCGGGAGAAGACTTCGAATCCCACGTCGCTTCGCTTCTCGATTTCCTTACCGGCGGTTTTCTCGCCGCCGCCCCTGGAGAGACACCATGATCCATTTCTCACGACACATTGGATGCTGTCTTTTCATTGCGGTGGCCACGCTCATGGCGAACACGGGGGCTGCTGAAAACACGCGACCCAACGTTGTGATCTTTCTCGCCGACGACCTGGGCTGGGCCGACGTTGGCTATCACGGTGAAGAAGTCATCGAGACTCCATCAATAGACAGGCTTGCGGCCGAGGGAATTCAACTCGATCGCTTCTACTCAACGCCCATTTGCTCCCCGACGCGAGCGGCCCTGATGACGGGGCGCGACCCGATGCGTCTGGGTGTGGCGTACGGCGTCATTATGCCTTGGAGCACCGTTGGCATTCACCCGGACGAACTCTTTCTGCCCGAAGCATTTCGACGCGCGGGCTACCAGACCGCAATGGTTGGCAAATGGCACCTCGGTCACGCGCAGCAGACGTATCACCCCAATGAACGGGGTTTCGAGCACTTTTACGGACACCTTCACACCGAAGTCGGCTACTTCCCGCCTTTCGCAAACCAAGGCGGAAAGGACTTTCAACGCAACGGGAAGACAATCGACGATCAAGACTATGAGACGTTTCTCCTCGCCGCAGAAGGTTCGCGCTGGATTCGAGAGCGCGACAAGGACAAACCCTTTCTTCTATATATGCCGTTTATCGCCCCCCACACCCCGCTCGAAGCTCCGGACGATCTGCTCAAAAAATACCAGGACATGGACGACGACCGCAAAACCACGCGGAGTAAGCAAACAGACGATTCGCGTCGTATTGCGCGTTTGATCGGCCAGGAGAGCTCGCGCCCTATTTACGCCGCAGTCGTCGATGCGATGGACCAAGCCGTTGGCAACGTACTCAAGGCACTTGATGACGAAGGCGTTGCCAACGACACCATCGTCCTCTTCTTCAGCGACAACGGGGGCGCAGCGTACGCGACCGGGGGCGCGGACAACGTGCCGTTGCGCGGGGGTAAGGGAGACACCTTCGAGGGTGGGATTCGCGTGGTGTCGGTCATGCGTTGGCCCGCGAAGCTCAAAGCCGGTGGTGTCAATACAAGCATCATGTCTGCGATGGATGTTTTGCCGACGCTGGCTGCTGCGGCCGATGTTCCGGTTGAATCCAAGTTTGACCTCAACGGTCGTAACCTGTGGCCCGCACTCGTCGAAGGCAAACGCGCGGCGCGGCGCGACTACCTGTTTTTTGCCTCCGAAACGCCGATCAAAGGACACTTCAACGTCACGGCGTTCAATGATGAGTGGAAGTTGGTTCAGGAGATCGACCAAGGTTGGCTCTCCGCCGAAGTGACCACGCACTTGTTCCGGATCGGCGACGACCCATACGAACGCAATAACCTCGCGGCGGAGTACCCCAAGATTGCCGCGGACATGTCCGACGCCATCCTCGAATGGCGGACCCTCTACCCGGTATCGGGCACGCGCCATACCCTAGTCCCGCCGCCGGGGTGGAGAGCCCCGAAGGATTGGAGCACTTATCCGATTCCTCTTAAAGACCTTCAGGATGACACCGCGCCTGGGATGGCTCCTGCGTTCGCCATTCCAGTGCTCGACTTCCAACACGGCGAAGCGGGCCGACTTATCTATGACTGCGAGCCCTACTCGATCTTGGGCGGCGGTCTCTGCAAGTAGCCAGCATGCCTGCCCTGACTCACGAAGGACAATCGAAATGAGATTGAGTGTTTGCGCCATCCTGGTCGCCGGCCTCCTTGCGGCACTCGCTTCAACCGCGAATGCTGCGAAGCCCAATGTCGTGATCTTCGTCGCCGACGATTTGGGATGGTCGGACCCGGGCTTTCGCGGAAGTAAGATCGACACGCCATCTCTCGACTCACTCGCACGAGACGGGATGGTATTCGATCGCTTCTACACCACGCCGATCTGCTCACCGACCCGCGCCGCCCTTCACACCGGCCGCGACCCCATGAGACTCGGCATCGCGTACAACACGATCATGTCGTGGCACAACAACGGCGTGCATCCCGACGAACGCTTCATGCCCGAAGCGTTTCGCGACGCGGGCTACCAGACCGCGATGGTGGGCAAGTGGCATCTCGGCCATGCCCAGCAGACCTACCACCCCAACGCCCGGGGCTACGAACACTTTTACGGACACCTCCACACTGAGGTCGGTTACTTCCCACCCTTCGCAGTGCAGGGCGGCAGGGATTTCCAACGCAACGGCGAGCCACTTGAAGGCAAGGACTACGAGACCTTCATGCTCGCCGACGAAGCGAGCCGCTTCATTCGAGAGCGAGACGAGACGCGCCCGTTCTTTTTATATATCCCCTTCATTGCCCCGCATACGCCTCTCGAAGCACCGGATGATCTCAAGAACAAGTACAAAGACCTAGTAGACGACCGCCCTCCGGCCCGCAGCAAATTCACCGATGAATCGCGCCGAATGAGTCGCATGGCGAAGCGTCCAAGCGCGCGGCCGGTTTTCGCCGCGGTTGTGGATGCGATGGACCAAGGCATCGGTCGCGTCCTCAAGACGATCGATGACCAGGGCATTCGCGAGAATACGATCGTGTTGTTCCTCAGCGACAACGGAGGCGCGGCCTATGCGAGTGGCGGCGCCAACAACGCACCGCTTCGCGGTGGCAAAGGCGAGACGTTCGAAGGCGGGATCCGTGTCGTCGCCATGATGCGTTGGCCGGCCGAGATCAAAGCGGGGTCGACGGTTCCGGACATCGTGTCGGTGATGGACGTGTTTCCCACACTCGCAGGCGCCTCAAACGTGGAGACCGGCGACACATTCGCTTTGGACGGACGCAATCTTTGGCCGGCATTGTCGAACAGCCAACCCATCCCCCTCGATCGCAAGCTCTTCTTTGGCGCAGAAATGACGGTGCCCGGCACGATGATGACGACGGCGTTCGATCAAGAATGGAAACTCGTCCAACGGATCGTTCAGAAGCAGCTGACGACTGAAGTGACAAACCACCTGTTTCGCATTGCCGACGACCCGGAGGAAAGGAACAACCTTGCCGCCACACATCCCGGCATTGTCGCCAGCCTCTCCAACGACATCGTCCGCTGGCGGTCGCTCCACCCTGTCGGCGGAACGCCTCGTGGGATCGTGCCGCCACCCGGATGGCGCGCACCCAAAGACTGGACGTCGTATCCGATCCCAATCCGTGACCTACTCGACGTCCCCGCTCCCGGGATGGCTCCCCCCGCCCTGAGACACATGCTCGACAAACAGCACGGCGAGCAAGGCCGCGTCATTTACAACTGCGCACCGGACGCCGTGCCGCCGCGCAGCGGTCCGTGCAAGTAGACGACACGTCATTCATGCGACGACTGCGTCGGCAGAACGTCGCCATTGCAACGAAGCATTACGCCAACGGGCAATCGCCCAATTTTCTTTGAAGGAAAGTCAAATGAAGTTCCACACCTCTGCTCGATTTCAAATCGTTGCGCTGGTCCTGTTCTCTGCGCTGCTCACTGCCACGGCAGCAACCGCCGCCAACCTGCCTCCCAAGAACCCCTTCCTTGCGGACTCGGTCTATCCCCTCGGTCACGGCGACTCGGGGCAGCAAGATGCGCTTCCGGTCAAAGGCCCCGACGATCCGGGCCGAGCCCTAAACGCGAACGAGATTCAATACAACCACACGGGCCCCGCACAATTCGGCGCATACACGTCGGGCCCCTACGCCAACGGACGTCGGGTCATTTGGAGCAACGGGCTCGATCGCATCGTAAAGGTCGACTTCGACACCTTTGAAACACTCGCGACGCACTGGATTGACGGCGCGCGCCGCTGGACCGAAGAAGATTCCGAACCCGCGATCGCGAGCTTCAACAAATCCAACAGCGGGATATTCGCGATCTACGAGTCGTTTCAGCAAGCGTCGAAGCTACGCGACCTTTCTAGCGTCTACACCGTTCTTGACGTCGACAACACTTACTATGTCGCCGACAAGTCCGGGCTCATCACCGCCTACGGTGATGCAGACCCGAACGACCCCGCCTCGGCGATTGTAAAGAAGGCGACGTTTCAGCTTCCCGTCGAAGCCACCGGCTTGACCGTGGGGATGAACATGACCTTCGATGGTTGGATCATCATCCCTACCGAGCACGGCTACATCGTGGCCGTCACCCGTGACTTCAAAAGTCATCACGTCGTCCGGCTACAACACAGCGAAGGCGCCGAAGAAAAGGCAACCCAGAAAACCGGTTATGGCTGGGTTCGCAACGGCATCGCGTTAGACGAAGCGGGCGGTATTTACGTCGCTTCCCAAGATCACATGCACAAGGTGGTTTGGACCGGAAGTTCGCTTTCGGTTGATCCAAAAGACGGCGCATGGTCCTCCGTCTATCTCAACAGCTGGACTCATGGTTCCGGTGCGACACCGAGTCTCATGGGCTTCGGCGACGAAGACCGGTTCGTCGTCATTACCGACGGCGAGTATCTCATGAACGTCGTGTTGTTCTGGCGCGACGACATCCCCGCCGGTTGGACTGCACCGGAAGGTGCGCCGGACCCGCGAATTGCCGGGATGCTCCCAGCCAACATGGGGAACCCGGATCTCGAAGCGATACAGTCAGAACAGTCGGTCGTGGTCGCGGGATACGGGGCACTCGTCGTGAACAACGTCCCGCGCAATGCGCCGTGGTACTTGCCCGAGCGTGCCCGCAGCCTGTTGATCAGCTTCCTTGGCAGCAACCCCAGCTACCAACCCTTCGGTGCCCAGAAGTTTGCCTGGGACCCCGAAAGCAAGAGCCTCCGCATGGCATGGGTGAACAACGAAGTGAGTTCACCGAGCTGCGTTCCCGTGGTGAGCTATCCGAGTGACCGTGTCTATTTGATCGGTGCTCGCAACAACAAGTGGACCCTTGAAGCCATCGAGTGGGGCGATGGTTCGAACGCTTACCACAGCGTGATCGGCGGCCAGCGTTACAACCCGCTGTTTTCTGGAACCGAAATCGATGACGCCGGCAACGTCCACTACGGAACGCCGTGGGGTCGGGTTCGCTTGGTCATCGACGCTCCGTAATTCAGACGCTCTTATTGTTACCCCGGGCCGGGTTCCCCATGGGCTCCCGAACTCCGGCGCGGCGGTGCTCGCGCTGGCCATCGTCGGTGCAAAGATGGGAAGTTGGCGTCCGGCATCGATCCTCGCGATCACTGTGCTGCTCGTGGGTTGGGCATCCTATTCCTTTCACTTTCAGCAGATCTTTGTGAAACGCTGGGGCGGCGTGATGACCATCTCCGTTCCGAATGGGCATGTGCATCTCGCGGCAACGTGGAAGGACGACAACCTTTGGGTCGAAAATGACGACCCCGCGACGAACACGTGCCACTTCAACGAATATTCAAAGGGGAACTTGTTGCAGGGCAAGGTCACGATCAAGAACTGCAGCCCGATGCTTCGTGGAGCTGGGAACGAACAGGTTCGTATTCCTTGATGTTGCCGAGCAAAGGGCCCTTCACGAGCGAACATCGGAATGCGAGCTTCGTCGTCTCGACCGGGCCCATATAGTGCACCAGAGACTCAACTCACTTCACACCATCTCGGAGCCCCACGATGACTGCGAATCTCCAGGACGACCCCCGCATTGACCCTCGAATCAAATCAACCCTCGGCTTGATACCGGCCGAAAGCTCCCAAGATGTTGCGAACCGCGAAGAACTTCTCGCGCGCGCGAACAGCGAGCAAGGACGCGCAGGTTTGGAGGCCATGAAGGGGTTCATGGACATGTGCGACAACGAAGACATCGCACCCTCTGCGGGCTTGACGATCGAAACCCACACGTTCACTTCCCAACCCGATGGCAACACGATCAAAGTCCAGTTCATACGACCTGAATCAGACGAGCCGCTCCCGTGCGTCTACTACATCCACGGTGGAGGCATGCAAGTCCTCTCCTGTTTTGATGGGATGTATCGCTCGTGGGGTCGCATCATCGCGAACCAAGGCGTCGCGGTCGCGATGGTCGACTTCCGAAACTGTCTGACGGCTTCGTCGGCACCCGAAGTCGCTCCCTTTCCCGCAGGACTCAACGACTGCGTTTCAGGCATCGACTGGTTGCGCGAGAACGCCGCGCGGCTTGGTGTGGATGCCAATAAAATCATCGTGGCGGGCGAAAGTGGCGGTGGCAACCTCACTCTCGCAACGGGCCTGAAACTCAAGCAAGACGGCAAGCTCGACAGCATTCGCGGACTGTTCGCAATGTGTCCCTACATCGCCGGCGCGTGGCCCCAGGAACGGTTCCCGTCGTCGACGGAAAACAACGGCTACCTGCTCGACCTGCACAACAACAACGGCGCGATAGGGTACGGGATCGAACAACTCGAAAAGCAAAACCCGCTCGCATGGCCGAGCTTTGCGACCGAAGACGATGTCCAAGGGTTTCCGCCCACAATCATCAGCGTGAACGAATGCGATCCGCTTCGAGACGAAGGCATCGAGTTCTATCGCATGCTGCTCCGCGCCGGAGTTCCGGCTCGTTGTCGGCAAGTCATGGGGACGATCCACGGCACCGAGATCTTCGCAGTGACTTGCCCCGAGATCAGTCGCGATACCGCGTCCGCGATTGCGGACTTTTGTGAAAGTTTCAGCTGAGCCGGCAATAAGCGCCTGAACCGAAGCAAAGCTGCGACCCCATCGACGCCACCGGCTTGCTCCCAGCATGCCGGTTCGCGACCATCCCGGCGCGAAGTCAGCACCACGACGTCGCAAAGCTCACGCGTGTTGTACTCGAATGTCAGGAGAAATTCAGTTGAGCCGGACAGTGATCACAGGGACAGGGTTATTTACCCCGCGCGATTCCGTCACGAACGAAGAACTCGTCGCGTCACTCACAAAGGCGAACGAACGCTGGAACGCAGAGAACCATGACGCGATCGAGCGTGGCGATGTGCTTGAGCGTGACATGCCCTCGGAGCGCTTTATCGAAAAGGCTTCCGGGGTGGGACACCGCTACGTGATGGACAAGACCGGCGTCCTCGACCCAGACCGACTGCATCCGCGCCTACCGGTTCGCAGCGAAGACGAACTCTCGATCCAGGCAGAAATTTGCGTGGCAGCCGCCCAAGAGGCGCTAGCCCAGGCGGGCAGAACCGGAGCGGATGTCGACGCCATCATTGTCGGCTGCTCGAACATTCAACGCGCCTACCCCGCGATCGCCATTGAAGTTCAAAATGCACTCGGTGCCGGAGGTTACGCGTACGACATGAACGTGGCTTGTTCGACGGCCACCTTCGCAATGCAGAACGCGGTCGATGCGATTCGCTCGGGCAGCGCAAAATGCGTGCTCGTGATCAACCCCGAGATCACTTCCGGCCACAACAACTTCGAATTGCGCGAGTATCACTTTATCTTCGGCGACGCGTGCACCGCGACGGTGCTTGAAGCGGAAGACAACGCGACCGGCAGTGATACATGGGAAGTCCTTGGGACGCGCTTGGTCACCAAGTTCTCCAACAACATTCGCAACGACGCAGGCTTTCTCAACCGCAGCGAAGACGGCGAACGAGACCCGCACGAACTTGTGTTCCGACAAAACGGGCGTCGTGTCTTCAAAGAAGTCTGCCCCATGGTTGCCGAGCACATTCGCAATCACTTGGCTGAGCTCGACATCCCAATCGAAAGTGTGAAGCGGATGTGGCTCCACCAGGCGAACCTCGGCATGAACAAGTTGATCGCGAAGACACTCCTTGGACGCGAAGTTCAGCCCGAGGAGGCTCCAGTGATCCTCGACGAATACGCCAACACGAGTTCGGCGGGGTCGGTCATCGCATTTCACAAACATCGCGACGGCCTCGGCGTCGGCGACCACGCGGTTCTCTGCTCGTTCGGGGCGGGATATTCGATCGGCAGTTTGATCTTGCGTAAGAAGAGCGCCTAAAGACCTAGCTTCGGGTCCGACGATTTTGCATGCACATGTGCATACGACCCGGAAGAGCGGGCCCAATATCGATGCGGTGAGATGGGCAAGGGATAGGGATAGGGATAGGGATAGGGATAGGGATAGGGATTTTAACGGGGCTTTTCAGTTCCGCCGGTAAGTAGCCGAATGACAAATCGCTCGGAATCACGGGCGAAGGGTCCAAAACGCGAGCGCTTGCGCCGGGTTCTGCAGACCTCAGGCCGCCGGTGCGGGTGCAGCGTGCACCACCCGAAAGCGCATGCAGACGACGGGCGGGTCCGGAGGCAGCTCTCTTCCGATGCGCTCGCATTCGCGAACGAAGAAGGCACGGTGCGCCGCGCGCCAGTAGGCCAGGCTGCCGTCTCCTTCTCCCTCGTCGCTGGCAAATTCGGCATCGACTTCCAGAAACGGAACGACCCTCACTTGCGTCAGTTCGATCACGGCAAGAGGTGCCCCCGCCCAACCGACGATGACTTCGCGATCGCCCACAGCCGGCAGCGGGTCGCCGTCGGCCTCCCACGCCCACAGCAAGCCGGCCGTCGCGCTCTTGCGACCCTGGCGAACGAGTTCTCCCAGTTCGCTCGCGAGTTCGGCCGAGTCGCCGAACCACCCGACGGGCGGCAACGCTTCGGTGCAGTCGAATCCCTGCTCGACCAACGCCGTGCGCACGGCTTCTTCGCTCCATCGAGGCTGATTGGTCACTTCACCCGGGTCTCCCGACACGCTCGGCCATGACTGCGAAGATACTGCGATAGAATCCGCGCCAGCAACGCGGAGAATAGGAATGATAAGGCCCATTCTCTGGAGATGTTCGTGTATCTCTACACGACGAACGCAGTCATACCGCACCCTCAGCCCCGAACCGGGCCTATGTTTGCGAGGACCCAGGCGGAAGATGAGCTCAGCTGAAGAAGATGCCCGCGACCCGCCACCGGGCTTCTCTCTCCCCGGCCCTTGGTTTGACATATCGTCCGTTATCAGCACATTTGGGGAAACGGGGGCTTGTTTTTCCTATGCGCCCCCGCTGACGCGCGAGTTCTAGCGCAGGGTTTTCGTCCTCGACCAGGCCCCCGCACCCATCAAGCTGAGCACTAGAGCGAAGGATCCAAAACCCGGCAGGGTGGGAACCGGGTAGGATTCGAAATAACCGAGTGCCTTGGCAAAGGCATCTTCCCCGACTTGCTGTCCGATATAACGCCCGGGGATGTCGTCCGCGGCGGGATGGATCCCCCCCCAGATACGAGACAGACTCGTCTGGTCCGATGCATCGTTATAGGTTGCCCACTGCAGCGTGATGTCTACGCTCGGCCCATCCTCGAAGACCAGGAACTCGTTGGCTGGGCAGAGGAACTCACCCAGTCCGCCGGGGAAGTAGGGCGACCCGGTGATGTTGGTCAGGATGACCGCGCCGGCGCGGCTGTAGGTGCTATGCCCGGACACGTAGCCCGCGAAAGGTGGTGTGACGAAACTGGGTCGCTGGTAGGGCCACCAGTTCTCGGCCAGGATCCAGCCGACACCTGCTTGGTCGACCTCCGGGTCGGCGATTTCATCGGGCCCGCGCCAGGCGTAGAATGCGATCTTTCCTTCCGACCCGGCCAGGTCCTCGTGGCGTTCTCCCGGTGCGGTGGTCGCAGCCGTCACCAATTCGATCAGGCCCGGGTACAAGGAGATGCCCTCGGCATGGTAAGAAACCTCGAACGGGTCAGATGATTGTCCGCGGTCAGCCATGTAACGAAGTGCCGAGATCGGGCGCGTGTAGTCGTACCAGCCCTTGATTCCCCAGGCGGCCACGGCGCTGTCGTGCATCGCACCTCCGAGGGCGAAGTA
>LWDU01038901.1_pt3 | contig 105965 bp, 77 predicted proteins | sample 727161 | NCBI WGS metagenome assembly LWDU01 (sample SAMN04566230, study PRJNA314399) | hydrothermal vent metagenome | isolation source: deep sea hydrothermal plume seawater | place: Mexico: Gulf of California, Guaymas Basin | collected 2004-07-11 | reverse complement strand
CCAGCATGAGCGGGCGCTGGGCGTGCGTGACCAAATCTCCCCTGACCCACACGGTGACCGACAGCCACCAGGGCGGCTGGTCGGCGGCCCGCGCGCGCTGGGCGGGCTTTGACGGACTGGTTTTCGACGGTCGCTCGGAGGCGCCCGTCTACGCGTTCATCGAGGATGGCGAGGTTTCCCTTCGTGACGCCTCCGAGGTGTGGGGCCAGGGCATTCACGCCACGGTCGCCTTCTTTCAGGAGCGCTACGGAGCGAAGAATCTGTCGGTGAACGCCATCGGACCGGCGGGCGAAAATTGTGTGCGCTTCGCCGCCCAGGTCAACGAGGACGACCGGGCGTTTGGGCGCGGAGGCACGGGCGCAGTGGCGGGTTCCAAAAACCTCAAGGCCATCGTGATTCGAGCGAAGCAGCGCAAGAGCGACGTGCCGGATTCCGATGCATGGAAAACGGTTCGCCGCCAAGCACTGGATACGATTCGGGACGAAGCCAATATCACGAGCCCCAAGAAGGGCGGCCTTTCGGTCTACGGCACAAACGTTTTGATGAATGTCACGAATACCATCGGGGCGCTGGGGACCCGAAACAGCCAGGTGACGGCCTTCGGGGACAAGGCCGAACTGATCAGTGGCGAATATGTCGAGCAGAATCTGCTGGTCGGAAACCCCACCTGCCACGCCTGCCCGGTGGCGTGCAAAAAGGAAGTCGAGATCAAGGATGGGCCTTGGGCGGGGCTGAAGATGGAGAGCGTTGAGTATGAGCCGGCCTGGAGCCTGGGTTCGAACTGCGACAACGCCAATGTGGCCTCAATCGCGAAGATCATCGATCAATGCAACGACCTGGGCATGGACCCCATTGAGCTCGGCAATGCATTCTCCATGTGGATGGAGGCTACCGAGCGGGGTTGGGTGCCCGAGGGCCAGGGTTTGGTCTGGGGGGATGAGGCCAGAATGGTGGAGTTGACCGAGGCTATCGCGGTGCGCCAGGGCGCGGGCGAAACCCTCGCCGAAGGGCCGGCCCGAGCCGCTGAAAGCGTCGGACACCCGGAGATCGCCATGACGGTCAAGGGTCAGGCGGTGGCGGCCTACGATCCCCGGGGCCTGAAGGGCATGGGGCTGGGCTACGCGACGAGCAATCGGGGTGCGTGTCATCTGCGCGCGTACGTGGCCGCCGCCGAGTTGGGCGTAGTCCCCATCGAGACGGATCCACTGGCTTGGAAAGGAAAGGGCGAACTCGTGAAGACGTTTCAGGATCTCCATGCGTTCTCTGACAGTCTCGACCTGTGCAAATTCAGCGCTTTCGCCGAGGGGGCCGAGGAGTACGCGGCCCAGTACGCGACTGCAATGGGGATCGCTTTCGGCCCCGAGGAGGTGATGCTCGCGGGCGAGCGCATCTACAACCTCGAGCGCTATTTCAACAATCGCGCGGGCATCGGCCAGGGATCGGATACGTTGCCCGCACGTTTCACCGAGGAGCCCTCCACCGAGGCCGGCTCCAAGGGGCACGTTTCAGAACTCGCGTCCATGCTCGAGGAGTACTACGCGGTTCGGGAATGGGACCAGGGTGTCGTCCCCCAAGAAAAACTGCAGGCCCTGGGCATCCTCTGAGCGATGCGAGTTTCGTTCTACGCGACCCTTGAGCCCATCGTGGGCCAACGCAAAGTCGAGATCCCACTTCCCGACGGTTCCCGGGTCGGGGACCTGGTGGACGCTCTGGTCGAGCGCTGGCCAGGGCTTCGCGAGCACCTTTTGGACGACGAAGGGCAGCTCTCGCGCCGGGTCAACGTCTTCGTGGAAGGGCGAAACGCACGCTGGCTTGAGGGACTCGAGACTCCCTTGGAGCCCGATCAAACCATCGATGTCTTTCCCCCGGTCGCCGGCGGCTAAGCTGGGCGGGTTCCGCCTAGGCGTCCCGCCTTCGCCGCATCCCGAGCATGACGAGTCCGCTTCCCAGCAGCAATACCGTACCGGGTTCGGGCACGATAGTGGTCTGTACGGTGAAGTTCAGGCCCGAGCTGAGCGATATATTAACGGTGCTGCCCACGGCGAGTGACGTTCCCGCCGGGCTGTAAGTTGCGAAGAGATTCGTTGTGGTCTCGCCTGCAACGAGGGTGTTGATCACGAAGTCGAAGGTCGTCTTGACATTCACAAAACTGTCCGCGGTCACCGAGTCGGGCAGATCCGTTCCACCCTCGGCGAAAGCGCCCCCGCCCACCGGGTTCGGGATGAATGGGTTCGAGTTCGCCCCGATCCCAATTTCGTCGACTGTGGAGGATCCCAGCGACAACGCGAGCGCGAAGACGATGACATCGTTGGTCACGAAGGAAATATCGCCGTCGCTCAGGGACACGACTCCGCTGAGAGAACTCGGAATGCCTACCGGCAGCAAGGTTCCAACAATGCCCGGGTTACCAAGCTCGGATCCGGTGATGGCCACGGGGCCCGCCAGCGTATAGCCTAGCGCCTGAGCCGCAGAGCCCGCGGAGAGCACGATTCCTATCGTCCCAACCAGCAGGATCGTTGTGGATAGGGCGCGACTCGAAAGGGCAGTTGAGCGATGGAACCAGCGAGTAAGGTTTCCGTTCCGTCCGGTCGCACCGCCACTTTTAAGCGTCGGTGTATTCACTTGACTTCGGTCCTTTTCAGTCCGCTGAGGTCTCGCGGTGCCCCCAGCCGAGGGGCCTCGACTTATTCGTCGACTCGGCCGATCTTGTGGGGCGGATCCCTCCGCCTCATGCATCACAAATGTACTCGTTCCCATAGGACCCTCTTCCGTAGCGGCCATTGACCGCAGTCGAAAGCGTCCCCTTCCCTGCAGACCATCCTACTCGGATAAGTGGGTAGAAATCAAAGGAAATCGACACGCTGCCAGCGTTCGAATCGCAGTTACCGCAGTTCCCGCCGGGGAATCCGTTCTCGCGGCGGATCTAAGGCCCATAAGTCTTTATCCCTACGGGGGCTATTTCTTTATCGCTTGGAGTAGGGATGGTCTATTGGCACAAGGAATGTCAATATGATGCCTACTTTACTTCTCCGCGTGAGCCGCGCGGCGGGCCCGAGTTCAAGGAGAAAATATGCAGTTCGAAAATCGAGTCACCCGACTGCTGGGCGTCGAGACGCCCATCGTCCAAGCCCCGATGGGGTGGATCGCTCGCTCGCCTCTGGCCTCGGCGGTCTCCAACGCCGGAGCAATGGGGATCGTCGAAACTTCTTCGGGCGAACTCGAAGCGATTCGCGGGGAGATCGCGGCCATGAAGAAACTCACCGACAAGCCGTTTGGGGTGAACATCGCGCAGGCCTTCGTGCGTGACCCCAGCATTGTGGATTTTGTGGTCGAGCAGGGGGTTCGTTTCGTTTCGACCTCTGCCGGAGATCCGCGCAAATACACCGAGGCTTTGAAGGCAGCGGGCCTAACGGTTTTTCACGTGGTCCCCACGCTGCGCGCCGCCCAGAAGGCTGTGGATGCCGGAGTCGACGGTCTCATCGTCGAGGGCGGGGAGGGCGGCGGTTTCAAGGGACCTCGGCCGGTCTCCAGCCTGGTGCTGCTCCCGTTGATTCGCTCGCGACTGGATGTGCCGATCATCGCAGCGGGGGGGATCTGTGACGGCGCCTCCATGGCGGCGGCCTTCGCGTTGGGGGCCGAGGGAGTCCAAATGGGAACGCGGATGGTTTCTGCGGCCGAATCCCCCGTGCATGCGAATTGGAAGGAGGCCATTGTCGCGGCGGCCGAGACCGACACGGTCTATCTCAAATCCGACAACGGGCCGGCACTTCGGGCGTTACGAACAGCGACCACCGAAGCCCTGGAGGCCGGCGATGGCCAAGCCATGGCGACTCTGGGAGGCGGAGTCAAGCAAGTCTATTTCGAGGGTAAGTTGGAGGCGGGCGTTGCGCTTACGGGTCAGGTGGCCGGGCGAATTGAGGCAGTCAAATCCGTCGCCGAAATCATCGCCGATACCGTGCGCGAGTTCGCTGAGGTGGTGGAGGGGTTGTCCAAGCAACTTCCCCAAAGCTGAAGCCCGGGCCGAAACACTTCCCTTAATCCCACAGGCCCCGGCCGGAAATCAAAGGTAGGTCGCCGGAAGTCAACAGCCCTGGGGCGGCTTCGCAGACCCAAGGGATCGCATTGACGATGCGGCCGGCAGCAGTGGCGTTTCCGCCCCCAGCGTGATTTCCCTGGCTGTCCTCGGCTTCAAGGGTCAGCACGATATCGGGATGCCCGCTGATCTGAATCTGATGGCAACCTTGGCTATTCGGGTTCGGCCATTGAGGGGCCGTGGTGTCGCTGATGCGGGTGATGTGCTCCACCACGAATCGCGGCTTGCCGTTGACAAGGGCTTGTACTTCGAAGCGAAAAGCGCCGAGGCTCCCTTTTTCGAAAGTCCCCATGGCGTTGCTCACGGTTGCTTCCAGAGCATGCTTCTCGACACGCGTGCGGAGCGATTCCACGGGCGCGTCTAGGGCCTCGCCTAACGCGCGCAAAACTCCGCCCCACACGGCTTCCAGGGCAAGGGGATGGAGCATGGGCGGTGTCTGGTCCATGGCCATTCCCATCCCCACCAGGTTCTTGACCGCCTCGGGTTGGTCGTAGTGGGCGTAGTTGAAAATTTCACGAATTCGAATCTCGCGAATTTCCTGGCATACCCCGGAGAGCACCACGGGAATCAGATCCACGGCGAAGCCCGGATCGATTCCCGAGGTGAAAAACGAACTGCGCCCTTCGCTGCATGCTTCGGAAAAGGTCTCCCGAAGCGCCGGGTCGGCGCTCGGCGGGTGGGTCAAGCCGTAGAGGCCCACAGCGACAACGTTGATTCCAGCCCGCAAGGCCGCGCAACACTCGGCGATGGATTCTTGGGGGCGAAAATCGGAGTTCACCGCATACACCAAGGCATCGGGACGAAGGGCGTGAACCGCGTCGACATCCAGAGTGACCGGAATGCCCAGAGTTTCGATACCCGCGAGCGCGCCCGCATCGACCCCGTCATTTTTCGGGCTGTGCGCAATGACGCCGACAAGTTCGAGGGCGGGGTTGCGTACGACCCCTCGGATTGCGTTGCGCCCCACGTTGCCCGGGCCCCAAACGATGACACGTTGAGTCATGAATTCTCTCAGGAAATGGGTGTCAGGCTTTCTCGTTCGGGAGCGAGCGCGCTACCCGAACGGCCGCGACGTTGGGCGAGTGTGATGAGATCGTCGAGGATGACATAGGTAGACGGGACGAGAAAAAGAGTCACCGCCGACGCAAAGAGCACGCCGTAGCCGAGGGCGATCGCCATAGGGACCAACGGCCGGGCGGGCACCGAAGGCTCAAACATCAGGGGGACGAGGCCAAGGAAGGTGGTGAGCGAGGTCAGCACAATAGGTCGGAAGCGGGTGGTCCCCGCACCGATGACGGCGTCGAGCAACCCTGCTCCCTCATTCCGTCGGGTGTTCACCGAGTGGACGAGGACCAGAGACGCGTTCACCACCACGCCCGATAGGGCAACGATCCCCAGGACCGAGAAGAAAACGATGTCCCAGCCCATGATGAGGTGCCCCAGGATGGCGCCCACCGCTCCGAAGGGAATCACGCTCATAATGATGAGGGGCTGAAGGTACGACTTCAACGGAATAGCGAGCAGGCAGTAAATCAAGAGGAGGGCCAGCGAAAAACCACGAGCCAAGCCGGCCCCTGCTCGCCGTTGTTCGCGCTGCTCACCGCCGAATTCGTACTCGACGCCGGGAAAGGGACGAAGAAGATCGGGGAGATCCTTCTCGAGATCCCCGAGCACCCGATCGGGCGTTGACGTTGCCCGATCGAGTTCTCCGGTGATGTTGACCACCCGGCGCCGCTCCGAGCGTCGGATGCTCGCGAATCCGCGCCCCAGGCGTGCATCGGCCACCGCCGAGAACGGGACCTCGGTGCCGTCGGGTGTTCGAATTCGCATTTCCTCAAGGGCACCCAGGGAGCGCCGTTCGCTCTCGGGATAGCGAACCATCACGCGGACGTCGTCTTTTCCCCTTTGTATTCGCTGGGCTTCTTCGCCGTAGAATGCTTGGCGGACTTGGCGAGCGAGGTCGATCTGACTAAGGCCCAGGGGCCTTGCCGAGGCGAGGAGGGAGAGCTTGACCTCTTGTTTCCCGGCCCGGAAACTGTCGGAGATATCGTACATGCCGCGGTACTCGGAGAGTCGCTGGCGCACGGCGGCGGCGGCCTGGGTGAGCGTCTCCACATTTCCTCCGGCGAGCTCAATGTCAATGGCATCTCCCGCCGAGAAAGCATCGCTGATATAGGAGAGGTCCGTGGCATCGGGAATGGGCCCTACACGCTCCCGTAGGCGATTTCCGATCTCGCTAGCGTCCATCGTTCTTTCAGTGGCGGGAATCAGTTGCAGAGACACCTCCGCCAGATGAGCGCCGCCGGCCTTGATCGACATATCGGGCGGACCATCTCGGGCGAATTGCTTGCCCACCGACGACACGGTGTAGAGAATGATTTCCTGTCCGAACTCCTGTTCCAGGTCCTCGGCGAGCCCTTTCGTGGCAGCAAGAATTGTTTCCACAGCTTCTTGGGTTGTTTCGACGGGAACGCCTTGGGCCATGGTGAGGGAGGCGTAGATGATGTCGCCCTCCACGGAAGGAAAGAACTGGTAGCGCATACGCCCGCTGGCCAGGAGAGCGGCGGTCAGGATCACAATACTCAGGGCGACAGCGGCTGTGGTGTATCGCCATTCGATGCTTCTCCGCAATGCTCTTCCGTAACCGAACTCGGAAAAACGTTCAAATTCCGTCGAGACTTTCTGCTGAAACGCCGTCCAGGCTCGTACTGCCGGATTGGAAACGCCCTTCTTGGAGCGGGTGCGTCGATGCGCGAGGTGCCCGGGAAGAATTAACTGAGATTCAATCAGGGAAAATACCAGGCAGATGATGGCCGTTACACCGATCACGCCGAAAAACCGGCCCATATGTCCGGGAATGATGACCAGAGGGATGAAGGCGGCCACCGAGGTTAAGACACCGAAAGTGACCGGAATGTAGACATCGAGGGTTCCCTTCCGCGCAGCCTCCAACTGGCTCTCTCCGTTCATTTCCCTGCGATGAACGCTTTCGCCAATCACGATCGCGTCGTCGACCAGGATGCCGAGAACAAGGATGAAGGCCATGACGGTAAGGGTGCTGATCGAGATGGAGAGACTCGGAAACAACATCACCGCGCCCAAGAAGGAAATCGGTACGCCAGCCGTGACCCACATGGCCAGGCGAAAACGCAGAAAAATGGCAAGGACGCCGGCAACCAGAAGTAGGCCACTGCGTGCATTGGTGAGAAGAGCGTCGAGACGAACGACGAGGTCCGAGGACTGGTCGTTGAGGAGAGTCATCCGGATGCCGTCGGGAAGCTTGGGCTCGGTTTCGGCAAACCAGCCTTTAACCTGTTCGGCGATTTCGAGAGTGTCCTCGTCGCCGATGCGTTCCACATTGAGGAGGACAGCGGGCATGCCATCAAAATGGGCATTGAGATCGACATTCTCGAAGCCGTCCACGATGGTCGCGATTTCGCCCAGTGGCACGTTCGTACCATCGGGGTGGGCGATCACAACGATGTCGGCAAATTCCGAGCCTCGGTAGGCCTGTCCCACGCTGCGGAGAAGAATTTCTCCTGCCCGAGTTTTGACCGAGCCTCCGGGCAGGTCAAGAGACGACCCTCGAATCGCGTTGGCGACGTCCTGAAGGGTTAGACCGTGCCGCCGAAGGGTTTCCTCAGAGACCTCGACGGAAATTTCGAAAGGCCGCGTGTAGTCGAGAGTGACCTGGGAGACGCCGGGAAGCAGGGCCAGCTCATCCCGGGACCGCTCCCCCAAGCGCTTGAGGGTCATTTCATCCGTATCTCCCGATAGGGCGATCATCAGAACGGGCTGCCGCATGATGAGCTTCGAGATCGTCGGTCTCTCGGCGTCCTCGGGGAAAGTGTCGATGGCATCGACCCGGTTCTGGATTTCGACGAAGGCATCATCGGTGTCGGTCCCCATGACCAATTCGACACTGACGATGCAAGCGCCTTCCACGGCAAGAGAACTGAGGCGGTCGATGCCCGGAACGCTCTCCACTTCTTCTTCGATCCGGACGCAGAGGGATTCCTCGATTTCCTCGGGTGCAGCGCCTGGATATTCGACGGAGATTCGGACAACGTCCACGTCGACGCTGGGGAATTCTTCCTGGCGAATGGTGGGAAGGGCCATAAGGCCCCCCGCCAAAAGAACCACCATCAACAAATTGGAAGCCACCGGGTTCCGAATGAACCAGGCGATGATATTGCTCAAGATCGCTTCTCCGTGGAGTCCATGATCGGTTCGATCTGCATGCCTTCAACTACGATTTGCGGTGAGGAGATGCAGATTCGCTCCCCCGGGCCCAGAGCGATCCGGACGAGTACTTCTTCGTGATCAATCCGAATGACCTCGACATCCCTTTTTCGGATCCGATTGGACGTGTCCACCACCAGGATTTGCTGGTTGTTGCGAAGAGCGGATCGGGGCACCGCGACAACACCTCGGGCCAGGGGTCCGGCGATCTCCGCTCGGACGAATAGACCGACCGCCAGGGGAGGGCGATCGTCGGTTTGAGTCGGGCTGCCGTCACCGGATTCAGGTACCGACGTGCCGTAAGGATCCCGAACTCGGGCGACCACGTGAACCATCCGGCTTCTCGGATCGATTTCTCCTTCAGTGCGAACGATTTGACCGAGCCATTGGTGCTCTCTGCCTGCGAAGGTGGTGCGCAGGATGACATCGGGACCCTGGTCGAGTTGGGTGCCCGAACGCAGGCTGGGCAGGTCGATAAAAGCGAGTTGTCGGTCGGCGATGGGCAACCGAATCTCGGCAAAATCCGTGGCGTAGAGTTTGGCGACCGGGGCCCCCCGACTGACGAACTGACCGACATCGACATGTTCTTCGCGGACTCGGCCCTCGAAAGGGGCCGTGATGGCAGTTCGCTGGAGATCACGGAGCGCTTGGTCAAGGGCGATGCGCGTCGCGTCGAGGACGGCCGCGGTGACCCGCGAAGCCCTCCGGGCATTGCTCAAATGAGACGGACTGGTGGCCTTGGATTTGGCCAAGCCCTGTTGTCGGCGCAGTTCTGCCCGAGCGTGTTCGTCTTCGCCTTCGGCTCGGGCAACATCCGCCCGGGCGCGTCCCACATTGGCATCGTAATCGCGCGAGTCGATGCGGAAGAGAAGTTCGCCTTCATTGAAGAACCCCCCCGACACAAGGGCGGGAGAAATCCAAACGACAGGTCCTGAAACCTCCGGTACGAGATCGCTTTCGGTTCGGGGGGCGACGGTTCCCTGGCTCCTGACCCAGAGGGGTATGTCCGAAGGCTGGCCGCTCATGACGCGGACGGCAGGAAAAACTTTTTTCGGCGCCACGCTCTCGATCTTGGGTGCCGACGCGATCAGGCCGAGCCCACCCAGGCCCGCAAGGACCAGGATCGCCGCAGGGTAAGCTAGTTTTTGCCAATCCTTCACGGGGAAGTCCTCCGATCCAATGCTTCGCTTCCGTTCGCCAGTCGGGACTCGAGGGCCTTGATTGCCCGGTTGCGCATACTGGCCGAAAGCTTGTAAGTCGCCTCGGTGACCGCGGGTCCGTCTCGTGCTTCAAAGGCTCGGGCGAGTTCCTCTACGAGGGGCAGTCGCTCTTCCTCCTGACCGCCCAGAAAAAATTCTTGATCATGGAGTGTTTGCAAGAACCGGGTTTTTAGACCCCGGTGGACGAGCATAATGACTGTGTTCCCGCTGGATCGGGCGACGACCTCGCCAAGTTCCACAAAGAGCTCAAACTCCCTGGCCTGGGAGAGATCGCTTTCGCAAAGCTCACGGAGCAGATCACGGGCCCGCTGGAAGTCGGAGTCATCAGCGCGCTCAAGGGATAGGCGAAACCCGAGTCCCATCACGCCGCTGACGGCTTCGAAAACCTGATAGACCACTTGCGGATTCGGCGGGTCAGAGAGGGTCAAGAGATGCTCGACCACGTCGAGGCTGGCTTCTTCCAGGGGATTGACCCGGGCCCCGCCGGCCTCGATATGTGCGAGCCCCAGCTGTTCCAGTTTCTTGAGCGCTTCGCGCACGGCGCCGCGGTGGACTTTAAAGCGCTGGGCGAGGTCGCGTTCTGAGGGTAGGCGGTCTCCCGACCGGTAGCGGCCGCGGAGGATCTCGTCGCGCAATTCGGCCGAGATGTGTTCGCTGAGGGGGACTGATTTCATAGGGGGGGGGTTCCGGTTGTGGGGAGGGCAGGGGAGTGAGGGAGTGCCGGGTGAGAACGGCTCCTGTCGGCTTCATCCGATCGGACCAAAGCGGTATAACCAGAGTGGTAAGACCAGAGTGGTATTACCAAAGCGGTATGACCAAAGTGGTATTACCAAGGCGGTAAGACCAAATTGGTCTGACCAAATATACCCAAGATCCCCTCACAATCAATCCCAAGGGATTCGTGCGCCCTTTTGGGGGGCTAGGCTCGGCCTATGCAAACTCTGAAAGGTTTTGCGTGTCCCTTCGCGTTCCTCTCGGCTTTTGGCCTGGTTCTCGCGGGGATTCTCGTCGGGGGCTGCCAGTCGCCCGCTCCGCCTGCCGCGGAATTGCCGAGCCTGGTCATTCGCGGGGGGCGTGTGATCGACCCGGAATCTGGGCTGGATGGCGTCCGAAACCTGGCGATCGAGGGCGGGCGAATTCGCGCGATTTCCGAAGACGAACTCGTCGGCCGTGAAGTGATCGACGCCAGCGGCCTGGTGGTTGCTCCGGGCTTCGTCGATCTCCACAGCCACGCCCAGACCCCCCTGGGTCAGCGCTTCCAGGTTTTGGACGGGGTGACGACTGCGCTCGAACTCGAGTCGGGTTCGTACCCGGTGAGTGCTTTGGGCGAGTATCCACCCATCGATATCGCCAATGACCCGCTGATCAATTTCGGCGCTTCGGTGGGTCATGCCTGGCTTCGCGGCCAGATCATCGAGGGCTCCGATGCGCCAACGGGGATCGACGATGTTTATTCGCGGGTTTTGCGCGGGGGGAGTGCGGCGTCCCTCGACGGTCCGGCCTTTACCCGACCGCTTACCCCCGAGCAGCTTCCGATGTTGCGCGCTGGCCTGAATCGCGGCCTCGACCAGGGGGGCCTGGGTATCGGATTCCTGCTCGACTACATGAGCGAAGTGGTCACCGATGACGAGATGCGCGTGGTCTTCGAGGTTGCCGGTGCTCGGAACGCGCCGATTTTCGTTCATATTCGGCGAGGCATCGCGGGCGATCCGGCGGGTCTCCTCGAGGTGATCGCCTGGGCGAAAAAAACGGGCGCGCCGGTTCATGTCTGTCACGTTCAGGCCAACGCGATGTCGGCCATCGAGGAGTTCATGGTTTTGATTCGCCAGGCCAGGGCCGATGGCGTTCAGATCAGCACCGAGTCGTTTCCCTACAACGCCGGATCCACGAGCATCAGTGCCGCGGTCTTCAGCCGAAACTGGCAGGAAATTTTTGACATTTCCTACGAAGACGTTGAGTGGGCGGCCACCGGGGAGCGCTTCGACGAAGCCATGTGGAACCGCTACCGCGAAGAACATCCCGAAGGCGCCGTAGTCCATCACTACAATCGGGAAGCCTGGACCCGGGTGGCCACGCTGGCGCCGGACGTGGCGGTGGCGAGCGACGGGCTGCCGATTCTGGGTCCGGAATTCGGCGTTCCGCCGTGGGGAATCGGGACATTCGCGCGCATTCTGGGCAAATACGTGCGGGACCAACAGAGCCTTTCGCTGATGGACGCCGTCAACAAGATGAGCCTGCTGCCCGCGAAGATTCTCGAAGGGTGGGCGCCCTCTCTACGTCGGAAGGGGCGGGTGCGGGTTGGAGCCGATGCGGATCTGACGATCTTCGATCTTGCCACGGTGATGGATCACGCCACTTTTCCCGACCCCCTCCAGGCGTCAACGGGGATCGAGTATGTGGTTGTGGGCGGCAAGGTCGTCGTGCAGCGGGGAACCCTGGTGGACGCCGTGGCGTCAGGACGGCGGGTGTTGGCCCCCGTGAAGGCGCGCTGAGCCTATGGCAGAACTTCCTCGGCAAGCCCAGGTTATCGTGATCGGCGGGGGGATCGTGGGCGCGAGCATCGCCTATCACCTTGGCAAGCTCGGCGTGGGCGATGTCCTGCTTCTCGAGCGCGATCGCTATACCTGTGGGACGACTTGGCACGCAGCGGGGTTGGTGGGTCAACTCCGGGCGACAGAAAACCTGACGCGCCTGTGTCGCTATAGCCTGGACCTCTACGCGGGGCTGGAGGCCGAGACAGGCCAAGCCACGGGGTTCCGCCAGCCCGGTGCGATTTCCCTGGCCACCACTGAAGAGCGCTTTCACGAACTCAAACGCACCGCAGCGGTCGCCGCCCACTTGGGCGTCGAGGCGGCAGTGCTTTCCCCCGCCGAGGCTCAGGCGCTTTTTCCCCGCATGGAAATCGACGACGTTGTGGGCGCGGTCCATCTTCCCAAGGACGGCATGGTGAGTCCGGTGGATGTCACGATGGCGCTGCTTGCCGGGGCCCGGCAATCGGGCGTGGCGACCTTCCAGGGCGTTCCCGTCGACGGACTGATTGTGGAGGGCGGCCGAACCGTGGGCGTGATCACCGCCCAGGGTGAAGTACGCGGGGAGAGTGTGGTCCTGGCTGCGGGTATGTGGTCTCGAGAATTTGCCGCTCGCTATGGGGTTCCGCTCCCGTTGCACGCGGCGGAGCACTACTACGCGATCACTCAGCCCATCGAAGGTCTGTCCGAAAAAACGCCGATTCTCCGGGACCCCAATCACTGTGCATACTTCAAGGAGGATGCGCGAAGGCTCCTGGTGGGGCTCTTTGAGCCTGTAGCCCGACCTTGGGCGATGGACGGAGTCCCCGATGTCTCCTTCGCCGAAATCCCGGCCGATCTCGACCACGTGACGCCTCTGCTCGAGCGCGCCTACCGTCGGCTGCCCTTTCTCCACGACGTTGAACTGCGCCAACTCTTCTGCGGTCCTGAGAGCTTTACCCCCGATGACAATTTTATTCTCGGCGAGGCGCCGACTCTGCCCGGTCTCTTTGTGGCGGCGGGGTTCAACTCCATCGGCATCCAGGCGGCGGGGGGCGTGGGCAAGGCCCTGGCCGAATGGATCGTGGAAGGGGAAGCCACCATGGACCTTGCCGAGGTGGATATTCGCCGCTTCGAGCCCTTTCACGCGGGGCGACGTTTTCTGGCCCACCGCACGGTGGAAACTCTTGGCCTTCTCTATGGGATGCACTGGCCGTTTCGGCAATACGATACGGCGCGCGGCGTCAAGCACTCGCCCTTTCATACCCGGCTCGCCGCTAAAGGGGCGTGTTTCGGAGAAACCGCGGGCTGGGAGCGCCCGAACTTTTATGCGCCCAAGGGTGAAAAGGCCGAATACCGCTATAGCTATGCGCGGCAGAATTTCTTCCCGTGGACCGCCGAAGAGCACCGAGCCACCCGGGAAGGCGTGGGCCTCTATGACCAGACGTCCTATGCGAAATTCCTTCTTCAGGGGCCGGAGGCCGAGTCGGTTCTCCAGCGGGTATCGGCGGCCGATCTAGCGACGCCCATGGGCAAGGTCGTTTACACCCAATGGCTCAACGCGTCGGGAGGGATCGAAGCAGATCTCACCGTGACCCGAATCGACGAAGAGATTTTTCTTGTAGTCACGACTGCGGCGACACGCTTTCGCGATTTTCATTTTTTGAAAGCGGCTATTGGCGGCGCGCAGGCGATCCTGACCGACGTGACATCGGGTCTCGCCACTCTGGGGATCATGGGACCGGACTCCCGGGAACTGCTCGGGCGGGTGACTTCGGCGGACTTGTCCAACGCGAGTTTCCCCTTCGCGACCAGCCAGGAAATTGAACTCGATTACGGACTCGTTCGTGCCATGCGAATAACTTATGTGGGCGAGTTGGGCTGGGAACTCTATATCCCTACCGAGTTTGCCCTCCATGTCTTCGACGCGATCATGCGCGAGGGCGAAGCCTTGAATCTCAAGCTCTGTGGTTTCCACGCCATGGCGAGTTGCCGGCTCGAAAAGGGGTATCGGCATTGGGGGCACGATATCGGTCCCGAGGACTCCCCCCTGGAGGCGGGCCTTGGCTTTGCGGTGGGGTGGGCGAAGGATGCGAATTTTGTCGGCCGCGAAGCGCTCGAGGCTCAAAAGAAACGTGGGCTCGAAAGGCGCTTGCTGCAATTTCAGATCCACGACCCCGAAGTCATGCTCTACCACGATGAACCTATCTACCGGGACGGTGAGCGCATGGGGCTCACGACATCCGGCGGTTGGGGTCACACCCTGGGCGCCGCCGTGGCCATGGGGTATGCGAAGGGCGAGCCCGGAAGCCTGAACGCGAATTGGATTCGCTCGGGAGAATGGGAAATCGAGGTCGCGGGTAAACGCTATCCCGCATCGGCTTCGCTTCGTCCGAGCTACGACCCCGCCAGCCAGCGGGTCCGCGGCTGATCCCGCTCACCGCCGGGCTTAGCTGCGCTCGGCCAGCGCCTTCCAATAGCGATCGAGTTCCGCGCGAAGGGAGGGGGCGAAGACAAAGAGCCCGAGCAGGTTTGCGAATGCCATGGCGAAAATCATGGCGTCGGAAAAGTCGAGGATGGCGGCCAGGCTGGTCGTGCACCCGATGACACCGCAGAGACAGTAGAAGGTATTGAACGTAACCCTCACCGAGCGGCTTGGTCCGAAGAGATAGATGCACCCGGCCAGTCCGTAGTAGGACCACGAAATCAAGGTCGAATAAGCGAAGAGCAGGACAACGACGGAGAGTACCGGGGGAAACCACGAGACGACTTGGGCAAAGGCGGCGGAGGTGAGTTGAACTCCGTTCACCTCCCCGGTGGCCAGGGAGCCCGGATCGAACGACGTGACGATAACCAGAGCCGTGATCGAACAGACGATGATGGTATCGATGAAGGGCTCGAGCATCGCGACAAATCCCTGGGTAATGGGCTCGCTGGTTCGTACTGCCGAGTGTGCGATCGATGAGGACCCGATACCGGCTTCGTTGGAGAAAGCGGCTCGGCGAAAACCCAGGATAAGGACTCCGAGTGCCCCGCCCTTGAGTCCCTCGGGCGCGAAGGCCCCCTGCACGATGGCCATGAGGCCGGCCGGAATGCGCTCGGCGTTGGCGCCGATCACGAAGAGCCCGCTGGCGATATAGAGAAGAGCCATGAAGGGTACGAGCTTGGATGTGACCCGGGCGATGCTTTGGATGCCGCCCATGATGACCACGGCCACGAGGATCGCGAGTACGCTGCCGAAGACCCAGCCCGAGTCGGCCAGGAAGCTTTCTTTGCCCCCGGTGGCGACGACAAACTGTTCGTAGGCCTGGTTGGATTGGAACATCGCCCCCACCCCGATGCTCCCGATCGCGATGCAGATCGCGTAGTAAATTCCGAGCACGCGTCCGGTCCGGGGCCAGCCGCGCTCGGCCAGACCCTTGTCGAGGAAGAACATCGGTCCGCCGGAGACCGAACCGTCAGGGTTTTCGTTGCGGTATTTGACGCCGAGGGTGCACTCCGCAAATTTTGACGCCATACCGAGAAAGCCGGCCACAACTATCCAGAACGCGGCCCCCGCCCCTCCCACGGAAACCGCCACCGCGACGTGGGCAATATTCCCCACTCCCACCGTGCCCGACACCGCGGTGGTGAGCGCCTGGAAATGCGATACCTCGCCGAGATCCCCGGGCTGGTCCTCCTTCCCCATAACGATTCGAATCGCGTGGGCGAAGCCGCGGATATTGATAAAGCGGAGGTAGAACGTGAAGAATGTGGCGCCGGCAACGAGCCAGACGACGATCAGGGGAAGGTCGGTGTCCCCGATCGGGATCGAATAGAAGACGACGTCCGAGAAAACCTGGGCGATAGGACGAAATGCCTGATCGATTTCTTGGTCGATTCCCAGGGAGTTCTCCTTGTGGGGCGGATTGTCTAGAGGACTTTAGCGGCGGAGCGGCCGTCCACAACGATATTTTGCCTTGGTACTCGAGGGGTTCCGTTCTGCTCGGCGCGCTAAAGTTGTAGTTCTTCGCGGCGCTTGAGCGCTTGACTTGATTCTATCCGAAAGGCCGACTTCTGGAGAACCCGATGGAATTGAAGGTAACCCGATTCCAAGTCGAAAATCGAATCGCGACCCTCACCCTGCACCGGCCAGAGCGGCTGAACTCTTGGACCGGACGAATGCATGCCGAGTACCGCCACTTGCTGGCCCGGGCCGAAGCGGATCCCGATGTTCGTGCAGTCGTAGTGACGGGATCCGGGCGGGGCTTTTGCGCGGGGGCGGATACCTCGGCCCTAGAGAGCCACGTGGAGCGCGGGGGCTACGATCCCGGGACTCCCGATGATCTCGCGAACCCGGGCTACGGGGTGCGCCCGGAATTCGATGCCGACTTTGCCTTTCAGTTTGGCATGCAGAAACCGGTTATTGCAGCGATCAATGGCCCTGCGGCGGGCGTCGGTTTGGTGATTGCCTGCTATGCGGATCTACGCTTTGCAGTGCCCGGCGCAAAGTTGACGACGGCCCACGGAAAACTGAATTTGCCGGTGGAATACGGGCTCTCCTGGCTGTTGCCCAGGCTGATCGGGCTAACCCGGGCCAACGATCTTCTGCTCTCGAGTCGTATTTTCTTGACGGATGAAGCCATGGAGTTGGGGCTTTTGAACGGACTCTTCCCGCCCGACGAATTGCTGCCGCGGACCTACGACTACGTGCGCCAAGTCATCACATCGGTCGCGCCCATGTCCTTGGCCGCAAGCAAGCGGCAGATTTATACCGACCAGCATCGGGACGTCGGAGCGTCGGTCGAAGAGGCCAACGCATTGATTGTCGAGATGATGAAGAAGTCCGACTATCGCGAGGCGGTGGCGGCTTGGGTCGAAAAGAGGCCACCGGATTGGAGCGGAGAGTGAGAGAGTCCTCACCCCAGGTAGGACGAATCCGAATTTTTCTCCCTTGGAATTTTTAGGCTTGAAGTGTCTGGGGAAACCGCCCAAGCTTGGGCCCCCATCCCGAACTTAGAGGTTTCCTTAATGCACGGCTGGACCGGTGTTTTCGTCGCGATTCTCGTGTTTGCGGGAACGAATTCCGCACGGGCGGAGTTTCCGGACTGGAATCGGTTCGCCGAGGTGCAGACCATCGATGTGCTCACCCTTGATGAGGACGGCGAACTGAGACAGACCCCGGTCTGGTTCGTTCTTCTTTATTCCGAACCCTATTTGCGAACCAACGATTCCCGTTGGCTCGCAAATTTGCGCCGGGATCCGAATCTTCAGCTCCGAATCAAAGGGACGGTCTACGAGGCCCAAGCCGAAGAAATTCCAGGTCGGGAAATTTTAGAAAAAGTCGATATCGCGTCGAGGCGGAAGTACGGCCTGCAGGAGCGTTTGATCCATTTATTCAGGATCAGCTCACCCCAAGTTCTTCGTCTATTTCCTCGGGATGGCTCCTGAGGCGGGGAGTTCCCGGTCCGCCCGATTCAGAAGCGAATAGGCACCTTCGCGTAACCGCGAACGGTACTGGTGTGGACCATCTCCGTTGCTTCCCAGTCCACCTCCCACTCGGGAAAGCGGGCCAACGTCTCTTCCAGAGCTACTCGGGCTTCGAGCCGAGCCAGGGAGGCGCCGAGACAGAAATGCAGCCCGTAGCCCAGGGACACGTGTCGGTCGATCTTCCGAGCGACATCAAGACGGTCGGGTTCGGGGTATTCACGATGGTCGCGGCCCGCCGAGGCGGTAAGGAGGAGAAGCCGGGCGCCCTCGGGCAAAGTCTGGCCGTGGATTTCAACGTCCCGGGTCATGCGCCGAGCCTGCACGGGCGAAGGAGCTTCGTAGCGCAAAATTTCTTCCACGCCGTTGGGTATGCCTTCGGGTTCGGCGACCAACTTGGCCCTCTCGTCGGGAAACTGGGCCAGAGCCGTCGCCGCCCACCCGAGAAAACGGGCGACGGTTTCGTTGCCAGCTCCCGAAAGTAGACCGATGAAGGAGAGCAGCTCCGTATCGTCGAGTTTCCGCATCGAACCGTCGGGCATCTCGATTTCTGAGTCGATGAGCGTGCTCATCATGTCGTCGGTGGGGTGCAATCTTCGGTCGGCCACGTAGCGGGCAAAATAACCCCAGAGTTCTTGCGAAATTTCTTCGTGCCGACGGGAGCCATGCAGTTCGCCGGGTTCGCGGTGCAGCAACTGGTCGGTCCAGACTCGGATCTGGTCATGGTCTTCTTCGGGCACCCCAAGCAGTGAACTGATGACCATGACGGGCAGCTTGGCGCCAAATTCTTCGATGTAGTCGAAACCGTCGCTGGCTTGCATCGGGTCGAGGTAGCTTCGGCAGATTTTTCGAATTTGCGGTTCCAATTCGCCTATTCGTCGTGGCGAAAAGGCTCGGCTCACCAGCTTGCGCAGCCGGGTATGTTCCGGCGGATCACGCCAGATCATCATGGGCGATTCGCCGGGTTCATCGGTCATGAGTTCGAGGACGGTCCCGTAGGCCGAACTGAAGCGCTCGGTGTCGAGGCAGGCGGCCATCACGTCGTCGAAGCGCGAAAGCGCATAGAAATTCAGCTTTTCGTTGTGGTAGAGCGGTGCTTCATCGCGCAGGCGCTTCCAGATCGGATGCGGGTTTGCGTCGATCGCGTAGTCGTACGGATCGTAGTAGGGGCGGGCGCGGGAATCGCTCATCGTTTGGGCGGAAGAAGTCCTTGTTCCGGGAGGGGTTTCCAAGGCTCAATACCATAGCCCCGGCTGGGGTAGACTGCCGGGCGACCGGCACGGGGCCCGGAAACTCAGAGCGTGTCAGAAAGGGGAGGGGAAAAATGGAAGTCAAGGTGACGGAGAATTTTGCGGCCAGCGGGGAATCGATTTGGGAACTTCTACGGGACTTTGGCGGCATCCTGCGCTGGAACTCCAATGGGATCGAGTCCGTGAGTGTTGAGGGCGAGGGGGTTGGGGCTGTTCGTACCATCGGGATTCCAGGCGGCATACAGCTTCAGGAAAAGCTCGAGGCCCACGATGAAGCGGCCCGCTCGTTCAGTTATAGCTTTGCGGGGAAGCCGGTGATTCCCTTCGACAACTACTACGCGACGATGACGGTGATTGATGAAGGAGAGTCCATGTGCCGGGTCGACTGGGAGTCGACATTTGAACATCCGTCCATGGAAAAAGAGGCGGCGCGCCAGTTGATAGAGGGCATTTACTTGGCGGGCTTCTCGGCGCTCAAGGAAACCGTTGAAGGCTGAGGCGGCCGAGAGACGCGAGTTGGATTTAGGCGATCCCATGCTTACCCACATCGACCATCTGATTGTTGTCACCGATGATCTCGAAGCCGCCCAGCGGCAATGCATCGCCCTTCTCGGGCGGAGCCCCTCTTGGGCGGGTGGCCATCCGGCGTTCGGAACACGCAACGTAATCTTCCGTCTGGCGAACACCTATATTGAGTTGCTGGCTCCCGATGGCGAGGGTCCTGTGGCGGACGCCTTGGCGGTGTACCTGGCCGAGCACGGCCCGGGTCTCTACGCCCTGGCTCTGGGAACCGAAGACGCCGACGCCGCGGTGGTGCGAATGCGCGAGCGCGGCCTTTCGCCGACCGAGCCCGTGGAGGGCCTGGCGCACGACGATCAGTCCGGGGCCTTTCGGCGTTTTCGCAACGTTTGGCTTCCCGAGAAGGACACTCGGGGTGTTCGGCTTTTTGTGATCGAGCACTTGTCCGAGCCCGAGCTCCTTCCCCTCGCACTGCCCGTGGCCGGACCCGAGGCCGTCGTCGACCGGTTGGACCACGTTGTGGTGATGACTCGGGAGCCCGACCGAGCGATCGACTTCTACGGCGACCAACTCGGTATTCGCCTGGCTCTGGACCGAACTTTCGAGAACAGGGGGCTGCGCCTACTTTTTTTTCGGCTGGGCGGTACAACCCTGGAAATCAGCGCTCCCTTGCGAGCCGATGCCGACTTGGGCGCCGGAGACGCCAAGGTCGAGTCCGATCGACTCTGGGGTGTGGCGTACTCGGTTCCCGATGCGCGCGCCGCGCACTCGCGTATGCTCGAGGCGGGTCTCGAGGTCAGCGACATCCGTGAAGGCCATAAACCCGGGACTCGGGTATTCAGCCTCAAGGGCAATCTATTGGGCGTGCCGACTCTGGTGATCGAACCCGTGAGCGACTAGCCACAGCAGCCCGGTCCGCTCGTCTCGGGGACCGCATGGTCGCCGAATTCTTCGGCATCCCGAATCACCCGATACCACTCCCATCGCATGCCCTGCGGATCGACGGACCAGACCTTGTTCTGCTCGGCGAAGCAGCATGTTTCTTCGTCCTCGACCCGATCCGCCATACCGGCGGCCTTCAGCCGGTCGGTCGCGGAATGAACTTCTTCGTCGCTAAAGACCTCGACGCCCAAATGGTTGAGGCGCTCGTCGGCATCCGGGTTTTCGAAAAGGACGAGTTTGAGTGGCGGCTCGGTGATGGCAAAGTTGGCATAGCCGGGTTTGCGCTTGTTCACCTTGGTATTGAAGAGCTTGGAGTAGAAATCCACCGCCTCATCGATATTTTTTACATTGAGAGCAAGCTGTACACGCACGGCAAAGGCCTCCTTGAATCGTGCCGGCGAGAGATCGAGTGGAATATCGGATTTCGCCGGTCGAGAAGAACTATAGTCGATACCAAGGCAATTCTCCTGACAGGTGCTGAATCTCGGAGCGCTAAAGTGGCTCTGAAACCCGTCGACGGGAACATTTGCAGACACGTTGAAGGCCGCCAGAAAATTGGGCACTTTGGGCCACCAATCGGGGAGACGGCAATGATGTGGGTCGATGAACTCAAGCGTGATGCCAAGGCGATACTGCCCTCGGTCGTCGAACTGCGTCGAGCGCTGCATCGAAAACCCGAACTGGGCAACGATTTGCCCGAAACTCGGGCTCTGGTGCTTGAGGCCTTGGCGGACCTGGGGTTTGGGATCGAGAAGAGTGAGCGCACGACAAGCTTCGTTGCGACCTTGAAGGGAGGGTCTCCAGGCCGCTGTGTTCTTCTCCGGGCCGACATGGACGCCTTGCCGATGCCGGAAGACTCGGGTCTGGAGTTCGCGTCGGAGAATCCCGGCCGGATGCACGCTTGTGGCCACGATGTACATACCGCCATGTTGGCGGGCGCAGCTCGACTGCTTGCTCGCCGTGCAGATTCCCTAGCCGGGGATATCAAGTTCTTTTTTCAAACCGGTGAGGAGGGACATTTCGGTGCGAAAATTTGCTCCGAAGAAGGGCTGCTCGAGCGCGGCCGAGCACCCGACGCTGCTTTCGCCCTGCATATCGACCCGCGAATGACCTGTGGCCGAGTGGCGGGCCGAGCGGGTGCTTTGTTGGCGTCGACCACCGAGTGGGCGGTGGACATCAAGGGAAAGGGAGGGCACGCCTCGATGCCCCACAATGCCGTCGATCCGATTCCCGCCGCGTGCGAGATGGTTGCGGCCCTACAGTCGATGGTGACCCGAAGAATCAACGCCTTCGACCCTGCGGTGATTACGACCACACAGGTGCATGCGGGGACAACCGACAATGTGATTCCCGAAACCGCCCGTTTGAGCGGAACCCTGCGCGCGACCAGCGAGCGATCCAGGGCCGAGGCCGAAGAGGGTATTCACCGCATCGCCCAGGGCGTTGCCCAGGCCCACGGTGTCGACGCCGAGGTGAGCGTCGCCGACGGTTATCCAGTGACCTTCAACGAAGCGATTTTCACCGAATTCGCGAGTGCTGTGGTGGACCAGGTGTTGGGCGAAGGGAGTTATAGCGGGATGCCGACGCCGCTGATGGGCGGGGAGGATTTTTCCTATATCCTCCAGCGTTGGCCAGGGGCGATGTTCTTCCTGGGTATGCGAGATCCTGGTATTGCCGATCCCGCACCGGTGCATTCGAATCGAATGGTGCTGGACGAAAACGGCATGACTCACGGAATGCTGTTACACGCTGGGGTGGCCCTCACTTTTCTCAGGAACAGCGATGACAGCGATGACAGCGATGACAGCGATGACAACGATGACAACGATGACAGCGAAGGAAACTGAATTCCCCCACGCTCGCATGCGGAAGCGTTTTCCGCGTATCTACTTGCTTTCGCTCGGCCTGCTCTTTACGGGTTTAGTATGGGGTCCGGATTCGTTGGCCTTTGAGCGCACAGAAGAGCGTGAGGCCTGCGCGCAGAACGATCCTCAGCGCAAACCCTTTTTCGGCGATCTTCACGTACACAGCCGCTATTCGTTCGATTCCTACATTTCAAGCCAGCGGAATGATCCCTGGGATACCTACAGTTACGCAAAAGGCGAACCCATCACGCTTCCTGACGCGAACGGGGAACAGACGGTGGTCGCCAGGCTGCGCCGACCCCTGGATTTTGCGGCGGTCACCGACCATGCCGAACTGCTGGGTGAAATAAATATCTGCACGAGCGAAGAGTTCAGCTTGGGGCGTTATGCGCCACTCTGCATGATGACGCGCAGCGATATCATCTACATCCAGTTCCTTGCTGCGAGTTGGTGGAAAAACCTGGGGGTCGACGGAGAGAAAGCATCGGGTCGCTCGATGATTTGCGATCTCCCGGGGTCGAATTGCAAAGAGAGCCTTTTGGAATTTTGGGTTGATATCCAGCGCGCAGCCGAGACCCATTATGATCGCAGCGCCGCGTGTCAATTTACGACGTTTATCGCCTACGAGTACAGCGACGCTCCGGGGTTTCGAAACCTGCACCGCAACGTGATCTTTCGCAACGATCGAGCGACCCAGTTTCCCATCAGCACTTACGACACGGGGAGCCGCAACGTGCCCGAACTCTGGCGCCAACTGCGAGCCCAATGCATCGATGGAGGAGTGGGCTGCGATGTTCTCACGATTCCCCACAATCCCAATCTTTCGGGGGGCTGGATGTTTCCCGACCCGGCTACCCTGGAGGAGGCCGAAGCCCGGAAATTTTTCGAACCCCTGGTGGAGTTGACCCAGCACAAGGCGAGCAGCGAGTGTCGGTTTGATCGCGTGGCCGGTCGCGGACTCGATACGAACGACGAACTGTGTACCTTTGAGCAGAACAAAACCGACAACCTTTCAGCCTTGGGGGTGGTCTTCGGGGAGATGCGTGCACCCGAAGGTGCTCCGGTGCCGATTGAAAAATTCGGGCGCCGGAACATGGTGCGGAATGTCCTCAAGGATGGTCTTCTCCTCGAGCAGACCACGGGCATTAATCCCTTCAAGCTTGGCTTTATTGGGAGCACCGATACGCACAGCGCGTCGCCAGGGGGTGCAGACGAGGATGCCTACCTGGGCCATTTGGGCCGCCGAGACGCGGGCTACCGCAACGTTCAAGATCATTTCGCCGACAACCCGGGCGGTCTTGCCGTGGTGTGGGCCGAAGAGAACTCGAGGGACGCCATTTTTGAGGGTATGCGGCGGCGCGAGGCCTACGCGACCAGCGGTACCCGCCCCGTTGTGCGTTTCTTTGGAGGTTTCGATCTCGATCCCGGGGCCTGCGCCCAGGAGGATTTTGTTGGGCACGGCTACGAGAAGGGGGTGCCCATGGGGGGAGACCTATTGCCGTCGCCCGGCGGTAAACCTCCGAGTTTTCTTGTGGCCGCGCTCAAGGATGCCGGCTCGCCCGGCCACTCGGGCCTGGACCTCGAGCGGATCCAGATCATCAAGGGATGGGTCGACGCCGACGGAGAAACCCATGAGAGCGTGATCGATGTTGCGGGACGAGTGAAAGGGAGCGTGGGCGTCGACCCCGAGACCTGTGCGCCCATCGGCGCGGGGCACGGGCAACTCTGTACGGTCTGGCAGGATGCCGATTTCGACCCTGACCAGCCCGCCTTCTATTACGCCCGCGTGCTCGAGAACCCGAGTTGTCGCTGGAGTACCCTCCAATGTCAGGCGGCGGGAGTCAATCCGTTCTCCTCTGGATGTGCCGAGCAGGCGGAAGCGGCTACGGAAGTGGCCCAGGACGCCGGAGCTATCGGCGATGTCTATGGCCGATGCTGCCTCGACGAAGCCGAGGAGCCCTTCTACTCGCCCATTATTCGGGAGCGCGCCTGGACCTCGCCCATCTGGTACCGGCCCGATCTTCTTGAAGGCCTCTAGCCGGGCGATCCCATTCGGCAGACGGAAGCCCGGCCATGGACTGCCGGCTATGGACTACCGACTTTCGGTTGTCCAGTCTGGGCGATCGATTGGCGACGACCCAGGATGGACGAGCCATCGTGGGGTGGTAGCGTGTGCAAACGCCCGAATGTCTCCGAATAGGCGGAAGCGCTAGGCCCCCGTAGTTTTCGAAGCAAGCCTCATGAGGCATTCCGCCGAGTGATGATTGGAAGGAGTGCTGTCATGCAATACGATGGAATCGAAGGAAAGGTCGCCATTGTGACCGGGGCTGGCGGGGGGATTGGCGAAGCCTATGCGAGAGGGCTCGCCTCCCACGGGGCCAAGGTGATCATTGCCGAGATCCATAAAGAAAACGGAGAACGGGTGGCCGAATCGATTCGCGGCGAGGGCGGCGAGGCTTCTTTTGTCGCAGTGGATGTGGGCAGTCCGGAGTCGACGGCCAGCATGGCGGAGCAGGTCACCGAGATCTACGGGGGGATTGATTTGCTCGTCAACAATGCCGCCATCTTTGGCGACATGAAGCTTGATTCGCTTCTGAATGTCGATTGGGAGTACTACCAACGCTTCATGAACGTGAACATGAACGGTGCGCTTCTCTGCACTCGAGCCTGCTTTCGGTCCATGAAGGCGCGGGGGGGCGGAGCGGTGGTGAATCAATCGTCTACCGCCGCGTGGATGGGCGTAGGGTTCTATGGCCTCGCCAAGCTCGGCATCAACGGTGTGACCCATTGTTTGGCCAAGGAGCTCGGTCCCCAGGGCATTCGCGTCAACGCCATTGCGCCGGGGCCGACCCAGACCGAGGCCCTGGCAAAGACTGCGGGTGACTATGTTAAGCACATGATTCCCCAACTCGCCTTGCAGCGACTCGGCGAGCCTGCGGATCTGGTGGATACCTGTCTCTTCCTTCTCTCGGATGGAGCCGCGTGGCTCACCGGGCAGATCATTAACGTCGACGGCGGTCAGATCACCCGCCCCTGAATTTTCTCGCCCTCTACATTCGGTTCGCCCTCTGTACAAAAAGAGAAGGAAAATAGAAAGAGAAGGAAATCAGCGGTACTCCACGCCGGGCAGAATACAGAGCATCTCGAATAGCAGGTTGGCAGCGAGGAGCGCGGTATTTCCAGATGTGTCATAGACCGGGGCCACTTCCACGAGATCGCCGCCGATGACGTTGAGGCCCCGGCAGCCGCGAATAATTTCCAGGGCCTGAATCGTGGTCAGCCCGCCGAACTCGGGCGTTCCGGTTCCTCCCGCATAGGCGGGATCAATCCCGTCGATGTCGAAGCTGATGTAGACCGGACCCGACCCGAGCTGTTCGCGGACTTCGCCCATGAGCGGGGCAAGCGAGAGATGCCAGCATTCTTCGGCAGGAACCACTCGGAAGCCCTGGGTGCGCGGCCAGTCGAAATCATCGGTGTGGTAGCCGGTCCCTCGCAGCCCGATTTGAACCACACGTGCCGGATCGAGCAGACCCTCCTCAACGGCACGGCGAAAGGGGGTCCCGTGGGTCACCGCTTCGCCGAACATGGCCTCGCTTGTATCCGTATGGGCATCTACGTGGACCATTCCTATTGGACCATGCTTCTCGCGCATCGCACGAAGAATAGGGAGTGCGATCGTATGGTCACCGCCCAGGGTCAAAGGCACGCAATCGTGGAGCAACAAAGCCCGGTAGGCCTCCTCGATGATTCGAACCGAATCGGCGAGATTGAAAGTGTTGATGGGAACGTCCCCGAGATCGGCCACGTGGAGCGAATCAAAGGGGGCCGCACGGGTCGCCATGTTGTAGGGCCGCAGAAGCACCGACTCGCTGCGGATTTCCCTGGGGCCGTAGCGGGCTCCGGGTCGGTTGGAAGTTCCGATGTCCAGGGGCACGCCGAGGAAGCAGGCGTCCAGATCGGCGGCGCTGTCCCGCGACGGAAGTCGCATCATCGTTGCGGGCCCAGCAAAACGAGGCATCTCGTTGCCGCCGAGGGGTTGCGGGCGTTCGGGTGAGTCGGGCATTGTGCGCCGATGCTCGCACCGTGAAGAACGAAACTCAATAGGCGACCAAGGGATTGGCCCGGATCGAACGGACGACTTCTATGGGGTGGCTCGAATCCGATCGTGGAAGCGGCGAACGCACTCATCCCAATAGGGCGCCAGAACCCCCTCTTCGCTCGCCGGAGACCCTCTCCCCTCTTGGAGCGAAGCCAGGAGCTCAATATCCTGCTGGTTGATTCGGTTCATCACCTCAGAAAATCGGTCGGCATCCGCTCGACCCTCATCGGGAATTTCCGCCATGGCGTAGAGGCCCAGGAACTCGGACGATCGATTGGCGGCGTTGGCCTGAACGCTAATGACCTGAAACCAGCTTGCCGTGATGGCGATCAACGTATTGGGAAAAAGGCAGAAGAAAAACTGCGCGTCTCGCAGGTCTTCATCCAGATCGAGGGTCGGAAGCCAATCGGCTTTCGGCTTATCCAATTCGCCTTTGGGCAACGTGAAGCCGAAGATGTCTGGGCTCAGGGTAATGTTCTCGTAGTTCACCGCGGTCCGTGGACCTCCGGCTTGGCGGTGGACGAAAGGCACGTGATAGTTGTCCAGGAAATTTTCGCAGACGAGTTTCCAGTTGGCATCGACTTCGTAGCCGGTGAGCGAGAGCAGGCGAATCCTCGATTCATCGAAGGGTCGCCAGTATTCAGCCAAAGGTGCGATCCAGTCCTCAAAGGGGGGCGCTGTTCCCGAGAGGTCGACGAAGATCATGTCGAACCAAACGTGATGGCGGATAGGACGGAGTCCGAGCGCGTTCTTCAACTCTCCGGGAACGTTCGATCCTGGCTTGCCCGAAAAATACGGAGCGCCTAGAAATTTACCCGAGAGGTCATAAGTCCACGCATGGTATGGGCATGTCACGCGCTCAACGTCTGCGCACGAGTCGTGGACGAGCTTGATGCCCCGGTGTCGGCAAGCGTTGTGAAAGGCGTGCAGTTCACCGCGGGAGGTTCGGGTTAGCAGGATCGGAATGTTTGCGATCCGGGTTGGGGAGATCGAATTGGGTGCCAAGGTGCTGGCCAGCCCAACACTCACCCAGTTCTGTGTGAAGTAAGTATCGCACTCGTCGGCGAAGCATTCGCTGGAGGTGTAGAAGGCATTTTCTAGCGAAATATGAGTCAATTCAGGGTTCATGGGTGTGCCGAAAGCTAATCCCTCAGCCAAATCGTGCCAGCCAGGGAGTTTCTCGTGGTGCTCGGGCCGACCTCTCGCTTGATCGCAGTAGAAACAATGTGCACTGGGCCGCATGGGAGATTTAGAGGGGAAGACTGAATGGGAGATCGCCGGTGTGCGGAGCCCGAGTTGCTTAGCTCGCACTTCGTATTGGTGCTGGGCTAGTATGTGCCGCGTTGGTGGTTTCGGCGCGATGAGATGGCTCGCTTGGCAGTGGGCGCTTTTAGGGTCGGACTGACCGAAGCGGGGTACCCCCTCCCCCTCCTCCCCCTCCCGGCCTTCGCTCTCGCGGTTCAAATTATTCGCGAGGTTGTAGAGGGGATCAAGGCCGGCGATTCAACGAGGAGTCATCGCGATGCAGAGCGAAATCGATCCCGAACTGGCTTCCCGGCTCGAGGCACTTCTGGAAGTTCAGCCCGATGCTTCGGCGTTGTTGCAACCTTTCTACAACGACGCCCAAATTTTCGAGCACGACGTCGCCCGCATTCACATGCAGCAGTGGCTCTGCGCGGGCCATGTCAGTCAAGCACCGGAAACGGGCGATTGGTTTCGATTCGACATGGCCGCGGAGCCGTTGATTATCGTCCGGGGGAGCGACGGTGAGCTGCGCGCTCTTTTGAATGTCTGCCGTCATCGGGGTTCCGTGGTGTGTGCCGAGCAGGCCGGGCATTCAAACCGCTTGATTTGCCCCTACCACGGTTGGACCTACGATCTCGAGGGGCGGCTGCGCTCGGCGCGAAATATGGGAGACCTTGATCTCGAGGCGCACTTCCTGGCCAGTATTCATTGCCGAGTCGCAGGGGGACTGATCTTTGTTTGCTTCGCCGATGAAGCGCCCGATTTTGATCATGCTGCGGGAGTTTTTGAGCGATCTGTTGGTCGCTTCGGTTGGGCGGACGCCAAAGTGGCCCATCGCGCATCCTATACGGTGGCGGCCAACTGGAAGTTGGTCACCGAAAATTACCAGGAGTGTTATCACTGTCGCCCCGCCCATCCTGAATTCTCACGATTTCACGCGACCGCGAAACCCGACGAGGCAAACGTGGATCTACGTCGAAGCGCATCCGGTCTGGCCATCGCCCAGGGGATCGAGATTGAGGAATTCGACAACTGGCCTTTCGGCGATGCCGCCGGGAGCCAGGGTATCGCCGTCTCGAACGACGCGATGTACGCGGGTTCGGTGACGGGCAGTCGGGATGGAAATCCCCTCGCTCCGCTCATGGGCGACTTCAAAGACTATTGCGGCGGCTTCTTTACCTATGTAGAGACAGGTCCTGCCAGCTTCTTCCTCGCCTATCCGGATCATGGGCTTGTCTATCTATTCATTCCGCGTACCGCCCAGCGGACCGATATGGAGGTGCTTTGGCTGGTGGACAGCAAGGCCGAAGCGGGAACCGATTACTCGGTTGAAGAACTGAGTTGGCTTTGGGATGTGACCAGTATCGCGGACAAGCGAATCATCGAGCGAAACCAGGAGGGTGTGAACTCACGGTACTATGTTCCTGGTCCTTACGGTCCGATGGAAGATCGCACGCAGGCTTTCATTGCGTGGTACCTGAGCCAAATTCGCCCTTAGGGTCCGGTCGCTTCCCCGGCCTCCAAGCTGTTAGAATGCGAAATTCTTTTAGAGGATTGGTGGTCAGGCCGACCTCGGAACGCAAAGAGCCGATCGGACACGGGAGTGAAGCCCGAATTGAGTGAGTCTATCCCAGGAGGAAAACATGAGAAGAGGTAGGCAATCTCGTCTGGACAACCCGCCGCCCGCTACGGCAATCGGGCCCGGCATGCTGGGGGGGCGCTTCAAGCCGTTGAGCGACCACGAGATGCAACAGATCCACACCACGGTTCTGGATGTACTCGAGAACATCGGAATGGCGGATCCCATCCCGATTCTCAAAGAAAACGCCCTGGCAAAAGGGTGCAAGATCAACGAGCACGATCGTCTCTGTTTTCCCCGCGCCCTGGTGGAGGACGTGATCGCCAACGCAGGCAAGGCGATCCGGTGGTTTGGTCAGGATGAGCGCTATGACTTGGATCTGAGTGGAACCCGGGTACACACTTACGGGGGTGGGGAGGCGGTGAATGCCCTGGACCCAGGAGCGAGTGAATACCGGCCGTCGACGATCAAAGATGTCTACGACTTCGCCCGACTGGTGGATCGAATGGACAATATCCACGCGTTCTCACGCCTGGTGGTGGCCACGGAGCTGGAGGATCTCAAGGTCTGCGACATCAACACCGCTTATGCGAGTGTGGCGGGAACCCAGAAGCACACGGCGCTGACATTTTCCTACGCAGAGCATGTGGAACCGACCCTCGAGATGCTCTACATGGTGGCCGGTGGCGAGAAGCGCTTCAAGGATCGTCCCTTCTGTCATGGTGGAGGCTGCCCGATCATCTCGCCCCTGCGTTACGGGGTACACAACAGTGAAGTGTGTATCGAGGCGACCAAGTTTGGGTCGCCGGTCTGGATCGTCACGGCTCCCCAGGCGGGGGCGACTGCGCCGGCCGCTTTGGCGGGTACTCTGGTCCAGGTAATCGCCGAGGCTCTGGCCGCGTTGCTGATGGTTGATCTGGTGCATCCCGGTTACCCCGTGATCATGGGTCCCTGGCCCTTTGTTTCGGACTTGCGAACCGGATCTTTCAGCGGCGGGAGCGGCGAGGAGGCTGTGGTGAGCGCGGCGGCGGCACAGATGATCAACCACTACGGACTTGTGAGCTCGGTGGGTGCCGGGATGACGGACTCCAAGTCACCGGACAATCAGTCGGGCTATGAGAAAGGGATCACCGTAGCTTTGGCGGCGCTTGCGGGTTGCAACAACGTTTCGGAGTCTGCGGGTATGGTGGGCAGCCTGATGGGTTGCTCCTATGAAGCCATCGTGGCGGACAACGATATGCTGGGCAATGTCCTGAGGACGGTTCGTGGCATCGAAGTGACGGAAGAGACGCTTTCCTACGCAATCATCGACGAAGTGGTGCACGGCGAAGGTCACTTTCTCCGCCAACCCCAGACCCTCGCCCTCATGCGTTCAGAGTATGCCTATCCCGAGGTGGCCGACCGGGGAACGCCCTCAGAGTGGGAGGAAGCGGGTTCGCTCAACATGCGCCAACGGGCCGGGGTGCGAGCGAACGAAATTCTGTCCTCCCACTATCCCGAGTACATCGATCCGGATGTCGATCGCAAGATTCGTGAGAAGTTTCCTATCGTACTCTCGCCCGAGGATATGCGGCCGGGCAACGGCAGGTGGTAGACCATATTGATGGCCGAGTGGAGGATATTGGCCATTGGACAGGCATCGGGGCGAACAGAACTGAATGGGTGGTGAGTCGATGAGTGGATTGCTTGAAAGGCTTCTCGCCGAGCGCGAGTATCTGGTGGCCGATGGCGCAACGGGCACCAACTTGATGGGCATGGGCTTGCCCCCGGGTCAGGCCCCGGATCTCTGGAATCTCGACGAACCCCAAAACGTGACTCGTCTGCACCAGAGCTTTCTGGAAGTGGGCGCCGATATCATCTTGACCAATACTTTTGGTGCGAATCGCTGCCGCCTCGGAATGGAGAAGGCCGAGGATCGCACCTCGGAGGTCAACGAAGCCGGCGCACAGCTGGCCCGGGCTGCCAAGGAGGGGTCGAGTCGGCCGGTTGTGGTGGCCGGATCCATGGGACCCACCGGGGAAATCATGGAACCCCTGGGCCCCCTTACCCCCGAACGCGCCGAGGAAGTCTTTACCGAACAGGCCGAGGCGCTGGTTCGGGGGGGCGTGGATGTGCTCTGGATCGAAACCGTTTATGCCTTTGAAGAGCTGCGGGCGGCGGTAGCGGCCGCGGCACGGACCGGCCTTCCGGTCGCGTCGACCATGACTTTCGACACCAATGGACGAACCATGATGGGCGACTCTCCCGAGGAGGCCGCCGGTTTCATTCAAACCCTTCCCACACCCCTGGTCGCCTACGGGGCCAACTGCGGTGTGGGTCCAGCCACGCTCGTGGACGCTGTTATGGGTCTCGGGCGGGGTTCCAAGGACGGGGATGTGATCATTGCCAAGGGGAACTGCGGAATCCCCGAACTGGTGGGCGACGAAGTTGTTTTCCGCGGTGACGAGGGAATCATGGCGAGCTATGCCCGCTTGGCGCGGGATGCCGGAGCGCGGATTATTGGCGGTTGCTGCGGGACTTCGCCCGATCACCTGGCCGCTATCGTCGAGAGCCTCGAAGGCTACTCGCCCGGTGAGCCTCCCGACGACGCGAGCATCGAGCGGGCGTTGGGCCCAATCGATCGAAGTCAGGGGAGGAAGGGCCGAAGGCGCAATCGGCGGCGATAGCGTCTTGTGGACTCAGACTACAGGGAGGCATGATGAGCGAGCATGAGCCACGGCCGAGTGCCTCTTCTTCCCGTCGCGCTCGACGGGCCGGCGGGCGTGACGCCCGGCGAGCTGCTCGCGCCGCCGACGAAGGCGGCCACGCGGTGCGACCCGGGATGTCGGGGGGCGCGTACAAACCGCTGAGTTTGCGGGATATCGAACGGATTCATTCCGCTGCTCTCGAAGTGCTCGAAAATATTGGCATCGGCGATCCCATCCCGGAAATTCTGGATGCGGTAGTCCCCAAGGGCTGTTTGCTTGGCGAAGATGGCCGGCTGCGTTTCCCTCGCGCTCTGGTTGAGGACGCGATTGCCGCGACACCCAAGAGCTACATCCTTCACGCCCCCGACCCGGCCCTGGATATGGAGGTGAAAGAGCAGGAGGTTATTCTCACTACCTCCGGCGAGCCGGTGAAGATTCTCGACTACGCGTCCCAGACCTTTCGGGATCCAACTCTCTTGGACATCTACGATGCCGCCCGATTGGTGGACCGAATGGAGCATATCCATTATTTCGGCCAGCCTTTCATCGCGCCGGAGTGGAGTCATGACCTTTACGTCCACGATATGAATACCGCGTACGCGGCACTCGCCGGAACCCGCAAGACTTTTTCGCTGGGCGTTGCCACCGTGGGGCATATCGAACCCCTGATCGGTTTGTTTGATCTCTACCTCGGGCGCGAGGGCGCTTTCCTCGAACGGCCATTCTGCTGCTTTGGGGGCTGTCCCATTGTTTCGCCCCTGCGCTTCGCCGAGGAAAATGCGCAGGTGCTCGTGAAGTTGGCGCAGCTCGGCCTTGTGGTGGACGTCGCCATTGCGGCCCAGGCCGGCGCGACGGCACCTGCATCCCTTGCGGGAGCCCTGGTTCAAACCTTCGCCGAAACCCTGGCCTGCCTCACGGTGGTGCATCTCATCAACCCGAACTGCCCGATGAATTTCGGGATGTGGCCTTTCATCTCCGATCTGCGCACGGGGGCATTCAGCGGAGGGAGCGGGGAGGAAGCGCTGATTACTGCCGCGACTGTTCAGTTGGTCAATCACTATGGCCTGATTTCGAGCGTGCCCAGTGGTATGACGGATTCAAAGACAATGGACGCCCAGGCGGGCTACGAGAAGGCGCTGACGACTTTGAGTGCCGTGCTCGCTGGGGGGAATATGGTGGCCACCTACCCGGGTGCTGTGGGGAGCCTGATGGGCCAGTCTTTTGAAGGCATCGTGATCGACAACGATATGCTGGGCGCGACTTTAAGAATTCTGCGCGGAATCGAAGTGACCGAAGAAAACCTTTCGCTCAAGGAAATCGAGAACGTGGTCTTCGGCGACGGACACTTCCTCAACCAGCCTCAGACTCTGGACCTGATGCGGACCGAGTATCTCTATCCCGAAGTAGGGGATCGAAGCTCGGTGGGTGACTGGGAAGAAAATGGCAGCCCAACGGTCTATGATCGGGCCCACGATAGGGTCAAGGAAATTCTATCCAGCCACTATCCCGTTTACATCGAGCCTGGAGTGGACGCCGCGATTCGCGAACGCTTCCCCATCCAGATCGGGAGTCGTGAGACAAAGCCAGGGAATGGACGCTGGGATTGATTGAGAGCCAGATCGCGGGCTTCGGGAGCCGCTCCGGTTTGAATCTAAAAATTTGAAGCAAAAAAAATGAACTCGGGCAAGTAGGGAGCAGAGCCATGGTGGATGAAACGACGGACGAAGAGGCGGAGATCGTCCTCGCAGATCTATCGGACGAAGAACTGGTTTCCCAGATGCACGACGATCTCTACGACGGTCTGGCCGAGGAGATCGACGAAGGCACGCGAATTCTTCTAGATCGCGGCTGGTCGCCGACCCGCACCCTGGACGAGGCCCTAGTGGCCGGGATGACCATTGTGGGCATCGACTTTCGGGATGGCATTCTCTTCGTCCCCGAAGTCTTATTGGCCGCCAATGCCATGAAGGCCGGCATGGCGATTCTCAGACCCCTACTCACCGAGACCGGCGCCGAACCCGTGGGCAAGATGGTCATTGGCACAGTCAAGGGCGATATCCACGATATTGGGAAGAACCTAGTGGGCATGATGATGGAAGGCGCAGGCTTCGAGGTTTTTGATCTCGGTGTCAACACCGACTACCAGCAATTTCGAGATGCCCTGGCGGAGCACAGCCCCAATATTCTGGGGATGTCGGCGTTGCTCACCACGACCATGCCCTACATGAAGGTTGTTATCGACGAGTTGGTCAAGGAAGGCATTCGCGGCGACTACATCGTGCTCGTCGGTGGGGCGCCGCTGAATGAGGACTTTGCAGCGCGTGTTGGAGCCGATGCGTATTGCCGCGACGCGGCGACCGCTGTCGATACCGCGAAAGAACTCATCGCCAAGCGGGCTGCGGCGGCGGGGTGAGATGGGCTCTTGCCCCCTTACCCCTCTCCCCCCCTTACCCCTTCTCCCCTCCCTCTCCCCCGTGCCCCCCATGCCCCCACACATGCCCACACACACGCCTCCCATCGAAGCCCGTCCAAGGGTTCTTCTGATCGGCTGTGCGGCTCTGGCCCGAGAGATCACGGCGCTTGCGAAGCTGAATGGGTGGAGCCACCTCGCCACCGAATGGCTTCCCGCCACTCTGCACAATCGGCCCGAGGAGATTCCCGCCGCAGTGGCGCGGCGGCTCGACGAGGCGAGTGATCAATACGACGAAATTTTAGTCGCCTACGCGGATTGCGGGACCGGTGGGCGACTCGACGAGGTTCTTGAGCCCCGTGGTGTCCGGCGGCTTCCGGGCGCCCACTGTTATTCTTTTTTTGCGGGTTCCGAAATATTTGACGCGCTCCATGAAGAGGAACTCGGAAGCTTCTACCTGACGGATTTTCTGGTGCGAAATTTCGATCGACTCGTGGTGCGCGGCCTGGGTCTTGACCGTCATCCCGAACTTCGATCCAGCTATTTTGAGAACTATCGCCGGGTCGTCTATCTGGCCCAGACCCGCTCCGAGGCCCTGATGGCCTCGGCGCGCGACTGCGCGGAGCGACTCGAACTCGAGTTCGAGCACCGCTTCACCGGTTTGAATCCCCTGGGAGCGGCATTGGGCATCGGGAACTCGGGGCCGAGCGCCCATGAGGACGGGTCATGGAGCGACTGATCACGATCTATTGGCGCGATATTCCGTCCCGGGTAATCGGGCGTCGGGGCCGAAAGAGTCTGTTCAAGCAGACCCTGGACCCGCGTTTCGAGAAGGCAATCGAGCGAGCGTCTCGCCGGGCGGGAGGCGGGTCGAGCAAGAAGTATCTTGAAGATTGGCGCAGGGAGAGCCAGTCCTGCACTTCGGATCTCGAGACCGCGGTGGCGGCCCGGGTGGCCGGGCTGGAAGCTCAGTTCCCTCCGGATAGGCTCGAACGCGCAGTTCGGGCAGCGGGTATTATTCCCAAAGAAGAGGGATGAAAAGGGAACGCTGGAGTCATGCCGAATCAAGTCGGAAAAGTGCTGGTGACTTTTACGCCCTCGGGCAAACGCGGGCATTTTTCTCGGGGGACGAACTTGCTTGCCGCCGCTCGGGAGTTGGGGGTCGATCTCGATTCGGTCTGCGGCGCCCGGGGAATCTGCGGACGTTGCAAAATTCTGCTCCATGAAGGGGAGTCAGCGGCCCAGGGAATTCGTTCGACGAAGGATCACCTGAGTCCGATTTCCGAGCCCGAGGAACGCTATGCCCGGCGGAAGTCGCTCAAGGGCGGCGAGCGACTTTCCTGCCACGCCACCCTTGAGGGCGATTGCATCATCGACGTACCACCCGAGAGCCAGTTGCATCGTCAGATCGTGCGCAAGGATTTCGAGAGCCACGACATCGAACTGGATCCCACCGTGCGCCTCCACTATGTCGAGGTCCAGCTACCGAGTCTGGAAGAGCCCAGTGGAGATTTGCAACGCCTGCTCCGCGCCCTGGAAGAGGAGTGGCAACTGCCCCATTTGACCCTGGCGCCGGATCTCCTTCCGGTTCTGCAAACGTGTCTGCGCACAGACAAGTTCTGTGTGACGGCGGCGGTACGCGATCAACGCGAAGTGGTGGGGCTGTGGCCGGGCCTTCGGGAGCGGCTCCTGGGGGTGGCGGTGGATGTGGGTTCCACCACCGTAGCCGCCCACCTCTGCGATTTGCTCAGCGGGGAAGTGTTGGGAAGCCGGGGGGTGATGAACCCCCAGATTCGTTTCGGCGAGGATCTGATGAGCCGGGTTTCTCATGTGATGCTCAACCCCGGGAGCGAAGCCGAGATGACCCGGGTGGTGCGCGAAGCGGTGGACGGGATGATCGCCGACCTCGCTTCCGAAGCCGCGGCGACACCCGAGGACATTTTCGAGATCGTGCTGGTCGCGAACCCCATCATGCACCACCTTTTCCTGGGCATCAGTCCGGTGGAACTCGGCATGGCCCCCTTCGCCCTGGCCACCGACGGTGCGGTTTCGGTAAGTGCACCCGAGATCGGTTTGAACGTTCACCCTGGCGCCCGGGCCTATTGGTTGCCGTGCATCGCGGGCCACGTCGGCGCCGATGCGGCGGGAATGCTTCTCGCCGAGGCGCCCTGGGAAAATGAGTCGGTGACCCTGCTGGTGGATGTGGGGACCAACGCGGAAATTATTCTCGCCGGTGGCGATCGTTTGCTAGCGGCCTCGAGTCCGACGGGGCCGGCGTTCGAAGGCGCCCAGATTTCCTGTGGTCAGCGGGCGACTCCGGGCGCCATCGACCGGGTGCGGGTGGATTCGAAAACCCTCGAGCCGCGGTTTCGGGTCATCGGCAGCGAACTTTGGTCCGATGATCCGGATTTCGCCGCTCAACTGGGTCCCGAGGGCGTGACGGGGATCTGCGGGACTGGGATTATCGAAGCCGTGGCCGAACTCTTTCTAGCCGGTGTGATCCGCCCGGACGGTCTTATCGATGGCGATTGGGCCGCTCGAAGCGCGCGGGTAGTCGCCGACGATCGAACCTTTGCGTATACGGTCTGCGATGGCCCACCGGCTGTACGAATTTCACAGAACGATGTGCGCGCGATTCAACTCGCGAAGGCGGCCCTCTATGCGGGCGTTCGCCTCTTGATGGATCACCTGGGGGTGGACCGCGTGGATAAAATTCGCCTGGCCGGCGCTTTCGGCAGCCACATCGACGTGAAGTACGCCATGGTGCTCGGGATGATTCCGGATTGCGAACTCGGAAGTGTGTCTTCGGCGGGTAACGCGGCGGGCACCGGCGCGGTGGCCGCGCTTCTCAATACCGGAGCGCGACGAACCATCGAAGCCCAGGTGCAGCGGGTGGAGAAGATTGAAACCGCGGTGGAGGCAGGGTTCCAGGAGCATTTCGTCGCCGCTATGGCGTTGCCCCACACCGTGGACGCCTTTCCCGAACTGGCCAAACATTTCGACCTGCCCAAGCGCGGCCGGCGGAAGAAGCGGGCGCGTTAAAGCGCCGTCGGGCTCGGAAGGGGCTCGGAAGTGGATCTGAGGTGGCTCGAAGAATCGGTCATGAAGGCGGGTGCTGCGGTCCCGAGCGCTCACGGTTGAAGGGTTTGGATTCCACGCTCTTCATATCTTCATTTCTTCATCTCTTCGTCCGCCTCCTCTTGGGATTTTGCGGGCACGAGTTTGCTCGATGGAATCGGTCACGCCCATGCGGGTGGGCAGGCCCGTGACTCCTGTCCCGACCCGTGCGGCTTTGTGGCCTCGGACCGAGTATAGACCGGCGACCGGTCTGCTGGGCAAGCGCTAGAATTTCCGAACTACTTATTATCGCTCTAGAAGTGACCGAAGGAGAAGCCGGCTATGTATCCAGGGAAATGGGCCCAAGAATCGCCCGACAAACCAGCGGTGATTCACTCGGAGAGCCGAGAGGTGGTGACCTACGGCGAACTGAATGATCGATCGAACCGTCTAGCGCAGCTTCTCTGGGATTACGGTCTGCGACCCGAAGACCATATTTCGATCTTCATGGAGAACAACCTGCGTTACTTCGAGGTGGTCTGGGCAGCGCTCCGCTCGGGGCTCTATCTCACCACCGTGAACCGCTACCTGACCGATGAAGAGGCGGGCTACATCGTCGACAACAGCGAATCCAAGGTCACTATCGCCTCGAAATATCTGGCGGAGGTGGCCAAGGAGCTGCCCCGTTTCGCGCCCGATTGTCATACCTGGCTGATGGCCGACGGCGTGGAGGAAGGATACCAGGCGTACGAGGATGCCATTGCGAAATACCCGGCGGAGGAACTCGCTGAACAGCCTGCCGGCGCCTTCATGCTCTATAGCTCGGGCACCACGGGCCGGCCCAAGGGAATCAGTCGACCCCTGAGCGGGAGGGCCATCACCGACGATTCCGGAGCCATCGCGGGATTGCAGAGGGCGATGTGGAATTTTGACGAAGCCAGCGTCTACCTTTCTCCAGCCCCGCTCTACCATTCGGCGCCCATCGGTTTTTGCACGGGAACCCAGGCCCTGGGCGGGACAGTCGTCTTGATGCCTCGCTTCCATGAAGTGGAAGCACTCCGCGCGATCCAGGACTTTCGCGTGACCCATAGCCAGTGGGTGCCCACCATGTTTACCCGGATGCTCAAGCTGCCCGAGGAAGAACTGGCGGTCTTTGATTTGTCTTCCCACAAGGTGGCGATTCATGCGGCTGCGCCGTGCCCTGCTGGGATCAAGCACAAGATGTTCGAATGGTGGGGCGCGATTCTCTATGAATATTACGGCGGAACCGAACTCAACGGGCTCACCCATGTCGGGCCCGAAGAGTGGCTGGCTCACCCGGGGACCGTGGGGCGCTCCATTCTGGGAACCCTTCACATCTGCGATGAAGAAGGAACAGAGCAGCCTCTCGGCGAACCGGGCCTCGTCTATTTCGAGCTTCCAGAAATGAATTTCACCTATCACAAGGACGCCGAGAAGACGCGAGGAGCTCAGCATCCCTCGCATCCGAATTGGACCGCCCTGGGCGACGTCGGCTATCTCGATGCGGACGGTTTTCTCTTTTTGACCGATCGGGCGACCTTCATGATTATCAGCGGAGGGGTCAATATCTATCCCCAGGAAATCGAGGACGCGATGATCTTGCATCCCAGCGTGGCGGACGTGGCCGTGGTGGGGGTGCCCGACGAAGAGATGGGAGAAGAGGTGAAGGCCGTGGTGGAGCTGATGAACGGGGTGGAGGAGAGCGAAAGCCTGAAGGAAGAACTGCTCGCTTATGCGCGAGAGCATATCGCCCACTACAAGTGCCCTCGAAGTCTCGACTTCATGGACCAGTTGCCGCGTTTGCCTACGGGCAAGCTGTACAAGCGTCTGATCAAGGATGTCTACTGGGGACGGACTGGCTCGAAGATCGTTTGAGCGCGCCGTGACTTCGATGCGGAGTCTCGAATGAAATTGCGTGAGTCGGCGCTGGGGGAGCGACGGCCGCCGACGGGGGGCAGCATTCTCGTCTCCAGTCCGTCGCCGTCAGCCGTGCATCTCTCGCATGGTTTCGTCCAGCGCTGTGAGCAGAAGTTCAGCGTCGGCTTGTTCGAACACCAGGGGGGGTCTCAGCTTGAGGACGTTGTTTCGGTGACCGGCCGCGCCCATGAGGAAGCCCTTTTCCTTCATCTTCTCGACGAAGGCGCTGGCGCCTTCCCGGTCGGGAGTGCGCTTTTCCCGGTCGCTCACCCACTCGATGCCGATGAAAAGGCCGCGCCCGCGCACATCGCCTACGGATTCGTAGCGTTCCATGAAGGGCATGAGCTCGCCGAGCAGAAAGCCGCCAACCTTGGCTGAGCGTTCCACAAGCCCCTCCTCTTCGATGACGTCGAGCACGGCGCTCCCCACCGCAGCCTGCAGAGGGGTCGAGGCGGTGGTGTTGAAGTAGAAACATTTCTCGTGGAAAGTGCTGGCTATGGCATTCGAAGTCCCGGTGCCGCTCAGGGGAATGCCTGCACCCATGGGCTTGCCCATAGTGACGATATCCGGAACGCAGTCCATCGTCTCGTAACCCCACCAGCGACCGGTGCGGCCAAAGCCCGCCTGGACTTCGTCGAGGATCACAAGGCCCCCGGCGTTGCGCACGAGGGCCGCGGCCTGGGAGAGAAATCCGTTGGGCACGTTGGGCAGTCCCTCGTTGGCGAAAATCGGACAGAAGACCATGCCGGCCAGGGGGATGCCCTCGGCTTCGAGTTCTGCGATGGCGCCCTCGATTTCGGCGAGATGGAGCGCGCGCAAGTCGTTCTCTGAGACACCCTCGGCCAGGGGGCGGTAGGTCTGGGGGAAGGACACCCGTTTGTAGTCGGGTTCGAAGGGACCAAACGTCATGCGGCGAATCTCTGTGGTGTTGCCGTGGTAGGTGGCGTTGCTGATCAGGATTGCCTGGCCCCCGGTGGCGGTCCGGGCCATCTGCACCGCTACCTCCAGCGCTTCGGAGCCGCTGCAACTCATGATGAGCGAGGAGAGCGGTTCGGCGTGAAGCTCCATCAGGCGCTCGGAATACGCGAGCACGGTATCGTTCACGTAACGGCTGTGGGTGTTGAGCGTGGACGCCTGGCGCTGCATGGCGTCGACGATGTGGGGGTGGCAATGCCCCGCGACGGGCACGTTGTTGTAGATGTCCATGTATTTTTTGCCACCGGCATCGAAGAGCCAGATGCCTTCGCCGCGCACGAGTTCGAGGGGCTCGTCGTAGAACGACATGGCCCCCCGCCCCATGGCGGCGTCCCGGCGTTTGCTCTGCAGGTCGTCGCTCATCGGGCATTCTCCGTCGCGCGTCGGGCTCGATCGCCGGGCTTTTGGTGGTGGGGTGAGCACATCAAGCTTGCGGGTTTCCGGCCAACGCGGGCGCGTTGGTAGCGACGAGGCAGCCGCCGGTTTCGGTCTCGCGGTGAGTCACCATGCTTTCCCCTCCGGCCGTAGGGTTCGCTCGGGCGACTTCAGAGCCCTCTGGCGTTCGAAGCCCCGTTGCGGTCCGCAAGTTTGCCAGCCTACTCGGTCCGATGCTCTCTCTTTCCCCAGGGAAAAAAATTTGGATCGGTGGTGCGGCCAAGGGTGGGATTTTGAACCATCGGTCAATATTGCCGATTCGTTCAATTTTGCCTAAATTTCCGGCGCGCCAGGGCCCATCGCGTCGCACTTCTCGGTGGGCCTCTCCCGACAGACACCCCGCAGAGGAAAAGCCTCCCGTGCCCCCCCGTTCAAATCCTGCCGAGGTTGTTTCCGGGCCCGAGCCCGAGTCGCCGCCTGCGCCCAGGGACGCGCGCCGCCGCCAGGAATTGGTCGACGCCACCATCCGGTGCATTGCCGAGCACGGGCTCTCCGGGACCACCGTGGCCCGGGTGGCCCGCCGGGCCGGGCTCTCCACGGGCATCGTCAATTTCTATTTTCGCGGCAAGGATGCCTTGCTTCTGGCGACTCTCGAGTACGTGGATGGCCAGTACATGCTCCGCCAACGCGACGCGATGCTCGCCCACGCGGACAACCCGGTGGCCGGTCTCGAGGCGATGATCGAAGCGGCCTTCGACCCCGAACTCTGTCACCCCGACCGGGTTGCGGTGTGGGCGGCCTTCTGGGGCGAGGCCCGAGCCCGAGAGGACTACATGCGGGTGTGTGCCGCGCGCGAGTCCGAACTCGAGGAGCAGCGGGTGATGGCCTTCGCGGCCATCGCCGAAGCCGGCGGATACACGCATCTCGAGACCGAGGCCCTGGGCCGCGCCTTCCATCACCTGTTGTCTTCGTTGCCCGAGTCGCAACTCGGCGACGAGGGGGCTTTCGATCTTGAACGCGCTCGGGCGACCTGCCGGGGATTTTTGACCAGCATCTTTCCTGCCGAATTTTCCGGTGATCGCTCGGTTCCGGTATCCGAGAGCCGATCTGCCCCGGACCCGGGAGCGTTTGAGACCCTCCCCACCTGGGTCTACCACGACCCCGAATTTTTTGAGCTCGAAAAAGAGAGCATCTTCCGGCGCCACTGGCTGATGGTTGGCCACGCGAGCCACGTTGCCGAGGCGGGCGACTATCTCACAGCGGATCTCGCAGGGGAGCGAGTCTTTGTGATCCGGGGAAGGGATGGTGTGCTCCGAGCCTTTGACAACGTCTGTCGCCACCGAGCATCCCGAGTGGTGCAAGGTCAGGCGGGCCACTGCCCGGGTCAGATCGTCTGCCCCTACCACGGCTGGCGTTACGGTTTTGACGGAACCCTGAAGGGTGTTCCCGAAGAGGAAAGTTTTTCGGGACTCGAGAAATCCGAAGTGCGTTTGCCCGGGCTCGATCTCGAAGAGTGGATGGGATTTATCTTCGTTCGCTTTGCCTCAGAAGGGGAGAGTGTCGCAGACTTGATGGCCGCACGAACCGACGAGGCGAGTCACTACCGCTTTGCCCAGATGCAGCCCCTTGGGCCGATTCGAACCCTGGAATGCGATTTCAACTGGAAACTCTTCGTCGAAAATGACTCCGAGGGCTATCACATTCCCATGGGCCATCCTGGCCTTCGGCGACTTTTCGGGAACAGTTACGAAGAGGATTTCGAAATCGGCGAGGGCACCCAGGCCTACTCGGTCCTGCGGGAGCAGGAATCTTCGGTCTGGAGCGAACGCGCCTATCAAAGACTTCTCCCCGAGGTGCCGCATCTGCCCGACCGCCTTCGCCGGGCTTGGGTCTACTACGGGCTGTTTCCCTCGGCGGTGGTTCAGGCCTGCCCCGACGTCGCCGACTGTTATCAGGTGGTGCCCACCGGGCCCGAGTCGTGCCAGCTTCAGACTTTTCGAGTTGGGCTGCCCGATTCACGCCGGGCGATGCGGGTCGCGCGTTACCTCAGCGAGCGCATCATTCGCAGCGTGATCGACGAAGATCTTGCCCTGTGCCGTTTTGCCAACGAGGGTGTCAAATCCGGGCGCTATGCCGGCGGCTTTCTCTCGGAGCTCGAATCCGGCGTGGGAATTTTGCGCGACGAGATCCGGCAGTTGATCCCCGTTGCCCGGCTTCGGGAGCGCCCCGCCCGAGGACGAGTCGCTACGGTCAACGCCCAGCTGAAGGCGGGCCAGGTCCAGACTCTCGCGGCCGCGGGCGCCCAAACCCAGTGAACCCACTGAACCCAACGAGCGCGAAAGAGGGCATTCTCGACGCTTGGCGAGCTCAATTCATTTTTTAACCGAAATTCCAAAGACAATGATTTTGGCCGATGTGCTTGTGCCCCGGTTTATCCGGGGAAGTGATCGGTAAGGGAGAACAAGCGATGCTGAAATCCACACCCTTTCATGAACGCACTTCGCAGCTGTGCGAAGGGGAGAGCTGGCAGGATTGGTCGGGCTACTTGTCGGCCAACGCCTACGAACTCGATCACAGCCACGAGTACTATGCCGTGCGCACGGGCTGCGGCATGTTCGATATCTCGCCGCTCTACAAATATCATGTGCGGGGGCGCGATGCGATGGCTCTGCTCAACCGCATGTCCACCCGAAACGTGGCGAAATGCCGCATGGGCCAGATCGTTTATACCGCCTGGTGCGATGACGACGGCCACATCGTAGACGATGGAACCATTGCGCGATTGGGCGATGATTTTTTTCGCCTAACCACTGCGATGTCCCTGCTCTATTGGCTTGAGGATGTGGGCTTCGGGATGGATGTCCAGATCGAAGACGTCTCGGAGGAACAAGGAGCCCTCGCAATCCAGGGCCCGACATCGCGGCAGATAGTCCAGCAGTTGACCTCAGCGAATCTCGATGACCTCAAGTATTTCCGGATCATTGAAGATAAAGTCGCTGGCGTCCCGGTTCGTATCGCGCGCAACGGTTACACGGGGGATCTCGGCTACGAGCTCTTTATGGATGCGGGCGATGGCCTTGCGGTCTGGGATGCGCTGATGGAAAAGTCGGACGAGTACAAGCTTCGCCCGGCGGGACATATTGCCCTCGACATGGTTCGCATCGAAGCGGGGCTGGTACTCATCGACGCGGAGTTCATGTCGGCGACCCAGGCCATGTACCCGATCCAGCGCACGACGCCATTCGAGCTGGGCCTGGATTGGGTGGTGAACCTCAAGAAGGATCACTTCATCGGCCAGCGCGCCCTTCGCGAGGAAGTCGCCCGGGGCAGGGCCTGGACCACAGTGGGGATCCAGGTGGACGTGGTTGCCCTGGAAGCTCTCTATGGCCGGTTCGGGATGCCGTTGATGCTTCCCTATCACTCCTGGATCGATGCCATTCCCCTCTACTCCGACGCGGGCAAGCAGAAGCAGATCGGCAAGGCCACCAGCGGGACCTGGTCACCGGTGATGAAACGCTACGTGGCCTTGGCCCGGCTCAAGCCCGAGCACGCCAAACTCGGCAGCGGGCTCCACATCGAAATGACCATCGAAGGCCAGCGCTTTACGGTTCCGGCCCACGTGGTGGAGACGCCTTTCTTTGATCCGCCGCGCAAGCGCGCGTAACCGAAAATTAATCTCACCTCTTTAGATTTAGCTTTAGATTCAGACAACCTAGACAGTCAGACAGGGAATCCCCATGAGTGAGCAATACGATGCGATCATTATCGGTGGCGGCCACAACGGCCTGACCTGCGCGGCCTATCTCGCGAAGGCGGGCCGCAAGGTTCTCGTCCTGGAACGCCGACACCTTCTGGGCGGCGCGGCAGTGACCGAGGAAATTTTCCCCGGTTTCAAATTTACGGTCTGCTCCTATGTGGTGAGCCTTCTGCGTCCGGAGGTGATTCGCGAACTCGAACTCGCCAAGCATGGGCTTCACGTGATGCCGTTGCTCAGCTCGTTCGCTCCCATGGAGAACGGCGACTACCTACTCACCCATCCCGATGATTCGAGCAATTACCACGAACTGCGGCGGCACTCGAAGCGGGATGCGGAGATGTTTCCGCTCTTCAATCAGATGATGTACGAGATGGCCCATGCCGTGAAGCCTATTCTCGCCACCGTGCCCCCGGATCCGAGTGCGCCGGGTCTGCGCGGCCTGCGCGATCTCAACTACCTGCGCAAGCATTTCCAGGGCATGAGCAATAAATCGTTTCATTGTCTCACGAAGCTCATGACTATGAGCGTGAGCGACTTTCTCGACGAGTGGTTCGAGACGGATATTCTCAAATCCCTTATGGCGCTTAACGGAATCATTGGCACCATGCTGGGTCCGAAGTCGCCGGGCACCGCCTACGTTTTGCTCCACCATTATATGGGTGAACTCGACGGAGCTTTTACGGCCTGGGGGGCCCAGCAGGGCGGCACTGGGGGTGTGAGCGAGGCGATCGCCAGCGCAGCCCGCAGCCACGGCGCTGAAATTCGCTGCAATGCCCACGTGGAGCAGGTGTTGGTGAAGAACGGCACGGCGGTGGGCGTGGTGATGGAGAACGGCGACGAGATCAGCGCCAAGGTGGTGGCCTCGGGCTGCGATCCCAAGGTGACTTTTCGCAAGCTTCTCGAAGAGAAGGAACTGCCCGACGAACTCGTTACTGCCATCGACAACTTCAAGTACCGGGGTTCTTCGGGCAAGGTCAATCTCGCCCTGGATGGATTGCCCCGCTTTTCGGCCCTGGGTGACGATGGGCCGGCCCAGTGCATGGCGGAGATCTGCCCCAATATGGACTATCTCGAAAGGGCCTACGACGACGCGGTCTACGGTGGATTTTCCAAGCGTCCCTTCATGGACGTCGAAATGCCCACGGCCAACGATCCCACCATGGCGCCTCCGGGCAAGCATGTGATGTCAATTTTTGTTCAGTATGCCAACTACGCGCTGGACCCCTACGAGACTCGGGACGCCCAGCGGGATGCGTTCGGAAATGCTGTAGTGGACACCCTGGCGGATTTTGTGCCCAACATCAAAGACCTGATTCTTCACAAGCAGGTCCTGACGCCCTGGGATATCGAACAGCGGGTGGGGCTCACCGAGGGCAATATCTTTCAGGGCGAACTGACCCTGGATCAGCTGTTCTTCTTCCGCCCGGCTCCGGGGTATTCGGATTACAGGACACCGGTGAAGAACTACTACCAATGTGGTTCGGGGACGCATCCCGGCGGCGGCATCACGGCGGGCCCGGGCCGATTGGGTGCGTTGGAAATCTTGCGCGACGGGAACGTATAAACAGTTTTACCATCGATTCCGCGTTCGCCCCGCTTGGCGGGCAACGCGAACCAAGTGGGGATACAGACCATGTCGGACTACGACGTCATCGTTATTGGAGCAGGCCACAATGGTCTCGTCGCGGCGAGCTATCTCGCCAAGGCGGGCCGCAAGGTTGCGGTGCTGGAGAAGAGTTCAGGGGTGGGCGGTGCCGCCGTCTCCGAGGAATTTGCCCCGGGCTTCAGTGCCTCGACCTGCGCGGGCGGGGCGGGCTATTTGAGCCGGCGCGTCATCAAGGACTTGAAGCTTGGCGAGCACGGCCTGTCGATTGAGCCGAGCGACGCGGTGGCCTTCGTGCCCCAACCCGATGGCTCGCACTTGACGATCTGGCGCGACACCGAACGGACGGCCGCGGAAATCGCGAAATTTTCGGCCTCGGATGCGGAGGCCTATCCGCGCTTTCTCGCAGCCCTGCGCCCCATGGCGGAAGCCGTTGGGGCAATGCTGGAGATCACTCCGCCGGATCTTCCCGCAGTGGGCTGGAGCGACTTTCCAAGCGCGAGAACCCTGGCGGGTCCCATGCGGAAGCTCGGGCGGAAGAGGGTCAGTCAATTCCTGAAGACCCTCCCCATGCCGGCGGCGGATCTCCTTCAGGAGTGGTTCGAGTCCGATGTGCTGATGGGCGCAATCTCGGCCAGCGCGGTGCGTGATATCACGTGGGGCCCCCGAGAATCGGGGACTGCGTATACGCTCCTTTATAACTGGGCGCTCAGCAACACAGGGCTCTTCCGTTCGTCGGGGGGCATGAAGGGTGGGATGGGGGCCATCACGGGTGCGATAGCCACCGCGGCCCGGGCTCTGGGCGTAGAAATTTTCACCGACCGTCCCGTGGCGAGTATCGTGCTGGAAGCCGGACGGGCGAACGGGGTCCGGCTTGGAAGCGGCGAGACCTTGAGTGCCGGTACGATCGTTTCTGGCGCGGATCCGCGTACCACTTTTACCGAGTTGCTCGATCCGGGCTTGCTCGACCTGAGGGTGGTGCGGAATGTTCGGAATATCAAGTACCGGGGTTCGGCGGCAAAGATTCACTTGGCCCTGGGCGCCTTGCCAGATTTCACCGCGCTTGCGGGTGACGCGGATACGAGCCCTCTCGAAGGGACCATCCAGATTGCTCCGAATATGATGTATATCCAGCGGGCCTACGACTGTACGAAATACGGCGACTATTCCCCGCACCCGTACCTGGATATCGAAATTCCGACCCTGGCCGATCCCGGTCTGGCTCCTTCGGGCCAGCACGTCATGTCGATTACCGCCAAGTACGCCCCCTACCGGCTCCGCAACGGCAGCTGGGAGGGTCACCGGGAGGCCTTCGTCGACGCCGTACTTTCGACCCTCAGCGAGTACGCACCGAAGCTGCGGGACTCGATCCTCCACAAGGCGGTTTTGCTCCCGAATGATCTCGAAGCCCGCTTCGGTTTGCCCGAAGGCAACGGAAATCATGGGGAAATGACTCTCGACCAGTTTCTCCACATGCGCCCGTTGCCCGGCTACGCGCAGTACAAGGCACCCGTGGAGGGTCTCTACCTTTGCGGGGCCGGTGCACATCCCGGCGGCGGCGTGACCGGGCTGCCGGGTCACAATGCGGCGCGGGAGATTCTGAGGGCCGCCCCGTAGACCCGGTGAGATGACTCTGGACGTTTCGTGTCGGTCCGTTGTAGATTCGAAGCAGCGCTGGAGAATGAGCCCATGGGTTTCGCGACCATTGTCTACGAAGTAGAAGGCCCGATCGCGGTCAGTGCCCTGCGACGTAACCGTGGCGGCCGAAGGCTGCCGCTTTGGAGCGCCGGAGGGGGACTGTCTCGCACAGGCCATGGAAATCGCGCGCAAGATCGCGGGAAACGATCGCTCGGCGGTGGAACTCACCAAGCAGGCGATCAATCGAAGTTGCGAAATCATGGGGATGGGGTCGGAGCCAGAAGCCCAAATGATTCGAGGCACTTGAATGCCTGAGCTTTCCCGGGTTGGAAGATTCGCGATGGCGGGAGGGTTTTTCGTCCTTCTGGCCGCGGGTTGGGTATGGCTGGCGCCGTCCGACCGCCCGGGCGAGCCGGACTCGTTTTGGGCTCCCAGCAGCCCACACGCTCAGGACGAAGCGGCGCTCTCGCCCTCGTCCACCGGCATTTCCGGTTCCGGTTCCGGTCCTGCCCCACAGTCTTCCACTGCCCCCGATCCCGGAACCTTGGCTTCGACGCCCGCGCCGGCCGCGGCCAAGGGCGGCACCGGGCACGCGGCCGGCTCGTCCGCGCCAGGAGAAGGTGCGTCCCAGCGGACTACGGAATGGATCGAGGAACGCTACAAATCAGCCCAGGAACGTCGCGCCGCCATCAAGGATGAAGCGACACGGAATCACCGGAAGCAGAACCGTGAGGAGTTGGCGAGGAGTTGGGCTATCGAATTCGCGCTGATCGATGAGATAGGTGTGGAGGCTTACGAGCAATCGCTCTACGACCGCGGGCTCAAGAATCGCGCTGAAGTACGCTGGTTGGGTTCGGGCTCCAACGCCATGCTTGGCGGAGTTCAAATCGGCGATGTGATTCTCAGCTATGGCGGACAACCCGTTTTTGCCCCCCAGTCGCTTCGGGAGCGCAACAAGCTGCTGGAACCGGGCCAGCAGATCGTGATCGAGGTCGAGCGCGAGGGGGCGGTTCTCGCGTTCGTGATCAATACGGATGACTGGAACCGGGGTCGCTCGGGGATCGTCAACGGCATGTCGCTGAGGCCGATTTCTCGCGAGCCCTAGCCGCCACGCCGGCGCTTGAGGAGGACTTAATATGTCTAGAGCGGTCGCGGGGGCGCAAGCTTCGGAGAGCGAAAATGCGCACCTGAGTTTCTGGCACGCCACGTGCGCAGGCCCCGCTCGGGTAACGCCTTCTCTTGCCGAAGACATCGATGTCGATGTGGCGATCGTCGGCGCGGGTTTTACGGGCCTTTGGACCGCCTATTACCTGAAGAGTCTCGACCCCTCGCTTTCGGTGTGCGTCCTCGAGGCCAACTTCCCGGGTTTCGGAGCTTCGGGTCGCAATGGAGGTTGGGCGGTGGGCGAAATGGCCGGGATGGCGACACGCTTCGCAGACCCGACCCTTCGCGATTCGGCGATTCGCCTGCAGCGGGCTCTTTTTGACGCGGTGTCTGAAATCGGGCGCGTGTCGGAGAAAGAAAATATCGACTGCCACTACGCCAAGGGAGGGACGATCAACGTTGCCACCAGCCCGGCCTTCGAGAAACAACTCCAAGCCGAAGCCGAGCACTGGGCGAGCTTGGGCTTCGGCGAGGCGGATTTTCGTTGGCTCCCGGCCGAAGAATCGAGCCGAGTTGTTCGGACGAGAGAGAATTTGGGGGGGCTCTTCAGCCCGCATTGCGCGGCGATTCATCCCCAGCGACTGGTCTCGGGTCTGGTGACTAGCGTGGAGCGAATGGGCGTTCGGATCTACTCCGACACGCCGGCGACCTCCATTGAAGCCGGCCGGGTCTCGACGCCCGGGGGCACCGTCAAGGCGGGCATGGTCGTGGGCGCCACCGAGGCTTATACCGACTCCATTGCGGGCCGAAAGCGTCGGATCTTGCCCTTTCACTCGATGATGATCGCGACGGAGCCGCTATCGGAAGCGATCTGGCACGAGATTGGACTGAATGAGCGCGAGACATTTGGCGATCCTCGCCGAATGGTGATTTACGGCCAACGCACCCTCGACGGGCGCCTGGCCTTCGGGGCTCGGGGTGGATATTTTTTCGGCTCGGCGATTCACAGCCGCTTTTCCCCGACGGACGTTGCGTTCGAGCACGTGCGCCAATGTCTTGAAAATCTCTTCCCCGTGCTCTCGAGCGTCGAGGTCACGCACTGCTGGGGCGGGGCTCTGGGGATTCCGCGCAATTGGCGACCGGTGGTTGGAATCGATCGTGGTGCGCGATTTTCTTGGGCGGGGGGTTACGTAGGCGAGGGCGTTGCGGCGACGAACCTGGCGGGCCAGACCCTCGCCGACTTGATTCTGGAAACCGATTCCCCCCTGGTCGATCTTGCCTGGGTGGGTCCCGCCTTCAAGCGCTGGGAGCCCGAACCCCTGCGTTGGCTGGGCGTCGCTGGCCTTGGCTTTCTGGGTGAACGGCTCGACGCCATCGATCTGGCGGGAAGGACATCCCCCAGGTTGCTCAATTGGCTCCACGATTGGATGATCAAGAAATAGGGAATCGCGAGTAGAGTGATCCCTTCGTCTGCTGGCGCCGCCCGCGAAGCTCACCGATGTGCGACCCTCGCAGCCGATTGGAGCGAATGATCAACCATGAGTCGCTTTTTTCTTCGCTGTCAGGCGCCCATCTACGTTCTTGGTTGTCTTGTTGGGGCCGGGCTGGCCTCGGCCGAGGTCGTGTCCCAGGCCGCCGCTGAGGTCCGGGCCGTAGAATCCGACCCTACACCCGGCTATTCGGCCCAAATTATTCTCGAGAGCATTGGCGCGCTCGAGGCCGAGCGCGATGCAAAATGCAATTCCACCGCCAGCCGCTTCGAGGATTTTCTTTTCGGTACGCCTCTTTCGGATGCCGCAAGGCTCGAGAAAACTCGGCTCCAGAAAGCGCTGGTTCGAGCGCTTTGGTTCAAGGCCAGCGCAGAAGCGCGAAAGAGCGGCGACGCAGCGGTGACCGCGGCTGTGATGGAAGAGCAGTGCGCCCAAGTCGTTCGCTCCCGAGAGTCGTCCGATGGAATTTTGGAAATTTCCTTCCAGGGTCGGCCGCCATTGGCAATCCCGGCCCGGAGACGCGAACAGTACGGCTCCATCGCATTTTCCTTGCGAGCGATTCTTGCGGTCCAGCAGGAGTTTCTCCTCTCCAGCGATCGGTCGCCCCTCGCCCTGACCCCGAGTGCAACCCGGGTTCTCCAGGAGACCATCGATCTCGTCACGCTCACGAGCCTGATGGCAGCGGATGAAGCCTCCCGTGCCGCTAATGAGTTCGAGGTCCCGGCCGGTCGCCTGGGCGATGCTTGGCTGGGTTTCGTACCCGACCCCGGCGGCTCCCGGCCAACCAAAGTCTTCGCAGACTCGTATCAAGCCAACCCGGCAGAAAAATATCTTCTGAACGAAATGATCGACCAGAAAACAGCGGCCTATCGCGCCTACAACGATCTTTCCGAGCGGAAGACCCGTGCTCTTTTCGTCACCAACACCGTGCGGTTCTACGCCCGGGCAAAAATCGCCCGAAATGCGGCGGCCCGCTCAAAAATCATCGCCGGAGTCAATCTCCAGCTCGATGTCTTCAGTCAGCAACTGCTCGCTGCGGCCGAAGAGGCTGCCCGCGGGAGAGGACACTTGCTGGTGCGAGCCGACGATGCCGCGGACGCCGTGGAGAAGTTGCTCCCCCAGGAAATCGACGAATTCGAGGACGTCCATGTTTTCCCAAATTCGCCACCCCATGAAAGAGTTCTGCTGGAATCCTACGACTGCGATTCTTTCCGGGATTTCGGCGCACATTGGCTTTCGCTGAAGCGAGCGCTCGCGAAGCGTTCCGAACCCGCCTTGTCGCTGGACCCTTTCGCGGCGGAGATCGTTGCCGAAGCGATTTCGCAGTACGGAGTCTTGCTTCTGCGTGTTGCGGGAGGAATCGTCAACCAGCGGACAGAAAAGCTTCTGCTCGGCCCGGGCGATCTCAGTGCGGGCGCCTCCGTGATCGCCCAAAGAGCGAAGGCCCACCCCGAAGAAGCGCCAAAATTATCCAGGGCGGCTGGAATCGCATCGGCTCCGCGAACCCCGGCATCAGAAACGTCGAAAGTCTTCTTTACCGACATTACCGAAGAAGTCGGCCTCGACTTCGATCACCGATCTTCGAAATGGCTGGGCGAATTTCGGCACAAGCAGGTCAAGACGCCGCCGACCTTTTCGGGCGGCGGCGTTGCGGCCGACGATGTCGATGGGGATGGGCATACGGATGTACTGCTCGTGGGCGGGGCGGGGAATGCTTTGCTGATGAATACGGGCGGAGGGAACTTCGTCGATATCACCGCAGCGGCGGGTCTCGACAATCGTCGGGAGGACGGCTCCTTCGGCGAACCGCGACAGCCAATCATCGCGGATTTCGATAACGACGGTCTGCCCGATATTCTGATCACGTACGTGGACGACGATCATCGTCTCTACCGCAATCTTGGGGGGCGACGATTTGTCGATGTCACAGCGATAGCCGGACTCGGGGGCAAGGGATTGATCGGCGGACCCGCTGCTGCTTTCGATTTTGACCGCGACGGACTGCTCGATCTCTACATCGGATATTTCGGCGACTATCTCCATGGAGATTTCCCCGCCCAGGAACGCGATAACCACGAAGCGCTACCCAACCGTCTCTTTCGTAATCTCGGAGGGATGCGGTTCGAGGATGTGACCGAGAAGAGCGGAACCGGGGATCGCGGGTGGGCCCAGGCGGTGTCCCATCTGGATGTTGATGGGGACGGTTGGCAGGATATCGTCGTCGCCAACGACTACGGGTTGAACGCCTTCTTCCTAAACCGAGGCGAAGGCCGATTCGAGAATCTTGCGGAAGATTTGGGGATGTCGAAGGCGCTGCATTCCATGAATGTTGGCGTCACCGATATCAATGCCGATGGTTTTCCGGATATCTACATTTCGAATATCGCGACCTTGGTGAAGGACAATAAGTACACGTTCCCGGATGTGAGCACGCCTCTCGATTTTGATCTCAAGGCGATGTCGGGGATGCTCGTCAAGGAAGCCGATACTTTTTTTGTCTCGGATTCTGTGAACGGCCAATTCTCGGGTTACACGATCTCAAAAGACATCGAGCGCGGAGCAACCTCAACGGGATGGGCGTGGGACGCCGAATTTTTCGACTTCGATCACGATGGCGACGATGATCTCTATCTTGTAAATGGCACCAACGACTACAACGCGTTTTCGATGATCTATAGGAATTCTGTCGAAGGAGAGGACGCCGGTGCAGTCCTGCTCAGCCACAGCCGGGAGTCCAACGTCTTCTTCCTCAACGACGAGGCCCGGCTCAAGAACCGCTCGGGGGAGAGCGGGGCCGATTTCACCGGAAATTCCCGGAGCACGGCTTATTTTGACTTCGATTCCGACGGTGATCTCGATATCGTGGTCAACAACTTTCATGGGCCAGCGACCCTGCTTCGCAATAACAGCGAGGAGCGTGGGCGGCGCTGGCTCAAGATCAAGCTGGTCGGAGACCCGGCAAAGGGCTCCAACCGCGATGGGATCGGGGCGCGCATCGAGATACGGGCGGGAGAAGCGCTCGAGAACTCTCGCATTGTCCAGGGTGGATCGGGCTATTTGTCTTTGAACCCCAAGCAGCAGCATTTTGGGTTGGCAGATGCCGAGTTCGCCGATCTGCGGGTCGTGTGGCCCAACGGCGAAGAGCAGGAATTCGCTCGGGTGGCCACCAATCACGCCTATACGATTTCTCAGGGATCTTCGATCAAACCCGCGGACCCGTTGAGTCCGGACTCTCGGGGGGCGCCGCGGGGCTCACCCGGTGGTAGCGATTGATTTCGGGGTCGAGAAGGGTGCGGCTGCTTCCGTTGGTCCAGCGCACCTCCAGCGAGTCCACGGCTTTGCGGGTTCCCAGGCCAAAGTGCACGGTAGTCGGGTGTTGCCCCATGACGGTTTCGCCCACTACGTGCTGACGAACGAAAGTGCGTTCACCCGCCCGAACCCGGACCGAAGCGCCCACTGGGGACACACCCGCCCCCTCTTCGATTAATTCGATTCCGATCCAGTTGTTTTCGGTCAACAATTCATTCCGGTAAACGTGCAGGTCCTCGCCGTCCTCGCCTCGATCCTCCACCACGAGCAGATCCACTCGGCCGTCCCGATCGAGATCGGCGCTGATCGCCGAGCGGCTATCGAATTCGTCGGCGACGCCGAGCAGAAAAGCCACATTGAGGAAAGCCCGGCCCGATTGGTTGAGAAGCAAATGGTTCTTCTGGTACCCATCCCAGGATTCCTGGCCGCTGGCAAAGCCGCTCATTTCCTGGGAGAAGAGTGTTTCCAGAGTCTTGTCGGGCTTGGAATCCGCGTCGAAAATATCATGACGCCAGAATGTCGAGCAGTAGTCCTGGGTGCTCTGACCGCTTTCGTGTCCGTTGGCGGCAAAAATGTCGGGGTCGCCGTCGTTGTCGAAGTCGAAGGCGGTGGTTCCCCACGTCCATCCGGTTCGGGCGACATCGTGGTGGAATTCGGGTTGTCGCCAGCCGGTGTCTCCCGCCAGGTACATACGGTTCCCGTAGGCCATGCGCATTCGCATGGCGTCTTCCTCCGGCCGATCCTCTCGGCGAAGCCCCGCGGCCTCCATGCGCCGGGCGGTGGTTGATCCCATGCCAGCGACAAAGAAATCGAGCTTCCCGTCGAGATCGTAGTCCGCCAGCGCGCCCGACATGCCGAAGAGATGTCGGTCGGCGCTCAGCGTCGCATTGGCGTCGACGAAGTGTCCGCGCCCGTCGTTGTGGTAGAGGTCGACCCCGGAGAAGTCGCTGATGACCAAAAGGTCAAGGTCGGTATCGGCATCAAGATCGACGAACGTGCTCGCGTAGGTGCGCCGAAAGCGCTTCTCCGTCAACCCCGCCGCCTCGTTGCCCAATGTGAAGTGTCCGTGCCCATCGTTATTCAGCAGGTAGGAGGCCCAGCCGTCGTTGGCATCGAAGAAGGGCGTGGGCATCTGGCCGCCCACGTAAGGAGGCTTGTACTGGCCGAGCCAGGCGTCGAGGTCGCCGTCCCCATCGATATCCCCCACCGCCACCGAAGAGGGTCCTTGCAGGGGAGGCTGGATTCGCGGGGTTAGTCGCGGGGCTTCGGGAAACCGTCCCCTCGCGTCCCCCCAATACACCACGATGTCACCGGACGCCCGCGTGGCCAAGAGGTCGGGGTGGGCGTCCCCGTTAAAATCGGCGACGGCGCCGGCTTCGGCCAGGGGGTAGGCGTGTGCGACGAGCGGAGCCGCTCGGAACTCCTCCCCGTCCTGATTCCACAGAACCCGCCCCGCGCCGAGCAGCAGGATGTCCTCGAAGCCGTTCTTGTCGAGGTCATAGACCACCAGGGGATGGATCCGCCGGGGCGGAATTTCGGGGCTGGGGGTAAACACGTCGATCTCCCGGAAGGCCGGTCCGGCGGCCCGGCCGAGCACGCGCAGGTTTGAAGCGTTGACCCGGGCGGGGATCGGGTTGCCCCGGCGATCGCGTTCCGCAGCCCACTCCACCCCGAGTTCGCCTTCGACGACGATGCGCCTTTCGCTGGGCCTATGAATTCCGTGGAGCACGACGGCGACCTGGGACCGGGCGGGCGCTCGGGGGCCGGGGGGGGTGAAACGCGCATGGTGCCACTCGGACTGAACGAGTTCGTAGCCCTCGGCCTCGAGTCCCTCGAGCAGCAGCCGCCACTGCGAGTTGTCGAGGGAGCGAAGCGGAGACGAGAACGCGCTGCTCTCGATGCCATGATCGATTCGCTGGGGGATGGTGGGGGTGCCCACAACCAGTTCTTCGAGGCCGATTTCGGCCAGGACACGAAACTTGTCCGTGCGATCGCCTCGCCGGCTCGCCCCGAGGAGATCGTCCCAGAGGACGACGAGACTGTTTTCGTATTCCTGGGCCAGGTTCTCGGTCTCCCATACCGTCGCGTCCCGCTGGGCGCGGTCTGCAAGTAGATTCCCCAGGGGGGAAACCGAGGTGCCTTTCGCATCGTTTTTTCGGGAGGGGTCTGAGAGCGGCGGCCAATCGCATGCGAGGAGCAAACCCGCCAATCCGAAAACCACGCGAGTGAGCGGGGAGGATCGCGGAAGCGCCCGCCCGGAGCAGGACGTAAATCGCGGTTGGGGGGCTCTCGGGTGCGCTTTGCCCGCGATCATGCGATTTATCCCGTTCCCACGCATCCCTGTGAAGGGGTGATGCGTTTTAAACACACCCTATTCCTTCAGTTTTGAATTTTCCGCTTGACCCCGAGAACCTGCGACGTTCATTATGGGTGTCAAATGGTTGGCTTGTCGAACGACTTTGCCGTGTCCGGCAATTTTGTTTTCATTTCTTTCGGTATTTCGTCTCCGAGGGAGATTCTTGCGGAAGGGGCATCAATGTTATCAAGAAACGTACGTATGCGAATGGATCTTGAGTCGCGCTCGCATTCGGCCAAGGGCCGATGGGCGGGGGCTGTTCTTGCGGCGACCACATTGTTTTTGATGGGTGTATTCGTGATGGGCATCGCGGCCAGCGCTCAGGCCGTCACGCCCATGTATATGATTGGGAATTTGACCGAGGTTTCATTCGGCAATGACACGACGACCGGCCTGTCGGCTCCGTACCAATCGACGAATTATCTCGGAATCCCGTTCGGCCAGCACTGCAACTCGGCGCACGGCACGGGGACCACTGCTTGCTATGCGACCTCGTCTTACCAGAGCGCCCATGATGGCTCGCCGTTGCGCGGCACCGGGGTGGTTTCGGTTTCGGCCTCTCCGGGGGGCGCGATCGCTTTGCCGGCCAGTCTTCTGACGGTGATGTTGGGCACCTTGCCCACCGCCTTCAGTACGCCGGTCTTTCAGAAGAAGCCGATCGGGGGCGTACCCGGTGGATCGTTTTCCTACTACCCGCCCTACATCTATAGCTACAGCTACGCGGACCTGAAAAACGCCGCGGGCAATTTCTTCGGCAATGGCGGCCCCGGAAGTGTGACCTTCAACGCAACCGCGGTGGGCGCGGGGGGCGGGACGCTGACCACGACCCAGGGCGCCGGTAAATACGGCGGAACCATGCGTATGCTGGGCACGATGCAGACGCATTTCGCGTATGCGAACTCGGGTGGCTTGTCCATCGGAACCGACAACTGGCTCGTGGACTGGATGGGCGCGGGAACGGTCACCCTCGGCGGTGCCGTCGCTGTCGCGACGCACTTCGTGAAGGGCACCAACAAGCACAATGTACTCTTGGTGACGAACACGAACTACATCAGCGTATCGGCCTTTCCGTGGGGAACCGGCAAGGCCACCGCGAAGGCAACGCGCGGCCCCTTTCCGACAAATTTCGCGCGCAGCGGCTACGACAGCCGCACCGCGGGAGGAGCTGGGAATATTCAGATGGTCAGCCCCATGTTGACTCACTGGCGAACGCCGGGGGGCGGGGTGGACTACGAGACGGCCGCCATCGGCGTTCTGACCTTGAGCTTCACTCCCGAACCGTCAAGCGCCATGCTCTTGGTGGCAGGAGTGTCGATGCTGGGGCTGGTTTATCGCAGCAGTCGACGCGGCTGAAGGGTCTGCCGCTTTCGCTCCTTCGGGCGGCTGCGGTGAAATGGATTTAAAAAAGACGGCCCCCGGGAGCGGACATCCCGGGGGCCGCATTGTTTTCACGGCTAGGGTAGGCTCAAAAGCATGTGGAAGCGCCTGCTCGAGTCGCGTTCGTTTTACGCCATAGCCCTTGCGCTTATGCTTGGGGCTTTTGCGCTCTCCCAGGTTAGGATTCAGACGAATCCGCGCCCCATGGCTTCGCTTGAGGCGATTGGCCAACTCGGCGAGATCGAAGACCTCAATATCGTCTTTATTCTCATCGACACCCTCCGTGCCGATCGGCTGAGTGCTTACGGGTACGGGCGCGAAACGAGCCCGGCCATCGACGCGCTGGCCGCCGACGGGCTGCGCTTTGCCCGGCATATGTCCCAATCGTCTTGGACCAAGTGCTCCATGGCGTCTATGTGGACCGCCCACTACCCGGTTCGCACGGGAGTCACCCGGTCGGCCGATGCGATCTCGCCCGAGGCCCGAATGCCCGCTGAGATCCTCGGGGAAGCGGGCTATGACACGTACGCGCTGTGGCGGAACGCGTGGGTGGGTCCGAGCTTCGGCTTCTCCCAGGGCTTCGAGGTCTACCACAGCCCCCGGGCCTCCAAGGTTCCGCCCTCGGTCCGGCGGGAGAAACCGACGGTGGGGATGGCGGGCACCGACCAGGACATCACACTTTCGGCGGCCGAATTCCTGCGAACCCACGGCGAGAAAAAGTTTTTTCTCTACCTGCACCTGATGGATGTTCACCAATACGTCTACGACGAGGATTCGGCGCTCTTCGGCACCCGCTACTCGGATATCTATGACAATTCGATCCGCTGGGTGGATCGGCTGGTGGGCGGCGTGATCGACGACCTGGATCGCCGAGGGTTGCGCGACAAGACCCTCATCGTGTTGGCCTCGGATCACGGGGAAGCCTTCGGCGAGCACGGCCGGGAAGGGCACGCCCGGGATGTCTACAGCGAAGTCGTCACGACCCCGCTGATCATCAGCTTTCCCTTTCGTCTCCCGGAACCCTTGGTGGTCGATTTTATCAGCGAAAACGTGGACCTCTGGCCAACCCTCCTCGAGCTACTGGATCTGCCGCCCATCGAGGGTGCCGACGGCCGCTCGCTGGTTCCGGAGATTCAGGCGACGATCGCCGGCGAAACGCTTGAGGCCGAGCCGCGTTATGCGCACATCGATCAGTCCTGGGGGCGGACCGAGGAAGAGCCCCAGCCCATGGTGGCCGTGACCGAGGGTCCCTATCGCCTGGTCTACCGCGAGGCGGGCCGGGGGCCGCGCCGCGCCGAACTCTACGCCTACCAACCCGAGCAGGAGGAAAATCGGCGGATCGACGCCGAGGAGCCCGAAATTCGCCGGCGGATGATCGAACTCGCCAAGACCTACCTCGAGTCCGAGCCGCCGGCGTGGGGGGACGCGCCCGAGGTTGAACTCGACGACGCCCAATTGCAGCAGCTCCGGGCGCTGGGCTACGAGATCGAGTGAGAACGCGACGGGGCGGGCGGGCGTTTCAGTAGGTGAAGGAAACCGTGACTCCGAACATTCTCGGCTCACCCCAGACTTGGAGAATTTCCTCGAACTCCCGGGTCACGTCGAAGACATCCACCAGGTATTGCTGGTCGGTGACGTTGTTCATCCAGAAGGCCACCTCGATGCCCTCGTCCGGGGTCATGTACGCGACCCGCATATCCACGTACCAATACGCGGGCATTCCGATCAACTCGAAGGCTTGAGGATCGAGAAACACCTCGGTCTGGTACGAGTAGTCGATCCGGGGGCTCACGGTTCCCCAGTCGAAAAGGTAGAAGGTGTACTGGGCGGTTCCGTTCAAGGTGAATTCCGGGGCGGCGATGGTGGGATTTCCCGAGTAGTCGATGTTGAGAGGGTCCCCTCGGTTACCCTGTGCGCCGATGGTGTTTCGCTTCTGGACAACGAATCCGTCCGCGAAAGTCGAATCCAACCAGTTGATCCCGAAGCCGAGAAGAATTTGCTCGGTGGGCATGATCTGAAGGTCGGCCTCAAAGCCGAGGATATTCGCGTCGGCGCTGAGCAATTGCTGGGTGGGGAGTGATCCCGGTTCGTTAACGAGATCAAACACTTGGAGATCGGCATACCAATAGCGGTAGAAGGCGCCCGAGAGGGTCAGTCGCTGCTCGAGCCACCTCGAATCGAAACCGATTTCCAGGGCGTGGTTGTACTCGGGATTGACCGCCTCGAGGAGGGAAGCAACTTTGTTTTGGTCATTGCCATCGGGGTTTTGGGTGAGGCCCGCATTGAAGTGCCCATTCTTCATGCCCCGGGCGTATTTTGCGTGGAAGGTGATCTCTTGGGAGTCGAGATTCATCGGTTGCCAGGAAAGCATGAGGTCGCCGGTGAGCCCAGTCCAGGTAGCTTTTTGCGGGTCCGCGTTGATGACGTCGGCCTGATTCCCGGTTTTCAGGTCGACCACATCGACCGCCAGGAAGAATTGCTTGAGCTCGCGGTTGAGTCGCAGGTTTGCGCTGACCCGCAGCATCTCGAGCCACGGGCGCGCGTTGCGATCGTTGATGAAGTCGTAGTGCCCTCCCGCATAGGCGCCGAAACTCGAGAGGGATTGGTCGAATCGCTGGGTCCAACTCCTTCCCAGTCCAGCGGGGAAGCGATTCTCGGCGTCGAGCTCTTCGTGGAGCGCGAAGAGGCCCGCACCCCAGCTGAAGTCATCGGATTCGCCGTCGATGCGAAACTCCTGGCTGACTTGCCAGGTAGAATCCGACCAATCGGTATAGAGCACGCGAATCGGGGTGGCGTCGCCCTCGTCCTCCACCAGGCGTTGGTTGGCCTCATAGCCCGTAAGCGAATGAAGAGAAGCCCCGTCGAGCTCCCAGCGAGCGATGATCGAGGCGCCCCAGATATCGAGCAACTCCTGACCATCCCGGTCGTAGAATCCGAGGTAGGGATCGGCTCCGGATCGGCCCGCGCCGGCACCTCCACTTTCTTTCAATTCGGGGATGATTTCGGTCGGTTCGCCGGCAACGCCCTCGTTCCACCCCCCCAGGCTGTCCCCGAGTCCGGCTGGCGTTTTCTCTCGGAAAGGGGCTAGATCGCCGGGGCTCTGGCAGGGGTTTGCGGGATCTTCGCAGGCGTTGGTCCCGACGCCCTCCCTCGGCCCCCCCGCCAATGCGATAATCGGCTGCAGGTGGGCCGAGTCGCCGAGATTCTGACCGCCGTGGAAGTTGAAGAGAATTTCGACGTTGTCGCTGGGGGTGAAGAGAAACATTGCCCGTGAAGCCCAGTTGTTCACGTTGTTCGTCCAGGTCTTGAGATTCTGAAAATCCTCGAAGAGGACGCGGTTGGGTTCGGCAACAAAGCGACCGGCGGACTCTATGGAATTTTGATTGTTCAGGATATAACCTGGGTTCTCGAGGACGCAAATTCGGTCGGCAGAACTGTGGGTCTCGAATCGATTCCCACTTGGGGTGTAGACGGAATTGCCGTTCACATCAAAATATTTGGGCCGGGCAATTTGGCCCTGGGGCGAGATGAGGATGTTCTTCTCGAAATTCGCTAGGTAAGCGGGCTCGGATGAGGCTGCGGGAGTGAGGTTGAAGAGTTCCGCGGCCACGGCGGCGTTTCCATAGACATATCTTTGCGTGGGTCGCCCACCCGTTGCGTTTCGGTAGACCTCAACTGTGCTCGACGAAGGATTGAGGGCCTGGTAGTACTCCTCCAGTTTCGACCGCGAGTTTTCCAGCCAACCGTTGGCTTCGGGATCCCAGCCCGCGCAGCCGTTTCGCGTGTAGCCGTCCCTGCGGTTGTAGGTGAAGGCCACGCGCCCCGCGATTTTTTCGTCAACAATCGGGAAGCCGATGGCTCCGGTGATTTCCACCGCATTGTACGACCCGTAAGTCATCAATCCGTCGGAGCTCCACTCGCCGTTGGGCAGGTTCGAGTCGATGATGATGGCACCCGCGGTGGCGTTCCTGCCGTAGCGCCCGCTCTGGGGTCCTTTCAAGACGGTGACGTTCTTGACGTCGAAGAGTTGGAAGAGTTGACCCACGGGCGAGTTGATCGCAATGCCATCGGAAAAAACCGGGACCGCGCCGGCGGCGTTGGCGTTGTAGTCCTTGAGCCCGATGCCCCGGATGAAGAGCGTCGGGTTCGAGGCGGCGAAGGCGGTGTTGATCTCCAAGCCGGGCGTGAAGCGCGCGATGTCGGAAATGTCCTGAATGCGCATTTCCTTCAGATCCCGCTGGCTGAAGGATGTCTCCGAGATCGATTGTTCGTCGTGGGTGTTGCGCGACTGCGAAGTGATCAGCATTTCTTCGATCGAGGACGTATCCAGCTCGGTGGGTGCCGATTCCTTGTCACTGTTCGCGTCGTTCGCGTCGTTCGCATTGTTCGCACTGTTCGCACTGTTCGCATCGTTCGCATTGTCGGCGACGTACGGCTCAACCGAGGGGTCTTCCGCACCGGCGCTCCCCCCGGCAATCAGGAGACCCACAATTGCCGACAAGCAATACGGGGCCAGACTTTTGAAATGCATTGAATCGAGTCTCCGGAGCGCCCGCGACAATTGCAGTCGGTCAAGTCTATAGGGAAAATTCAGGCTGTGTTAGCTTTCGAGGGTTCGAAACTTATGCTTCGTGGCGGTCTCGAGCGACTTCGATGTTCGGCATGAGAAAGGATTGAGTCCATGAACAGGGCTTCAGCGGCGCTCGGCGTTATTGCTCTCGGCTTGGGGATTGCCCTCGGCGTTCTGATGGCGGGCCCCGGCGGGTTCGGGCAAGGGACTCCCACTCCGAGCCTTGAGGCCGCGCTGTTGGAAGAGAATCTTTTGATTCGATCGCAAATGCTCGGTCGGTTTCTGGATACTCTCGGCCCGACTAATCTCGAGGAGGCCCTGGAGGGACTCCATGCCAACCGCGTTGGGGTGACCGATCAGGAACTGAGAGTCTTCATGTTGGCTTGGGGGCGTTTCGACGCACCCGGTGCATTCCAATGGGCTCAGGCCCAGGATAGCGATTGGAGTGGCCGACTGAAGAACGCGGCCCTGTATGGCTGGGGTTTCCGCGATCCCCATGCGGCTGTGGCCGAACTCGAAACCCTGCCCCCGAGCGGCGGTAGGCAGGGCTCGCCGTTGCTCACCGAATTGATGTCCGGGTGGCGGGTCAACGGGGATGTGGACGGACTGACCGCCCATCTGATTGCTATGCCCAGCGTTCGCCAACGCGAGACAATGACGAGCCATTTGCTGGCTCAGATTGGGAAAGCGGGTCCCGAAGCGGTGATCGCCTGGGCGAATGCGATCCCCGAGAACGCGCCTCGGGGTTTCAAGCGAATCGCTTTCAATCGCGGAGTGAGCACCGTTGCCAAGGTGGATCCTCGGCTTGGGGCGCGCTGGTTCGAGGAGAACCGGGAGAAGGATTTCTCCGAGGGTTCCCTGGGCGTGATTGCTCGCCGCTGGATCGATCACCACCAGCCCGCCGATTTTTTTGTCTGGTTGGGGGGCCTTCCTCCGCTCCCGGACCAAAGCGTTGACGCGGAACTGAGCGGCGCCACGGGCCAGGCCATGAAGTGGTGGCTGCGTCGGGATTCCGATGCCGCCCTGGGGTGGCTCAATTCTCAGGATTCGATTCCCCCGGAGTACGACCCCGCAGTCGCGTCCCTGGCGCAGTTCCTCCTGAAGAAGACGCCCGACCTTGCGGTCTATTGGGCAGATCGGATCCAGGATCCGGAACTTCGATCGTCGACACTGATCAAATCCCTGGGCCGCTGGCGCCGCCGGGATCCGGCGGCCGCCGACGAATGGATTGCGACGGCCGAGCTCACCGACGCAGTTCGTGAACAGGCTCTGAAGACGGGAACCGGCCGGCCGAAAAGTCGCCCCCAGAGGCCGCGCAGGCCTTAGCGAAATCGTCGGCTGCGCGTCACTCGGGCTGGGAGGGCGGCTTCGCTTTCTTCAAGGCTGCCCGGGCGATGCTGGCTTCGGGTTCTGCGTTCGTTCGGGCCACCGCGTCGAAGGCTTTGCGGGTGGATACCCCTTTGCCCCGGTCGAACATGGCCGCACGCTGGGCGAGGGCGAGGGCGCGTTGGGGATTCTTGCCTCGGGCGGCGATCACCTGGGACAACTGGCTGGCCAGCTGTGCGCTGTGCAGATGACGCAGCAGGAACTCCTCGCCGCGTCTTTCCTGTTCGTCCAGAGGTGCGGATTTCTGGATCAGGGCGAGGGCGGCGAGAGCGGCTCCGGGTCGGTCGACGTCGGCGAGGGATGCCCGATCGTAGAGTTCGATCGCCTGGGCGTAGTGCTCGGCTTCGGCTTCGATCCCCGCCAGTCCCGCCAGGGCTTCGGCGTGGTTTTCGTCCAAGGCGAGGGCTCTTCGAAACGCCTCGGTCGCCTCATCGTGGGTTGCTTCGGCGGAGCCGTCGCTCCGCTTCAGATGGATGCCAAGGAGGGCATGGAAATCGGCGCACTCGGGGTGGGTTTCCAAGGCCGACCCAATGTATTTTCGGGCCTCCTCGGCGCGTCCAAGCCGATCGAGGTTTCGCAAGAGAACACCGAGTGCTTTGGCGTTGGCGGGGTCGGTCAGATCCAAGGGTGAGTTCGTGATCAGTTTGAGGCTGGCCTCTGGACCCTTGCGCCGACCCACCATTGTCGCGCTGAGGGAGAGAGCCACTCCCTTCTGGTCGGGCAGCTTGGCGAGTCGGCTCAACCCCTGCTTGGCGATCTCGCTCTGGCCCGTGCGGTGGGCCAGACGGATGGTGGCGATATAGCCCTCGGGGTCGTCGGGATGGCTGCGCACGTAGTGTCCCAATCGGTCGAGGGCCTTGATATCCGCGCCCCGCGCTTCGTGCAGTCGTGCCAGATTGAGGGCCGAGCGAGTCTGGGTTTTATCGGCCCGAATCGCTTCGCGGTATTGGGAAGCGGCTTCGTCGAAGCGGCCCAGCCTTTCGGCGGTCTCGGCGGCGAGAAAGCGGGCGCCCGGGTTGTTGGGCCAGAGCCGGATACCCGCCTCGAAGGCGCCCAGGGCCTCTTCCCATTTGCCCTCGGCGGCTAGGACCCGGCCTTCGATCAGATCCCCCATGGCGCTTGCTTTGAGTTCGCGGGCAGCAAGTCGCGCTTTCTCGAGATCGCCCAACTGAATCAATGTGTCCGCGTATGCGAAGCGGACCATGGCTTCGGGTTCGGGGGTCGCTTCGACGGCCTGTTCGAACGCGAGCGCGGCTTCGGACAAATTTTCCCGGCGGACAAAGTAGTCGCCGAGTTTGAACCAGGCCTGGCTCGAAGCACGCTCTTCGGCGTCTTCTCGAAGGAGGCGCTCGGTTTCGTTCCAATCGCCCATTTTCTCCGCTCGTTCAGCCTTTAAAATCCTGAACTCGCTGCTCGGATCGAGGGCAAAGGCCGCTTTGAGAACTTCGATGGCTTGAGGGGACTGGCCCGTCCCGTCGTAGTAGAGGATCGATTCGCGAACCACGAGCGAGTTAGCGGGATACTTCTCCGTGCACTTCGCGTATTGGGCGTCGGCCCCCTCGCGATCGCCCCGTTCGAAAGTGAACATCCCGGTGACCACGCAAAGCTTTGCGCGAGCCGACTCGAGTACGGGCTCGGGCGCCTTGGTTTCGAGTCCGGGTTCCAAGGCCAGTTGGGCCAGGTGGAGGGCTTCGGCGGCTTCATCTTCCCGGGTGAGGGACAGGTAGGCGACCACTCGGGGCACCAATACCTTCTTGTTTTCAGGCTCCAGCGCGAGAACTCGCTCGATTTCAGCCAGCACTTCTTCGTTTCTTCCCGACTCTTGGTAAGCCTGAATACGCATTTCGAGGGCCGCAATGTTCTCGGGTTCGAGCAGCAGCACGGCATCGGCAGCCTCGATGGCTTGGTCCTTGAAACGGCTCTGAAGCGCGGCCTCGGTGAGCAGAAGCCCGGCTTCAATTGCGAGGGCGGGATCCTTCACGGCGACACGAAGCGGCCAAACGGCGGCACCCGAATCGCCGACGCGCAGGAGAGCCATGCCCAGGAGCAGGTTGGCCTCGCCGCTGGACGGGTTGGCATCGACGAGTTCGCGAAGTGGTTCGAGACTTTCCTTGTAATTGGCCTTGGAGTGTTGGTTTTGGATCGCCTCCAGGGGATCTTCGGGCGCGCATCCGAACATGGTCAGGGTGGCTCCGAGCAGAGCGATAAATCGGGAAAGGCTACGAGAGGGCTTGCCCGGCGAATGGACCCAGAAGGAGTTCCCCCCCCGGATGGCTAGAAGCGCTTCACGCATTTCTAAATGGCCTCGTCTTCCGTTGTTTTCGGATTGCTTGCTCGGAACGCGGATGGCTGGAGTTTGCCAAGCATACAGAAGTTGGGCGAGACTCGATTCGATCGTTACGGCGAACTCAGCTCGTTCTTCAATCGCCAAGCCTGAGTTTTTTACAGCTGCGGATACCGGAGAGTCCATGCGACGCGCAGAGCAGCCAAAGACTCGGCAGGATCTTTCGCCGCTCCTTGCCCCGCGTAGCGTCGCCATCGTAGGGATCAGCCAGAAGATCTAGGTGATCAGATCGCCGAACCCGATATTAATCCACTGCGCATGCTGGGCGACCGCGCCGTCGTGGTGGACGCGTTGATCGTCCCGAAAGTGAAGGCCGTCGATCCCGAAGCCTGGGGGTAGGCTCGAGGTTCGGGCGAAGGAATCGGGACCGGGTTCGCGCGATTCAGCGGACTTTGGGCGCGTCGCTGAAATTTTCGTCCGATTCGGCCGCGCGTGGTTCGGCTTGAGGCAAAACTCTCCTGTCGACAGCTCGTCGTCGCCGCGGTTTGCGGTGGGCTTGAACCGCTTCCCGGGTCGCGTCGGAGATCGAGTTCTCGGCGAGCCAGGAAGACGCGGCCTTGCGGTCGACCTGGAGCCATTGGGTCAAAACCGCGATCAGGCTGCGTTCTTTGATGGCCGGGTCCTGGATCGTTTGGCTGAGCCCAAGAGCCTCCAGGGGAGCGGTCGCGGCGAGTTGGCGGACCACGACGAAACGCGCCGGATCGAGTTCGGGGCTCTCCTCGGCGGCGAGGAGCCATCGCTCGGCGGCGGTGGGATTCTTCTTCTGCCAGTGTGCGAAGCCGATCTGAACGGCGCGGTCGCGGCCAGCGCCTGGGGGCAATCTCCGGGTCCATCCGAGCGCGGCCTCGGGGTCGGTGCTGACCCAGTGTCGGGCGACGGCGGCAAATGTTCCCTCGACCCCCGGCGCATCGCGGTTGCGCTCGACGAACTCCACCGCCGCCGCATGATTGTCCTGGGCCAGGATCCCGGCGGCTTTCTCGAAGGCGGTAGACCGGAATGCGGTCTCGCCCTCTTCGGAGATGCCCTCGGCCCATGTCATCACGGCGCCGTGGCCATCGGCGAGAATTTCGCGAACCAGGATACTGGTGAGCCGACTCCGTGAGGGCTCGTTGGGAAGTCCAGCGATATAGAGGGTTGCCCCTTCGCGATCCTCGCTATGGGCCCACGCGGCGACCAATCGGTCCAGGAGCAGCGCTTTGAGGTTGCTGTCATTTACCGTCATCACGGCCCGGTGGGCCGCCTTGGGATCGTGAAGCGCCCAGCCATAAATGACGGCAGCGGCCCCCTTGTTTCGCGTGTGGTCCGGCCAAGTCAGGCTACGGGCGAAGGCGGCTTCGGGGTCAAAACCCGCCCATGCCCCCATGAACAGACGGAGTTCGTCTTGGCTGAGCCAGCGCCGCCGGGCCTCCACGGCAGCCAGGGCAGCGGGCAGATTCTCGGGTTTGAGACCGCTCACGTAGCCGCTAATCGTATGCGCGCGGTAGACCCAGTCCCTGCTTTTGAGCGCCTGGGCGAATTGTTCGATGCTCACGCTTTCCGCCCTTGAAGCTAGACGCCCCGTGTACTGGCCAGTCGCGAAAGCGACAGCCACGAGTCCGAGCGAGAGCAGTAGGGTTCGTCGTTGAGTCACCGATTGCATCCTCCGAGTTTCGCGGAGATAATAGGGACTGGATCTCCACTGGTCCTGCCCAACCCTCTTTCTCGCGTCGTGCTCGTGCGACCGTGGGAACCTGTGGGTCGGCGAGTCTGAAACGAAAGCGCGGAGCCAGAATGAAGCCGATCCTGACAGTGAGTGCGACAATCGCCACCCTGGCCGGGGTTTTCCTGCTCGGCCGCGCCTGGGGGCCCGAGCCGTCGTTGCCCGAACTCCCGGCCAATCTCGAAATTTCGGCCCGTGCGCTCTCCGAAGCTCTGGACGATCCGGACTGGGTCAACAGAACTTACCGGTTGAGTGCGCAACTTCAGCATTTGAATTCGAGCAATCTGCCGGTTGTGCTCGAAGCAATTGAGAAGAGTTCCTCGAAACTGACGAACGATGAGTTGCGCCTGCTGATGCATGCCTGGACGCGCTTCGATCCCGAGGGCGCTTTTCAGTTTGCGCTCTTCGCCCCCGAAGAAGATCGGCGCCGGATGGGGGGTGCGGTCATCTATGGCTGGGCTCAGCGCGACCCCTTGGCCGCCCGGGGAGCGTTGCTGGGGATCCAGACGACCGATCTGTCGGTATTTCTCGAAGAGCGGTTCGTGTTGGGGTGGATCAGCGGAGGAGGGCTCGCGGAAGCCCATGACTATGTCGCAGGATTGCCTCCCTCCAAGCGTAGAGAGCTGTTGGTCAGCGAGGTCGCCCGGACCCTGGCTCGTCAGAGTGCGCCGGCGGTCATTGATTGGGCGGAAGGTGTCGAGGGTGACGAGCCGCGCTTCAGGGCGACTGTATTCAGCAAGGCTTCCGGCGCCCTCGCCGAGTACCATCGGCCGGAGGCTGTGGCCTGGGTGCTTTCGCATTACGGTGAACCCCATGCCGAGGGCGGGGCCAAACTGGTGGCGCTGAACTGGGCGGGGTCGGATCCCGATGCCGCGTTCGCGTGGCTCGAGTCCCTGCCCTCGGGCGAAGAGAAAACCGAAGCGGTGGGGTTCGTTTTTGCGTATTGGCTGAAAACAGAGCCCGGAAAGGCCGCTGCATGGCTCGAAACCGCACCGCCAAGCGAGGCGCTCGATCCCGCCATGCGGGTTGTCGCCCAGGCCAAGCAGGGCAAGAATCCCGTGGTCGCGCTTCAGTGGGCTCGGCGCATTCATGATCCAGGAACCCGGGAGCGAACCCTGGTGAAAATCGGGCAGAGCTGGATTCAAGAAGACCCCGAGGCCGCGCGCAGATGGCTGGCCGTCAGTGGCCTCCCCCGGGCGGCGCAAAAGAGCATCCTTGGTTCGTCCCCCCCCATCCGCTGACCCCAGGCGAATCGAGTTGCCCTAGTGTTGGTCGGGGATTCATGAGGACTGGGGAACTCAGTCGAGCCATGAGCGTCAAGAGGGCAAAAACGCGGATGGGCGAACGGGAGAGGCCAAGCCAATGAGGATTTTCATCGCCCTGGCCTTAACCGTGCTGACGGGTTTTACCGGGCTCGTCTACGAGGTGACCTGGCAGAAATATCTCGCCACCCTACTGGGATCGCACAGCGAAGCGACCGCAGCAGTATTGGCGATCTTCTTGGGCGGACTCTCAGCCGGCTATTCGCTCTTCGGCAGGGCGACCCGGTGGTTGATTGCACGGGCTCGCCGACAAGGAAAACCCCCGCGCCTTCTTTCGTTCTATGCGGTCATTGAAGGCACTATCGGGCTTTATGCTCTGGCGTTTCCCATGCTCTTCAGCGCAATACAGGCGCTGTCCCTGCAACTCCCCGCGGTTCAACCCGGAACGGGTTTTCTGGTCGATGTTCTGCTCTCGGCCGCCTTGATCGCTCCGCCGTCCATCTTGATGGGCGGAACCATTCCGATTCTTACTCTGGTTCTTTCAGAAAGTCTCGACACGGCGACTCGCGTGCACGCCTGGGTCTATGGCTTCAACACGATCGGAGCTTTTCTGGGGGCGCTCCTCGCCGGATTCTTCTTGATTCCGGAACTGGGGCTCGACAACGTTTCCCGCTCGATGGGATTCATCAATCTATTTGCAGCTTTTGTTTTTCTGCTGCTGGACCGAGCGAATTTTCGCTCCCCGACGGCAGGAGACGCTGCGAATTTCCAGGACTCAGATGGAGCGACTTCCTCGGCGCGAGTCCCGGGCTATGCCGGATTGATCGCCGTGGCTGCCCTTTCGGGCTTTGCGATGATGACAATCCAGACGATCTTGAACCGGGTCGGTGGTCTGGCGCTTGGGGCATCCGTATTCACCTTCGCAATGGTGGTCGCCGTGTTTGTTCTCTCCATCGCGGTGGGCAGTCTAGTGGTGTCGTTTCTCCCGCGGATCTCAAGCCGGATGATCGTGATCTCCCAGTGGCTTCTCGTGCTGTTTGTTGTGCTCCTCTATGGATTGATTCCGAATGCGCCTTATTACGCTCATGGAGTTCGCTCGCTTTTTCAGCCGACCGAAGCGGCTTTCTATTCCTTTCAGTTCTTGATTTTTCTGGGCCTTCTCGCGGCCCTAATCGTCCCCATCGGTCTCTCCGGTGCGTTGCTCCCGCTGCTCTTTCATCATCTACGGAAGACCGTGGGGGAGTTGGGAACCACCGCAGGCAGCCTCTATAGCTGGAATACCGCCGGTTCGCTCTTGGGAGCGCTGCTCGGTGGATATGTTCTGCTCTTTTTCTTCGATCTCCACGTTGTCTTTCGGGTGGCTCTTGGCGCCCTGGTTCTTTGCGCAGGAATTCTCACGGTTTTGTTGCTCCGGGTTTCTCCGCTTGCTGCGCTGCTCCTTGTTCTGGTGCCTGCGGTCGCAGGGATCTGGGTCTTGCCCGAGTGGGATCCAGAACGGTTGGATTCAGGCCTGTTTCGCAGTCGAGAGGCGACTGCTCTGACGTACGGGGGCGCCGACTCTTTCTTTGAGAGCCGAAAACGACGTGTCATCTTTCACCGAGATGGCCCCTCCACCACCGCTACCGTCCGCAAGGGACGAAAGGATGATGAAAGGCCGGGTTTCTCTCTCAGCACCAACGGCAAGCCCGACGGAAACCTGATCGGCGACTACCCCACCATGGCATTGGCTGCGCTGATCCCCGCCTTGCTTGCCGAGGAGAATCGGCGCAGCTTTGTGATCGGCTATGGGACAGGGGTAACCGCCGGGGAATTGGCGGCGCTCAGCGATATGCAGGAAGTGCATGTCGCCGAGATCTCCCAGGCGGTTTTGGACGCGGCGCCGTACTTCGAGGTGGGAAACCAGGCGCCTTTGGCCAGCCCCAAGGTGATTCTCCATCGGAGCGATGCGTACCGGAGCTTGCTCCGGGCCGATGGCCTTTACGACATTATCGTCTCCGAGCCGAGCAACCCCTGGGTGAGTGGCGTCGAAATGTTGTTCAGCCATGAGTTCCTCCAGGCGGCTCGGGACAAGCTGACTCCCGGCGGAGTTTACGCCCAGTGGTTTCATCTGTACGAAATCGACGACCAGGCGGTGGAACTTGTGTTGCGAACCTACCTGTCGGTATTTGACCAGGTATCCCTCTGGTTCACCATGCAATCCGATCTGGTCATCATGGGGATTCAAGACCCGGAGCGTGCGTTGGACGTAAAGGCGATGCGCGCTCGCTTCGAGCGCCCGGATTTTCAGGCGGCGTTTGAGCGTGTCAACATACATAGTCTGGTCGCGGCCTTTTCCCACGAAGTCGTACCCCTGGGTGTCTTGAATGCTCTCGACCTCCAAGGTCCGATTCAAACCCTGCGGCACCCTCGCCTCAGCCACCTTGCGGCTCAAGCCTTTTTTCGGGGGAAGAGGGGGAAGCTTCCCGAATTGGTTCGGCCCGAGAGCGTGAGGGTCGGTCGCAAAAATTCACTTCTTCACCGCTTGGTGGAAGGGGAGACTCTTCCTCCGGTTGTCCTTGGCGTGGCGGCTTCTGAGAATTGTCGTTTTGATCGGGGGGGGGCTTGCGCGGCCTTCATTGCAAGGTGGATGCACGACCATCCGTTCTCTGAGCGGACTGCCATTGTCCTTTCGAAGTTGCGTAACAATCCGAACGTTCGACTGGAACTCCGCGGGGACTTCATCGAGAGTCTCGCCGTTTTTTACGACGGAGAGAAGAAACGCCGCCGAAAGGGGTCACTTTCTCTGGTCACGACGCTGAATAAAACCCGGCGTTATCTTAAAAATTTCAATTTGATCGTTCCGTTTGACCGCCGGGCGCTCGAAAATATTTGGCGCGCTTGCGATACGCCAGCTTGTGAAGAGGCACGACATACCGTGGAAGAGACGGTGGGCCCCCTGAATATATATTCAAGCCCCTAGTCAAATAGTTCGTCGAACCGTAAGAATCCCAGAGGTTCTCGGCGTTAGAGTCTGTAACACGAAGACGAGAACACGATCGTGGGCCGGGCGAATATGCGGATTGTTGAGGGAGACTGGAATGACCGAAAGAAGAGTCGCATCGGATATCGAAATTGCCCAGAGGGCGGAAATTTGGCCCATCGCCGATATCGCCGAGAAAATCGGCCTGGGAGAAGAGGACTTCGAATTTTACGGCCGGAACATCGCGAAACTTTCCAGCGCGTTCTGCAATTCTCTTATCCGCGGAAAAAAGAAGGACGGCAAGCTGATTCTGGTTACCGCCATGAGTCCGACGCCGGCAGGCGAAGGAAAGACGACGACTTCGGTAGGTCTGGCCGACGCGCTCTCGGCAATTGGCCAGAAGACGATGGTCTGCCTACGCGAGCCTTCGTTGGGACCCTGCTTCGGCATGAAGGGCGGGGCTGCCGGGGGTGGATACGCCCAAGTACTGCCCATGGAACAAATCAATTTGCACTTTACCGGCGATTTCCACGCCATCGGACTGGCGAACAATCTGCTCTCGGCGGCGATCGACAACCATATCCATCATGGCAACAAGTTGAATATCGATCCCCGCAGAATCAGTTGGTCCCGGGTGGTCGACATGAACGATCGAGCGCTTCGAAATACCATCGTGGGACTCGGAGGCGTGACCAACTCGATTCCCAGAGAGGAAGAATTTCAAATCAGTGTGGCTTCCGAAGTCATGGCCTGCCTTTGCCTCTGTGACGGATTGGTGGACTTGAAGCGGCGACTTGGGAATATCGTGATTGGTCATACGTACGATCGAAAGCCGCTTTGCGCTCGGGATCTGAAGGTGGACGGGTCGATGACGGCGTTGCTCAAAGACGCCATACGGCCAAATCTCGTGCAGACCATCGAGCACACTCCAGCTTTAATTCACGGCGGTCCTTTCGCGAATATCGCTCATGGGGCGAATTCGATTCTGGCGACCCGAACCGCGCTCAAGTTGGCGGACTACGTGGTGACCGAAGCCGGCTTCGGATCGGATCTGGGTGGAGAAAAATTCATGAACATCGTCTGCCGCAATGCGGGTTTTTCTCCCGATGCGGTCGTCATGGTGGCCACGATACGAGCGTTGAAGATGAACGGAGGCGCGCGGATGGATGCGCTTGAGCAGGAGAATCCACAAGCGCTTTCCCGGGGTTTGGCCAATCTGAAGCGTCATATCGAAAATATCCGAACTTTTGGACTCCCGGTTGTGGTGACCTTGAATCGTTTTTCCCAGGACACGACTCTCGAGGTCTCGACCATCAAGGAAAAGTGCGCCCATCTCGGCGTGGACGTCGTGGAGTGCAACGTCTGGGAGAAGGGATCCGAGGGCGGGATTGATTTGGCGAACGCGGTGGTGGACATGATTCAGCGCGTCCCCTCAGATTTTCAACTTCTCTATCCAGACGAGATGTCGCTATGGAAGAAAGTCGAGGCTGTGGCTCAGCGGATTTACGGGGCGCGGGAAGTGAGCGCCGACAAACGAATCCGGCGGAAGTTGAAGGATCTTGATGAATCGGGCTGTGGACACCTGCCGGTCTGTATCGCCAAAACTCAGTACTCGTTCTCATCCGATCCCAAGCTTTTGGGCGCGCCAAAAAACTTCGACCTATTGGTCAGAGATGTCCGTCTCGCGGCTGGGGCAGAGTTTGTGATCGTCTATTGTGGCAATATCATGACCATGCCGGGTCTTCCGAGTCGCCCGGCGGCTGAAGAAATCGATGTTGATGACGAAGGAAGGATCACCGGCCTTTTTTGAGCATCGGCCTGGGCGAGTTACTTCCCACTTGTCGAGAAGGAAATCTCAAGAAGGAAGTCTCAAGAAGGAAATCTCAAGGAAAGACAAAAGAACAATTTGGCCCGAGGTCGAAAGAACAAGCATGCCCATCGAGAATCGCTACGGAGTTCTATTCGATGAAGTAAAGATCGGGCCGGTGGTGGCTCCTAACCGTTTCTACCAGGTGCCCCACTGCACCGGCATGGGGTACGGATCGCCCAATACCTTGGCGGCCATGCGGGAAGTCAAGGCCGAAGGGGGCTGGGGGGTTGTGTGTACCGAGTACTGCTCAATTCACCCTTCGTCCGACGATACGCCCATGCCCCATGCATCCATTTGGGATAAAGGGGATGTGAAAGCCCAGGCGATGATGGTGGACAAGGTCCACGCCCATGGTTCCCTGGCAGGGATTCAACTCTGGCACGGCGGATCGGATATCTCGAACTTGTATTCCCGGGAGATCACCCTGGGACCCCAGAGTCGTCCGGCTTCGGGAATGGACCCGGTGCAGTCGAGTGCCATGGACAAGCGCGACATTCGGGCATTGCGGAATTGGCATCGCGCGGCTGCTGAACGCGCCGTGGAGGCCGGGTTTGATCTGGTCTACGTCTATGCAACCCACGGTTACCTGCTTTCGCAGTTTTTGTCTCCTAGCAATCGGCGGAGCGACGAGTACGGGGGCAGCTTGGAGAACCGGGTGCGACTCGTCCGCGAACTTTTGGAAGATACCCGGGAGGTCCTGGGTGACCGCTGCGGTCTGGCCATTCGAATTTCTAGCGATGCGGGTGAAATCGACGGCGAACCCGACTCTGGGGAACAGCGTGAGATTGTTTCGCTTCTTGGCGATCTTCCGGATCTGTGGGATGTCAATATTCACGACTATTCCTACGAGATGGGAAGCTCGCGCTTTGTCAAGGAAGCGGCTCTTGAAAATTATGTCTCCTACGTGAAAGCGATGACCGGAAAGCCAGTCGTGGGGGTAGGGCGGTTCACGTCACCGGATACGATGCTGCGCCAAGTCCAGTCCGGTGTGCTCGACATGATCGGCTGCGCGCGGCCATCCATCGCGGATCCTTTTCTTCCGAAGAAGATCAAGGAGGGGCGGGTCGACGACATTCGCGAGTGCATTGGTTGCAACATCTGCTATGCGGGCGATGCCAAATCAAATCCCATCACGTGCACTCAGAATCCGAGTATGGGCGAGGAGTGGCGACGGGGGTGGCATCCCGAATATATTCCTCCTCGCGCATCCGACAAGAGAATTCTGGTGGTGGGCGGTGGCCCGGCGGGCCTCGAGGCCGCTCGCGCTCTGGGTGCCCGGGGTTACGAGGTAGCTCTCGCGGAGCGCCGTTCGGAACTGGGCGGTAGGGTCTGCGCGGAGTCCAAGCTTCCGGGGCTCGCCGAGTGGGTGCGCGTGAAAGATTGGCGAGTAGGTCAGATTCGCAAGATGGATAATGTTTCGGTTTATCTCCAGAGCGATATCGACTCCCTCCAAGTTCAAGAATTTGGCGCCGACTGCGTTGCCGTAGCCACGGGATCGAGGTGGCGCCACGATGGAATCGGCCGTTGGCACGAAAGCGAGATCGAAGGCTGGCGGGACGCCTCGGTGCTCACTCCCGATGACATTTTTGCGGGGGTCGAGATCCAGGGCTCGGCGTTGATCTACGATGACGACTTCTACTACATGGGGGGGGCTTTGGCCGAAATGCTTGTGCTGAAAGGGATTCCGGTATGTCTCGTTACCCCCGAGTCGTCGGTATCTCCCTGGACGCGCAATACCGAGGAGCAGCATCGAATCCAGAAGCGACTGATTGAACTGGGTGTTGGCATCGAAGCGAATTCGGTTTTGGAGGGACTCTCTCAGGGGCAGGTGCACCTTGCCTGCGCGTTTACCGGGCGTGAAAGGGTCGTGGAAGCACAGACGGTGGTGATGGTGACCTCGCGCGAGCCTGACGAGACTCTCTATTCAAGCCTCGATGAGTCTCCGGAAATCATTCGCATAGGCGATTGCCTCGCGCCGGGGACCATCGCTGCTTCGGTGCGCTCGGGCTATCGCTATGCCCAGGAGTTGGATGCTGCAAAAAAAGAGGAGGACGAAGGTTCGGTACCGTTCCTTCGCGAAACCGCCGAGCTCTTCGGTTAGTCGAGTCATTTTTATTTCCACCCCGATGTCCGAGGCGTAAATCCAGGCGTGCTCCAAGCCCTGGGGTAAGGTTTGAAAATGGGAGATTCCAAGTCAAAGGAACCGCATGTGGATGAAGCCGAACCACGCGACAGGCTGAAACTACGGGACGAAACCCTGGCGCAGGAGCTCGAGCGAAGGCTAAAAGTTTTCGACGAAACGGATGATGATGCGTTCGGTCGCTTTACCTCGGTCGATTGGACGATCTGTACCGTGTTCTTTTTCGTCCTCCCGATCCTAATTGCCTGGTGGGCGCAATGAGCCAATTCTTGGACGAGGTGCTCCAATGAGTGATGAAGCTGGGGCTCCTCTGAGCGCGGTTCAGAAAGAAATTATTCGCGAGGAATCTCTCTACGGTCGCCTTCCTCTCCTCCCGGAAGAAAGGGAGTACGGAGCTCTCGGCGCCAACGCGACCTGTTTCGCCTATGCGGTAGCGACCTGGTGCTTCCTCGAGGGCGGCTACATGGCCGACTATCTAGGTGCCGTCGACGGCATGATTTGCTTGGTGACGGGAAGCCTCATCGGACTCTTCCTCGTGACCATGGCCCCAGCATTGGCGGGCCAGCGCTATGGGGTCGAGGCAATCGACTACACGAAGTCGGCGTTTGGGCAGAAGGGGTCTCGAATCCTCCTGGTTTTCTATCTGATCAACCAGTTGGGCTGGAGTGGTTTGATCCTGGTCATGTTTGGCAACGGTGTTCGCAATATTCTGTTGGCCTTTGGTTTTGAAGTCGGGACATGGGTGGTGGGAGCTGGGGTTCTGGTGGGTATCTGGCTCTGTTATTTCCTCGTGACTCGGGGAGTTCACCTGTTGAACGTTTCCAACGCATACGTGGGGCCGGGTTTGATTATCCTGGTGGGCGTGATGTTCTATCTCTTGCTTCGCACCCACGGGTGGGAGGCGATCGCCTCTGCCGAGCCCCTCGATCCATTCGACGAGCCCTGGCTCAACTACATGATTGGCATGGAAATGGGAATCGCCGGAGGGCTTTCCTGGTGGGGCGGGATTGGCTTTCTGGCTCGAAACACCCGGACTCGTCGGAGTTCGGTGTACCCCGAGATCATCCAACTCGGCTTCGTGATGGCGCTGGTCTGCAGTGTGGCCCTCTTCTCGAGCCTGGTCGTTCGCACCAGCGACCCCACCGAATGGATGATTCCCATCGGCGGATTTGTGATGGGAGTCGCGGCGCTGATTTTCGTTGCCATCGCGAATATCAGCTCGTCGGCCATTTCGATTTTTGCCAGCGGGCTCGCTTTGCGACACCTGAGAGTGCTGAGCGCCAGACCTTGGTGGCACCTGGTCCTGTGGTCCCTCGTCCCTTGCCTGCCCTTTGTTTTCTGGCCCACTGACCTCTACGACATGGGGAGTAATTTTCTGTCCTATAACGGGACTCTCTTCGCTCCGGTGGTGGGGGTTCTCTTTGCCGATTTTGTTTTCGTTCGTAAGCAGCGGCTGAATCTGGCCGCAATTTTCGACGACGATCCCTCTGCGGAGTACTACTACACGCGAGGGTTTCACTGGCCCGCGCTCATATCCCTTGTTTTCGGGCAATTCGTCTACTTTGCCCTGCTGGATCCCCTGACCTATGAGTCCAGCCAGGCATTCCTCTATCTGACGGCATCGCTCCCCGCTGCGATTGCCCCGGGAATCGCCTACCTGATCTGGATGAAGCTCTTTCCACCGGGCAAAGTCCGAAAGGGGCCGAATGGCGGAGAGAAAATTTCAGGACCGGGAAGAATCATCCAGCCCAACATCTAATATCCCGGGGCCGGAGGAGCGACTCGCTACGGGTGAGGCGTTGCCCTAGTAGTTGCCTTAGTAGTTGTCCGAGGCCTTGTCTGAGGCCTTGTCTGAGGCGTCGTCCGAGTCGCTGTGTGAGTCGTTACCCGAGTCGTTGTCTTCGTCGCTGCGATTTCCCTGGAGGACTCCTTTTGCATCGCGCAAGAAGAGGACGAATATCCAGAGGGCGCTTACGGCAAGAAGGCCGGAACTGAAGTAGGTGAAAAAGTCCCAGCCGTTCATGAAGCCTGCTCCAAGATGTCGGTGCTCGGCACCGCCGGCGTTCCAAAAGCGTTGCCGATCAAAAATCCGATAAAACTGATGGGCAGACTAAAAAAGAGCGAGTACTCCTGCCAGAGGTCGTAAGGATTTCCGCCAATCTCCACGGTGAAGATATAAGTTCCCCAGGTGGAGTCGTAGGTGCCGAGTTGCGCGATTCCGAAGTAATAGACGATAACGCTTGTCATGCCGAACAAGAAACTCGTCACTCCTGCTGCAGGAGTTTTTCTTCCCTTCCAGAAGAGACTTATGAACAGTGGGACGAGAACAGTTGAGGTTAATAGGCTCGCGTTGAAGACCCACAGCGACATGAGTCGATCGAATAGAAATGCCAAGATGAAGCCCAGAACCCACGAAATGCAGATGCCAATTTTGGTGATGCGAACCAGTTCTTGGTCGCTGGCGTCGGGCTTCAACATTGGTCGGTAGATGTCGTAAGAAAAATTAGCTCCGGCCACCAGGCAGTAGGAATCAATGGTTGACATGGAGGTTGCCAGGACGCCCGCTAAAAAGAGTCCCACAAGGCCAACGGGAAGCGCTAGGACCACAGCGGTCAGCAGGGCGTCATTGGAATGAAGGTCAGCGGGCAGTGTGCCGAGTTCCACCCCCGTTCGCGCGAGCATACCCGCGGCCGTGACCAGCCAATCGTAGGCACCCCACACCACCAGCGCGATCAGCATCGCGTTGCGAACCTGACGAAAGCTTTGAGCGGCAAAGATACGCTGGTAGAAAGCGGGGTCTACCAGAATACTAATTCCGGTTGCCGCGTAGGCGACCATCAGCCAGAACGGGATGCCGCCCAGAAGATTGAAGTGGGAAGCCGGAACGTTTTCCGCCACGGCCGTGAAGCCTCCAACTTCGTACATCAGGAGGGGCACGGCAACGGCCAGGGTAACGCACATGAATACGAACTGAATCGTGTCGGTGAGTGCCACGGCCCAGAGTCCACCCCAGAGGGTATAAACAAGTGCAATGCTTCCGAGAACCAGCGCCCCGATCTGGGCATCGATGCCGAACATCACCTCGGAGATGCGGCCCAGGGCAAAGAGGCTGAGGGCGGGGATGGAAAAGAGGATGGACGACACCGCTCCGAGATAACCCGCGGAGTTGCCATAGGTGCGCGCCAGAATTTCAGGAAGCGATGTAAAACGGGCCTCTTTTAATTTTCGGCTGAGCCCGTATGCGGCGAAAATATAGAAACCCAGCGACATCTCCGAATACCCGAAGAACGCCACCACGCCGTCGTTGAAGCCCACCTCCGAGGTGCCGAAAAGAACATCCAGGCCGTAGTATGTGGACGCCAGAGTGCAGACGAGGATCGGAGTGGTCATCGACCGTCCGGCGACCAGATACTCCTCGAGGCTGGGCACCTTTTTGAAGACGTAGAATCCGATTCCCAACATCGCGAGGATATAGACTGCGACGATTGTCAGATCGATGGTCGAAATCGCCATGTTAGGTCGGCTCACCCCGGTTCAGAGTCATCCGCTACGCCAGATCTGGTCTTGCCGGGTCAGATCCGAGCACCGAGTACGGTAGCTTGTACTTGTCAGATGGTAAGGGGTAAACTCGATCCTCAAGTGGAAGCTTCAAAATGGACCTGCACCTCAGAGCTCTCGGTGATACCCAGCCAACGTGTTTCTGGCTCGATCAGGCCGACAGGCCTCCTGCATGCGCGGGTCTGGAGGACGACGACGAATCCGATTTAGTGATCGTGGGTGGTGGGTTTACGGGTCTATGGGCGGCACTTCACGCCAAGGAAGCCGACCCGGAGCGCGACATTGTTCTCATCGAGGCTGACCGCATCGCCCAGGGCGCTTCGGGCCGTAACGGAGGCTTTGCCGACCCCTCGCTTACCCACGGCCTGCCCAATGGTCTCGCTCATTTCCCCCACGAGATCGAAACCCTGCACGCTCTTGACCTTGAAAACTACCGGGAATTTTTCAAAACCATCGCGGGTTACGGGATTGATGCAAGGAGTGAAGAAACCGGGATCATCGACGTTGCCACCGCCCAGTATCAGCTCGAGGATCTCCGCGAGTATGAATCGCTGCTGAATCGTTTTGGCGAAAACGCTCGCTTTCTCGATGCCGAAGCAGTGAGGTCCGAACTGAATTCTCCCACCTATATGGGGGGCGTATTTCGCCCGCGAGGGTCGATCCTGGATCCTGCCCGGTTGGCATGGGGGCTGCTGGCCGTTGTCCGTGGGTTGGGGGTTCGTGTCTACGAACAGACCCCAATGCGGGGAATTTCCCGGCGAGGCGGGGCAATCGAGGTGCGTACTCCCGGCGGAAATATCCGAGCGCGTAAGTGCCTTCTGGCCACCAACGCGTTCAAGAGCCCGGTGCGACGGATGCAGCGGAGGACCGTTCCCATTTGGGACTATGTGCTCATGACCGAGCCCCTGGGCACCGGCCAGCTGGACGCGCTTGGCTGGCGGAATCGTCAGGGGCTTGGCGATGAGGCGAACCAGTTCCATTACTACAGGTTGACGTCGGATAACCGAATTCTCTGGGGTGGGTACGATGCCATCTATCATTTTGGCAGTCGCATCTTGGTCGACCACGAGCAACGAACGGCGAGTTTCGAGGGACTCGCCCAGAGATTTTTCCAGACCTTCCCGCAACTTGAAGGTCTTCGATTCAGTCATCGTTGGGGCGGCCCCATCGCAAGCACTACGCGTTTCTGCATGGATGTAGGGACTTCTCATGGCGGCCGAGTCTCGTGGGCCGCGGGTTATACGGGTCTGGGTGTTGTCGCGAGTCGATTTGGTGGACGGATGGCCCTGAATCTGTTGGATCATCCAGAATCTCCGGAACTGAAGCTGAAATTTGTTCGCGACCGTCCTTTTCCTTGGCCCCCTGAGCCTCTGCGTTCCCTGGTGATTCAATTGACCCAATCGGAACTCGCCAGAGCCGATCGCAACCAGGGCCGGAGGGGTCCGTGGCTTCGGTTGTTGGATCGCCTAGGCCTGGGGTTTAATTCTTGACGCTCGATCAGATCGGGGCAGCAGACTTTTCCCCGAGGTCGCTCGGGATTTCGAGGGTTTCGAAAACTGGCTACACTTCTGCTTTCGAGCAGTCTTTTCCCCGGCTGAAATCGACAAGAGAGCGGAGGGCTGCTTTGCCCATCCTGGAAGTGCCTTCTCGTTACCGTGTGCCGACTCGTGGCGAAGCCCGGATCGATGTGGGGGGAGGCACGGTCAGAGAATGCATCACCGAAGTGGAAAGACGCTTTCCGGGATTCCAGGAATTGATTCTCGACACGGCGGGCAATCAAAAACGCTTCGTGCGGCTCTTCTTGAACGGCGAAGCCCTGCAGCGAGATTGCTTGGATATGGACGTTGTGGAGAAGGATACCATTACCATCATGGCGAGTGCCGCTGGCGGTTAGTCGCCCCCGGATTCACCGGGTGCAAGTTTGGCTTTCCAGTCAAAAGAGTCGAGATACTTCCGAGTGGGACGTGCGTTGTGAGGAGTTCGAAAAATGGGCGCTGAGATCGAGGGCAAGTTGCTTCGCGTGGACATGACGCGTCTCGTGACGCACATCGAGGCTTTTCCCGAGAAATGGAAATACCTGGGCGGGCGAGCGCTATCCGCCCGAATCCTGCTGGAAGAGTGCGACCCCGAGTGTGCTCCCCTAGAGACCGACAACATTCTCGTCCTCGCGCCGGGGCTGATGGCGGGAACCAGTGCGCCGACGTCGGGCCGACTCTCGGTGGGAGGAAAGAGCCCGCTGACGGGGGGGATCAAGGAAGCGAATGTGGGCGGGGATCCGGGCCAGGATCTCATGAAGCTCGGGTACCGGGCGGTCATCATCAAGGGCAAACCCGCCGATCCTGAACTCCGCTTCGCCCTCGATGTGACTGGGGATTCGGCAACGATCCTTCCGGCCGATGAACACAAGGGCAAGTGGAATTACCCGCTCATTGAAGACCTTACGAAAACCTATACAAAGAAGGCTTCGTTTATTTCTATAGGTCCGGCGGGCGAGATGCAACTTGCGGGTGCTTCCGTGGCCTGTACCGACCATTCCCAGGAGCGCCACCCTGCGCGCCATGCCGGGCGCGGCGGATTGGGAGCCGTAATGGGAAGCAAGGGACTCAAATACGTATCCATCGAGGCCGGGGGGAGTCCGGCGCGTAAGCCTGCCGACAAGGCCTTCTTTCAGCTCTCAAAAAAGTACACTCGTGATTTCGTTGCCGGGCCAGGACAGGAGCCCTTCCCCAAATGGGGCACCAGTGTCATCTGCGAAGAGGCGAACTCTATCTACACATTCCCGTACAAGAACCGAACCGAGGGGCGCTCCCCCGACGTGGAGACTCTCGATGGGATGCGCATCGTCGAAAGCTTCGAAACCCGGGGCGGTGGGATGCACAACTGCCTGACGGGTTGCATCGTCAAATGCAGCAACATCGTTCACGACGCCGATGGCGAGTACAAAACATCGGGTCTTGAATTCGAAACCCTGACCATGCTGGGGTCGAATTGTGCAATCGCAAACTGGGAGGACGTGGCCGATCTAGATCGCCTTTGCGACGACATTGGGATCGACACCATTGAAACCGGCGCAGCTGTTGCGGTGTATATGGACGCCGGAGGAATGGAATTCGGCGATGCGGAAGGGACAAAGCGGTTGCTGCGAGAGGTCGCCGAGGGGACCGAAATCGGCCGGGCCATCGGAAATGGCGCCGCCACGGTGGGTCGACTCAAGAACCACCATCGTGTGGCGAGCGTCAAGGGCCAGGCGATTCCGGCCTGGGATCCGCGTCCGCTCAAAGCGGCGGGCGTTACGTACTGCACCAGCGCCATGGGGGCAGATCACACGGCGGGTCTCGTCGTCGATCCCGGCCAGGCACCCGAGGAATTCGCTCGGGCCTCTCAGGAAAGCCAGATCCTCAACGCGGCAGTGGACGCCTCGGGGTTTTGCCAATTCCTGATGCCCAACATCGAGGAGATCGCCGAGTTCTACGCCTGTTTCTACGGAGAGGAAGTGACTCGGGAAAGAGTGGCCGATATGGGCTGGCAATGCCTGGAAGACGAATGGGAATTCAATCGCCGGGCGGGCTTCGGCCCCGAGGACGACAAAATGGCGGCGTGCATGGCCGAGGACGCCATCGGGGGCGAAGTCAAGTTTGTTTGGGATGTGCCGGATGAGGTGGTGGCTTCGGCGTATGTCCGGTTCCCCTCGCGTGAGGAACTTTATACCGCACGACCCAGTTGAGGTCGTCTGTGACTCCGATGACCATCGTGTGCCGGTGGCCAGGAGCAGGGAGAGATTGATGAGTGAGACCGCTATTCGATTGGTGACCGAAATACCCGGGCCCGGGAGCCGGGCGATCGTGGCGCGCCGGGAAGCGGCGACGCCCCAGGGTGCAGCCAAGCTGACAGGGCTCGCGATCGAGCGCGGCCAGGGCTCGCGGGTCGAGGATGTGGACGGGAATCGATTTATCGATCTCGCCGGAGGAATTGGTGTGCTGGCGGTGGGCCATTGTCCCGAGGGCGTCAGCCGGGCCATGGCGGAGCAGGCCGAAAAGTTGATTCACATGTGCGCAATCGTGGGCAGCTATGAGCTCTACGTGCAAGTCGCCGAGCGCCTCAACGCGCTCGTGCCCGGGGACTTCGCCAAAAAAACTCTCCTCACCAATACCGGGGCCGAAGCCGTGGAAGCGGCTGTGGGTCTGGCCCGCGTCCATAGCGGCCGCCAGGGAGTCGTAGTCTTCGAGGGCGCTTATCACGGGCGCTCGAATTTGACCATGGCGATGACCTCAAAGTTTTCGCTCTTCAAGAAAGGCTTTGGACCCTTCGCGTCGGAGGTGTATCGCTTTCCGTTTCCCTATAGCTATCGCCGGGCTCCGGGAGTCAGCGAAGAGGAGTTCATCGCCGAGCAAGAGCAAAGGCTCAGAGAGTGTTTTGTTTCGGTGGTCGACCCTGCCCATGTGGCGGCCGTTGTGGTCGAGCCGGTGCAGGGCGAAGGAGGGTTCATTCCCGCGCCTTTTTCCTGGCTCGTGCGCCTGCGTGAAATCTGCGATGAGCATGGCATTATTCTGATCGCCGATGAAATACAGAGCGGCATGGGCCGCACCGGGCGCCTCTTTGCCATCGAGCATTCGGGCGTCGTTCCCGACATGGTAACCACGGCCAAATCTCTGGCCGCGGGCATGCCCTTGGGTGCGGTGACCGGGCGCGCTGAAATCATGGACGCCGCGCATCCGGGCGGGCTCGGGGGGACATACAGCGGAAATCCCCTGGCTTGTGCGGCGGCACTCGAGGCCATGGAAACCATTACCCACCCCGAGTTTCTGGCCCGCGCCCAAGAAGTGGGTGCACAGATGCGCGAATGCCTAAACAAATTGGCCGATCGATTCCCCGGCATCATCGGTGACGTTCGGGGGCTGGGCCCCATGCTCGCCATGGAAATCGTCGAGGGGGGCGACAACCGGAAGCCCTGCATGGAAACGACGGCTGCCATCACGACGGAGACCCTGAAGCGAGGGGTGATTACGATCCGAGCGGGTCTATACTCCAACTGTGTGCGCTTTTTGCCCCCACTCAATATTCCTGACTCGGACCTTCGCGAAGCGATGGCCGTCGTGGAGGAGTCGGTGAAGGTAGTTTCAGACCAGCGATCGGGAGCTTGAAAGATGGAAGCAGTGCAGGAAAGTAGAGAAGGCGAGACTTCTCGGGCCATGCGGCGCATCCTTCTCGAAGGCTCCCCGGAGGCAATGGGCCGCTGTCACGGCGAAACCTATCGCGACGAAATTCGAGCCTATGCGGAAGATCGCGTCGCGCTCTCATCGAGTGGAAGCTGGTCGGGCCGCGCCGCCGACCGCGAGGAAGTACTGGCACTGGCAGCGTCCATGCTTCCGGCTCACCGGGCCTATTCTCCCGACCTGTGTGCCGAGATGGAGGCCATGGCGCAGGCCTGCGATCTCACCGCGGCGGAGGCCGTGATCGTGGGTGGCTTCACGGATTTTGTCGATGCCGTGCGGGCCACCGGGGCGGGTGTCCCCGAAGAAGACGACTGCACCGCTGTGGTCGTGCCCGACGCGATGGCGGGCGGTCAGGGTTATCTCGCCCAGACCTGGGACATGCATGCGTCGGCCACCGAGCACGTCACCTTGCTCGATATCAGACCCCAGGATGGACCGCGAAGCTTCGTCTTTTCCACCGTGGGATGCCTGGGGCAGATCGGAATCAACGAGGCGGGAATCGCCATCGGGATCAACAATCTAGCCGCGGAAGTCGGAACGCGTGGTGTCACCTGGCCTCTCGTCATTCGCGAGGCCCTGCTCCAGACCGACATCGATGCGGCGCTCCGCTGCATCACCGAGGCGCCACTGACAGGCGCTCATCATTATCTGCTGCTCGATGGCGGAGGTCGCGGATTTGATGTGGAGGCGATGCCCCAGGGCTGCGCGGTGCGCGTGCTGGGGGAAGAGCCCCTGGTGCATACGAATCACTGCCTGGACCCCGCCTCAAAAGGTTTCGAAGCCGAGAAGGCACCGGCCTTGATGGCCTCCTCCCAGGCAAGGCTCGAGCGTGCGAAGGAATTGCTGGATCGTTCCTCGGTGGAACTCGCCGACTTGATGGCGCTGACCCGAGATTCCCAGGCCATCTGCCAGGTGTCCAAGCCGCCTTACCACATCGAGTCGTCGGGAGCGGCCATCATGCGACCGGCAACTCGCGAGATGTGGGCGGTTTGGGGGTTGCCGAGTGAAAACGAATTCGATCATTTCCACTTTGCCCAATGACTGACTTGCGATTTCAGACTTTGACCGCCGAGTGGGCTCCGGAATGCCGGCGGCTGGAACTCAGCGTATTCGAGCACGCCAATCCCGACGAGTTGATCGCCGAGGATGATTTCAGGGCGTACGCACGGGTCTTCCCCGAAGGCTTTTTTCTCTGCCTCGACGGGGAGCGGCTGGTGGGCCAGGCCGGAGGAATTTTTTTGAATTTCGATTTCGCTCATCCCCAGCACACCATCGTGGAAATTACCGGGGAGAATCAATGCGGAAATCACGACCCCGATGGTGAGTGGTACTACGGCACCGACATCGCGGTTTCCCCCGATTACCGGCGCCAGGGCATCGGGCGAAGATTCTACGAACTTCGCAAGGACCTGGCCAAAAAGCACAACAGGCGCGGAATTATCGCGGGCGGCCATATGCCCGACTTTGTCAACCACAAGGCGAACATGTCGGCGGCGGAATACGTTGACCGCGTGGCCAGCGGCGAGCTCTACGACGCCACTCTCAGCTTTCAACTCGAGAATGGTTTCGCGATTCGTGGAGTCCTGGAGAACTACATTGAGGACGAGGCGACGGACGGTTGGTCGGCTCTAATCGTCTGGGACAATCCGGAACACTCGACCTAGCGATCTGGCCTTGTTTTTCGGGAAGGGAGCGAAGTTCGGAAGTCTGCTCCTCTCTCCGCCAGGTGTACTTTTTTAAAGTCGGTAGAAGAGAAGAGGTTCTGGAGGAAAATCTGATGGCTTCGGCCTATTCGATCAAGAAATCAAACGCCCACTACAAGCAGGCGGTGAAGCGATTGCCGATGGGCGTGAGTTCCAATTATAGGTCTTGGGGGCCCGACCAGACCCTTTATGTATCCCACGGCAAGGGAGCGCGTTTGTGGGATATCGACGGCAATTCCTACGTGGACTATCGGTTGGGCTTCGGCCCCGCGATTCTGGGCTATGCGGATGAGCGCGTCGATGAGGCGGCGCGGGAAGGAATGAGCGTGGGCGGGCCCACGGCGCTCTCCACCGAGAGAGAGCACGCGGTGGCCGAGAGAATCGCAGGCATGGTCCGCTCAGTGGACATGGTGCGCTTTGCGAACTCGGGTACCGAAGCGGTCATGGCGGGTCTGCGGTTGGCCCGATCCTTTACCGGGCGAAGTCGCCATATCATGATCGAGGGTGGCTACCACGGGCTTTCCGACGGCGTTCTCTGGGAAATGCATCACGAGCAGAACGAAGCGGGGGATGTGAATCTCGAGGTTCAGTCCGAAGGGCGTGGCGTTCCCACCGTGCTTCGTACCTTGTTCGACACGGTTCCGCTGAACGACCCGGAAAAACTCGAGGAGGTGCTCCGTGTCGAGGGGAATGACGTGGCCGTGCTCTTGATCGAGGTCATTCTCGGTAACGCGGGGGGAATCGTCTCGGAGCCGGGCTATCTGAAGCGCATCCGCTCGCTCTGCGATGAGTATGGGGTTGTCCTCATGGTGGACGAGGTCAAAACCGGGTTCCGGGTGGCGCGCGGAGGCGTTCAGGAGTTGATGGATGTCGAGGCGGATATATGCACTTTCGCCAAAGCAATGGGCAACGGTTACCCGATATCAGCGGTGGCGGGCAGGGAGGAAATCATGTCCACCATTGGGCCCGAGGGTTCGGCTCAGGGAGGAACCTATGCCGCCCACCCCGTATCCTTGGCCGCAGCAGAGAAGACCCTGCAGATTTTGGATGAGACCGACGCTCTGGAGAAGATCAATGAGTATGGGGTTGAGCTGCAGCAGGGGATTAGCCAACTCCTCTCGGCTCGGGGGGTCACCCACACTTGGAGCGGACACCCCTCCATGTCGGGCGTATTTTTCATGGAGTCGGCGCCGCGCAATTATGAGGACTGGGTGAAAAGTGATTATGAGTTCTACGAAGCGCTGGCCGCTCGGCTGATCGGGTCCGGAATTCTCGTAGAGCCGGACTCCCGGGAACCATTTTTCATTTCTGCAGCGCACGACGACTCGTGCTTGAATGAGACCCTGGAAAAATTCGAATCTGCCCTTTCCTTTGTTCTGGATGAACGGGCCCAACAGAAGTAGTTCCAAAGAGCTTTGCCCCGAAAGGGCTGAGGCTTGCCAAGGAGAATTTTTTTGACTGAGCGCGACGTCGTTGTCATCGGTGGTGGACATAACGGGTTGGCGTGCGGAGCCTATCTGGCCCGGACAGGTATGGATGTGCTGATCTTGGAGCGCAATGCCGAAGAGGGCGGCGCCGCCGTCACCCAGGAAACCTGGCCGGGTTACCAAGTCTCCTCCGCGGCCTACGTGGTGAGCTTGATGCCCGAAGAAGTGGTCCAGGAACTGGAACTCAAGAAATACGGCTACAAGGTGACGGTGCTCGACCCCGACTACTTTGTCCCCTACACCGATGGTCAGTCCCTGGTTCTTTGGAGCGACACCCAGAAGGCCGCCGATTCGATTCGACAGTTCTCGAAAAAAGACGCCGAGGCCTACATCGAGTTTGATCGATATTTCCGCCGGGTCGCCGACCTCATGCGCGACCTTCTTTTTGTGATCCCGCCGAATCTAAAGGTGGGCGAGATCCCTCAGTTGCTGCGAACAGCAATGAAGCTGCGGCATTGGACTCGGAAAGATATTGCTGAGGTTGTTCGTCTCTTCACGGTGTCCGGTAGCGACTTCCTCGATGAATGGTTCGAGGATGATCGGGTCAAGGGTGCATTGGGGACCCAAACGATCCTCGGCGCATGGTGCGGTCCCATGAGCCCCGGTTCGGCGTACGTGCTCTTGCATCATTGGATCGGACAGGCGGAAGGCGTTTCGGGTGCCTGGGGTTGGGCGCACGGCGGCATGGGGGCGGTCAGCCGGGCCATTGCGGATTCGGCTCGAGCCCGAGGCGCCGAAATTCGAAGCGGGGCTCCGGTTCGAAGAGTCGTGATCGAGGGAGGCCGCGCGGTGGGGGTCGAACTCGAGGACGGCGAGATCATTCGCGCCCGACGCGTGATCTCCAGCGCACACCCGTTGACCACATACCTGGACTTGGTCGGCGAAGAAAATTTGGACGACGAGGTGGTTCGCAACGTCAAGCGTTACCAGACCCGCTCGGGCACGGTCAAAGTCAATCTAGCCCTGAACGAACTGCCCACACCCCGAGGATGGCAGGGGCCCAATCCGGGTGCACCGCATTCGGGGATCTTCGCCATTTCGCCTTCGCTCGAATATCTTGAGCGGGCCTGGGATGACGCCAAGTACGGTCGAGCTTCGGCCAACCCCTATATAGAGGGCGTATTCCCCACCTACTTCGAGCCGAATCTGGCACCCGACGGGAAACACATGGCGCTCTTCTATACCCAGTTTGGACCCTACGATTTGGCCGAAGGCTCCTGGGAGACCGAGCGCGAAAAGTACGGAAAGAACGTGATCCGACTGGTCGACGAGCACTGCCCGGGATTTGCGGCATCGGTTGAGCATATGGAAGTCCTTGCCCCGCCGGATCTTCAAGAGCGCTTCGGGTTGATCGGTGGAAATATCATGCAGGGCGAAATGTCGGTGAATCAGATGTTTTCGTTTCGGCCGATTCCCGATTACGCGGACTACCGTTCCCCGGTTTCCGGGTTTTATCTCTGCGGCTCCGGCACCCACCCCGGTGGTGGAGTTTCGGGCATACCGGCCCGGAACTGCGCCCAGGTTGTCGCCAGCGATCGGCGTAGGGACAAGTTTCGCTTCTGGAAGCGTTGAATGGGGATCTCGCCACCCACCCGCGCAGCGAGAAATTTCGCACTGAAATTCGAGCGAAGGTGAACCCAGACCAGGCCCACGCGATCTTCGCGGGCAATGCCGCTCGCGTCTACGGTTTCGATCTCGAGGCCTTGGCGCGGGGCGCTGGCGCCGAGCTCGAGTGAGTGCGAGGGGCGACGCCCCATAGCCGCCGCCGGGTTGACGTTTTCCTGGCCGTCGCCGTTGATCTAGGCTTGGCGTAGCCGATCGTCTCGATTCGATTCGATCCGGGAGGGAGCCCATGAACGATGAAGTTGTGATGACCTGTGCGGTGACGGGCTCGGGTGACACTGCGGGCATCCACCCCGATCTCCCCATTACGCCCGAGCAGATCGCCGCCTCGGCGGTGGATGCCGCGAAGGCCGGCGCTGCGGTGGTCCACATTCATGTTCGCGATCCGGAGACGGGCGATCCTGCCCGGGATCCTGGGCTCTACGCCGAGGTGGTCGAACGGATTCGGGAAAGCGGGGTCGATGTGATCGTCAACTTGACCGCCGGTATGGGGGGGGACCTGGTCGTTGACCCGGAGAACCCCGCTATCGCGGGAGAGGGGACCGATTTCATTCCGGCCCTGGATCGCTTACTCCACGTGGAGTCTCTGCTTCCCGAGATATGCACACTGGACTGCGGGAGCATGAACTTTGGCGACGATCACTCGGTGATGATCAATCCTCCCGCACACCTGCGCGTCATGGCGGAGCGAATCCGGTGCTTGGGCGTCAAGGCGGAACTCGAAATTTTTGATACCGGGCATTTTTGGTTTACCCAGGGGCTCGTCCAAGCGGGACTTTTGGGGGATCGCCCCCTTTACCAGTTCTGTCACGGCATTCCTTGGGGCATGCCCGCCGACGTGGGGCTACTGAAGAACATGGTGGATCAGCTTCCCGGGGATACGTTCTGGACAAGCTTCGCCATCAGCCGCATGCAGATGCCGTGGGTCGCGCAATCGATTCTGCTCGGGGGCCACGTGCGCGTCGGCCTAGAGGACAACCTCTACCTCGAGCGGGGCACTTTCGCGAGCAATGCCCAACTCGTTGAAAAAGCGGCAAGCCTGATCCTTGGCCTCGGCGCCTCACTGGCCGGACCCCAACGCGCCCGAGAACTGATCGGCCTTCCTTCCCGGACTTGACCTTCCCGGGCTTGAAGCGCCAGCGGTTCCAGAGAGCGCCAGCGATTCCCCAAAGCGCCGGCGGCTCCAAAAAGCGCCGGCGGCTTCAAATTACCCGATGAGCGGGCGTATTCGGAAGAGCCAGAGATCGGCGGGCACTTCGTCCGGAGATCGGTCTTTCATTTTGGGATACTTGGATCCGAGCGAATCCTTGAATTCCAAAATGTCCAGAGGCATCACCCGCTCGGCCTTGGCGTGGAAAATTCGGTCGCCGATTTTGAGCCTCACCCGGGGATTCTCGAGAACAAACTGAGTCCACTGTTTTTCCGAACCGCCTTGGGCGGGGACGTAGAGAATGCCCTCATGGACGAAACACAAGGTAGTGACCGAGTGGGGATCCCGAGGGTTCGTCTCGATGGCGATGGTCGAGTAGTCATCGGAGAAATCCCAGTTCGCGGGGTAGGGGAAGGCCTTTCCCTCGAGGTGCTTACCCGAAATCATCAGGACCGGATCGCTGCGGAACAGCCAGCCGATTCCTGCCAGCAATACCAGTCCGGCCAGCCCGGCAGCGAGTTTCTTGAGTCCGCTCATCAAATGTCTCCCTTTTTTCTTGGGTTCCCTGATCCCCTCCAATCGGACGATTGGCTCTCGGGCTTTAGGCTCAGTTGGGCCAATAGGCCCACTCTTCTCCGGGAACGTAGGGGTCGGCGAGGGTGCGATCGATGGGAATCGGGGCCTCGATCAGCGCCGGGAAATGGCGGGGTCCCACGTCGGCGTTGAACGCGTCCAGGCGGGCCTGGAGTGCCTGAACGCGTTCGGGCTCCTCATCGGCCCGGTTGTTCCGCTCGGTGGGGTCCCGAGTCAGATCGAAGAGCCAGCGCTTGTCTTGGCGCAGATCGGTCTGGTATTTCCAGCCGTCGGCGAGAACGAGTTGGAGACCCCCAGAGCGCCAAAAGAGCGCGTCGTGGGCCTCGCCCACGCCCTCGCCCCGGGCAAAGGGGATCAGGTCGACGCCGTCGATAACGCGATCCTCGGGTATCGGAATTCCCGCTGCGGCCGCCGCCGTCGCGAAGAGATCGATGTGCGCGACCGGGGTGTCGACCTGGGTTCCCGCTGGGAACTGGGCCGGCCACTTCATGAAGAAGGGCGAATGCAGGCCGCCTTCGAAGAAGGTCATTTTCCAGCCCCGGTAGGGGGCATTCAGGCCGGGAATGCCGACGTAGTGGGCGCCGCCGTTGTCGCTGGAGAAGACGACCAGGGTGTTCTGTTCGAGTCCGTTTTCCTTGAGGGCCTCGAGGACCTCGCCGACTCCCCGGTCCAGGGCACGGATCATGGCGCCATAGACCCGAGTGGGATGGTGGTCGATGGCGGAAAGCGCGTCGTAATCGGCCTGGGTGGCCTGCAGAGGTGTATGGGGCGCGTTATAGGCCAAATAAAGAAAGAAGGGCCGGTTGCGATTCGCCTCGATGGCTCGGACGGCCTGGGCCGAGAGATAGTCGGTCATGTATTGAGGCGGGGTGAAGCGGGGCCCGTCGTCCTTCCGAATCGCGAATGACAATAATTTCCAGAGGAAAACGTCGATGGGGTCGAACGCTTGCTTCGCGCTCACAATCATCGGGTCATCGTCGGACCCGTAGAGCGAGGCGCCCGATTCGAATCCGAGAAATTCGTGGAAGCCCTGGTCGTTGGGGCGCTTGCCCTGGGCATCGCCGAGATGCCATTTCCCGAGCATGAGGCTTCGGTAGCCGCCTTCGCCGAGCAACTCGGCGAGGGTGATCTCGCTGGGCGGAACGCCTTGTTGCTCCATGGAGGGCACCTCGGGCATGAGTTCCTCGAAGAAGAGCGAGGAGGGTTGGTCCTGGGCCAGTTGCACGGCCTGCATGCCTGAGATCGTTTTCCCCATGGCGGCGGGTGCAGGGGTGGACTCAAAACCAAAACGAGGCGGGTAGCGACCGGTCATGATGGCCGCTCGTGAGGGTGCGCAAGTCGCGTTTCCCGCGTACCCCATGGTGAACTCGACACCGTCTCGGGCCAGGGAATCGATGTTCGGGGTGGGCACGGCGCCCCCGGCCACCCCTCCGCCCCGCCAGCTGAGATCGTTCCATCCGAGATCGTCCACCAGGATGACCACCACGTTGGGTGGCCGCTCGGAGGCGGGCTTTTCCGCGCGGGTGGGCCCGGGTTGCCAAGCGACCGGGACCGTGGGTCCGATGGGGTCGAGGAGGCGAGAGAAGGTTCCGATCAGTTCGGGGTAGCGAAGCACGATCTGAGGACCGTAATTCACGAGGATGAGGCCCAAGAGCGTGAGCCCTCCGACCAAGGCGGCGATCCATTTTTTCAACGCTTCGTCTCCCGGGTTTGTCTCTCGGAAAAGGCCATATTATGGCATTCATAATGCCACAATCAATTCAAGTTCGGGAGCGCGCGGGGGAGGAGAGTGGAGCGGGGGATGGGCGCCCCCATCGTATTTGAACATGTGAATAAGGCTTCGCACCAGGGTGATCAGGGTTAGACCGAGAAGGACCCAACGCGCCACGGGATGCCCGCGGTAGCCCTGCTCCATGGAGCGGGGCAAAATAGATTCGAACATCCATCGCCTCCTTGAGTTTGAGGTTCGCGTGGAGGTTGGCGTGGGGTTCGCGTGGGGTTCGCGTGGAGGTCGCGTGGAGGTCGCGTGAGGTTGAGTGAAGTTGAGTGAAGTTCGCGTGAGGTTGAGTGAGATTCGCGTGAAGTTGGTGTGAAGGTCGCGTGGGGTTGGTGAAGCGGACCCGCTAGCCGAGATTGAACTCGCGTCCGGTGGACTCGATGAAGGAGAGGACATCGTCCCGGGCGCTGTCTCCGCCGGCGCCCACCATGTCCCCCATGCCGCGCATGAGGATCAACCGATGGACGCCAAGGTCCTCGAAGCGCTTGACCGTGTCGGCATCCACCGAACCCGGGGGCGTGATACTGATTTCGAGGGATCCGAGTTCACCGGGGCGCTCGATTTCCTTGGCCGCTTCTTTGAGGCCGCGCAGCGCCGTCTCGGTGGCGGCGAGATCCTGGAAGAACCCGTACCAACCGTTGCCCCGGGCCACCGCTCGGCGATGGGCCGCCGGCGACATGCCACCCACATGGATCGGGGGATGGGGGCGCTGGACGGGAAGAGGACGCGACTGAATCCCCGAAAAATTCGTGAAGCGGCCGGCGAATGCGGGTTTCTCCTCGGTCCAGAGCGTTCGAATCACGTCGATGTGTTCGTCCATGCGCGCGCCGCGCTCGCCAAAGGGAATGCCCAGGGTCTCGTATTCCCCCGGCACATAACCCACCCCGGCGCCGAAGAGCAACCGCCCACCCGAGAGCACATCGATGCCCGCCAACTCCTTGGCGAGGACTACGGGATTGCGTTGGGGGAGCAGGATGATCCCCGAGCCGAGCAGGAGCCGTTGGCTATGGGCGGCCGCGAAGGCGAGGGCAGCGATGCTGTCGAGAAAGGGGGTTTCGGGCGGGGCCGGCGAAGGGGGCGCTTGGGGGTCGATGAGCACCACGTGCTCGCCGGTCCAGATGGATTCGAACCCCGTATCTTCGACGAGTCGAATCAGGGCCGCCATGTTTTCAGGATCGCAGAACGGACCCATGTTGAGACCGAAATAGCCGAACTTCATTGCACCCTCCCTTGGCTCGCCGCCTCGCGCGAAAGCCCCGGGAGTATGACCAAGATGGCGGTTATTCGCTCGAAGGAACCGCGCCTGGGCCGGCGTCTCCCGCCCGGTCGGCGGCTCGGAGAACTCGTTGATGTGGGCTGGATCGGCGTTCCGTCAGAAGATTCAAAAGTGGTAGTGTTCCTTTCTCCCACAAGCTGCGAATGCAAGGGGCGACGCGGGGTGGCATTGCGGATCGGGCCCGCTCGACGTTTGGCGGTTCATAACGCGGGGCCGAAAGAACGAGGCCGAAAACCAGAAAGAGAACCAGAAAGAAAAGGAGAACCGGATGGGGATGGCAGGCGGATGTTATTGCGGGGCAGTGCGGTATCAGGCGGGTGGCGACGCGCTCTTCAAGGGGCAATGCCATTGCCGTGAGTGCCAACACATCTCCGGGGGTGGGCCGAATTTTCTGATGGGAATGCCCGAATCCGAATTCAAGTACACCCAGGGCGAGCAGAAAGGGTTCACTCGCGACGATCTGGAGGCCCCGGTGACTCGGGACTTCTGCCCCGACTGCGGAACCCATCTGCTCTCACGCGTTCCCAGTATGCCGGGGGTCATGTTCATCAAGGTCGGCACCTTGGACGACCCCAGCGTCTTCGGGAGTTCCCAGATGGTGATCTTTACCGTCGACCAACAAAGCTTTCACCAGGTGCCCGAGGGCGTTCCCACCTTTGAGCGCGGACCCGGTTGATCCGAGTCGCCAAGAGCACCCTTGCTCCTCCGCGGGCGTGCCCGCAAAAGCGCGAACCCTGATCACCGAGGAGGGCAGGGTGACCCGCTACTCCACCGGAGAGGTCGAGGTTTTTGATCTGGCGGAGGATCCCCTGGAGATGAAGAACTTGGCGGGGAGGCCCGAGGGTCGGGAGAGGCGCGAGCACCTTTCCGATCGACTCGCTCACGCCATGCTGGAATACAGCGACTTGGCGCGACTCCGGGGCGCGAGCGCGGCCTGAGATTCTTCGAGGGAGACCAGCTTTTTTTCGCTAGGCGCCGGCCTCAAACCGATAAATCTGATCGGCGTCGATGGGGCGCCGGTCGATCCCTTCGAAGCCCGCGCCGCCCCCCGAGTAGCTGTCCTCGCAGAGCACCCGCCCTTCTTCGTCGAATCCCCAGACGATCAGGAGCCGCTGCTGGTAGAGATAGCGGGCCGCCGGGTCGGGGACTTCGGCGTGGGCGATGAGGGTTTCGAGAATCCGGCGCCGCCGGGGATCCTTTTCTTCGGCCCAGAGGTCCTTTGCCAGGCGCCAGTTTTTCCGACAATCAATCAGGTAGTCCAATGCGTTGTCCTCTCGGTTCCAAGCCGTACTGGGCGGCGGGTCTGGATGAACCCGCCCTACCCGACTCAGGAAACGATATTTGCGTCGCGCAGGGCAGCTCTTTCTTCGCTTGAGTAGCCCATCTCCTCGAGAATTTCGTCGCTCTGCTCCCCGTAGAGCGAAGGGGGCGAGGCGGGTTCAAGGACCGTACCCGAGAATTTCGCAGAGGGTGCGGCCCGGCGGTAGCGGCCGTAGACCGGATGATCGGCCTCGATCACACAGCCGTTGTGGATCACCTGGGGATCGAGAAAAACGTCCTCGTGAGTAAGGACCGGCGCGGCGGGAAGCTGGTGCTCGATGCAGCGGCGGTAGGATTCCTCGCTGGTCAATTTCGCAAAGCCCGCGTTGACGGCCTCGGTTCGGGCGAGTTGATTTTCTTCTTCGAGCATGAGCTTTCCCCGCTGGCCGGGGCTGTTGGCGAGTTCTTCTTCGCCGACCACCAGTAGGGAAGCCCGCATTTGCTCGGCGGTCCCTGCCCAGACGACAAGTTGGCCGTCGGCGGTGGCCATGAGTTGATAGCGCTCGCCGGGAACGACATAGTGGTCGACGCCTTCGCCCGCGAGAGTGTGGCGCAGCATTCCGTCGGGCCAGAAAAACGCCAACCCGGCATCGAGCATGGCCACCTTGACGTGCTGGCCTTCGGCGCCCCGTTCCCGGGCGTAGAGGGCGGCAGTGATTGCCTGGGCGAGGGAGTAGGAGGTCGCCTTGTCGACCACCGCGTTTCGGACCAGGTCGGGTATGGGGACTTCCGGATTTGTCTGGGCCGCCACGTAGCCGGTGAGGCACTGAAAAATCGGGTCATAGCCCCGCCGGTCCGCATAGGGGCCGTCGTCTCCGTAGCCCGTAATGGAGGCATAGATGATTTGGGGATTGAGGGTTCGCAGCGCGCTTTCGCCCAAACCAAGGCGTTCGGCCGCACCCGGGCGCCAATTCTGCACGAAGACATCGGCTTCGCGGATCATCTCCAGCGCGAGTTCGAGCCCGCGCTCGGTTTTGAGGTCGAGGCCGATGGAGCGTTTGCCGTGGTTGCAATTGGCATAGAGGCCCGCCATGCCGTTGCGATAGTTGGCCAGCTGTCGGCTCTCTTCCCCGTAACGCGGGGGCTCGATCTTCAGGACACCTGCCCCTTGATCGGCGAGGATCATGGTGGCCAGGGGACCCGAGATCACCTCGCTGACATCGACGACGCGAACACCTGCTAGAGGTCCAGCCATTGTTGATTCCTTTCACGTGGCCGAAGCCCGGGGGCCCCGCGCTCGATCTATCGAGAGTTCAATCCAAGCCCGCGCGGGCCTCGGCGATTTTCACAACGCGTACCGAGGGCTTGGGATGTGCATTGGTGCGGACCCAGCGCAGGGCCATGACGCCGTGGTGGTGGCCCGCCGTCTCGATCCAGTTTTCTGCATCGGGGTCTTCGTGGGCGACGACGATTCGGAAGGATCCATCGTCGCGGTAGATTGCCCCGCCGCTGTTCACGTGCACTTGGTGGTTTCGCGAGTCCAGGGATTCGGCCCAGATATTGGCCAGCTGAAAATTCCAGTAATCACATTTTGGCGGCATGGCGTCGATGACCAGAGCTTCGTCGGGGGCGAGCTTCCACATCCCCAGCCACATACGAATATTGGGATCGCCGCCCATCACGCGATGCTTCTCGATGTCGGGCAAATGAAAATCGTTGATGGGGGCTTTCTGAGGGAATTCCATCACCCAGTCGGCAAACCATTGGGCGCACCCCATGGCATAGAGGGCGGCACCCATCAATTGACCGGGAACCCGATCGGGCTCAAGGGGGCTGGGCGCGCCCTTGGCCTGGAGGCATTCGATCTCGACCTCCACGGGTTGCTCTTTTCCGCGGTGCAGAAAAGTCTGCCGGATCAGGATCTGCCGAGTCTGATCCGTGGTGCGCAGCCAGTTTCCGGGCTGCTCGTTTTGGCTCGCGAGGATTTCGAAACAGCCGTCGTCATCGAGTTCGAGTTCGGAGTCGTTCAGGTGGCCAGCGCCTCCGGTGATCTTGTCCTTGGCGGCGAAATTCTGGTTCTGGGCGGCAAAACTCAGATAGTGGATGGTGCCTCGCTTACCCCGGATGCGGTAGTCGAGGCGGGGATTGATGGACGCGCTCACATAGTAATTGTCCGGGTTGTCGAGTCCCATCTTGACGCCGTCGGGCATGGGGCGGAAGACGGGAAATTCAGGGCCGGGGTTTTCACCGAAGGAGAAGAGGCCCGCCCTGAGAAGCCGCCCCAGGTAGCGAAGGCCTTCGCCGCGGTCGAAGAGCGAAGTTTCGAGATCCTCACGAAGAATGACATCGCCAGCCTTCTTGAGTTGGTCGCAGAAATCCGTCCAGGCTTCGGCCGATTGGACCTTGTCATTGGTGGAGGAGTGGGTGGAGGAATTGGTGGAGGAATGGGCGGGAGACATGGGGAGTCCTCGAAGGGGTTGACTGTGGGTGTTGAGGACTCCCGAGCATAACAGTGCTGCCGGCAACGGGGTAGAATGCGCCATCCCAAAACAACCGTCTGCAGCGAGGAAAGCCGATGAACGCCAGAAAAATATTGGAAGAACTGAGCCTCGAAGAGAAGGCCCTGCTCACCGCCGGGGCCGATATGTGGACGACACCGGCCATTGAACGCCTAGGTCTTCCGGCCATCCGAGTCACCGATGGCCCCAATGGCGCCCGGGGCTCGGCGCTTCTGGGACTGGGCGATGTCACCGCCGTCTGCATCCCTTGCGGGTCGGCCCTGGGCGCGACTTGGAACCCCGATCTGCTCGAGCGCGTCGGCGTGATGCTGGGCCGGGAAACCCGGACCAAGGGGGCGCGCGTGCTGTTGGCTCCAACGGTGAACCTTCATCGCTCACCGCTGGGGGGACGGAATTTCGAAAGCTTTTCCGAAGATCCACTTCTCTCGGGTCGGCTGGCGGCGGCCTATGTCCGTGGCGTGCAATCCCAGGGAGTCGCGACGACGGCAAAGCATTTCGTGGCCAACGATGCAGAGTTCGAGCGCAACACCATCGATTCGGTGGTAGACGCTCGGAGCCTTCGCGAGCTCTACCTCGTGCCCTTTGAGTTGATCGTCAAAGAAGGCGGCGGTCTCGGAATCATGACCGCCTACAACCGCGTCAATGGAACGTATTGTTCGGAGGACGCTCAACTTTTGACCCAGATCCTGCGCGAAGAGTGGGGCTTCGAAGGCTTTGTGTTGACCGACTGGTTCTCGGCGGGTTCCACCGAAGCCTCTTCGGCGGCCGGTCTGGATCTGCAGATGCCCGGGCCCGGCCGTTTCTACGGGCCGGCCCTGGGCGAGGCGGTGCGGGCGGAGCGGGTAGATGAGGCGGTGTTGGACGCGCAGGTGCGCCGCATGCTCGGTGTTTGGGAAAAAATTGGAGCCTTGGACGACGATGCACCCGGGGAGGAGCAGAGCATCGACCTGCCCGAGGACCGTATCCTGGCCCGGGAGGTGGCCGCCGATTCGATGGTTCTGCTCCGCAACGACGGCGCTCTTCCCTTCGCGCGCGAAAGCCTCGCAAAGCTGGCGGTGATTGGACCCAATGCCGGGAGTGCGCAGATCATGGGCGGCGGGTCCGCGGCCCTGAAACCCCACTACAAGGTGACGCCCCTGGATGCTCTGCGCTCAAAGATCGGAGAGGCCACGGAAATCGTGTACGAGCGGGGGTGTTGGACCGAAAAAACTACGCCCGCTCTGGCGACCCCCGATCTGCTCAGCTCCGGGGGCGACGGGGCAATGGTGGTGGAGTTCCATGCGGGCCTGGATTGGTCGGGTGATCCCGTTCTCACCAAAACGGTGGACACTTCCCAGCTTCTCTACTTTGGCTCGCCGGGAGAAGGCCTCGAGCCGGGCGAATTTTCTTTTCGCGCCACCGGGCGGCTGACTCCAAAGGAAAGCGGGCGTCACATCTTCACCTTGATCCAGGCGGGCCGGTCGCGTCTGCTAATCGACGGGCAGATCGTGATCGACGGCTTCGCGGATCCGCCGCCGCCGGGAGAAGCTTTCTTCTCTTTGGGCAGTTGCGAGGCCGAAGCCCGCTTCGAACTCGTGGCGGGCAAGTCCGTGGAAATCGAGATTCAATACGCGGCCGAGGGCGCGGTCATTCTCCAGGGTGCGAAGGTTGGTTTGCGGCCTCCCCTGGAGCGCGACCTGCTGGGCGACGCTGTGGCGGCCGCGAAGGCGGCCGATGCCGTGGTGCTGGTCGTGGGGACCAACGCGGATTGGGAATCCGAGGGGCACGATCGCGCGTCGATGGATTTGCCCGGGGATCAGGACGAACTGATTCGCCGGGTCTGCGAGGCGAATCCGCGGACAGTGGTCTGCGTGAACACGGGGTCGCCCACGAACATGGATTGGGCCGAGGCCCCAGCGGCCTTGTTGCAGATCTGGTTCGGCGGCCAGGAAATGGCCGGGGCGCTGGCCGACGTGCTCTTCGGCGACGCCGAGCCCGGTGGACGTCTTCCGACCAGCTTTCCCGAGCGGATCGAGCACAGCCCGTCCTTTGGGAATTTCCCCGGCGAAAATTCGGAGATTCGTTATGGGGAAGGCCTTCTGATGGGTTATCGCGGATACACGACGCGCCATCTCCCGGTTCGTTTTCCCTTTGGGTCCGGACTCTCCTATTCATCGTTTGAAATGGGTGTTCCGAGAACCTCGGCGACGACCTTCGAGGCGGGTGATGTGCTGGAGGTAGAAGTGGAGGTTACAAATACCGGCGAGCGCTGCGGGTCGGAAGTGGTGCAGTGCTATGTGGCCCCCGAATCCAGTCGGCTCTTTCGTCCATGCATGGAACTGCGCGCCTTCGCGAAGGTTCGGCTCGAGCCGGGAGGGTCCGCCACGGTGACTCTTCGTTTGGATGACCGGGCCTTCGCGTATTGGGACCCGGCAGATGCCGAGTACGAAAGTGTTCGAGCCAGAGGCGGCGCAGTCGCGGTCGTTCCGGCGGGTCGAGGGCATGCGCATCGCAGCGAGCCCGGCTGGTATTTGGACGCGGTTCGCTATGCGGTTCGAATCGGGCGTTCGTCCGAGGAAATCGCCCACGAAGTGTCGATCGAAGTGGGCAAGGAGGCCGGACCCCTCTCGCCTTGACGGGCCCGTCTATTGTCGCGGGAGGTTCGCGAGAAAGAAATCGACCGCATTTGCGCCCATGACTTTTCGAATCTCTTCCTCGCTGAAGTCTTCGTCCAGCATGGTCTGGGTCAGGATGGCGAGTTCGCTCGCGTCGAAGAGGACCCGGGTGGCCCCGTCGTAATCCGACCCCAGGGCGATGTGGTCCACTCCCAGCAGATCGATGCCGTACCGGATCGCCTTGACGACGCCCTTGGGGCTGTAATCGCAGGCCGCGCCGTTCCAAAAACCGACTCCGATCAGCGCGCCGTGCTCGGCCAATTCGATCATGAGGGAATCTTCGAGATTGCGCGGCGAATCGCAGATTCCTTTGAATCCGCCGTGGGAAAGAATGACCGGACGATCGATGAGATCGAGCACCTCAACGACCATACGCGGTGCGGCGTGGGCGACATCGATCACCATGGACCGCCGATCTGCCTCCAGGACGACTTGGCGCCCGAAGGCAGTCAGTCCTTCGCCCGTGATGCCGTGGAGCGATCCGCCCAATCGGTTGTCGAAGAAATGGGTGAGCCCGACCACCCGCAGGCCCAGGGCATCGAGGCGGTCGAGGTTGGCGAGATCGCCGTCCAGGGCGTGGGCCCCTTCTACTCCGAAGATCCCGCCCAGCGTCGGACGGCCTCGCCGGCGCTCCTCCATGAGTTCGAGCAAGTCGCTTTGATTTCGGATCACGCGAAAGGTCTCGCCTGCCCGGCGATCCCAATCCGCCAGCTTTTGGCCCTGGTAAACGGCTCGCTCGAATGGGCTGTTCCAGGTTGCCATGGGCCACAACTGCGCCATGGCGAGGTACGTGATGGTGTCGCTGTCCGAGGCATTGGATTCGTAATTTTGGCCCGAAGGGCTCTTGGTGACCGCGGTGAGAACTTGGAGGGTCACTCCACCTTCCTGCATCCGGGGCAGGTCGGTGTGCCCGCGAGTGCTCCGGGTCAGCCAGTCGCGTTTCCATAGCAGCGGGTCGGCGTGCAGGTCGGCCACCGCGAGTGTCGCGTGCAGAGCCGCGGCTTCGGACGAGATCGTCCAGGGGGGGTGGGGTTCGACGCGATTCAGTTGGCCTTCGACGAACCCGGGCAGCCAGAATTTGACACCGAGGAACAGGGCTAGGAGCACGAGCGCTTCGATCCAGAGAATCTTGCGCAGCATTGGCGTTCCTCCGATGGTCAGGCAGGGCTAGTGTCGGGCCATTCGCCGAACCGTCAAGGTCGCGCGCGTCGCGTCCGCCTTCGGGGCGCTCGGGGATGTGGGATGCCCGATACGGCGATGGCCGTTGGGCGATGGCGGATGGCTTTGAACCGGGCTCCGGGTGAATGGCCGAGCGAGGAGGTCTTGAATGCGCTGGATGCAGATTCGCAGGGTACTGGTGATCCAGTTGATCTACCTGGCGATGGCGGCGCTCTGGAATCTGGCGGGAGTCGCGCTAATCGCCCGGGGACTCCGAGCGCCGGGCCCCACGGCCTCGCTGGCGGTCGCCGCCTATCTTTTGGCCCTGGGCGCGGTTACCTACGTGGGCGCGCGGCGCATTCGCTGGATCTACCTGGGAGGGACACTTTTGGCGGGGGTTGGCGCGGCCTCGGCGATCGTCCAGGCGTTTCAACTCGATCCTTCGCTCTGGCCTTCGTCCTTTTGGCGCTACGCGGGGGTTCTGCTCAATGGTTTCGGACTCTTCGGCGCAGTTTGGGGCTGCCTTGTGGGGTTGAAAGCCGGCCCATCGCCAGCGCGAGACGCCGCCCGGTGACGGACTCGGCTCCTGCTAGAATATTCCCCAAACCAAAACATTGAACCGAAGGATACTGAGTATGTTTGACCTTATCGTTCGTGGTGGCTTGATTATCGACGGCAGTGGCGGGCCTCCCCGCCAGGGGGACGTGGCGGTGAGCGACGGCCGAATCGTCGCCCTGGGAAGTGTTGAGGGCGAGGCGCGCGAGGAGATCGACGCGCGTGGGCTGGCGGTCACGCCGGGCTTCGTCGATATCCATACCCACTACGACGGTCAGGTGACCTGGGACGCCCATCTGACTCCTTCGTGTTGGCACGGCGTGACGACTGTGGTTTTTGGCAATTGCGGAGTGGGCTTTGCCCCCGTTCGTCCGAATGAGCGTGATTACCTGATCTCGCTGATGGAAGCCGTCGAAGACATACCGGGTACAGCCCTCGCCGAGGGGATCGAATGGGAGTGGGAGACCTTCCCGGAATTCATGGACGCGGTGGGAAAGCGATCGTTGGGGATGGATGTGGCGGCCCAGGTTCCCCACGGCGCAGTGCGTACCTACGTAATGGGAAAACGCGGTGCCGAAAACGAACCCGCGACTCCGGAAGATATAGAGGGAATGGCGGCCATTGTTCGAGATGGCATGAAAGCCGGCGCACTGGGCTTTTCAACCTCGCGCACCCTCATGCACAAAGCGGCGAGTGGCGACCCCATGCCCGGGACCTTCGCAGCCGAGGACGAACTCTTCGGAATCGGCCGAGTTCTGGGCGATCTCGGCACGGGAATTTTTGAATTGGCCCCGCTCGGGGCGGCGGGCGAAGACGTCATTGGTGCGCGGAAGGAAATGGATTGGATGTGTCGTCTCTCGGCTGAAATTGGTCGACCGGTTTCGTTTGCGATGCTGCAGGTGGACGCAGAGCCGACGCTCTGGCGCGATCTCCTCGACGAGTCCCAGAAGGCGGTGGCCGAGGGCGCGCAGGTGTATCCGCAAACGGCGGGTCGACCCTTTGGCATGCTGGTGGGACACCAAACCGAATACCATCCGTTCCGGGATCGGCCGAGTTACGAGGGGCTGATGGATCTGCCCTTTGACGAACGAATCGCGCGCTTGGGTGAGCCGTCGGTTCGGGAAGCGATTCTTTCCGAGAAGGTCGACTACGAAGACCCCATGTCGGCCTATGTGATGGCGAGCTTTCACAAACTCTTTCCCCTGGGAGCCAAGCCCAACTACGAGCCTAGCCACGAGGAAAGCGTCGCGGGAATCGCCGAGCGCGAAGGTCGCAGTCCCGAGGAAGTTCTCTACGACTGCATGCTCGGTCAGGATGGTCGAGAACTCTTGCTCTTTCCCTTGCTCAATTACAGCGACGGAAATTGCGATCCCATCTATGAAATGATCCACCACCCCCGTGCGGTGCTGGGCCTCGGGGACGGGGGTGCGCATTGCGGAATAATCTGCGACGCCAGCATTCCCACCTTCATGCTGAGCCATTGGGTCAGGGATCGGGAGAGGGGGCCGAAGCTTCCCGTGGAATTGGTGGTGCAGCGAATGACTTCCGATGCGGCGAACCTGTACGGTCTCCGGGATCGGGGTCTCATCGCTCCGGGTTACAAGGCCGATTTGAACTTGATCGACCTGGCAACGGTCGGGTTGCAACTGCCCGAAATGGTTTTCGACTTGCCCGCGGGCGGTCGACGCCTAATTCAACGTGCCGACGGCTATCGCTATACCTTGGTCAGCGGTCAGGTGACCATGCGCGACGGTGAGCCCACCGGTGTGCTTCCCGGAAGACTCGTTCGGGGGGAGCAAACAGCCCCTGCCGCCTAGCGGAGCGGCTACGCCCTTCGATGCGGCGGACGAACGCTATGCCAACCAATCCCGGGGCTTGAGAAAATAGTCGAGCAGCCTTGCCTCGTCGGAGCCGGCTTCGGGTTTCCAGTCGTAGCGCCAGGCCACGAGGGGAGGCATTGAGGCGAGAACGGACTCGACTCGGGTGGCTGCCTGGAGTCCGAAGCGCGTCCCGCGGTCGTGGAGCAGGTTGAACTCCGCGTAACGGCCGCGCCTGAGAAGCTGGAAGCTGCGCTCGCGCTCGCCGTAAGGAGAATCTTTGCGGCGGGTCAGGATCGGCGGGTAGGCGAGCAAGAAGGCATCCCCGATGCTGCGGACGAATGCAAAAGCCGCGTCGAATCCACCCTCGGAAAAATCGTCGAAGAACACTCCCCCAATGCCTCGGGGTTCTTCGCGGTGAGGGAGGTAGAAATATTCGTCGCAGGCCTTCTTCAATCGCTCGTGAAGGTCGTCTCCAAATGGCGAGCAGGCCTCTTGGGCTACCCGGTGCCAGTGGACGGCGTCTTCTTCAAAACCGTAATAGGGGGTGAGATCGAAACCTCCGCCGAACCACCAGACGCTTTCGGAATTTGCACTGGCCGCCGGGGGCGTTGCGACGAAAAAGCGGTAGTTGGCATGGCACGTGGGCGCATAGGGGTTGCGGGGGTGAACGATCAAGGAAACCGAGACGGCTTCATACGACCCACCCGTGAGATCCGGGCGGCGTTCGGTGGCGGCTGGGGGCATTCGGTTTCCGGTGGTATGGGTGAAATTGACCGCTGCTTTCTCGCAGACAGCGCCTTCCTGAAGGACCCAGGGCCGGGACACGCCTCCCCCCTCTCGGGGCATTTCGCTTCTTTGGAACCGGGCCTCGCCATCGATGGCTTCGAGAGAAGAGCAGATCCGGTTCTGCAGATCCATCAAATATTCCCGCACCCCGGTCACATGGCTCATCGGTCAGTCTCCTTGGCGCCCGCACGCGGACCCCTCCTGGGTCGGGATGCTATTCCTTGTTCGTGCTGAGTGGATGAGTTCGCCGAGAATCCTCCTCGATCACGGCACGAGATTAGTTGAAATGGAGCATTGGGGCACGGCGGGCCGATTTTCTCCCGACAGCCGGCTGCCGGGGTTCGTCGCGAGTGCTGGAATGATTGCGGCGGGAAACCGGCATCGCCTAGAATTTGTGGCCGAGTGGGTCGGGTGCGAACCGGATTCGATTTCGGTTCGATTGTAGTTCGATGGAGAGGGTCCAGGGAGCGCATGGTGGGTGTCCAGTTGGGGGATTCGGAAGCGTCGGGCCGCGTCGAAAGGACGTTGACTGCGCTTGTGTTCGGCGTGAGCCGGCACCCGTGGCTGACCCTCGGGCTGGCGGCGTTGCTCACAGCGGTTTCGGCGATTTACGCCCAACAGACCGTGCGGATCAACTCGGACGACTCGGCACTGATCAGCCAAGACGAGCCATTTCGGCGGGAATACCAAGCATTTATCGACGCGTTTCCTCAATTCGACGAAACCACCGTCATTGTCATTACGTCGGATTCCATCGATCGTGCCGACGATGCCGCCAATGCGATGACCGAAGCTCTGGATCGCCGCCCTGATTTGATCGACAGCATCTACTCTCCCTCGGCGGATCCGTTCTTCGAGGACCACGCGCTTCTGTATTTGGATGCATCCGATCTGGAGGACGTGATCGACCGGCTGGCCGAAGCCCAGCCCGCCCTGGCCGCGCTCGCCGAAGATCCGAGTCTTCGCGGCTTGATGGGCGAGTTGCAGCTTTCCGTCGATCAGCTTCAGGAGGGTGAGGAGTTGCCTCCAGGATTCGCCCGCATGGCGAACCGGATCAGCGAGGTTGCCGAGTCGATGCTGGCCGGAAGGCCGCGGAGCATCAGTTGGGCCGACGAATTCCTCGACCAAGAGGGGGAAGTTTACCGAATCATCATTGTCCAGGGGCGCAAGAATTTCTCCGAGAGTATCTCTACCAGCCAGTTGATCGATGAAATCCGGTCGCTTGCCGAGCGCTTGGAGCTGACGCCCGAAAACGGCGTGCGATTGCGCCTCACGGGAATGGTGCCCCTGGCGCACGATGAACTCGAGACCTTGCAGAGCGGCCTTGCCCTTGCGGCCGTTATCTCGCTCAGTCTGCTCACCGTTATTCTCGGGTTTGGTGTCCGTTCGTTGCGGGTCGTTGCGTCGACGTTGGTGACTTTGTTGGCCAGTATCACCTGGACGACGGCTTGGGCGATGCTTTCCGTGGGCGAATTCAACCTGATCTCCGCTGCCTTTGC